>JAEEGG010001844.1_pt1 | contig 56209 bp, 37 predicted proteins | sample 9134161 | NCBI WGS metagenome assembly JAEEGG01 (sample SAMN16246543, study PRJNA631951) | gut metagenome | biome: gut microbiome; feature: rumen; material: CR-attached | host: Bos | place: Iran: Karaj | collected 2018-10 | reverse complement strand
TGAGGAAGACTTCTAAACATCATTTGGATTCCGAAAAAGGACGAAAATAGTTTTTCGATACTTTCGTGTTTTTCGATGCTTTCGGAATTACAATAGATTCAATTAATAGCTTCAGCGGCGATGGGTGACCACCGCCGCTGTTGTTGACGGTATATGGATTCCGAAAAAGGTCGAAAAGACGAAAAAGAACAAAAAAAGAGTTTTCGAAAATTTCGCTTTTTTAGGATGCTTTCGGGATTAAAAAACTAAAAAACAGCAGTTTTTTTTTGGAATTAATTGAAAAAAGACCTACCTTTGCAGACGGTTTCAGAAAGAAAACCGCCCAAAAGCAATACAAAACAAACGAAATAACAAGGACAAACGACAGACTACGAAACAAAAATTACAAAACATATAAACAAACTCAAAAATATAAGCGTATGAAAAAAATTCTATCTTTATTGACAATGCTGGTGCTGACGCTTCAGTATTCCATGGCAGGAACAGCCACATTGACACTCAACGGCTCTGAAGTGTCCAACCCTGTAGGATTCTTCACCCATGATACTAATGGGAAATTTTCTTTTAATACTAAATTTAATGGTGCCACATACGATGGCATTGATTTTTCCAGCGGCCTGAAGATGGAGAGTTCTACGAAAATTCTCTTTACAACGACTGAGGTCTCTACCGTAACCATCGTACAAAGTACATGGAGTGATAAAACTATCAAACTCGATGAAACAGAATTAGCTTTAAACAGTGCTACTGCTGGTACCGGTTGCCGCATCTACACTGTCACCAATGTTGCCGCAGGTAATCACAGCATCACCCGTACTTCGAGCGAGAGTGGACTGTTCTACGTTAAAGTTGAATGGGTCGACGCTTATACTGCAACTTTCGATAATACTGGCAACTGGACTGACGTCTATGCATACACTTGGAGTGGCGAAGGTGAGGGCAAGAAGGAGCAGCTCGGCGGATGGCCTGGCACTGAACTTACTGCAGGTACCGACGGAAAGTTCAAAGTAACTGTCAGCGGAAGCGAACCTGAATACATTATTTTCCACAATAATGCCGGTGTGCAAACTAATAATTTAGAGTTTAAGAATGGTGGTGAATATAACGCTTCTGGTCGCATTGTAGAAAAGACTAACTACACAGCCACCTTCACTACTGAGGCAGAATGGGAACATGTCTATGCTTTCTGCTGGAACGACACTGAGAAAGAAAGCGCTTTAGGCGCATGGCCTGGTACTGAAATTACTGCTACCAAGGACGAAGATGGCGTGTATCACATTAGTCTCGAGGCGGATTTTCTACCCGAGGGCATTCTCTTCCATAACAATGAGGGCTGGCAGACCTCAGACTACGTTTTTGAGGACAATGGAGCATACACCTACAACCAGACTGCTTATACCGTTTCCTTTACGACGGATGCTGGTTGGGAGAATGTCTATGCCTGGGCATGGAGTGGCAGCGGTGACAACTTAGTGAATCATTGTGCGCCTTGGCCCGGTGTGGAGTTAGAAAAGACAGGAGATGTCTATACCTTTACTTATAAGACCTTCGGTGACATGCCAGAAATGATTCTTTTCAACAACGGTGACACCGATAATCCTCAACAAACTCCAGACTATGCCTTTGTTGATGGCAAGGCTTATGAATATGTCAAGCACGCTTATACCGCCACCTTTACCACCGATGCTGAATGGGAGAGTGTTTATGCATACGTTTGGAGCGGTGATGGTGACGCCGCAACCAACAAATTACTTGGTGATTGGCCTGGTACAGCGTTGACTGCTGAGAACAATGTATATACCGTTTCCATTGAAACTTACAACGATGTTCCTGCCAATATCCAATTCAACAATGGTATCGCTGAAGGTACCGGAGCAGCTAAGACCCATGATATGGGATTCACCAATAATCACGCTTACAAGTGGATTACAGCTACTCCGCTTTATGCACTCTCAGAAGGCGATACCTTCAAAGCCGGTACATCCGTAGAAGTTAAAGATGCAGACGGCGATGTCGTGGCCACCCTTACCTACGGTGTCAGTGGCGGAGCAGATTTTAACGCAGCTGGCAACGGCTGGGGCGATAACGACGATTATGAAGGCTTTAAGTATATGACGGCAGGTAATGGCGAGAACGGTACTGCTACCAGTGGTACTGTTTACACTATTGTTCCCGTTTACGACGGAACAATCTCTGTGGGCGTACGTCTCAACGGCGGTAAGAGCTTCTACATCAAGGAAGACGACACAAGCATGACAGGTTACGACGGCATCACGATGTCTGATCTTTATAAGGGTTCGTTCGACTTCCCCGTAACTGCTGGCAAGAGCTATAAGATTTATTGCACAGGTTCCAAGCTGGGCTTCTACGGCTTCGACTACCAGTTCACCAAGCCGACGAAGACCTTCACCGCCACATTTGTCAACGGTGCTGGCTGGAATCCTGTCAAGGCCTATATCTGGCAGAAAGTTGGCGACAAAGATGTCGAACTGAATGGCGAATACCCCGGACAGGAAATCAGCAAGACCGGCACAAAGACTGTCAAGGGTATAGATTATGATATTTACACCTTTACCTTTGAGACTACGAAGGTGTCCGCTGAACCAGGTTTCATTATCTTCAGTGACGGAACGACAACCAACAAGACCGAGGACTTAGAGTTCGAAAATGAGAAGGAATACGAATATGGCATTCCTACCGGTTACTCTATTGTTACCAAGGAGAACGACACTTGGACTGTTGCAGCGACCGCAATGGATGAGGCAGAGGACGAAGGCGTGTACTCTTATTCCGCAACACTCAGCGGCCAGGCCGGCAAGCTGTTTGCCATTGCTCCGAGCACGGCAATCAATGGAGAGACGGTCAATGATGCAGCCTTGGTACGCCCTGTGACTGAGGGGGCAGACTGGTTGATTGAGTTTGCCGACTACACAGGTACTACACAGAATCAAGCTGGCGGAAAGGTTTGGCAGATAGCTGAAGCTAATGCCGCCGACGTGACCATTACGTTCATACCTGCCACTAAGACCTTCGAGGTGACCAATGCCATTGAGTACACTATGAACGACTATGGTTTTGCAACCTATTCTGACGGCAAGAAATATAAGGTGGAGGGAGCTAAGGCTAACTTCATAACCGTTTCCGGCAACGTGGCTACGCTGGTTCCGCAGGCTGAAGGTGCCATCCTGCCAGCCATGACAGGTGCTGGTAAGGGTTGCGGTATCATTATTTCCGCAGACGCAGGAGCCAAGTATTCTATTAAGTCTGTTAACCAGAGCGATGAAGCTGTTAACTCATCAGACAACCTGCTTGCAGGTAGTGGAAACAACTCATACTCCATCAGCACACAGTTCGCAGACAATGATCCATATACAGCCTACATCTTCACTAAGCCCGAGGGTAAGAAGCTTGGCTTCTACATAGCAGACTTAAATGCAGGTGCAGATTTACCTGCCCACAAGGCATTCTTGGCAGTACCTAAGGGTGCTGATGCTCGTGAGTTCATCGGCTTCGAGCCTGGCGAAACAACAAGCATTGCTGACAATAACCGTGTAACAATAACCAATAACGGTGATGTTTACAATCTCAATGGTCAGCGTGTGGTTCAGCCTACGAAGGGTCTCTACATCGTCAACGGCAAGAAGGTCGTGATACGGTAAGAATTAAAATTGAAGTTTTAAACTGAAATTGGTGTTTAGGAAAGAAATGAGCAAAAATTAGAATAATCTATTCCAGAAATAGGGAATAATAATTCTTTCAAATTATTGGACGCAATTATTTCTAATTATTGCTGATTTCTTTCCCACAAAAGAGACAAAGATTATTTCTTTCAAAACACAAAAAAGACAATGACAATGAAAAAGCATTATATTAGTCCAGAAATGTCTGTGGATTTTATGGAAACCACAGAGTTGTTGGTGGAATCGTTCAAAGTGGATGACAACACCCCTGTAAGTCCAGGTATTTCCCTCTCCCGCCAAAAGAATTGGGACGACGAGGAAGACGAGGAAGACTTCTAAACATCATTTGGATTCCGAAAAAGGACGAAAATAGTTTTTCGATACTTTCGTGTTTTTCGATGCTTTCGGAATTACAATAGATTCAATTAATAGCATCAGCGGCGATGGGTTACCACCGCCGCTGTTGTTGACGGGGTATATGGATTCCGAAAAAGGTCGAAAAGACGAAAAAGACGAAAAAGAGTTTTCGATAATTTCGCATTTTACGGATGCTTTTGGGATTAAAAAACTAAAAAAAAATGGGATTAATTTGGTATTTATCGAAAAAAAACTCTATCTTTGCATTTGGTTTCATAAAGAAAACCACCCAAAAGCAATACTAACTAACGAAAAGCAAGGATATATTATATGGAAACTACAACAAGAACATCAAGTAGAAGCAGAAGAAGGCGGAAACTAACTCCTGAAGAGAACAGGGCTCTGAATGCCGCAATGGTTCCAGGAAATAAATACATGGAAGCTGCAAAAAAATATGCAGGTAAGTACAAACTTGTCATCAACGATCCAAACTGGTTGCTTTAGACAGAGCGGATGGCATTAGTATCGAGCGACCAACGATTTCCATTCTATCGTAAACAAGGACTGAACTTAGTGTTCAACGAAAAATAGCATGGTTTGAAAATAATTTCTTGATTATTATTTGCAATTTCTTTCTAACAAAAACAAAGACTACGAAACAAAAATTATAAAACATAATAACTAACTTAAAATTACAAGCTTATGAAAAAATTACTATCTATTATCGCATTGCTCATGGCCTTTGCGGCTGCTGGGTTTGCTGCTGACAAAACAGTGTATCTAAAGCCAACTGCCGACTGGCTTAGTGGTGCACGATTTGCAGTCCATATGTTTGGAAGTTCTGACGGAGAAACTTCTTGGGCTGATGTAAATACACTTGCAACCAATGAAACTGACATTTATAAGGTTGTAATACCTGAGAAATTCACTAAGATTATTTTCTGCCGCATGAACGGCGCAACAACTGAAAACAACTGGGGCAACAGATGGAATCAAACACAGGATATCACATTGACATCTGATAAGGACTTATACACAATCACAGGCTGGGATACTTGTGATGAAGGTAGTACATATACTTTGGCTACTATTTCCTCTGTTTCACTGACTGGCGACTTAGACTTAGCTTTAGCTGATGGTGAAGAAAAAGTTCTTGATTTGTCGTCGACCCTGTTGAATAAAAATTTCAAACTGAAAGTAAACAATACTGAAATAGGTACAAATCAGCTGACTTTGGTTGACGCTGGAGGATTGGTAACTTTAGGGACAAACGACGGTGACAATTTTACTTTAAAGAATAACACTTCTGGCTACAAAACTTATACAGTAAAAGCCAAATGGGCACCCAGTTCCAACGCTGCTAAGAATTGGACACTGACCATTGCTGGTCAGGATGCACGTGTGCTGAATTACGCTATTGTAGGTGACTGGACAACAGATGGTGAGGGTTGGGACAATGACCAGCCAATGACGAAAGATTCAGAGAATCCGAGCATTTATACCCTAACCATTAATGACTTTCCTGTAGCATTTGAAGCAGGGCAAACAAAAAAGACTTATTACTACAAACTTCGCACAAATGGCATCTGGGGACTTTATGACCTTCCCAATGGTAATGAGAATAAATCAAAAGAGTTTACTGAGGAAGGAACCTATACGTTAGTATTTACTGCTAATGTTTCAGAGCACACCCTTGATATGACTGCCACGAAGAAATTCATATTGCCAGGAACAACCATCTACACTAGCTCAACACCAACTACGGTAGATTGGGGTTCTCCTATTACAATTTCTTATGCCACGTTAACAGAGGCTAACGCTAAGATTGGTGACAGAATTCATGTAAGAGTAGATGGAGTTACCGAAGGTGCACAAGTGCGTGCACAAAGCAATTGGACTGCTTTGGAGAGTGGTATCGGGGTAAATGGAGAGAGTCAAGAAGTTTCGTTTATCCTTACTGGAGATATGATGACACGAATCAAAGCTAATGGTCTCCAAATCTGTGGTACAGGTTATTCCACCTCACAGGTTACATTGGAAACAACTTCATATTCAGGTTCAGAGAAGTCTATATGGATAGGAAATGCCGAAAGCAATTTTGGTATCGACTGGATGCATTTTGCCAACGCCAATGTAAAAGCTGGAGATGTACTTCGTGTGACAGCCACAAAACATGAATCATCATCTTCTGGCTATTGGTTGGAACTTGCTCCTGGAGGTAACTGGGGGGAAAATCTGATTCGCAGCGATGCTAACGATGAGATTCATTACTATTTTATTACCCTTACGACAAAATCTATAGAACAGGTTACTAAAGAATGGTCTTCTTCAACTATCAATCATGGCGGTTATACAATTACTCAGGTAGAATTAGTTCCTATGACAGGCTATTATGTTGTTAATAACGAAAATACTTGGACGACAGTTGCCGAAATGACAAAAGATGAGGGTGAGTATACTACAGTTCTTAAAAATATGGCAGATAAGTACTTTGTGATTTTCCCAAATAACGCTCTGAGTGACGAAGCAACTGCCATTCACAACTGGAACAAGGCGATCCGACCCACTGTAGAAAGCGGAAACTTTAATGTGAACTACTGGATCAACTATCAAAGTACGACAACAAACACGAACAATGGTGCTGTTTGGCATGTTGCAGATAACAACACTGCTGACTTAACGCTGACTTTCAAACCCGATCTTTCTGAAAACAACTACACCATCACAGCTTCTGAAACGATTGTAATTAGTGATGCAGGCTACCGCACCTATTCCAAAGCACAGAATTACAAGGTGGCCGACGGTACAAGTGTCTATTATGTGAAGGAAGTTGGCGAAAGCATTAAGCTTACTGCTGCGGAGAGTAACATTCTGCCTGGAACAGGCACAGAGAACAAGGCTGGAAGAGGTATCATCCTGAAGGGTAAAGGTAAAGTCGTCATCACCCCGACAGATCCAGAGGTAGAATTGGCAGCACTTGAAGATAACATGCTGGTTGGTACTGGTGACTGGGATTATGATCTCTCCGGATATGATAACGATTACACCTGCTTTATCCTTGCCATCGGAGATAATGGTGTAGGTTTCTATAATGCAACAGGTACCGTTGGAGCCCACAAGGCATTCCTGCCTATCCTTACTTCTACTCTTAGTACCACCGCTCGTGAATTCCTTGGCTTCGAGGAAGGCAACACAACCTCTATCGATGTAAGAAGTAAGATGGAAGATGGAAGAGGTGATGTTTACAACCTCAACGGTCAGCGTGTGGCTCAACCCACGAAGGGTCTCTACATCGTCAATGGACGTAAGGTCGTGATTAAGTAAACGAGACTGGCATTAGACTATTTCTTTCAAAACACAAAAAAGAACACGAATATGAAAAAAGAATATATAAGCCCAAAGACGTTAGTGGTTGCTTTGCGGGCCACACAGTTGTTGTCAGAATCATTAGGCAAGAACTATGATCCCACCAAACCAATGGATGGTGGTAATGCCCTTTCTCGCCGCAACGGAATGGATTACGACGACGAGGAAGAAGACGACTTCTAAATTTTATAGATTCCGAAAAAGACGAAAAGCCGAAAAGGACGAAAAAGAGTTTTCGTAGGTTTCGCATTTTACGGATGCTTTCGGAATTAAACAGATTCAATCAATAGCTTCAGCGGCGGTGGGTGACCACCGCCGCTGTTGTTTGGTTAAAAGACGAAAAGAACGAAACAGAGTTTTCGAAGCTTTCGGGATTAAAAATCAGTAAAAAACGGCGTTTTTTTTGGAATTAATTGAAAAAAGACCTATCTTTGCAATATATTATTCATTAAGGACGCTGACTAACTAACGTTTAAATAGGCGGCTATCAAGATGATTTGTAAAATGAGTGAAAACAAGGAGAATGTCATTGAGATCCCAAGAGTGCAGATTGTCATGACTTTCGTGGCAACATGCATAGAGTCTACGGCTCGGCTACTGAACACATCCTATAAGGATGTCTATCAACGTATGAAACGTGTGGGAATGATTGAGCAATATATCATCCCTCATTACGATACTCTTCATACTGAAAGCCGTGAGAATATCGCCGAGGGCATGGTAGAGTGTCTAAACGAATGGGAGGGAAGAAAATGAATGAACTCATTGTCTATCACGGTGGAACAGAAATAGTTGAGCATCAGCCCAACAACCAGATGTGCCTCCTCTCACAGGAGATAACCGACAAATACATGACTTTCGATGGAACAGAAAACATTTGACGACCCCGTAAAATCTCCCATTATACAAGAGATCATCTTGAGCAACCGCATCGGTGCTATCTCTGTGGAGTTGGCAAAACGGCTGAATATTGAGCCAGCTAAAGCACTTCAGTTATTCTATGAAAGCCAGACCTGTGCCGATTTGCACGATAAATCCTCGGGGCTCTACCTATATGGCGACTTGTATATTGCCGACGAATTCATAAGAGAGAAAGAGTATTCAATGTAGTGTTACAACCAAGAACCAGTTTATATGGTTCCCGAAAAAAGACGAAAAGCCGAAAAAGAGTTTTCGTGGGTTTCGAATTTTACGGATGCTTTCGGAATTAAACAGATTCAATCAATAGCTTCAGCGGCGGTGGGTGACCACCGCCGCTGTTGTTGTTTGGTGGTAATCTGGACATGACGAGGGGATAAGGGCTCTGGAGTTGAGAAGTGGAGAAAATGGCAAAATGCAGAGGAAATAATGCAAAAGAAAAATAGGTAGAATTTACCTACATACCTACATAATCTTTGTAATTATATGAGATTAAGCAAGTTAACTTATGTAGGTAACCTACATTTATCTACATTTACCTACATAAAAATATGGTTTGTCTGAATATTTTGTAAAGCAAAAATATCACAAAATCACTAATTTTGCGATTTTTCTGCACGACAAAAATCATCAAAAACAGCCTACTTTATACCAAATATCACGACATTTTCTTGTTACTCCAAGGGCTGGAGCAACCAGAAATCACGGTACTTTCCTTCAGAAATCACGTAGAAAAGTTGAGGAAATCACGGCAACTTCTTGCGGAAATCACCTAGAAAAGTTGCGGAAATCACCTAGAAAAGTTGAGGAAATCATTAAGAAAAATACGGTCAAAATGTTGAATGTAGGTGAATGTAGGTAAATGTAGGTTACCTACATAAAGTAACTTTCTAATAACCATTAATTTAAAATGATTTATGTAGGTATGTAGGTATTTTTGCATTTATAAAATTCTTTTGAAGATAAATATATGCAGTGTCAAATAAAATGGCATAAATTCAGAAAGAGTCCAAAATACATGTCCCCTTTCTGAAACCCTTTCCAGCCGCATCAGATCAAAAAATAACGGACTAAACTCTACACGAGCTCAGTCCGTTTACTAATTATTTACCGTTTCTACTTTTTCTGTTTAAGCGGCGAGGTGGTAGTTGTACATTCTTGCCATGTTCAGGCAGTACTCTCTGTAACCCTCGCTCATCATCCATTTCTTCAATAACTTTTTCATCTTTTTACCCTTTCTTTTCTTTAATTGTTATCCTTTTCTTCTTTTTACTGCCCCGAGTTTGGAGCTTTCTTTTGTTATCCTTTGACTGCTTCGCTCAGCAGTCCTTTTTTTCTTTTCACGATGCAAAGGTACGACGTTTTTTGCTTCCAAACAAGGGAAAAACGGAATTGTTTGCGTTAACAGTCGATATTTTGACCTGAATCAAGTAATTGAAAGAAATGAATGGAATGAATGGAATGAAAGAAATGAAAGGAATGAAAATGAAGAAATGAAGCCTTATTTCTGGTGTGTGACGGCCTGGCGCATCTCCTTCAGCAGGTCGGAAGCGAAGATGAAGTCGGTGAGGCGCTTGTTGGTGGAGCCCATGATGTCGGCTGACACGCCCTGCCACTCCTTGCGACCTTCGTAGATGAAGATGATGTTCTCGCCGATGCCCATGACGGAGTTCATGTCGTGGGTGTTGATGATGGTGGTCATCTTGAACTCCTGCGTAATGGAGTGTAGCAGTTCGTCGATGACCAGACTGGTCTTCGGGTCCAGTCCGCTGTTCGGCTCGTCGCAGAACAGGTACTTCGGGTTCAGGGCTATGGCTCGTGCTATGGCGACGCGCTTCTGCATGCCGCCGGAAATTTCGCCGGGGTACTTCTCTTCTGCACCCACTAAGTTGACGCGGTCCAGACAGTCCATCGCCCTTTTCGTCCGTTCGCGGAGGTTCATCGACGAAAACATGTCCAACGGGAACATGACGTTCTCCAGTACTGTCAGCGAGTCGAAGAGTGCTGCCGACTGGAAAATCATGCCCATCTCGCGGCGCATGTGTACCTTTTCCTCTTTTGACATGCTGACGAAGTCGCGTCCGTCGTAGAGTATCTGGCCACTGGTAGGGTCGAAGAGTCCCACGAGGTTCTTCATCAGCACGGTCTTTCCCGAACCGCTCTGGCCGATGATGAGGTTGGTCTTGCCGTCCTCGAACACCGTCGAGATGTCCTTTAGCACCTCGACGTTGTCAAAACTCTTGTATAGGTTCTTTACTTCAATCATGATAACAGTTGGGTGAGGAATACGTCAGAACAGAGGATGAGTACGCTGGAGCAGACCACGGCGTCGGTCGAGGCCTTGCCGACGTTGACGCTACCGCCCTCGACGGTATAGCCGAAAAAGGACGGTACGGCGGAGATGATAAAGGCAAAGAAGAGGCTCTTGATGATGGACATCCAGACGAACCACGACTGGAAGCTGTGCTGCAAGCCTAATGTCAGGTCGTCGGGCACGATGATGTGTCCGATGTATGCCGTTCCGTAGGCGCCGACGATGCCCATTGCCGAAGAGAAGATGACGAGTAGCGGCATGATGGTCAGCATGCCCAGAATCTTAGGCAGTATGAGGTAGCACGCCGAGTTGACACCCATGATGTCCAGGGCGTCAATCTGTTGGGTTACGCGCATGGTACCTATTTCTGATGCAATGTTTGACCCCACCTTGCCAGCGAGTATCAGACACATGATGCTGGACGAGAACTCCAGCAGCATAATCTCTCGTGTGGTATATCCGCTGACCCAGCGCGGCATCCACGGCGACTGGATGTTGAGCTTCATCTGGATGCAGATGACGGCGCCGATGAAGAACGAGATGAGCAGTACGATGCCAATGGAGTTGACACCCAGCTGCGCCATCTCCTTGACATACTGTTTCCAGAACATGCGGAAGCGCTCCGGCACGCTGAACGTGCGGCCCATCAAGATGACGAACCGGCCCAACGTAGTCAGCCATTTTTGCAGTAACCTTATCATATTGCCTGCAAAGGTAGTGCAAACCGAATGAAAAACCAAATTTATTTGTGTTTTTCTGAAGTGCAGCCTACTTTCTCCAAGGGAGAAAGTTACAAATAATCTTTGAACTTTGACCAAAGTTCAAAGAAAAGTTGTATCTTTGCACCAGATTTAACAAACTACTTATATATAATAAGGTATATGACAAACCAGAAGCAATACTACTTTGCCGTCGATCTGGGAGCCACGAGTGGCCGTACCATTTTAGGTACGCTAGACAACGGCCGGTTGGAACAGGAAGAGATTACGCGTTTTCCCAACAACCTTATCGAGACAGGCGGACATTTTTATTGGGACATCTATGCCCTCTACTTTGAGATGATTCGTGGCCTGAAGGAGATGGGGCGCCGGGGAGTACCCATTACCAGCATCGGCATCGACACATGGGGCGTCGATTTCGTCTTCATTGGCGACGACGGCGCCATCCTGCGCAACCCGATGGCCTACCGCGACCCACATACTTTCGGCCGCATGGAGGAATACCTGTGTCACGTTGTTCCGCAACGTGAGGTCTATGACATCACCGGCATCCAGTTCATGAACTTCAACTCGCTGTTCCAACTCTATGCCATGCAGCAGGACGACAATAGTGCCTTGCGCGCTTGCCGCAAGATTCTCTTCATGCCCGACGCCCTGAGCTGGATGCTGACGGGCGAGGCGGTCTGCGAGTACACCATCGCATCGACTTCGCAGATGCTCGACCCGCTGACGGGCGACCTGTCGGAACGTCTTATCCAGAGCGTCGGACTGACGCGTGACCACTTTGGTCGCATGGTGCAGCCAGGTACCCAGATTGGCGTGCTGACTGAGGAGGTCCAGCGCATGACGGGACTTGGTCCCGTACCCGTGATTGCCGTTGCTGGTCACGACACGGCGAGTGCCGTTGCTGCCGTGCCCGCCAAGGACGAGCACTTTGCCTACCTGTCCAGCGGCACGTGGAGCCTGATGGGTATCGAGAGCCAGCAACCCATCATCAACGACCGCAGCTATGAGCTGAACTTCACCAACGAGGGTGGCGTCGAGGGTACCACGCGTTTCCTGAAGAACATCTGCGGCATGTGGCTGTACGAGCGGTGCCGGAAGGAGTTTAAGGACTCGACGGGGAAGCCGTTGAGCACGGACCATCAGGAGCTGCAAGGCTCCGCCATGCAGGTGGAGGCGTTCCGCAGCATCATCAATCCTGATGACAAAGCGTTTGCCAATCCGTCTTCTATGATAGAGGCTATCCAGCAGTACTGCCGCCAGACGGGGCAGGCCGTGCCCGAGACACCGGCAGAGATATGCCGCTGCATCTTCGACTCGTTGGCGCTGAGGTATCGGCAGGTGTTCGGGTGGCTGAAGGAGATGGGGGGCTCGACGGGAAAACCGTCGAGCGCGAACAAACCGTCGAGCGCGGACATCCAGGTGCTGCACATCATTGGTGGCGGAAGCCTGAACAAGTACCTGAACCAGTTTACCGCCGATGCCTGTGGCGTCGAGGTGCTGGCAGGTCCGCAGGAGTGTACGGCCATCGGCAACATCATGTTGCAGGCTCGCCAGAATGGCCAGACTACCGGTCAGGTGAAAGACCTCTGGGAGATGCGCCGCATCATTGCCAATAGTGTGGACATGGTGGCCTACCATCCCACCGCCGACCGTTCGGTTTGGGACAAGGCGTATGAGAAGTATCTGCGCATTCTGGAGACAGCCCGGTGATGGAGTCGAATAATCATAGTACATTAAATAGTCAAACAATAGAATAGAAAGATGAAAGAACAACTGATTGAGCAGGCTTATGCCGTGGCAAAGGAACGCTATGCAGCGATGGGCGTGGATACTGACGCCGTACTTGACCAACTCCAAAAGCAGCAGATTTCGCTGCATTGCTGGCAGACTGACGACGTGGTGGGCTTCGAGCGTAATGACGCCCTCAGCGGCGGCATCCAGACTACTGGCAACTACCCTGGCCGTGCCCGGAACATTGACGAAGTGCGCCAGGACATCGAGTTTGTGAAAACCCTCATTGCCGGCAAGCACCGTCTGAACCTCCACGAGATTTATGGCGACTTCGGCGACAAGTTCGTAGATCGCGACCAAGTGGATGTGAAGTACTTTGAGAGCTGGATGCAATGGGCAAAAGAGAATGACATGAAGCTTGACTTCAACTCTACCTCCTTCTCACACCCGAAGAGCGGCACCCTGACGCTGTCGAACCCCGACAAAGCCATCCGCGACTTCTGGATAGAGCATACCAAGCGCTGCCGTCGTATTGCCGACGCCATGGGCAAGGCGCAGGGAGACCCCTGCATCATGAACATCTGGGTGCATGACGGTTCGAAGGACGTCCCCGTTCAGCGCAAGAAGTACCGCGAAATCCTTGCCGCCTCGCTCGACGAGATTATGGCCGAGAAGCTCGACGGCGTGAAGAACTGTTTCGAGGCCAAGCTCTTCGGCATCGGACTGGAGTCATACACCGTGGGAAGCCACGACTTCTATACCGCCTACTGTGCCACCCGCAAGCAGATGTACACCCTTGACACGGGTCACTACGAGCAGACGGAGAACGTCAGCGACTTTGTCTCGACGCTCTTGATGTATGTCCCCGAACTGATGCTCCACGTCAGCCGTCCCGTGCGCTGGGACTCCGACCACGTGACCATCATGAACGACCAGACACTCGACCTGTTCAAGGAACTGGTGCGTAGTGATGCCCTCGACCGTGCTCATGTCGGACTCGACTATTTCGATGCCTCCATCAACCGTATTGGAGCATATATAATAGGAACGCGCGCGACCCAGAAATGCATTCTCCAGGCCCTCTTGGAACCGAAGCAGAAACTGCGTGAATATGAGGACAACGGTCAGTTCTTCGAGCGTCTTGCCCTGATGGAAGAGGCCAAGTCGATGCCTTTCGGTGCCGTCTTTGACTACTTCAACCTGAAGAACGCCGTACCCGTAGGCGAAGACTATATCGCCGCCATCCAGCAGTACGAAAAGGACGTCACGTCTAAAAGGAGTTAAGAATTAAGAGTTTTCCAACAACTATGGCAAATTCTGGAAGTTTAAAGAGCACCATCGCGGTGTCTCTCACCAATTATCTCGATGCCGGCGCCATCGTGGCCGGCGCGTCGGGACTGACGCTGTGGCAGAAATACCTCGACTTAACCGAGGTACATCTTGGCTGGCTGAACTTCATCTCGGCCAACTGCCTCGGTGCCGCCCTCGGTGCCATCATCGGCGGATTCCTGGCCGACAAGTACGGCAGGAAGTTCATCTTTACGTACAATATGATTGTCTATATGGTGGGCGTGCTGACCATCATGCTCAGCGTCAACTTCCCCATGCTGCTCGCCGGCTTCCTGATTACGGGCATCAGCGTGGGTGTCGGCGTGCCGGCATCGTGGACATACATCTCTGAGTCGTCGGAAGTCAACAACCGAGGCCGTAACATTTGCATCTCGCAGATGTCGTGGGGCATCGGACCGATGGTTATCCTGCTCCTCGGCATGCTCTTTGCCCCTGGCGGCTACCTGTTCAGCTGGGTGGAGAGCGTGGCACACCTCTTTGGAGGAGCCGATATGGCAGCGAACGAAGTCAACGCCTATTCGTCGCGCATCGTCTTCTTCTCGCTGTTCGTCGTGGCCTTCATCGCCTGGAACCTGCAGCGCCGTCTGCAAGAGAGTGCTGAGTTTACGGCGCAAAAGGAAGAAGAGAAAAAAGCCGGTCTCATTGATAATATTAAGGTATTGTTCCAGAACCGCATCGCCGTCAAGACCGTCTGTTTCTTGGCAGGTATCTATCTGACGTGGAACCTCGTAGCCTCGGTGATGGGCTTCTTCCAGCCGCACATCTACGAGACGGCAGGTGGCGTAACCAACGAACAGGCCAACTGGATGAACTGCATACAATGGGCCATCATCGTGGGTGTGACGTTCCTCGTCTCAAAGCTTATCGACCATACTTCGCACAAGGGTATCTACACCTTCGGCCTCTTGGTGGCCATCTCGGCATGGCTCATCATCGTCACTATCGGTGTTAACGGTCCCGTTGGGCTGTGGGCATTCGCCATTCTGTGGGGTGTGCAGGGCGGTACGTCGGTACAGATATTCTATGCCCTTTGGGGCAGCGAGCTGTTTCCGGCCAAGTTCCGCGCCGGTGCCCAGGGACTGATGTTCTTCATAGTACGCGGTTTGTCGGCACTATGGGGACTCGTCTTTACCTATATCTATGGTGAAAATGGCGAAGGCTTCACCCTGGCCGCCTACTGTATGATAACGCTGTTAGTCGTCTCGCTCGTCGTCGGTTTCATCGGTGCCCCCAAGACCCGTGGCCGCTCGTTGGAAGAAATTACGAGAGAGCGCTATGGAGAGAAGTATTAATTCGTAATATCGTAATAACGTAATAACGAAATAACGAAAAACGAAAACATGAAGAGTATATTAGAAGGCCGTCCGCAGTTGGAGGCCGTAATCAACCAGATTGCCGAGGTGACGGGCTATCTGTGGCAGAAAGGATGGGCCGAGCGTAACGGCGGGAATATCACCGTCAACGTCACCGAGTATATGGACGAGGCGTGCAAGGCTTTGCCTGCTATCTCGGAAGTGAAAAAGATTGGCTTGATGCTGCCTAAGCTGAGAGGTAAGTACTTTTATTGTAAAGGTACTGGCAAGCGCATGCGCGATCTGGCTAAGGAACCCATGCAAAACGGCAGCATCATCCGCATCTGCGACGACTGTGCTTCGTACGAGGTTATTGCCGACGTTCCCGTAGTGCCTACCAGCGAACTTCCCACACACCTTGCCTTACAGAACTATCTTTTGGAGACGGGCTCTTGCTATAAGGCAACGCTGCATACGCATCCCATCGAGTTGGTGGCTATGAGCCATATCCAGCGTTTCCTGAAGGGCGACGAGATGACGCGTGTGCTGTGGTCGATGATTCCCGAGACGTTAGCTTTTGCACCACTTGGCATCGGCATCGTGCCTTATGCCATGCCGTCGAGTGTTGAGCTGGCTGAGGCTACCTTGGAGCAGATTAAGATTCACGACGTGGTGCTGTGGGAGAAGCATGGCACCGTGGCTGTGGGTACTGACATCATGGATGCCTTCGACCAGACCGACGTGCTCTGTAAGGCAGCTAATATCTATATGTGTGCCCGTTCGATGGGTAGTGAGCCGGACGGCATGACTGCCGCTCAGATGAAGGAGGTGCAGGACGCCTTCAACCTGCCGAAGAAACGGCCGTGCTGAGAATTGAAAATTCTCTGACCAAGGTCAGAGTGTAGCTTCGCAATGAAAAATAGGGCTACGCGTTCAATCAAAGATGTTGAACGCGTAGCCTTGTTCTTTGAGCCACTCAATGGCCTGAGGTAGGGCAGTCTTTAACTTGTCGATACTTTTCAGCGAGTCGTGAAAAGTTATGATGCTACCGTTGCGGGTGTACTTTTTCACGTTGTTCAGAACGTCCTCGGCAGTCATCCATTTGGAGTAGTCACGGGTGACAAGGTCCCACATCACTATTTTAAACTTTCGTGACAGCCAAGCATACTGGCTAAGACGCATCCAACCGTGGGGCGGACGTACTAAATCGGTACGCAGGTAGGCATTGGCCTTTTCCACGTTATAGCTGTAGTCGTGGATGGAATAGCGAATGCCCATGAGGTGGTTGTGAGTATGGTTGCCTATGCGATGGCCTTCATCGATGACCCGCTGCAATAACTCTGGGTATTTACGGGCGTTGTCGCCCACCATGAAGAAGGTAGCCTTGATATTGTATTGCTTCAGCACATCCAGAATGAATGGCGTGGCCTCGGGTATGGGACCATCGTCGAAGGTCAGGTAAACGGCCTTCTCATGACGGTCCATACGCCACAATGCCTTTGGGTAAAGCCAGCGCAGCCAGATGGATGGTTGCTCAATAATCACGGCTTACTCTCTAAATTCTAAACTATTAATTCCAAATTCTTTTTAAAAGCCTAACTTGCCACCTTTAGCTTCAAACATCCTCATCATTTCTGAGAGTTCAGCCACACGCTCCCCAGACCATTTTTCGTCTAACGTCTCGGCGAGGCCTGCCACCTGTTGCATGATGTAAAGCTGTATGGCGCAGTCGTTCTGCGCAGCTTCGAAACGGTAGCTGTCGAGCGACATATACCATTGCATGTACTGCATAGAATTCGTCCAGAGCTTGTTCAGGATGTTGATAGCTTCCTTCTTGTTGTTCAATGAAGCCCAGGCACGTGCCATATCCATCGAACCAGAGGTGAAGTTGACAGGAACATTATAGTCCGGAATCTGCTTCATGCAGTAACGCAGCACCTCTTCGGCCTGTTTCGTCTTGCCCTCGTTGATGAGTTCCATAGCGAGTTTTGCCATGATGCGGCGGTGAGTATAGCACATGCGCATCACGGTCTCATCGATGTAAAGACCTTTCTTGTCAATGCCTCCAAACTTGAAGCGGTGCATGATGTTATCGTAGGTGCGCTTCGTATCGAAGTTCTTGACGCCGGAGATGTTCTTGCCGTCATTGCTGGTGGTGAATGGCGTGATGCGGTAGGCCAAGCCCTCGGTAATCGTGTTGTCACCCAGGTTGATGTAGTTGTCCTCGCCGACGGAAACGGCTACATAGATGGGACGTGTCCAGTTACACTCGGCCAACATCTCAAGAATCATGAGGTCACCCTTATACAGCGCGTTCTTGCCCTTCAGCGAGATGACCATCTTGTCGGGGATGCTGTCGGCAGCCATCATCATGCCGCTCTTGCGTACGGCCTCCTTGTCGATGGTCATATAGATGGTGTCGGTGGGAATGACGTGCAAATCCTTGTTCGTCGAGCGCACCCAGTATTTCAGGATGTTCTTCAACTCAAAGGGCTCTTCGCCGAACTGCTGGCGAGCCTGACCGGGATTAGTCTCGTAGAGGTTCATTAGCGCGGCCTTCATCTCTGGCTCCACGGAGATGTACTCGTTGGTTCCGGCACAGTATTCAATACGTTCCCAAGTAATGGGTACCGAAGGAGAGTCGTAAGCCGGACGGCGCATCTGGTCAATGTACCAGTCGGTTTGGAGATACGAGAGGTTGCAGACACGGGCATCGGTACTCACACCCTCTACATCCTGGTTGTACCACAGCGGGAAGGTATCGTTGTCGCCGTTGGTATAGATGATGGGATAAGAAGGTACAGTCTTGCCGTCAACGACATTCTCATGCTGGAGCGACATCAGGTAGTTCTGTCCAAAGTCACGACAGGTATAGCGACCCGAACGGTCGTGGTCGTCCCATGTCTGTGATGCCATCTGGATGGGCACAAAGAGACAAAGCACGCTAACGGCAGCAGCCAACACGACAGGTGAGAGTGCCTTGAGTTTCTGACTTAGTAACTCAATGATGCCAGCTACACCCAGTCCGCACCAGATGGCGAAGGCATAGAAGGAACCGGCATAGGCATAGTCGCGTTCACGGGGCTGTGAGGGCGTTTGGTTCAGATAGATGACGATGGCCAGACCCGTCATGAAGAACAGGAAGAACACAACCCAGAACTGACGAATACCAGTCTGATCCTTGGCATTGTTGAAGTGCTTGCCTAATGACTGCCAGAAGAGTCCGATGAGTCCAAGAAGCAGGGGCAGACAGTAGAATACGTTATGTCCCTTGTTTTCTTTCAGCTCGTCAGGCAACATGCTCTGGTCGCCTAAGCGCCAGTTGTCAAACCAGTCGAAACCAGTCAGCCAGTTACCGTGCTCCAGTTCTCCGTTGCCTTGTTGGTCGTTCTGACGACCGGCGAAGTTCCACATGAAGTAGCGCCAGTACATGAAGTTGCACTGATAGGAGATGAAGAAACGAAGATTCTCAAACTGCGACGGAACTTTGACGGTAATCATCTCGCCGCAGCGGTCGTACTGTTCTTCATGGCCGTCAACGCCACCCATCCAGCTTTCGTACTGGTCGCGGTGGGCTGAGCTGTACATGCGGGGGAACAGCATGTTCTGGGCGTATTTGTATTCGTCCTTGGTGCGCAGGATGAAGTACTGATCTTTCTCGTCGGGTGAGGCCTTCTCCTTGCGCTGCCAAACAGGATCGCCCTTAGTCATGACGGGTTTGCAATAACCGCCGTCTTGCTCAAGAGCCACCTGCGAAGTGTAGGCCTGACCATAGAACAGGGGGCGTTGGCCGTACTGCTCACGTCCTAAGTATTCGCCCAGGGTGAAGATATCCTCGGGAGAGTTCTGGTCCATGGGCGGGTTTGCTGCAGAGCGGATAACGATGAGGGCATACGAAGAATAACCTATCATCAGCATCAACATGCAGAGAAGAGAGGTGTTCTTGATACGGGCGGTGACCAAGGCTTTGGGCTGTTGACCGCTGACCTGTTTCTTGTAGCCCAGCACGAACCAAAGCACGGCAAGAACAATGATGCCGATGATGACCGACATCCAGCCATGACCGTAGAAAGGAATACCCAGCATGGCAACAGCCAGGAGGAAGGCTACGTTCTGGCGCTTCTCGTTCTTGTCGTTGTAGGTCTCGTAGATGGCCCAGACGGTGATGCCGATGAGCAGGAAGATGTAAACAATCTCACCCGTATTGAACGGCATACCGAGGATGTTGACAAACAACAACTCGAACCATCCGCCAACCTGTACGATACCGGGTACTACGCCGTAGAGCACAGCGGCGAGGATGACCACAGAGATAAACAGGGCAATAAGCGAACCTTTCAGGTCGCGCTTCGGGTCGTCGGTGGGGAACTTCTTATAATAGTACACGAGTACGATGGCCGGTAAGCATAGCAGGTTCAGCAAGTGAACACCGATGCTGAGGCCAGTCATGTACATGATAAGCACTAACCAACGGTCGGCATGAGGTTCGTCGGCATGGTCTTCCCACTTTAGGATAAGCCAGAAAACGACTGCCGTGAACGCCGATGAGTAGGCATACACTTCGCCTTCAACCGCCGAGAACCAGAATGTATCACTGAAGGTATAGATGAGAGCACCCACCAAGGCCGAGGCCTCGATGGCAATGACTTTCCACCACGACATGTCGGCCAACGCTGTTGCTGCGCGAAAGTCGCTCTGCTTGATGAGCAGACGGCGTGCCAAGTGCGAGATAGTCCAGAAGAGGAACAAAATAGTGGCTGCCGAAAGCAGGGCACTCATCATGTTCACCATATAAGCCACGTGGCTCGGATCGCTGGCAAACTGCGAGAAGAGATTTGCCGTGAGCATGAAGAACGGTGCGCCGGGGGGGTGGCCGATTTCCAGTTTATAACCTGTTGAAATGAATTCCGGACAGTCCCAAAAGGATGCTGTCGGTTCAATGGTGGAGCAATACACAAAGGCGGCAACGACAAACGCCAGCCAACCCATGATATTGTCCACAATTCTGAATTGTTTCATCTGTATAAAGTGTTGTGTGATTATTCCAACTTGCAAAGGTACTACTAATTATTGAGAATTGAGAATTGAGAATTGAGAATTAGCTTTGCCTTGTTGTTTTTTAACAATTCTCGCCATTCCAGACTTCAAGAGTCAATGTTCAATTACATCAACAGACTGGCACCATAGATCAACACGACATAGCGTAGAAACTTGCCGATGGTGATGCTGATGACTGAGATGGCGACATTGGCGCGCATCAGTCCTAATGCCACGGTAATGGCCGAGCCGAGGATAGGGACGAAGGCAAAGAATCCCATCCAGGCACCACGACCCGCCATAAACTTTGTGGCGCGGTCCAAGTCCTTCTGCTTGACGTGCAGGTAGCGCTCAATCCACTCCAGTCGTCCCATACGGCCAATGCAGTAGTTGAACATGCCGCCCATCACATTGCCTATGGTGCCGTAGACGATGAGACCCCACGGGTCCAGTCCGGCAGCCAAGAGCCCAGCCATCACGGCTTCGCTGGAAAAAGGGAAGAACGACCCGGCGATAAAGGCGGTCAGGAACATGCCCCAGTAGCCGTAGCTAATCAAAAGAGCGATGATACTGTCCATAAGCTATAGCCGGTAAGAAGAATCATGATGACGGCGATGACACAGAAGACGATGTTGGTGACTTTTGTCGACGTCAGTGCCACGAAATGGCCAAATAGTGGTGCCGTGCAGACCGTGATGATGCGCAGCAGGCTGTCGTAGTGCTGTGGCTGGAGGGCGAGGAAGATGATTGCAAAGATGTCTGTCCAGGCAAAAAAGCCATAGAGCAGGCGGATACGGATCTTGTCGCCATGATGCTTCCGGATGTAATGCGTGATACCTATGGCAATCACGACGATGAAGAAGACGAAGACGGCCAGCTGATGATTGGGCAAGGTGGTGTAGTCGAATGGGAACTGGAATACAGTCAATTGCTGGAAGTGGCTGACAAGAGGTGTGAAGTCATTCTTATAGGCCAGCCAGCAGGCACCAAACCAGTAGGGTGTCATCAGACCGAAAAGTGATGCTCCCATGGTTCGCCACGACAGCGACTGTATATGTGTGAGCATCAATAGCCAGAGAAGCGGCACGAAAAACAGTATCTGGGCAAACACCATGCTCCCTATGCTGAGGAGCAGAAAACTATAGTAGCTGGTGCCTACACTCTGCTTATCCTGATAGCCTAAGAAAAGTACCAGGATACTGCTGATGAAAAACAGTTGCAGGACAGCTCCTTTGAGCGATGGGAATAGGAAGCACGCACAGCATCCCAGCATAAGGAAGGTACAGCTTACCATACGAGAGTAGATGCGTATCAAGGCGTTGGTGTTGTTTAACTCTACCATGAGATAAGTGGACAACGCGAAGCAGCCGAACTGCACCCACCACTGACCGCTCACCAGTCCGCACAACAACCACACCACGAAGACAAACACCGCCACCCCGGGCAGCGTCAGTCTGCTTTCCGCAACCTTATTCTGTAATCGCTTGACCAACTCTAACTTCTTACTTCTAACATCTTACTTCTTACATCCTACATCTTACATCCTACATCTTATAAGTCTGCACCGATGTCGCGACGGAAATACTTATCAGTAAACTGAATCTTCTGAGCTCCCTCAAACGACTTCTGCAAAGCCTCGGCCTTGTCCTTGCCGTACGAAGAGACAGCAATGACACGACCGCCATTGGTGACGACCTGACTATCCTTTAATGCTGTTCCGGCGTGGAAGACAACGGTGCTTACATATTGTCCAAAAGTGTTTTCAACGTCGTCAATGCCAGTGATGGAGTAGCCTTTCTTGTAGGCTTCGGGATAGCCGCCACTTACCAGCATGACACAGACAGCAGCACGCTCGTCAAACTCTACCTTGTACTGGTCGAGCGTACCTTTGGCAATACCTTCAAACAGGTCAACGATGTCGGTTTTCAGTCGCAGCATAACGGTTTCCGTCTCCGGATCACCCATGCGGCAATTGTATTCAATGACCATCGGGTCGCCTTTTACGTTGATTAATCCAAAGAATATGAATCCTTTATAGTCAATGCCTTCAGCCTTCAGACCCTCTACGGTAGGCCGGATAATGCGGTCTTCCACTTTCTGCATCCACTCCTTTGTGGCAAAGGGAACGGGACTAACGCTTCCCATACCACCAGTGTTCAGACCTGTGTCGTGTTCGCCGATACGCTTGTAGTCCTTCGCCTCGGGCAATATCTGGTAGTGTTCACCATCAGTCATTACGAACACCGAACACTCGATACCGCTAAGGAACTCCTCGATGACCACGCGGCTTGACGCATTGCCGAACATGCCACCCAGCATTTCCTTTAATTCGCGCTTGGATTCTTCCAGAGTAGGCAGAATTAGCACACCCTTGCCGGCACACAGACCGTCAGCCTTCAGCACGTAAGGTGGCTGGAGCGTTTCCAAGAAGGCTAAACCTTCCTGAACATGCTCACTGTCGAACGTCTCGTAGCGTGCCGTTGGGATATTGTGGCGCTGCATGAAACCCTTGGCAAAGTCCTTCGAACCTTCCAAGACTGCACCGGCTTTCGACGGTCCGATGACAGGAATGTCCTTCGTGCGCTCGTCTTGCTTCAGATTGTCGTAAATGCCTTTTACCAACGGATCCTCAGGACCAACCACCACCATATCTATATGTTGCGCCACGCAGAATGTCTTGATGGCCTCAAAATCATCGGCCTTTATAGCAATATTCTCCGTAAATCCACCTTTATGGAGAGGCATGCCAGCTGTTCCGCCGTTGCCAGGTGCAATAAAGAGTTTCTCTACTCGCTCACTTTGAGCAATCTTCCATGCCAGTGCGTGCTCTCGTCCACCACTGCCTAACAAAAGTATTTTCATATTATCTGATTTTCAATTTTTCAATACTTCAATTCTTAAAGTTTCCCCTGTTCGCCGAGGTATGAATCCTTGAAACCAAGGAAGTAGAGCACGCCATCGAGTCCGATGGTGTTGATGCTCTGCTTGGCGTTAGCTACCACACGAGGCTTGGCGTGGAAAGCAATGCCTAAGCCAGCCTGCGAGATCATCGGCAGGTCGTTGGCACCATCGCCCACGGCGATGGTCTGTGCAAGATTCACCTTCTCTACCTGAGCGATGAGCTTAAGCAGTTCGGCTTTTCGGTGACCATCGACAATCTCGCCAACATAGTGACCTGTGAGCTTGCCGTTGTCGTCAATCTCCAACTCGTTGGCATAGACGTAGTCAATACCGTAGCGACGCTGGAGATATTCGCCAAAATAAGTAAAACCGCCGGAAAGAATGGCGATCTTGTAGCCGCATGTCTTTAGGACGTTCATCAGACGGTCAGCACCCTCGGTGATGGGCAGGTGTTCAGCTATGTCCTGCATCACGCTGACGTCAAGTCCCTTCAGCAGAGCCACACGTCTGGTAAAACTTTCTTTAAAGTCTATCTCGCCACGCATAGCACTCTCGGTGATGGCACGAACCTCTGCACCAACGCCGTTGCGCTCGGCCAGTTCGTCGATGCACTCGGTTTGGATAAGTGTAGAGTCCATGTCGAAGCAGATGAGTCGGCGCATTCGGCGGAACATGTCGTCGCGCTGAAAGGAAAAGTCTATCTCCATTTCCTGCGACAGGTGCATGAGCTTCGACTGCATCTCCTGACGGTTGATCGGTTCGCCACGCAGTGAGAATTGGATACAGGCCCGGGTGTGTTTGTCGAGCTGCTTGATGCTCTTGCGGCCCGTCAGACGCACTATACTGTCGATGTTCAGTCCCTGGTCGGCCAAGATGCGTGTGGCACCCTCTATCTGGCGGGCCTCTAATTGGCGACCCAATACCATGAGGATGTAGCGGTTTTTACCTTGATGGCCCACCCAGTCTTCGTACTCGTCGTCACGAATGGGTGAGAAGCCAATGTTGACGCCCAGTTCGGTGGCCTTGAAGAGCAGTTCCTTCATGGCAAAGCCTGACTTGGTGTCGTCAATGCGGATGAGTATGCCTAATGACAGGGTGTTGTGGATGTCGGCCTGGCCGATGTCCAGAATCTGGGCGTCGTAACGTGCCAAGATGCCCATGATGGAGGCTGTTAGTCCCGGTCGGTCCTGACCGGTGATGCGGACTAAGATCTGCTCCTCTTTCATACTTTGAACTTTAAACTTTATACTTTGTCATCGACCTTGGTCGCTTTGACCTTTTGGTCTAAGAACTTTATGATTACCTCTTATTTCAAGTAGTCGTCGAAGTAACGTGTGATACGTTCGTGGAGATGAACACTGGCATGGCCACGCATGTTGTGCTCTTCGCCAGGATATGCGAAAAAGTCAGGCTGCGTACCGGCTTTGATGCAGGCGTCGAGAAACGACAGACAGTGCTGCGGCACTACGGTGTTGTCGTTGTAACCAGTGATGATTTGCAGGCGGCCCTTTAAGTTGCCGGCCTTGTTGATGAGGCTGGCCTTTTCGTAGCCTTCGGGGTTTTGCTGTGGCGTGTCCATATAGCGCTCACCGTACATCACCTCATACCATTTCCAGTCGATGACGGGTCCGCCAGCCACGCCGACTTTGAAGACATCAGGGTAGTTGAGCATGAGCGAGATCGTCATAAAGCCACCGAACGACCAACCGTGGACGCCAATTCTGTTGGCGTCAATATATGGCAGGCTTTTGAGATACTCCACGCCCTTCATCTGGTCCTGCATCTCTATCTGTCCTAACTGTCGGAAGGTGGCTTGCTCGAAGTCACGACCGCGATTCTCACTGCCGCGGTTGTCAAGGATGAAGACGATATAGCCCTTTTGTGCCATGTATGTCTCCCACGAACGACTCTGCCAGTGCCACGATGCCTCGACGTTGTGAGCATGCGGTCCACCATAGACGTAGATTACGGTGGGATATTTCTTGTCAGAATTGAAGTCGTAAGGTTTCACCATACGATAGTAGAGGTCGGTCATGCCATCGGCGGCTTTGATGCTGCCACACTCGAAGATGGGTTGCTGGTAGCCTGCCCAGGGGTCAGCAGCCTGTAACAGGTGAGTGGTGAGAGGTGAATGGCGAGAAATGTCGATGACGCTGATGTTTCTGGGCTGGGTAGGAGCCGAGTGGCGGTCGAGGATGTAGTTGCCCGACTCAGAGAGTTCGCCGCGGTGGACACCATCGGCAGTAACAAGTTCCGTCATTTGGCCATTAGCCACGTTGACACTGTAAAGCCAGCGGTGCAGAGGATGGTATTTGTTGGCGGCGATGATGATGCTCTTTTGCTTCTTGTTAAAGCCTAACACCTCCTGTACGACCCACGGTCCACTGGTCAATTGGCGCAACAACTCCCCCTCCCTATTATATAAATAAAGGTGGTTATATCCATCGCGCTGACTCTGAAGGATGAACTTCGAGTCATCCCACGGCAGGAACTGAATGGGATGCAGGGGCTCGACATATTTGTCACTGGTCTCGCGGTAGAGTTCTTTCAGGCGTTTGCCAGTGGTAGCATCGTAACTCACCAAGCGGCAGTCGTTCTGGTCGCGGTTTAACTCAAACATATAAATGATTGAGCCATCAGGACTCCACATGATATTGGTGAAGTAGATTGGGGTGGATGAGGTGACACTATCACCACAAACAGAACCCTGCGGGGTCTTGAGATAAACGGTTTTGTTGGTGGCTAAATCATAGACGCCCACCGTCACTACGTGAGCATTCATGCCCGCCATGGGGTATTTGTCGGGCTGATGTTCTGCCACACGGAGGAAGATGTCCACCTGTGGGTAGTCAGTCACCATGCTTTGGTCCATGCGATAGAAGGCCAGACGCTGGCCGTCGGGACTCCAGAAAGTTCCCTTATCAATGCCGAACTCGTTGCGGTGAACGGATTGTCCGTACACAATATCACGGCTGCCATCGGTTGTCAACTGGTACTTCTTGCCCTGAGCATCAACAACAAAGAGTTGGTTGTCCTCTACCCAGACTGTAGCCTTGGAAGTTTTGTTCCAGTCGTTGGCAGTCTGACCAGAAATGCTGTCCTGCCAAACCACCTGATGCTTTTTGAAATCCACGAGCAGGACAGCGTGTCTATTGCCTACCAAAACCAATGGCTGGTCTGGATAAGGGAATGTCACGTTCATCAGGTGACGCACATATTTATCGTCGTCGCTACCAATCCACTTGTTGATTTCTTCCAAAGTGAAGAGCTTGGTTTCATGTCCAGCCTGACGACCGGTACTCTTTTCCACTAAGAAGCAATCCTCAACATCCGTTCGCACCAGCTCGTCACCCCACCAAGTGTACCACTTGTTCTCGGGCTGCAGGTTTCGGTAGTTGTTACCGCCGTAGTTCAGATCCTCAAGCGTGAATAGTTTTTCTTGAGCACTCATAGGCAAAAAGACGAAGAGAGTCAGGAGCAGGGAGAACAGTGTCTTAGTCTTCATCATCGCTAAATCGTCTGTTGTTCTTCTTGAAAGGTTTCTTGGAAGCTTTGCGTTCCAGGGAGTGGAACTTGAAGTTGCGGATGTCGGCATCTTCGTTCTCTTCCTGTTCGCTGATACGCTTCTTGAACTCGCGCTCTTTCTTAAAACGGTGCTTCTCAGCCATTTGGCGCTTCTCTTCCTCGGTCTTTACCACACCACCCTCGGAACGGAACACTCTCATCTTGCCGTCGAACATCTGGTATTTGCGGAACTCACATTCCAAAGAACCGTTATAGAGAGGTATCTTGATGCTGGGTTTCAGGCCAATTTGCTCAAAGCACTCTTCACGATAGCTCAGAATCCAGGCATCGTTACCCGTAAACTGGTGCTTCAGTCGCTCACCTATCATCTTATAGGTAGCCAACAAGTTTGGCGTTGAGATGCGCTCACCATAGGGTGGGTTGGTCACCATGATACTCTTCTCGCGAGGTTGTGTGAAATCCTTGAAGTCGGCTTCTGCCACGGTGATAGTACTGGTCAGGCCGGCAGCCTTGACATTCAGGCGGGCCGTATTAACGGCCTTGATGTCAACGTCATAGCCATAGATGTGATGCTGGAAGTCGCGTTCCTGAGAGTCGTCATTATAAATCTTGTCGAACAAGTCTGCATCGAAGTCTGGCCACTTCTCGAAGGCGAATTCCTTACGGAAGAGTCCCGGTGCCATGTTGCGGGCAATGAGGGCAGCTTCTATAAGCAAAGTGCCCGAACCACACATGGGGTCGATGAAGTCGGTCTCTCCATGCCAGCCCGTCATCAGAATCATGCCAGCTGCCAACACCTCGTTGAGCGGAGCCTCTACCGACTCCTGACGGTAACCACGGCGGTGCAGACTCTCGCCACTGGAGTCGAGACACAGCGTACACTCGCTTTGGCCGGGAGCTACGTCGGCAATATGGATATGCAGACGCATGTCAGGATTGGTGACGCTGATGTTCGGTCGCTTGCCAACCGTCTCGCGGAACTGGTCAACAATGGCGTCCTTCACCTTGTAGGCCACAAATTTCGAATGGCGGAACTCCTCAGAAAAAACCACGGAATCGACTGCAAATGTCTTGTCGAGCGAGAGAAACTCGCTCCAGTCGACAGTCTTCACGCCCTCGTAGACGTCGTCGGCCGACTGGGCCTTGAAACGTTTGATAGGCTTCAGGATTCGGATAGCGGTGTGCAGTTGGAAGTTAGCGCGATACATCATCTCCTTGTTACCAGTGAAGGATACCATACGACGGCCTTCCTGAACATTATTGGCGCCCAACTGCTTCAGTTCTTTTGCCAAGACAGGCTCAAGTCCCATAAAGGTCTTGGCAATCATTTCAAATTCTTCTACCACAGGGCTAAGTGTGGCATTGCTTTGCTGTGTCATGATGTGTTCTATGAAAATGTGCTGCAAAGTTACAAAATAATCTTAATACTTCGCATATATTTCATATTTATTTTGTAATTTTGCGCGTGAATTCTTGATAAAGGACACATGACCGTAACCTCTGTGACAGTTCTTTTCACGCTCAATTCGTTGATGCGGCTCGACATCCTGGCTTGGGTTGTCGGCATTGTACTGGTGGCTGCAGCCATCATTTTTGCCTATATGCAACGCAGAGAATACCGTCTGTTGACGGGCGACTTGGCCCTGCTGACAAAGATGATGACGCATTCGGTGGAGTACGACTTGGTGCTGAAAACCATGAAGTTGGCGGTTTGGCGTCTGGACGTGTCCACATGGTCTATTGTCTTCGAGAGCGACTATCGTGACCAAGGTGACAGCTTGCCGTTGCCTCCCGGTTCCAAGATTGGCGACTTTTTCGCACAGTTGCCTCCGGAACATGCCAAAATGGTCAAGAAGGGGCTTGATGAGATGATGGCGGGACGTGCCGACGACTACCACCTTCAGTTCCAAGTCCGGGTTCCACATAGTGACAAGACATATTGGAGCGAGGTCTATGCTACCGTTGACAAGCGCGACAGCCAGAATCGTCCACTGGTTATTGTCGGTACTGCCATGCGTATTGACCAGCAGAAGGAGATTGAGAATGCGCTGATGGATGCTGTCTATCATGCCGAGGAGAGTGATCGACTGAAGTCGGCCTTCCTGGCAAACATCAGTCACGAGATTCGCACGCCGCTGAATGCCATCGTCGGCTTTAGCGAAGTGCTGACGCAGGTTTCCGATGATGAAGAGCGCAAGAAGCTCATTGATTTGATTCGTCAGAACAACGCCCACCTGCTGCATCTCTTCAACGATATGATGAACATGGCGAAATTGGAAGCCCGTGGAGGCGGAGACCTTAAGATAACCTCTTTCCACCTGCTGGAGATCTTCCAAGAAATTCTGGCCAAGTTCCAGAAAAAGTCCATGCAGTCGGGCGTTCCCTTGGAAATAGCCGGTCACCATCAACTGCCTGAGTTGAAGACCGACCGTGACAGACTCTTGGAAATACTGAATCAATACGTCGACAATGCGTTGAAGTTCACATCCAAGGGCAAGGTGACGTTAGGGTGCGACAGGATAGGCGACAAGTGGCGCATCTGGGTTCGCGATACAGGGCGTGGCATACCTGCTGACAAGTGTAACGAACATCTGTTCGACCGTTTCTTCAAGGTTGACGATTTTGTTCCTGGCACGGGTCTCGGACTAAGCATATGTCGCAGTCAGGCCATAACGATAAATGGCGAAGTCGGTGTAGAATCGAAATTTGGTGAAGGGTCTATCTTCTGGGTAGATTTGAAAGTGCACGAGGAATAGCAATTTTTCTCGCGTACCTATTTATATATATAAGTAAAATTGTTGTGAAAAAAATGAAGAAATTCTTTTTCCTGTTCTTGGTGATGGCAGTAGCCTTACCTGCAGTAGCACAGGAGAAAATTACGGGTTATGCCATTGATGACATCACAGGCGACAGCCTCGGTTTTGTATCTGTACAATATAAAGGTAAGAATATAGCTACCATCTGCGACCATCGCGGCTATTTTTCCATATCCAAGCATGTTGGCTGGAAACTGACGTTCAGTGCCGTAGGCTATAAGACACGTTCGGTAAGTATTGACAAGAATAGTCACCGGCTGCTGGTATCGATGAAGCCTGATACGCGTTCGGTGGGCGAGATTACGGTAAAATCGAAGCGCAGCAAGTACCATCGTAAGAACAATCCTGCGGTGGAACTGATGAAAAAGGTCATTGCCAATAAGAAGAAGACAAATCTCACTAATCGCGACTATTATCAATACACAAAATACCAGAAGCTGACGCTGGCCTTGAACGACGTCAAGCCTGACATGCTGACCAACCCGAAATACGCGAAGTTCCCCTGGCTGGTCGATCAGGTCGAGAAATGTTTCATGACAGGTAAACTGATATTGCCCGTCAGCGTCGAAGAGACGGTCACGCAACATCTTTATCGCCGCAGTCCGCATACGGTGAAAGATATAGTGACAGGTAAGAAATCAGCAGGAATCAACGACTTCTTCCAGACGGGAGACATGCTGAACGTCGCTTCTAAAGACGTCTTTACCGATGTCAACATCTACGACAATCAGGTTCGAATCCTGCAACACCCCTTCACCTCGCCTATCGGCGATGGAGCCATTTCCTTCTACCGCTATTATATAGAGGACACGTTGATGGTCGACAAATACCCCTGTATCCATCTCCATTTCTTGCCTAACAACCAACAAGACTTCGGATTCCGTGGTGACCTCTATGTCCTTGCCGACTCGACCCATCAGGTGAAGCGCTGCGAAATCATCCTGCCTAACCAGACCGACGTCAACTTTGTGGAGGACTTGCGTATCATCCAGGAGTTCAAGCAGTTGCCTACGGGCGAATGGGTGCTGGCAGTTGACGACATGGTGGTTGAGCTGGTACTCTTCGACTTCCTGCAGAAAGGTGTGGCTGTGCGTACTACCCGACTCTCTGACTATCTCTTTGAACCCATTCCCGACAAGATGTTCAGGGGCAAAGCCAAGCAAATTGTTAGTCCCGATGCGGCCATTCAAGATGACGAATTTTGGCAGAAAGAGCGCAAGGTGCAGCTGACCGAGAGTGAAAACAAGATGGGCGACTTCCTGAAAGGCATGAAGACAATGGGCGGTTTCAAATACATCTTGTTTGGACTGAAACTTCTTGTGGAGAACTATATTGAGACGAGCGATAGCAGCAAGGTGGACATTGGACCTATCACTTCAATGATTAGCACCAACTTTGTCGATGGCCTCCGTACGCGGTTCGGCTTGCAGACCACAAAGAACCTGTTTCCGCACCTCTTCTGGAATGGCTACGTAGCCCGTGGTTGGAAGAGTCGCAACTGGTATTACAGTAGCAATTTGACTTGGTCGTTGAATAAGAAAAAGTACCTGCCCGAGGAATTCCCCAAGCGTAACATCTCCTTCCTGTCGACCAAAGACGTGATGTATCCCTCCGATAAACTCTTTGCCAGAGATAAGGATAATCTCTTCTCTGCCTTTCGATGGGCCACGATAGACAAGATGATGTTCTACAACCGCCAGCAGCTCTCCTTCGAATATGAGCAGATGAATGGTCTGCGCACCCTGTTTAGCGTCAAGATGGAGCGCAATTCAGCAGCAGGCGACATGACGTTTACCCCGCTAAGCTCGGTGATGCCCGTAGCTACCGTGGATGGCATACCAACGCAAAATCCTTCCATCAGCTATAATACCACCGAACTGCGAGCCGAGATTGAATATAGTCCGGGAGCTCTCTATACCAATAACAAGCAGCGCCGCATGAAGGTCAATCGTGAGGCGCCCATCTTTACCGTCAGCCATACGTTAGGCGTCAAGAACCTGTTGGGTGGTGACTACGACTACAACTATACTGAGGCCAGCATCTTCAAACGTCTGTGGATGAGCAGCTGGGGACGTATCGATGTCTTTACCCGTGCTGGTGTTCAATGGAACCAGGTGCCCTTTACCCTGCTCTGCATGCCCGCCGCCAACCTCTCATACTTTAGCCATAAGCAGACGTTTAACTTGATTTCGAGCATGGAGTTCCTGAACGACCGCTTCGTCAGCGTCGATGTGAACTGGGATATGCAGGGAAAGATTTTTAACCGAATACCGCTTCTCAAGAGACTTCGTCTGCGTGAATATATCGGTGCCAAGATGCTGTGGGGTGCCTTGTCCGACAAGAACAACCCCTATCTCCCAGAGAATGCTGGAAGTTCGATAGTCATGCTCTTCCCCGACGACTCGCAAATCATGGATCCGAACAAGCCATATTGGGAAATCTCTGCCGGTGTTCGCGGCATTCTGCGCTTCTTCCAGATTGAGTATGTACGCCGCATGAACTACAATCCGCCAACGCATGGCTCGAAGAACAGCATACGTTTTGGCTTTACCATGATGTTCTGATCCCAGAACCACGATTGCTAATTTTGAAAATGGCGTATGCTCAGCATGGGCATACGCCAAAAAAATTAGGAATATCCTCACGACATCCCTAATCCCTTTTCTAACTAACTTATTATCAACTATTCATTACTCATTCTGATTTTCACGCTGCAAAATTACATATTTTCCTGCGTATAAAGTGACTTTTTACTGAAAAAACACACGTAAACGTTTGCAATTTTGTAGATTTTTATGTAACTTTGCGCCCATCTAACTAACTTATTAATCATGGTCAACAAAAAACAACATCGTACGTCGCTGAAGGATTTGGCGAAAGAGCTGGGTGTCAGCATTGCCACCGTCAGCAGAGCCTTGCGCAGTTCTCCCGAGATAGGCAAGGAGATGCAGCAGCGCGTCAAGGACCTTGCCAAGAAACTCAATTATCGCCCCAACCCCTTTGCCCAAAGCCTTCGAAAGGAAGCTCCCCGTGTCATTGGTGTCGTCGTGCCGAATCTGGTGACACATTACTATGCTGCCGTCCTTGATGGCATTGAGTCGGAGGCCCGCCGTGCCGGTTATAGCGTCATCAGTGCCAATAGCCACGAGAGTTTTGAGGATGAGGCCCACGCCATCGACAACTTTATTGGTCTGCATGTTGAGGGTATTATAGCCTGTCTGGCACAAACCACGACGGACTACAGTCATTTTGAGGAACTTGCCGAGATGGACATTCCATTGGTGTTTTTCGGACGTACCTGCCTGACCGACCGTTTCTCTTCCGTGACGGCCAATGGCGACGAAGCAGCTCAGATGGCTACTCAGCATCTGATAGATACAGGTAGTCGCCGTATCGCATTTATCGGAGGTCCCAACCATCTTGATATGGTGCGTCGCCGTAAGCATGGCTATCTCGAAGCCCTGCGCGACAACCGGTTGCCCATCGACCGCGACCTGGTGGCTTGCGGCTCTATTGACTATCAGGTAGCCTTGGCGGCTGCCAAGCGCCTGTTGAACAACGAGAACCGCCCTGATGCCATTCTTGCCTTCAACGATATCATCACCTTTGCGGCCTTTACTGCCATTAAGGACAGTGGTCTGCGTATTCCGGAAGACGTGGCACTCATCGGCTTCACCGACGATGTGCATGCCGCCTACGTCACCCCTCGTATGTCGGCTATTGAAGACCAGTCGCACCTGATGGGTGTAACAGCCTGTCAACTGCTGCTCAAGGCAATCAATGGCGATAATAAGGTGTACAAGAAAATCGTTCCGCAGCAGTTGGTCATCCGCGACACCTCGGCAAAGAACAAGAAATAACGATAGTCAAACAACAAAAGCTCCCTTTCAGGGAGCATTTTTTTTGTTAAATTTTTGGTAGTCTATCAGAAAAGTGCTATCTTTGCAAGTTAGAAACCAAAAGACTATATGAAAAAGCTATTATACCTACTTATTGCTGCCCTATTGCTGCCTCTTGCTTTGGAGGCAAAAATCCCCGATATGAAGTTCCGGCGCTTGGACATCCGCGAAGGTTTGTCGAACTCGTCGGTGAATTGTATCTTCCGTGACTCCCGTGGATATGTCTGGATAGGTACGGTCTACGGTCTGAACCGCTACGACGGCTATCGAGTCAAGACGTTCTTCTCGAACTTTCGTGACTCAACGACCATGCGTGAAAACAGTACCAGCGAAATCATGGAGGACTGGGAGGGTAAGCTATGGCTTCATCAAGGCATGAACTACAGTGTCTATGACCCTGTAACGGAGCGTTTCGAACGCAACGCTGCCCGTGCCTTGGAACCTTATATCGGACAGTTCGGTGGTGTAGACCGTTTGTTCATCGACCGAAACAAGAACTTCTGGGTCAAGACCAATGATGAGGGTATCATCTACTATAACCCGAAAACAAAGAAGAAGACCGTTTTTAAATCAGGATACGGTGCCAATGAGATTAACCCGACTTATGGTATCTCGACAGTGACCGACGACTATGACAACAACAACGTGGTCTTTGCTACTTTCAATGGCGAACTGATAAGTCTGAACGGCGAGAAGGGCGTCAAGGTATGGGAACAGAAGTGGATTCGCGAGAATGGCGGCCCGGAGAACAGAGAATACCGCCTGAGCATTGACCAGCAACACAACCTCTGGGTATCGACGGAGAACTACACCTTTATATATATAAATAGTGAGAAAAAGTGGTACCGCCAGATAGAAGAATTACTGGAGGCTCGCCAAATTCCCTGTACGTTATCCAAATTGCAGGTGTGGGACGTCAAGGTTGACCGCCATGGCCGCATCTGGGCGGCTACCGACCACGAGGGTTTGGTGGTCGTTGACTTGAAGAACCATGAGGTGCGCCAGTTTCTGACCAACAAGTACGACGAGACGAGTATCAGCGACAACACGCTGCGAAAAATCTATATCGATAACAAAGGCCTTGTGTGGATAGGCACTTATAAGAACGGTGTCAATATGTACAAGGAGGGTTCGCAGAGCATGAGGAACCTGGAGTTGGGCGACATCAACACAGTGAGCGAAGACCGTTATGGCAACTACTGGTTAGGCACCAACGAGAAAGGCATCGTGGTTTATAACCCGAAGAGCGATGAGGAAGTGGCACATTACACGACGGAGAACACTTCCATGCTGGGTAACATCATGGTAGGCTCGTGCAGCGCCAGCGACGGCAGCATCTGGTTTGGCAGCTACAATGGTGGACTGACGCGCTGCATCCCCCAAGACGCTACGGGAAAGGCAACCGTTGTCAACTACCGCGCCACGAACGACGGCAACGGACTGGCAGTCAACAACGTTTGGAGCGTCACCGAAGACCACTGGCACCGCATTTGGTTAGGCACTCTGGGTGCTGGTATTCAGCAGTTCGACCTGAAGACGGGCAAGTGGCGCACATGGAATCAGGAGAATGCAGGTCTCCCCGGCAACTATATGACCTCGGCTTCGTGGATTAAGAAAGGCTGGCTTATGGTGGGTAGCAGCTGGTATTATTGCTTCGTAAACCCCGTGACTGGCAAGCTGGCCAACCGTGTTATCCCTGAAGACCCCCGCGTTCCCGTACAAACAGGCTCTTCGATATGTGTCATGGAGGACAGCCGCGAACTGATTTGGCAAGGCTCCAATTCCGGAGCACTGGTCTATGACCAAAAGCGAAACTTCCAGCGCCTGTTTGATATGAACGACGGACTCTTCGGTTCCAGCATCTGCTCCATCATAGAAGATCAGGACCATACCATCTGGATTGTCACCGACCATGGCGTGTCGAAGGTCATCCCTAAGCTGCAGAGTGACAACACCTGGCAGTTCAATATCAGTAGTTATAACAACCGTGACGGTCTCCAGCAGACCACGTACAACCAGCGCTCCACCTGTCTGACGCACGATGGACTGATACTCATTGGCGGCCAAGGTGGTTTGGATGTCATCAACCCCAAGACCATGTCTGACGCCAAGTCGAAGGAGCGCCCCGTCTTCAGTGGCCTGCTGCTGTTCGGCGTCACTGTGCCGGTCAACCGCGAGATAGAAGGCCGCGTCATCCTTGACGAGGCATTGGACATCTGTCGCGAAGTGTCCATGCGCTATAACGACCAGTTCACCATCCAACTGGCCAGTGATGCCGGTATGGTGAACAACGCCAAGCGCTTTGTATATCAGTTGGAGGGCTTTAATGAAAACTGGGTGAAGACCTCCGAACTGAACCCCAACATCACTTATAACTCGCTGAGTCCGGGCAGCTATACCTTGCATGTCCGCATGCTGAACGACGACGGCACCTTCGGTTCTGAGGAGAGTACAATGGAGATTACTATCCGTCCTCCGTTCTGGCGCTCGCGCTGGATGCAGCTGTTCTATCTCTTGCTGGCTTGTGTCGGCGTGTGGTTCTGGCGTAAGTGGTATGTGAAGTACCATGCACGCCGGGTAGAGGCTGAAGAACTGCGCCGCGAGACGGAGAAGTTGCAGTGGATGAGCGAGATGCACATGAAGATGTCGAAGGAACGGGCCGAAAATCCTCAGGCTCCCCTCACTTCGGGAGAGGGTGGGGATAAACCTGCCGGTCTCCAGCTGACGCTGAAAGAGGAGAATATCGTTGAGGCCATCAAGGACATATGCAAGGAATTCCTCATCACCCCGACGGGTCTGAAGGCAAAGCTCTCCTGCCAGTCGATGACCGATGAGATCATGGGCGAAATCGACCATGATAAATTGGCTGAGGCTCTCAATATCCTGCTGACAAACTCCGTGCGCTTTGCACCCGGAAAGTGTATCGTCAACATTAACATAGGACGCAGCGACAAGGACCATGCCGTCATCCAGGTGGCCGACAATGGCGTTGGCATCCGCGACGAGTTCAAGGCTACCGCCTTCGACCCGATGATTGGCACCGAGGGCATTGGTCTGGACAAGGTAAAGGACATCGTCGTGGCTCACGGCGGTACCATCCGCCTGCAGGACAACCCCGGCGGCGGCACCATCTTCATCATCAGCCTGCCGGTCCAGCCTGAAGTAGTCATCGAGGACGCCGTCTTAATGGACGACGACGAATAAAAAACAAAAGTAGAATATGAAGATTTCAAGAACAATATCAACAGCTGTGTTGTCGCTGATGGCATCCACGCTGGTTTCTGCCGCCGACTATACCGTCAGCGGACAGTATGTCACCATTCCCGTCAAGCAAGTTCAGGACGACGGTGCCCGCATCGTTCGGTTGCAAGTCGTTAGTGATAACATCATTCGTGTTCAGGCCACGCCGGACACCCAGCTGCCCGAGAAGCAGAGCCTCATCATCGTCAAGCAGACTGCCACGCCGAAGTTTGAGGTCACCGACACCGTCGTTCGTGTGGCAGGGATACCACCTACCGACCCCAAGGGTTCTACGCCTGCCGTCTGTGTGAAGTCAGCCGGTGTCAAGGCCGTCGTGGAATTAGAGACCGGTCGCATTGCGTTCTACGACAACAGCGGCAAGCTCTTGCTCTCCGAGACCAAAGACCGCGGCAAGACCTTCCAGCCGTTCCGCGTTCCCGATCGTGAAATCGGCGTCGATGTGGCCAAGGTTCCCGAAGCCCAGCGCAACGGATACACCTGGCGCATGCTGTTCGACAGCCCCATCGAGGAGGCGTTCTACGGACTGGGCCAGCACCAGGCCGAGGAGTTGAACATGAAAAACCTGAATGAAGACCTCTTCCAGTACAACACGAAGGTCAGCGTACCTTTCGTGCTGTCCAACAAGAACTACGGTCTGTTGTGGGACTCCTACAGCTATTGCCGCTGGGGAAATCCCAACGACTACCTGCAGCTGAACCGCGCCTTCAAGCTCTTTGACAAGGATGGTCGCGAGGGACACCTGACGGGAACCTACACCGACAGGAACGGTCGCAAGATCGTTCGCGACGAGGACTCCATCTACTATGAGTTCGACACCCCGGCAGTCTCCGTCCTGGCACAGCAGACGGAGCCCGGTGGCATCAAGAACCTGCCGAAGGACTTCGACCTGAACGGCTCTACCGTCGTCTATGAGGGCAGTCTTCAGGCCTCGGAGAGTGCTGTTTACCAGTTCATCCTCTACTACGCAGGATATATTAAGGTGTTCATCGACGACGAAGAGGTAGTGGCCGAGCGCTGGCGTACAGCCTGGAACCCCAACACCTATAAGTTCCTGGCCATCATCGACAAGAGTCAGAGGGCCAAGCTGCGCATTGAGTGGAAGCCCGACGGCGGCACCAGCTATTGCGGCCTGCGGGTGGCTACGCTGAATCCCGACCAGGACAAACTCTCCGTCTGGAGCGAGATGGCCAAGGATATGGACTATTACTTCATTGCCGGCGCCAATGCCGACGAGGTCATCAGTGGCTACCGCACCCTGACGGGCAAGGCACCCGTCTATCCCAAGTGGGTGCTGGGCTTCTGGCAGAGTCGTGAACGCTACAAGACGCAGCAGGAGATTCTCGAAACCTTGGGCGAGTTCCGCAAGCGCCACATTCCCTGCGACAACATTGTACAGGACTGGAACTACTGGAAGGAGGACCAGTGGGGCAGCCACCAGTTTGAGGCCGAGCGCTTCCCCAATCCGCAACTCATGCTCGACAGCGTCCATGCTATGGGCGGACGCTTCATGATCAGCGTCTGGCCGAAGTTCTATTGCAATACCGACAACTACAAGGAACTGGACGCCAAGGGCTGGATGTACCACCAGGCCGTAGTGGACGACATCCACGACTGGGTGGGTCCGGGCTACGTCGGCTCCTTCTACGACGCCTATTCCGAGGGTGCTCGTAAGATGTTCTGGCGCCAGATGGACGAAAACCTGTATAGACCTAAGGCTGGGGGTGGGTCTCTTATCGATGCTTGGTGGATGGACGCTTCGGAGCCTAACGTCCGCGACTGTACGCCGATGTGGTATCGTAAGGCACTCTCCGGTCCTACCGCCCTCGGCACATCGACGGAGTACTTCAACGCCTACAGCATTGTCAACGCCGACGCCATCTATAACGGACAGCGCAACACCTGGAAAGAATTGTTGAATAGTCAATCGTCAAATAATAAACTATCTGAGCCTCGTGTCTTCCTCTTGACGCGCAGCGGCTTTGCTGGCGAACAGCGCTACTCCACCGCCACGTGGAGCGGCGACATCGGCACACGCTGGGAAGACATGCGTGCCCAGATGACAGCCGGTCTGAACTACTCGATGTCGGGACTGCCCTTCTGGGGTATGGACCAGGGAGGCTTCTGTGTCGAGAACCGCTATATGGCGGCTCAGCAGTTGTTCGACCGCACGGGTCAGGAGAACGACGACCTGAAGGAGTGGCGTGAGTTGCAGGCGCGCTGGAGCCAGTTCGGCTGTTTCATCCCGCTCTTCCGCGTCCACGGCCAGTGGCCATTACGCGAAATCTGGAACATTGCCCCAGAACAGCATCCAGCCTACAAGTCATTCGTATATTACGACAAGCTGCGCTACCGCCTGATGCCGTACCTCTATTCGATGGCTGGCTGGGTACATCTGCACGACTACACCATGATGCGTGGCCTGATCATGGACTTCAACGGCGACCGCAACGTCAGGGATATCAAGGATCAGTGGATGTTCGGTCCGGCTCTGATGGCTTGTCCCGTAGGAACTTACCAGGCTCGTGAGCGCAGCGTCTATTTCCCCAAGCAGTGCGGCTGGTACGACCTCTATACGGGTAAGAAGGTGATTGACAAGCAGGAGCCTGAGCAGGCTCAGAAGGCAACACCGGCCAAAGCCAAGGCCGCCAACGGGAAAATCGCTAACGCTAAGCAAACCAATGCCAAGCAGGCTAACGCTAAGCCCGTCAGCCGTCATCAGACGGTTTCGGCTCCCTACGAACGCATCCCCGTCTTTGTCCGTGAGGGCAGCATCATCCCCTTCGGCCCTGAGATTCAGTACACCGACGAGAAGTCTCCCGAACAGATCATCCTCTACGTCTATGCTGGCAGCAACGGCGAGTTCCAGCTCTACGAGGACGAGGGAACCAACTACAACTACGAACAGGGAAAATACAGTACCATCGACATCAGCTATAACGATGCCACCCGTACGCTGACCATCGGCCAGCGCAAGGGTCAGTTTGACGGCATGCTGAAGACGCGCCGCTTCAACATTGTCTATGTCACCAAGGCCAAGCCTCGCGCACTGAACCTCACCAAGCCTATGGGCAAGCTGGTGCAGTACACCGGCAATGCCGTGAAAGTGAAACTATAAGAGTGTGGCTGTCGGTTCAACCGGCAGCCCCCTTACACCTTATTATATATATATATGAGACGCCTATTAACCTTACTCCTCGCGGCGGCATTGACTCAGGGCATGACCGCGAAGGACTTGAAAGACTACAAGGAATCGACAGAGTATCTGACTCTGCGCGACTCCATGAGCCATGCCTTCAACGACGGAGACAGCGCACGCTTCTTCCGTGCAGTACACCAGCTGGAAGGCTATTTGCTGAAACAGGACGATGCCCATGCCTACTATACCCAGCGCTGCAACGAGATTGTGTTCATGCTGAACCGTGAACGCATCCTGGAGGCGTATAAGATGGCCTCCCAGCTCTCAAGGGAACTGACAGAGAAGAAACTCGACAGGGAGATGTATATGGCAGTCAACATGATGGGTCACATCTACCGTGTCAGCGGCAATAAGGAGAAGGCCAAGGAGTGCTTCTGGGAAGTTATCCGACGCATGCATCAGGCCGGATATGTGGAAAGCATGCCACCTATCTATATGAACCTGGTGAGCATCATCATGAAGGAAGACCACGAGCACGCCCTGGAACTCATCGACAAGGCTTTGGAACTGGCTCAGCAGTCGTCGCCCGAGCGTGTCTTCGACATTGAGACGCGTCGAACGCTGCTCTACCATTATTTCGGCGACAAGGAACGTTTTCTGGAAGGCTACAAGAAGTATCGCGAGGGTGTGGCACAGGGAAAGTCTTCCGTACATGGTCATGTGCTCGACATTTACTATCAGGCCTTGATAGGAAATACCGACGAGGCAGTTCGTCTGGCAGAACAGACCAATGACGACCCCTACGAGACGCAGGCCGAGATACTGGCTGACGCTGGACGCTGGCAAGAGGCTTACAACGCCCTGAAGCGTGGCGCCCTCGAGAGCGACTCCATCAATAGCGTCATACTGGCAGGCTCCATGCAGGACATCCAAAATGAACTCCGCGTCTATGAGGCACGCCGCCAATCGGGAAGACTGTGGTTCTACGGACTCATCATCGTCACCGTGCTGCTGCTGGCATTTGTCATGGCACTCATCTACATCGTACAAAGCCGTCGCCGCCATCTGCGCGAACTCAGCAAGGCATATCAGCGCGTTTTGGAGGCCGACCAGATGAAGACCGACTTCATCCGCAACGTCAGCCACGAGGTGCGCACGCCGCTCAACATCATCAGCGGCTTTGCACAGGTGCTGGCAGCACCGGACTACAACGGTACTCAGGAGGAGCGGAAGCACATTGCCGAGACCGTCATGCACAATACGGAAATCATCACCAAGATGATTAACGAGGTGCTTGAGATGGGACGCAACGACCAGGCAGATGCACCCATAGAGAAGGAACACCTACGCTGCAACGAAATGCTGCGCCGCATGATTAACACCTTCTGCGAACAGGCGGACTGCAGCAACAGTCTCGTGGAGTATGTCTCACAACTCCCTGACGACTTCACCATCTACAGCCACGAGCGAATGCTGCAAAGCGTGCTTGGTGCTCTGCTCGAAAACGCCAAGGAAAACGTTCCGTCCGAGGGTGGACACATCTTCGTACGTACCAAGACCGACAACTCCCACCTGCTCATCGCCGTCCAGGACAACGGCCCAGGCATCGACCCCAAGCAGTCGGAAATCATCTTCGAGCGCTTCGTCAAACTCGACACCTTCAAGGAAGGCATCGGACTGGGACTGCCCATCAGCCGCACCATCGCACGCCGACTCGGCGGCAACGTCCACCTCGACACCACCTTCCCAGGCCCCGGCGCACGATTCATCGTCACGCTACCGCTAGGAGAAAATTAATAATATAAGAATAAAAGATTTAAAGAATAAAAGAATAAAGATTGCAATGAAAAACTTTCTCCTTTTCCTGTTTGTGTGTCTGTCGCTGGGCGTTTCAGCTCAGGAACTTCAGCGCGACACATTCAAGACGGCCTCTGGCAAGGACGTCGTCATCACCTGTATCAAGCACGCCACCATGCAGATCAAGTATGACGGTCGCTACTTCTACATCGACCCCGTCAGCACCTTCAAGCCAGTCACTGACTTCACCACCATGCCCGTGGCCAACTACATCATCATCACCCACGAGCACCCCGACCACTACGAGCGCACCGCCATAGGACAGCTCACCCGGCCGCAAACCATTACCTACTGCAACCCCGCCGTGGCCCGACTGCTGCCCAACGTCATGTCGATGGAAAACGGCGACAGTGTCGCCATTGGCAGCGACGTCACCCTGAAGGCTGTACCAGCCTATAACACCACACCAGGCCGCGAGCAGTTCCATCCCAAGGGTCGCGATAACGGCTATGTTCTCACCATCGACGGCCTGCGCATCTACATTGCTGGCGATACTGAGGACATCCCCGAGATGGCCCAGCTCAAAAACATCGACGTCGCCTTCCTCCCCTGCAACCAGCCGTACACCATGACCGTCGAACAGCTGGTCAACGCCGCCAAGATCATCCGTCCCCGCGTCCTCTTCCCCTACCACTACGGCGACAGCATGGTCACCAGGGCCCGCCTCCTCCTCCACGGCACAGACATCAACGTCCGCATCCGCCCATACAAGTAGTATCAAATAATCTATCCGGGTTTAAAACAAATATTTCGCAAATCGCTTGGCGGTTTGCGATTTTCTTTTACACTGTATAAATCAATTCCCAAAAGAATTTTGTAATTTCAATAACACCTACATACCTACATAAAGCGTATTATATTATTGGTTATTAATAAGTTACTTTATGTAGGTAACCTACATTTACCTACATTCACCTACATTCAGCATTTTGACCGTAATTTTCCTAATGCTTTCCGCAACTTTTCTAGGTGATTTCCTCAAGAAGTTGCCGTGATTTCTTCAAGAAGTTGCCGTGATTTCTTCAAGAAGTTGCCGTGATTTCTGGAACTTTTCTAGGTGATTTCTGAAGGAAAGTACCGTGATTTCTGATTGTCCCAGCCCCTGGGACAAGTGGAAAGTATCGTGATTCCTTAAAGAAAGTGTCATGAAATTTGGTATAAAGTAGGCTGTTTTTGATAATTTTTGTCGTGCAGAGATTTCGCAAAATTCGTGATTTCTGACATTTTTATTTTGCGAAATTTACGGACAAACGCCATTTTTATGTAGGTAAATGTAGATAAATGTAGGTTACCTACATAAGTTAAACCTCTGTAAAACAGAGATATACAGCGCTTATGTAGGTATGTAGGTGATTTTAAAGAAAAATTAGTTTTGAAATTTATGTCTGCATTTGGGCGTTTCTGGCGGCTTAATCGCCCAGCGCTCTCATGGCATAAATAGCTGCATGAAGGTTAAACAATACTAAATATGCGGCTATGTTTGCACCAAAACCGCTGAATAATTCGTACCTTTGCATTCGATTTCCGAAAGGAGTCTGCTGCCGCGATGGTGGAATGGTAGACACGAGGGACTTAAAATCCCTTGGCCATAGCGGCTGTGCGGGTTCGAGTCCCGCTCGCGGCACAGATTATTATGGCTTTGAACTTTTAAAAGCAACAATTACTATATGAAGACAAAAGGATTGATTCTGGCAGTAGCCGTAGCGCTGCTGACCTCGTGTTCAGGAAAACTGGGACAACTCTCAAGTGACAATTTCAAAGTAACTCCGAATCCGCTTGAGGCGGAGGCTGGTCAGGTGACGGCAACTATCAATGGTACGTTCCCTGAGAAGTATATGAAGAAGAAGGCCGTGGTGCGCGTCATCCCCGAACTTCGCTATACGAAGGACGGCCAGCAGATGGCGAAGCAGGGTCAGTCGGCTCAGTTCCAGGGCGAGAAGGTGCTGGGCAACGACCAGACCATATCTTATAAGTTAGGTGGTCACTACACGATGAAGACCACTTTCGACTTCGTGCCTGAGATGCAGAAGAGCGAGCTCTATCTGAACTTCGACGCGAAGGTTGGCAAGAAGCAGGTGTCGGTTCCCTCTGTGAAGGTTGCCGACGGCGTGATTGCTACCAGCGAGCTGTGGCGCGAGACGCTGAAGCAGTCGACGGGCAGCGTGGCTCAGGACGGTTTCCAGCGCATCGTGGCCCAGAAGCAGGAGGCTAACATCAAGTTCCTGATCCAGCAGGCCGAGCTGCGCAAGAGCGAGCTGAAGAACGGCTCCGTGCAGGAGTTTGTTGCCCTGCTGAAGCGCATCAGCCAGGACCGTCAGGGTCTGAACCTGAACAACGTCGAGGTGTCGGCTTATGCCTCTCCCGATGGTGGTTTCCAGCTGAACGAGAAGCTGGCCAACAAGCGTCAGCAGAATGCTGAGGGCTATGTGAAGCAGCAGATGAAGCAGGCCAAGCTGAACGAGCCCGTCGAGGCTAACTATACCGCCCAGGACTGGGAAGGTTTCCAGCAGCTGGTGCAGGCTTCAAACATTCAGGACAAGGACGTCATCCTTCGCGTGCTGTCGATGTATCAGGATCCCGAGGAGCGTGAGCAGCAGATTAAGAACATGAGCGCCGGCTTCCGCGAGCTGGCCGACGGCATCCTGCCCGAGCTGCGCCGTGCCCGTCTGACCATCAACTACGAGACTGTTGGCCGCGACGACCAGCAGATTAAGGACCAGCTGAAGGCCGACGCCACGAAGCTGAGCGTCGAGGAGATGCTGTATGCTGCCACCCTGACTGACGATGCCGCCGAGAAGGAGCAGATCTACAAGACCACCACGCAGTTATATAATAAAGATGTACGCGCGTTTAACAACCTGGCTACGCTGGCTTGGCAGAAGGGCGACTACGCTCAGGTGGAGAACTGGCTGACGAAGGCCCGTGCTATCGATCCTAACAGCCCCGAGACCAACGCCAACCTGGGTCTGCTGGCCCTGAAGGAGGGTAACGTGAAGCAGGCTGAGGAGTGCATCGGCAAGGCTGCCAACGCCTACGGTCTGGCCGAGGTACTGGGTAACCTGCATCTGGCTCAGGGCAACTACGTGCTGGCCGCTCAGGACCTGGCTAACACTACGTCGAACAGCGCTGGTCTGGCTCAGTTGCTGACCAAGGACTACGAGAAGGCTGCCCAGACGCTGAAGGCCATCAAGAACGGCGACGGTCTGACCGACTACCTGCAGGCCATCATCTGTGCCCGTCAGGGTAACGACGGCATGGCAGGCTACTTCCTGCGCCAGGCTGTTCAGAAGGATCCCAAACTGGCCACCTACCAGGAGAACGACCTCGAGCTGAGGAACGTCAAGTAAACCTCTTCTAAATGAAGAATGAAGAATGAAGAATGAAGAATTTGCTACCGCACAAAAGACGGGGAACTATGGCAAACGCTTAATTAAGTTCCGTTTGGGTAGTTTGCGCGGTAGCAAATTCTTCATTCTTCATTCTTCATTCTTCATTTTATTCTTCCTTGCCTCTTGTGGCGTAGATAGCGACAGGTTCCGATTGGAAGGCCGTCTGCGCAACATCAACCAAGGCGAATTCCTGATCTACAACAATGATGGAAGTGGCGACGGCATCGACACCATCTTCGTGAGGGAAGGACGTTTCCAGTACGAGACGCCCTTGCGCACACCAACCATCTTCATCGTCATCTTCCCCAACTACTCCGAACAGCCCATCTTTGCCGAACCTGGCGAGGTGGTCACCATCAAAGGCGACGCCAGCCACATGAAGGAGATGACCATCGAGGGTACTGACGAGAACGAGGACATGACGAAGCTGCGCCAGGAGCTGAACCGGCTGATGCCGCCAGAGATTCCTAAAGCCGTAGAGCGTTTCATCAAGGACAAACCAGGGTCTCCCGTCAGCAACTACCTGTTGATGCACTACTATATCATGGATCCCGAGGCCGACTATGACAAGGGTTACCAGCTGGTCAAGGAGATGGTGAAGGCACAACCTGACAACGGCCAACTGCAGAAGTGGATGGAAGGGTTGGACGGCATGCGTAACAACAAGAAAGACAGCCGTTTGCCCGCCTTCTCGGCCATCGACGTCAACGGTCGCCGCGTCACCCAAGACCAGTTGAAGTCGAAGGTGAACGTCGTGACGCTGTGGGCGACGTGGAACTTCAACAGCACCGACATCCAGCGCCGGCTGCAAAAGTCGAAGAAGAAGTATGGCGACAAGCTCTCCATCCTCAGCATTTGTCTGGACGGACGTCCCAACGAATGCCGCGATCGCGTCCGCCGCGACTCCATCAAGTGGCCCAACATCTGCGACGGGAAGATGTGGCAGACGCCGTTAGTCGCCAAGTTTGGCCTGAACGACGTCTCCGCCAACCTCATCGTCAACGACAAGGGTGTCATCATCGACCGCAACCTCCAACCTCTGGAAATTGAGGAAAAGATTGACAAGCTTTTGAAGTAATTTTGTTTTCGTCCTGCTATTTTTTTCGATTTTTTCTCAGAAATAAAAGAAAAAATGATAACTTTGCAGTCGAATTATGTATTCAACACAAGACTAAACATAAGAAAATTGGAAAAGATAAAGACGCTTGCCGTCATACTGACGACGATGTTGACGGCTGTTCCATCAGGACAAATGTATGCAGACAACCTTGCTGACTCGCTGGATCTGCAGGAGGTCGTTGTGACGGGAACTCGCAACGCTACCGACGTGCGCCACCTGCCAATGACGGTAACGATTGTTGACCGTGCCACCCTGACGGCAGAACACCAGCCGAGCGTGTTGCCGACGGTGATGCGCGAGGTGCCAGGCCTCTTTGTCACGAGCCGTTCGATGATGGGATATGGCGTATCGACAGGAGCGGCAGGCGGCATCAATCTGCGTGGCATCACGGGCGGCGCTGGCCAGCTGTTGGTGCTTATCGACGGACATCCGCAGTATCAGGGCATCTATGGCCACCCCATCTCCGACAGCTATCAGACGCTGATGGCCGAACGTGTGGAGGTGCTCCGTGGTCCGGCATCGGTGCTCTATGGCTCGAACGCGATGGGCGGCGTCATGAACATCGTGACCCGCAAAGGTCCTGTGGGACGTGATTTTGTCACGACCAACATCCAGTTGGGGGCAGGCAGCTACGGCACCATCCAGACCGAGGCCTCGAACCAGGTGCGTAGCGGCAAGTTCAGCAGCACCGTCTCGGCTCAGTATAACCGCACGGACAACCACCGACCCCGCATGGGCTTCGAGCAGTTCGGCGGCTATCTGAAACTGGGCTACGACATCAGCGAACATTGGAACACCTACGTCGATGCCAACGTGACCCACTTCAATGCCAGCTATCCTGGCGCTACCAGCAAACCCTTATACGATGCCGACCAGTGGATTACCCGTGGCGTTGTCTCGGCAGCCCTCGAAAACCACTACGGCAAAACCAGCGGTGCACTCTCCGTCTATTCCAACTTCGGACGGCATAAGATTGACGACGGCACTACAGACCCCGCCGCTCCTACCCAGCGCTACTTCCGCTCGAAGGATGCGCTGACAGGTGTATCGCTCTATCAGAGCGTCCAGCTCTTTGAGGGTAACCGCGTAACGGCAGGTGTCGACTATATGCACATCTACGGCAACGCCTACTACACGTCGAAGGCTACCGGCGAAATCCTTGACACGCCGAACAAGCAGAGCGGAAAGTCGTATCGCAACGAGATTGCGGGCTACATCGATTTCCGTCAAGACCTGCTCGACTGGCTGACCATCGACCTCGGCGCACGAGTGGACCATCACAGCATCACTGGCACGGAGTTCATTCCGCAGGGTGGTATCGTCGTCCGTCCCATCGAGACGGGCGAGATCAAGGCTATGGCCAGTAAGGGTTTCCGCAATCCTACGATGCGCGAGATGTATCTCTATCCCCCCTCGAACACCGACCTGGAGCCCGAGCGCCTCTGGAACTACGAGCTGTCGTGGAAGCACCGCCTCAGCAACTTCACCTACGGCGCGAACCTATATTATATAAAAGGTGACAACATGATTCAGCAGCAGCAGGTGGACGGCAAGCCCCGCAACGTGAACACGGGCGAGATAGAAAACTGGGGCTTCGAGCTGGAGGCCGCCTACCGCGTGGACAGCCACTGGACGTTGAAGGCCAACGGTGCCTATCTGCACATGAAGAACAAGATTATTGCTGCCCCTGAACTGACCGCCCATGCCGGCGTGAACTACCGCTATGGCAAATGGCTCGCCACCCTCGGACTGCAGTACGTCAACAACCTCTATACTGCCGTTGGCAACGACGAGCAGAAGGAGAACTTCGCCCTGTTCGACGCCAGCATCACCTACGCTGCCACCCATAACCTGAGTCTCTGGGCTCGCGGCGAAAACCTTCTCGCACAGAAGTATGAGATTAACCTCGGCTATCCCATGCCCCGCGCCACATTCATGGGCGGCGTCAGCGTATCTTTTTAATCATTTAATTTGTAATCTTTAATCTTTAATATAAAAATGGAAGCAACAGTAAGACTTTACACCTTGAATTATGACGAGGCGAAGACCTATCTTTGGGCAACCATCTTCGTGGCCTGCAACCTGATACTGCCTCAAGTGTTCCACCTTATCCCGCAGGGCGGCATCATCTTCTCGCCCCTGTCGCTGGTCATCCTCGTCGGAGCCTATAAGTTCGGATGGAAGACAGGACTGCTTGCGGCTGTGGCTTCGCCACTTGTAAACCATCTGCTGACGGGAATGCCCGCCACCGCGGTTCTGCCCGTGATGACCATGAAGCTCGCCGTTCTCGCCCTCGTTGCCGGACTCGCTGCCCAGCACTTCAAGACCGTCAGTCTGCCGCTGCTCATCGGTGTCGTCCTCGTCAGCAAAGCCATCGAAGCCCTCGGCGAACTCATCCTGACTGGTGGCATTGCCGCCACCATCGCCGACTTCACCATCGGCTGGCCCAGCCTGCTGCTCCAGATCGTCGTCGGCTATCTTGTCATCAAGTTCATCCCCCTCTCCGCCCAGTCTCCTCTGTCGAGATAGCGGCAGGCGAGGGAGGATAAAGTAATTGGTGGGGTAAGTAGAAAAATCGGAATTTCCGATTTTTCTACTTTTTTTGTCTTTTCCATATGATAATTTTTTGGTTAGAAAAGTTAGACTTTCCTTTGGTTCTTCGCTCGCTTATTCGTAACTTTTCGTTTCACGAGAAGTTACTTTCGCTCGGAAGAACAAAGAAAAGTTAGACTTTCCTTTGGTTCTTCGCTCGCTTATTCGTAACTTTGCAATCGGTTTGCGAAACCACCAGACTGAAGACTATGTATAAAACCCGCAATTTACCAAACACCCGAATCGATGTGGCCGATGCCCTGAGAGGAATCGCTGTGGCAGGCATCATCCTGTATCACTCCGTAGAGCACTTCAACATCTTTACCCAAGAGCCGATAGTCTATCCGCTGGCGAGTGACCAGACGGTAGCCGACGTGCTGGCCTGGCTGCTATCGGGCAAGATGTACGGCATCTTCGCCATGCTCTTCGGACTGAGTTTCTTCATCATGAACGACAATCAGCAGCAGAAAGGCAAGAACTTCTCAGGGCGATTTGCCTGGCGCATGTGCCTGCTGTTTATGTTTGGGATCATCAACGTGGCTTTCTATGATGGCGACATCCTGATGCTCTATGCATGCTACGGCCTGCTGCTCATCCCTATCAGTTACCTACCCTCGAAGTGGGTGTGGTGCATCATCGCCCTGCTGGCCATCCAGCCAGTGGAGCTTTATTGTCTATTGACGGGTACCACGCTCGACCATAGCACCATGTGGGAACTGTATGGCAAGATTAACAGCGCACACGAACACGGCACCTTCTGGGAGAACACCCTTACCAACCTTCGATACGGATTTGAAGTCAACTTCCGCTTCAACGTCTTCAGCGGTCGATTGACGCAACTGCTCTGCCTGTTTATTCTCGGCATGCAGTTAGGACGCCAGAGGCTCTTCTATAACGAGGGGCGCAATCTGAAGATATGGCATAGCATCCTCGTCACCTCGGCCCTCGGCGTTATTTCGCTGATCAATCCAAATTTCGGCGAGCTGGAATCATGGCTGAAGCCCATCTGCAACCTCATCATCCTGCTGATGATCGTCTCGGCCATCGTCTCTGCCTGGTATGCCTTCGAGGGCGTCCGTCGGGTGCTCCGTCATCTCTGCATCTTTGGTCGTATGAGTCTTACCAACTATCTGCTCCAGTCCATCATCGGCTGCGCCATCTTCTGCGGCTATGGCCTGGCCTGCTACCACATTTTAGGCATCACCTATGCCGTCATGGTTGGATGCGGAATGGTTATCGTCCAGTACCTCTTCGCCCGCTATTGGTTTAGCAGCCATCCTCGTGGACCGTTAGAAGGCCTTTGGAGAAAACTCACATGGATTTAATTCAAGGCAATCACGCCATTTTAGCGAGAGCAACATGTCATTCGTCACAGAAATGTGCTGTTTATCCCAAATATTTGGTTATCTCGTCAAATATGTATACTTTTGCAGCATCGAAACGAATAAAAAGAAAATAGTATGAAACAAAACAATGAGAGTAAAATAACCCTGCATTTTAGTCGTCCCTTATCAAGAAGATGATGCAACAGTACTTCCCAATGCTAAAACGATGGAGAAAATGAAACAGGAAATCAATCCTAAAATAGCTAGCATACTGCAACCCCTGATGCCGATACTCGCGGCAGCATACGGCTTTGCCCTGATATACCTGACGGCGCTGCCGTTAGATGGTGGCATCCCGGCCATTGCAGGCGATTTGCTATCGTGCCTGCTCACATTGGTCTGCATCATACTGACGTTTTTCCTCGTGAAGCTTGTTGAGCCGAAATGGTTCACCTCTGCCAGTCAATTCTCGCTGAAAGTGCCTAAATGGCCTATCATTATCGGGCTGTTGATGATAGCTCCTTTGTGGCTTGTCGCAGAGGGATATCTCGTCTATGGTCTCACGTCGTTCTTCCATACTGTACAGTTGGAAACGTTGACCTACACGACGTCAGAGCTACGCGAAGACCTGATTGCCAGCATTCATGCTGTACTGCTGGCTCCCGTGCTCGAAGAGTTGTGTTTCAGACAAATGGCCATCTCGCCATTCCGTCGGCGTAGTGCACAGGTTGCTGTCTGCGTGGTGATGGCTGTGTTGTTCGGCATACTTCATGTGCGCAACTTTCCTGGTGCATTCTTTGCTGCTATGGTATATGGTCTGGTGTTCATCTGGTCGCGGAACATCTGGTATGGAATCGCACTCCATGCAGGTCATAATCTGACGGCTACGCTCCTTGCAATCTACTGTTGGCTGGGGCTTGGCGACATGCAGATGGCAAAAACACCAGTCATCTTCCTGACCGATACACCAGTCATCGTCGGCAGTGTTGTACTGGCTTTTGGAGGCGTTCTGCTGATAAAAAGGCAGAGTACTACCTGCTAATAGAATCTTCGCAACGTCAAAACATATAAAAACAAAGACGATCATGAATAGAATCATATTGCGCCCTTGGCGCGACAATGATGCGGAGACGCTGTTCAAATGGGCTCCCAGAGATGTTCGCCTATTATGAAAATAAAGGATGTGAGGTCAAAACGCTTGCCGATTACAAACAATGAAAGAGCATTCATGAAACAGGAAATCAATCCCAAGAACACCAGTCGAGCGCAGGCATTCGAACTGTGGATGAAGTCGCCCATGCCGATGGTGACGCTCACAAAGACCTTCGATGTGACGCGACTACAAAAAGTGAGCCGTCGGCGAGGGGTAAAGTTCAATATGCTCCTGTGCTGGTGCATCGGCAAGGCTGCCAGTCGGATAGAAGAGTTCTATTTGCTGCCTGAGTGTGGGAAGTTGTATAAATATGATCGCCTTGCCATCAACGTCATTGTAAACAACAGGGCTGGGGGTATCAGCTCGTGCGACATTCCCTATACCGATGACTTGGATATGTTCTGTTCCGATTATATGGTTCTGACGCAATCTGCCAGCACGTCCTGCCAGAGTTCATTCGTAGATGACGCGATGGTGATAGGAACCTCAGCAATGACAAAGACGGAACTCGACTGCATCGTCAATCAATATACCGACCAGTTCTGTAATCCGATGGTGATGTGGGGCCACTACCGCAAGGGCTGGCTGAGGACAACCTTGCCCATCTCCTTCCAGTTCCACCATGTTCAGATGGACGGCGGACATGCCGCCCTCTTCCTCGATGAACTCCAAAAGACAATAAACACTATATGAATAGTAGACAGCCATTTCGAAGTTCGGATTGAGAATACAATTCTCAGGGGGAGCGACCGCTGTACATTCAGAATAACAAGACATAAAGGTTTTTATTGAAGCAATATGGATATACTTATATTTTGAATACGCAAGATGAAACACGAGATTATTACGTTAGACGAGGTGCAGATTATCGGCATGGCCAAGGAAATCGCATTCTGCAAGGGGCAGGAAGAGTGCCCTAAGTTCTGGGGCGAGTATGTAGAAAGAATTATTAAGCCCGTGTTTATGGAACACAAGACGCCAGATGCCTTTCAACAAGCAGCCATCGACAACGGCGTCGGCGAGTTCGGACTCTGTACCTGCGACATCCCTAACCACAACTGTATGACCTGTGCAGAAGTGAATTTTGGCGGTTGCAGCAGCAAGACCTTCACCTATGTGATTGGTGGTGCTTATAAGGGTGGCAGCGTGCCTGAGGGTATGCGACTCTTTCCTATCCACAATGGCAAGTGGCTGAAGGTTCATTTCGAGGGAGGTATGAAAGCCTTCCAGCAGCAGTGCCAGAAGTTCTATAAGGAGTGGTTGCCTCAGCACCCTGTATATCGTTGCCCCAACAACGCCATGACGATGGAATGGTACAACGGCACAGACATCGAGTCACCCGATTACCAGTGCGGCGTTATGATACCCATAGAAGAGAAGTGATGAAACAAAAACTATATTTACTACTCCTGTTGGCTGTAATGCTAGCAGGCTATGGCGAGAGCAGCAAGCCACACGTGGAGTACACGCTCGATTTCTTCGCCAAGGCCGTCAATGCGGTGCTGGATAAAGAGCACACAGGGGCTATTGTCCTTGTGGGTCATAGCCTTGGCACGCCCGTTTGCCGTCAGGTTCTGATGAGTGGCCGACAGGGAGATCTAGTCGATATAGATGGTGTCTATTGCTTTTACGACGGCACGGAAACGGCAGTGGTGGTCTCAGCGTCCTTTGCATGGTCGGGCAATGGTCATCTGTACACAGAACAGCGGTCTTGATCCTGACAATCGTCAAAAGATGGAACGACTATATCCCCACCTCGACTACACCGAACTGACCACCTGCGGACACTTCATCCACATGGAACAGCCCGAGATGTTCAACGAAAAACTGAAAACATTTTGTATAATGATATGGCCGTTACGAGTTTAGGACAAAGTATATGATGACACTTAGACCATTTAGCATCAATGATGCAGAAACGATTCTGAGCTGGTGCAAGGACAAGCATGCCTTCCGGCTTTGGAGTGCTGACAGGTATAAGGACTTCCCCGCCATGCCAGAAGAGATGATGGAACAATACGAGGGCGAAAACATGTATCCGCTCACGGCTGTCGTGGGAGAGAGAATCGTCGGGCATATTCTATTGAGATTTCCCTCAGAGAATAAAAATGTCATTCGATTCGGCTTCGTCATCGTGGACGATTCGAAACGAGGCATGGGATATGGCAAGCAGATGCTGCGCCTCGCCATTGATTTTGCACAGCGGAAACTGGATGCTCAGAAGATTACCCTTGGTGTGTTTTGCGACAACCACTCCGCCGTCGAATGTTACAAGTCCGTCGGCTTTCGCATCACAGGCACAGATTCCTATCCGATTGATGGAGAGGAATGGAAAGGGTTTGAAATGGAAATGGAATTAGAAAAGACAGAGGGACATGTCATAAGACGGAACGCTCCCCGCTAAACGGGGAGGTGGCTTCCGCCGGAGGACAGGCAATGATTTCATGACACCCTCGAAGCACGTGAATATGAATACACTAATAATAAGAGACGCAAAGGAAACTGACGCGAAGGCCATTCAGGCCATTTACGCTCCATACGTGGAGCAGACGGCGGTGACATTCGAATACAGCGTGCCGTCGGAAGAGGAGTTTCGCAAACGTATAGAAACTGTCAAGCAGAAATATCCCTGGATTGTGGCAGAGGCAGACGGGAAAATCGTTGGTTACGCCTACGCCAGTGCCTTCAAGGAACGCGCAGCTTACCAATGGGCAGTCGAGACATCCATCTATGTTGACCGCAGCATGAAGCGATGCGGAATAGGCCGCCAGCTCCATGAAGCCCTCGAACAACGTCTGAAAGCTCAAGGCATTCTCAACATGAACGCCTGCATCTCGTTCATCGAGACGGAAGATGAATATCTGACGCAGGACAGCGTCCGCTTCCATGAGCAGCTTGGCTACAACAAGGTAGCACATTTCCACCTATGCGGAAAGAAGTTCGGACGCTGGTACGACATGATTTGGATGGAGAAAATAATCGGAGAACATTTATATACCGCCTGAGCAACCCAGAATTTAATAGTAAATTATGAAGAAGATCATGATTGTAATGATGCTGGTCATCGCAGTATTGACGGCATCGGCACAGACAGAGAAGAGAAGAGGGTTTGATGACCTGTATCATTACATCGAAAACCTTGACGTGTTTGAATACGGTCAGGAGGAAGCGCGTGCGTACTACATTCCTGGACATCATATCCTGCTCAATGGTAAGTGGAAGTTCTTCTATGGCGACACGCCGCAGGAGATACCAGGCAACTTCTTCGAAGAGAAGTTCTCCGACGCGAAGTGGGCGACTATCGACGTGCCGTCGAACTGGGAAATGAGAGGCTACGGCGATCCGCTGTTCCGCAATGTGGCAGCACCGTTTCAGGCCAACCCGCCGATGACCCCGCGTGACTACAACCCGACGGGAGCCTATCGCACCACGTTCACCGTTCCGTCTGACTGGAACGGCGAGGAGGTCTTCCTGCGCTTCGAGAAGGTGGCGTCAGCATCGTTCCTGTGGGTCAACGGTCAGGAGGTGGGCTACAACGAGGGCGCTCAGGAGCCTGCCGAGTATAACATCACGCGGTATCTGAAGAAAGGTCGCAACACGCTGGCGATGAAGGTCATCAAATACAGCGACGGCTTTTATCTGGAAGGACAGGACTACTGGCGCCTGGCTGGTATCTTCGACGATGTCTGGCTCTATGCTACGCCTAAGACCCGTCTGTTCGACTGGTATGTAACAACCGATTTGGACAAGGATTACCGCGATGCGGACTTGAACATTGAGGTGACCGTCAGAAGCTATGACGAGCAGCCTGTGAGGACGCCATTGAAGGTTCAGGCCGTGCTGACTGGTGCCAACGGACAGGAGGTGGCGCAACTGGAAAGTCAGGCAGCGACGTTCACTAACGGCAGCACGCTGACAATGAACATGAGCAAGCATATTGCCAACCCTTTGAAATGGACGGCTGAGACGCCAAACCTGTATGAGCTCAAGATGTATCTCGTGGATGCCGCTACTGGCAAACGATTATCGGAAAGCACACCCGAGGATGCCCGTCAAGATGTTGGCTTCAAGGAGACTGAAATGCGCGACAACGTCTTCTATCTGAACGGCAAGCCGCTGAAGGTCAATGCGCAGTGCTCGCACATGCAAGATCCTGACAATGGCCATGCTGTCACTCACGAACTCATCAAGAAGGATATGACCATCCTGAAACAGTTTGGCTTCAACGGTGTGCGAACCAGTCACTATCCGCCCGTGCCACGCTATCTGGAGTATGCCGCCCGCTACGGACTGTATATCATCGACGAGGCTGGCGTAGAGGCACATGCCACAGAATGGGTTTCAGGCGACAAGCGTTTTATACCAATGTACAGGGAGCGTGTGCGCCGCATGGTGCTGCGCGACCGCAACCAGCCTGCGGTGTTGTTCTGGAGTGCTGGCAACGAGAGTGGCGAGGGTCCCAACA
>JAEEGG010001843.1_pt1 | contig 56257 bp, 45 predicted proteins | sample 9134161 | NCBI WGS metagenome assembly JAEEGG01 (sample SAMN16246543, study PRJNA631951) | gut metagenome | biome: gut microbiome; feature: rumen; material: CR-attached | host: Bos | place: Iran: Karaj | collected 2018-10 | reverse complement strand
TTGCTCTTGGGCAGTTTCTTACCCATCAGCGGATTGACTATCGGCGCATAAGGCAGCAGCCCTTTCAGGATGGCGGGGCACTTGGGATAGATGTCATCGCTCAGGTAGGTGGTATCCACACGCGGATAGGTGGTCACTTTCTTTTCGTAGAGCGACTGTATCAGCTGCAACGTCTTTTCAGCCGAGAAGGCGAATTTCTTGTTGCAATCCACCTGCAGGGAGGTCAGGTCGTAGAGCCGTGGAGGCGCCTCCGTGCCTTTCTTGGCGGCGATGTCGGTAATCTCGAAATCACGTCCGCTGATGGCATCCATGGCCTTCTGTCCGTCGGCAGCATCGGTAATTTTCCCTTGTGTAGCGGTAAACACGGTGTCGCGATAGACCGTGGAGAGCACCCAATACTGTTGCGGCTGGAAGTTCTGTATCTCCTGCTGACGGTTCACGATGAGGGCCAGCGTGGGCGTCTGCACCCTGCCGATGGAGAGCACCTGCCGTCCCTGCCCGTACTTGAGGGTGTAGAGCCGTGTGGCGTTCATGCCCAGCAGCCAGTCGCCGATGGCGCGACTCAGCCCCGCCTCGTAGAGCGACTTGTATTCCTCCTGCGGCTTGAGCCCGCTGAAACCCTCGCGGATGGCCTCTTCCGTAAGGGACGAGATCCATAGGCGATGCACCGGGCAATGCGCCTTGGCTTTCTGCATCACCCATCGCTGAATCAGCTCTCCCTCCTGACCGGCATCACCACAGTTGACAATACTGTCGGCGGCTTGCATCAACCGCTCTATGACGGCAAACTGCTTGGCAACGCCCTTGTCGTCTATCAGTTTGATGCCGAAACGGTCGGGGATCATCGGCAGCCGTGAGAGTGCCCACGGCTTCCACATCTCCGTATAGTCGCCCGGGGCTTTCAGCGTACAGAGATGGCCGAAAGTCCACGTCACCTGGTAGCCGTTGCCCTCCATGTATCCGTCATGGGGCGTATTGGCTCCTATCACCTTGGCAATATCCTTGGCCACACTGGGCTTCTCTGCGATGCAAACTATCATTTCCTAATAAACTTTACCGCTGCCCATTCATTTCGGAGGATATGGCTGTCGTAACGCAGCCCAAGTTCCTCGGCCCTCTGACGGATAGCGGGGATGTCCGACTCATAGAATCCACTGAACAGGATGGCACCACCCTCGTTCAGCACACCCACATAGCTGGGCATGTCGCGCAGCAGTATATTGCGGTTGATATTGGCGATGACAAGGTCGAAATGTTTGTCGGGCGTCAGGCATGAAGCGTCGCCCATCACACAATGTATATCCGCCACTCCATTACGTTCACAATTCTCCACAGCGTTACGGTAGGCCCATTCGTCCACATCGACTGCCTCCACATAGCCAGCCCCACGCTTGGCAGCAAGGATAGCCAGCACGGCGGTGCCGCAGCCCATATCCAGCACACGCTTGCCCGCCATCGGCTCATCGCGCAGCAGCGACAGCATCATGTATGTGGTGGCATGATGGGCAGTGCCGAACGACATCTTGGGCTCTATCTCTATCTCATACTCCACATCATCGCGATGGGGATGGAAAGGTGCTCTCACCCAACAGAATGGACGCCCATCGGCAACCGACTCCACCAATACGGGCTGGTGCTGCCGTTCCCATTCCTCGTTCCAGTTTCTGTCCTCCATGGCCTTGACCTCGTAGGTCACCGTGCAGCCCGCCTCGGCGACGGCATTTTTCAGAAAAGCCTCATCATATTGGTCTGTTGGCACATAAGCCTTCACACCATCGGGAATATCCACGAAACTGTCGTAAGGCCCCTCCTCGCCCAACGTATAGACCAACAGGTCCTTGAAGGGTTCGAGAGGGGAAATATGCAACGTCACTTCTGTATATCTCATAGCATACTGTTGATTTTGTCCCAATCATAATCGACACGTGTCAGGAAGAGCCCCTGCGGAGGCATCGAGACGCCTGCGGCACAGCGGTTTTTGCATTCCACAATGGCACGCAGGCCATCGATGGTCAGCGCCCCACGCCCCACGTCGAGCAACGTCCCCGTCACAGCCCTGACCATGTTACGCAGGAAACGGTTGGCCTTGATGGTAAACACAAGTTCCTCCCCTTCGCTGTGCCACGCTGCCTGATAGAGGTGGCAGATGTTGGTCTTGACCTGTGTGTGCAGCTTGGCAAACGACGTAAAGTCCTCATACTCCATCAGCACCTGTGCCGCCTGGTTCATCAGCTCCATGTCGGGATGGAAATAGATTCTGCTGTACAGCCCCTGACGGAACGGCAACCGCTGGTCGGACACATGATACTGGTAGGTACGGGCGAGGGCATCGAAACGGGCATGGAAATTGTCGGGCACACGGAAGATGTCGTAGATACGTATATCGGCTGGCAGAAAGGAGTTTAGCTTAAACGACAGCTGAGGCGGCAAGCCGCTGTCGGCATCGTCAGTCATGTCGAAATGGGCATAAAAATCCTCGGCATGCACACCTGTGTCGGTACGTCCACACCCCACCACTGCGGTCTTCCGGCGCAACAGTGTCGATAGCGCCTCCTCCAGCGTCTGCTGCACCGAAGGCACCTGGGGCTGGGTTTGCCAACCACAATAATTCAATCCGTTATATGCCAAATGGATGCAATAGCGTGCCATGATAACATTCGTGCCGTTTCACGGATGCAAAAGTACGAAAACATTTCGGTTCCGATTTTTTGTTTATCTTTGCACTTTGAACGAGTTATCAACAACATAGCGACAACTCGGCATAATAAACTTATTATTAATCTTTAGCCCAAGTTGAAGGGGCACAACTTTCGACTTATATTTATTGACTTATTATGGGAAGAGCGTTTGAATACCGCAAAGCACGTAAACTGAAAAGATGGGGGCACATGGCCCGCACATTCACCCGTATCGGCAAGGAGATTGAGATGGCCGTCAAGGCATCCGGTCCCGACCCTACCAGCAACCTACGCCTGCGCCTGCTCATGGCCACAGCCAAGAACGAGAGCATGCCCAAAGACAACGTGGAACGTGCCATCAAACGTGCTATCTCAAAAGACTCAACTGACTACAAAGAGGTGGTATATGACGGAAAAGGGCCTCACGGCATCGCTATCGTCGTAGAGACCGCCACCGACAACCCCACACGCACTGTGGCCAACCTCCGTGCCGCTTTCGTACGTGGCAAAGGGGAACTGGGCACCATGGGCATGAATGATTTTCTCTTTGAGCGCAAATGCAGCTTCGACGTGGCCTGGAAAGAGGGTACCAACATGGATGAGCTGGAGCTGGAACTTATCGACTGTGATATTGACGAGGTGTTCCGTGACGAGGACGACATTATGATATATGCCGATTTCAAGAACTACGGTCCCATCCAGAAATATCTCGAAGACCATGGCTACGAAATCAAGTCTTTCAAGTTTGAGCGTATCCCCGTGACCATGCGCGAGCTAAGCCCTGAAGAACAGGAAGATGTCAACGGGCTGTTGGAGCGTCTTGAAAACGACGACGACGTAGTTAATGTATTCCACAATATGGCGTAAAGTGAGCGCCCGAGAATCCATTCTCGAGGCCGAACACAAGCCATATCTACGCAGTAAATATAGCGCAAGAGGACATTTTCTTTTCGCCCGAATTTTCTCCGTTTCTCCGACAGATGCAACGGTAATTATGCCACAGCTACAGGTTGTGGCATAATTTTTACAAGACGCCAAAAGCATTGGAAATAAACAGCAAAGGGCAATCCATGACATCGCTGTTGCAAAAAAGTTTTGCCAGTTCAGAAAAAGTTAGTACTTTTGCACCCGAATTTCATGATTTATGCCAGCCGCATTCGTCTAGTGGTCCAGGACATCTGCCTCTCACGCAGAAGATCATCAGTTCGACTCTGATATGCGGTACAAACGGGACTGAAAATCAATCAGTCCCGTTTCATTTACCCAAAATTTACCCAATTTAGCTCTCTTTTGCAATTCTTCACTGTGACGCGCCAGCGCATCCAATTATGCAAAAACGCGCCTCTCTTTATCACTTTGTATTTAAAATTTTTGCCGTCAACAGGTGCATAATCCCCTAATTTTATTAGTAATAGCTTAACATAATTAGACTATGTATCGAAGATTTGGGCATCGTTCGCCGATATATTATTTTGTTTTATTCAAGAAAATATGTATTTTTGCAATTTCTTTTGAACGTTTTCACAAGCCTGAAAGATAGGTGTTGTACACCATCACAAGGCAAAAACATATTAATGAAATTAGCCAAAATGAACTATTTACAGTTTAGAGAACAATGGTTGGGCGTAGGCTGTTTCAACATCTACCAACTTCGGGCATGGAAGAACAACTTTGACGCCAGTTCTTTATCCCGATGGGTAAGAAAGGGCTATATTGCCAAACTGCGACAGGACTGGTATGCTTTCTGTGAGCTGCAAAGCGAACCTGACATGGCTCGCTTTATCGCTGGGAAGATTTACTCACCATCGTATATCAGTCTCCACACAGCATTATCCCTCTACGGTATCATCCCAGAGGCGGTAACGCAAATCAGCTGTGTAACCACCAACCGCACCACATCCTACAGCAACACCTTCGGCAGGTTCCACTACCAGACTGTTAAGCCCGAGTTGTTTTTTGGTTACAGGCAAGAGGCTGTCAGCAGAGGAGGATGCTATCTTGTAGCAGAGCCCGAGAAAGCCATTGTCGATCTACTGTATCTGTATCCGCAATACAACACTGCTGAAGACATGCGTGAACTGAGGTTTGACGATTGGTGGATGCACGAGGAATTGGACCGTAAAAAGCTGACTTCCTATGCTGTGCAGACCGCCCCAAAAACGCTGATAAACAGAGTGAATCTATTAATCAATACTTACGACAATGATTGACATCAGACAACTGTTACCATACTATCCAAAGTCAATTGCCGACAACGCTGATTTTCACAAGCATATCCTTAAAGAATATGTCGAACTGATTGCCTTGCAGCATCTCACCCAGTCGCCCTCCGCCCCAAAGCTGGTATTTATCGGTGGCACGTGTTTGAGATTGGTTCATGGCATAGACAGGTTCTCGGAGGATCTGGATTTTGACTGTACGAACCTAAGCCTTGACGAGTTTATGCGAATAACTGACACTCTTATTGACCATCTTCGCGGAAACGGGCTAATGGTAGAGGCTCGGGACAAAGAGAACACCCGCCTTACCGCTTTTCGTCGAAATATCTATTTTCCGGGATTGCTGTTCGAACTGCATCTGACAGGACATCGGGAGGAACGTTTCCTGATGAAGATTGAGGTTCAAGACCAAGGAGTGACCTATACCCCAGAAACCGCCATCGTCAACCGAAACGGATTCCTGTTTCCCGTCAGCGTACCTTCGAAGGCTGTGCTACTCTCGATGAAGCTTTCTGCCTTGTTGGCACGTGCCAAAGGACGCGACTTCTACGATACCATTTTCCTCTGGCAACAAACAGAACCTGATTACGAGTTCCTCTCCAAGAGGCGCAAAATCAGCACACCTCAAGAGCTAAAAACAGCCCTCAACGAAAAACTGTCCAAGATCAACCTCTCAGACAAGCAAAAAGACTTCCAGCACCTGCTTTTTGCAGGTTCGTCTGGAAATAAGATACTGCTTTTTAAAGATTTTCTCGAAGAAAAAACTAGTTGAGCAATCGTGATCCGCCCGCCTCAATGAGGCAAACTTCCAATATTTCCGCACGCAACATAGGATAACAAACAGCTGACAAATGCGCCCCGAAGAGACGCGTTCTCAAATCCCAATGGCATTTCGCTTGCAACTAATGTACGAGAAGTCCTACACTAGATTGCATCTACAGAAAGTATCATCCGTGCCTGTGTGACAAAAAACAACATCTACGCAGCCACGTCATCCGTGTAATCCGTGTGCCACAAAAAGGAGTAATCCTTAGGAAAATCCCCTTGCGTCTTTTATTGAAAGATTTTCAAGCAGATTTTTGACTAATTTTAAGCAAAGCGCCCAAAATCCCATCCGCGCAATCCGTGTAATCCGTGTGCCCTAAAAAAAGAGCAAGCAAAGAACAACATCTGCGTCATCTATGTAATCTGTGTGCCACAGAGACGTGCCCAGGCAAGCCCTTGCCTCGTTATTGCCTCGTTATTGCCTCGCTCCAGGCATACTCCATCCACCATACTTCTTCCTTACTTTTTCAATTGTTCTACCATACTTCTACCATTATATATGGTTGATATATGGTTAAAGTATGGTTGAAGTATGGTCGAAATAAGGAGGCAAATCCATGCCTGCAAGGTTGCATCACCTTTCCATCTCGCACAGAGTCACCTCACGCAGATATCACAGATGACACAGATTACATTTCCCGCAGAATATGCAGAAAACCTCTATCCGCCATTTCTGCGGTACCCATCCACCACAGGCGAAAATCCTTGCAGTCCGTGTAATCCGTGTGCCACAGTTACATACAGCACAGATTTCCTCACACATATAAAGAACTTTACCCGGACATAGTATCTGCATTGAAAAATATGTGTATCTTTGCAGCCAATTTGGACGCGAGTAGTCCAAACAATGCAAGAAAAGCATTCGTACAAATCTGGTACTAAACCTACAAACCAAAGAGAACTGCGATGGACTACATTTCGGAGGCAGAACGTCTGAAGCTCTACTACAAAGGGTTTTCCGATGCTGGCAACAAGGAACAGCTTGCTGCCACCTATTCAGACATTGCCGCCGATGCCGATAACCCTGAGAGCGATGCCGACGTTCGTGAGGTCTGTACGTTCCTTATAGGTTACATGTTTCCGCTGTACCACAAGCTTGCCTACGTCAGCAACAACCGATTCATACACGAGGATCTCCCTTATTACGAGCCTACGCCACAACGTATATGGACCGCCAAAGAGATATACACTGCCCTACAGGCTCTCGACACCTACGCTGTCCGGGAGCTGATACGCACCATCGGCTGCTCCTCGGCAACGCTGACGCAGCTGCAACAAGCATTTGACGCACAAGACGAAACGCTATTCACACATATCATCGACACATCAGACTGCGACCTCTCGCTGACAAGCTGCATCTGTGAGGATATATGGCCAAGGGTAACCTTTTATAACGACCCTTCCGACGAAGACCTCATAGTTGGCATGGATGCTGTGGCGAGCATCCTCAGTGACACAGATTACCCTGTCAGCCGCTCGTCAAAAGAGTTGAGTGAGATGACGGAACCATTCTTAAACGATGGCGACAAAGAAGAGTATCGGCAAAAAGCCACACAATACAACCACGACCTGTTCGACTATATGTGTGAGTACTACCGCGACAACTACAACCGTTTCAAACTCAAGGAACGCAAGCAGATAGAACCGCTCATCCTGGGTGGTGGCGGCAGCATCGGCACAGGGTTCCATCTTCCCGACGACTATTTCGCGTTCCGTCACGAATCCAGCAAGCACGCTGAGTTCTTTGACTTGCGTCCTGACGTGATAGAAGCCGGGGCTAAACACTTCGAGGAATTTGTGAACTCCCTGTCGCAGCTGGGTTATATCGACTCCTCACCTGTCGTCAAACAGCTCTTTGCCTACCGTTTCTCCGGGCGTATGCGTCCGAAGAAGGTAGAACCCATCGAGTGGCATGGCCACAACGGCAAGTCCTATGAGCTTGTCTATCTGGTACGGAACATGACGGAACAAAAGAGTGGCAAGTACAACAAGATGAAGCAATTCTTTACCGGCCCCGAGTGGTTCAAGTCTGGCGACAGCAGCAACGCCAACGGAGCAGACTACCAGTTAAAAACATTACTCCACAAGCACTACCCCACCCTCCCCGACCAACTATAATTTTTTTCTATAATTATCTATAATTTGAACCCGAAATAAAAAACACAGTATTTTTGCAAAAAATCAAATTAAACAACAACAATGAAAAAAGGAACTATAAAGTCCGTAAAAAAAGTGGAATACGGTAAGTATGCACACGGAACAACATTTTCAAAAGGAGATTTTATTCCAACGGTAATAACGTTTATCGTTAGTGTAGTTGGAGGGGCCGCATTTGAAGTTAGCAGAGAGTCAATACTTAAGCAATTCCCAGGACGACAAAGGATCACAGGCTCTTTGTTAAAAAAAATGGAAGGAATGGATCCCTCCATTTTCCAAAAAAAATATAGTCAAAATCGTTAAACCAATAGCAAAGATTGCAGGTATAGCAATAGCAGCAATAATTGCTTATTTCAAAGGACGGAAGGATGGCCACAAAAAAGGGGTAAAAGAAGGGAAAGCGGAATGCAATGAAGAACTTGAAGAAATAATAAGAAAAAACAGCAATCAATAAAACAAATTCATCATGGATAATACAGATTTTTTCTATAATATCTTTTAATTGAAACCGAAACAAAAAAACAATAGTTTCGCAAAAAACAACCTCAAGATTAATTGTTAAAAAACGGTCGTCCGGCAGTTATATTGGATCTGTCTGTTTGGACGGCTGAGAAGCGAAAAATAATGAACCAAACTTAATAATCAAAAAAATGAGATGTCCAGAATGTAATTCAAAAAAATACAGAAAAGAATATGGATTGGGGTTTTACAGATATACTTGCTATTGCTGTGGATACGAATCAGCAACTGTATATGTGGGTTTGTCTGACGATGATAGGTCAATGTTAAACGAAATTGACTCTGATGCACAAGAGGACGAAGATTATGACGACGATGAGACGGAATGCCCTAATTGTGGATCAACTGAACTTGAAGTCATAAAAGAAACTGATGATACAATAATATACCAGTGTTGCCAATGTGGAAGAGGTTTCGAGGTGGCGAAAGATGACGACGATGATGATTGGGACGATGATGACGATGATGATTGGGACGATGATGACGATGATGATTGGGATGATGATGACGATGATTGGGATGATGACGACGATGATTGGGATGATGATGACGATGATGACGATGATGACAACGATTATTGAGACGATATCATCTTCATAATCAAACAACCTTGATATTGAAAAAAACGTCGTTGATTATTACACGAACCAAGAATTAGACAGTTTCGCTGAATAATAAACATATTTCAAAAATAACACTAATAAACAAAAAAAACACAACAATGAGAGCGAGAGTAAGAAAGGTAAAAAGATCTGAATGGTATAAAGAAAGTCAAGACTCTATTCCATCGCATAACACCCATGCAGTTCGATATACATGCACATATGCAATAGTTAAATACCATGGGGAACGTTATTATGTGGAAATTGATGAAGATGACATTAGAAATTATTATGGTTATTCTAGAATAACCCATGACCTCATTGGACAACTAAACGACGATCTATATGGCGAATATATTGATTTTTATGAAGATGATAATGGTGACTATGTTTTAGATGGATGTCTAGAAGACTATATATAGGCAAGCCTCAATAAAATATATGAACTACGATTTGACAATGAAACTGCTCGGCTATTATAATAGCGAGGAGCAAATTATGCATGAGGAAACACGTTTTCCAGAAGAATCTGTTGTTTTGGCAGACCTGTTTAATCAGACTTTTGAAAAGACGTTCACAAATGAGGCTCTTCTTGATATTGAAGATGAGGATTTCGTCATGGCCTATTATGGCAATACTGTCTTTATTATCCGTGACAGTGCCGGTGATTTGTATGCCTACTATCCCCGGGAAAAACAGGCAAGAATTTCAGGGGTACAATATCGAAAAGACACAATCCATTTTTGCCCTCGTCATATATGTACTTGGTTCAAATTGGGTGAGAAAATAGTGTTTGGAAAGATGACCACCTTGACTGAGGCTACTCAAAATCAATAAAATAAACATACCAAAAATCAAAGTTTTTTTTCTATAATTATCTATAATCGGAATTGGTAACGATAAGAGGTGTATCTTTGCAAAAAAGTCTAACAATTATGCCTACTGTAATAGATTGGAACAAATACAAAAATGCCTCACTTGATGAGAAAATCCAGATGCTGCAAGAGGGTGCCGAGAATGGAGATGCACTCTGTCAATTCGGATATGGATACCACCTTGAAAAAACAGACCATGATACGGCAATGCACTGGTTTGAGGAATCAGACAAACAAGGATTCCTACTGGCATCTCATGCATTGGGATTCTACAGTACTGGTTTCAAAGCATCGTCTCATTTATATACAAGTGCAGAATGTGGTTGCACTGCCTCATGGCTTACATTAGGATGTTGCTATGAGAATTGCGATGAAGTGCGAGACAGGTTTTTGGCATACCAGTGCTATCTTAATACTGTCCAATGGGAATACCACGACGATATGTTCAAGAAGATGCTTGGCCCCATATATTCTGACGAACTGTGGGATGCACTTGCACTGAACAGAGCATCTTGCATAGCAACTGCCCAATACCTACTGGGGTGGCTATATATCGATGCAAGTCACGTGATAAATGATACAAAAACCGGCATTGAGTGGTTGACAAAGGCATCTGAGAATGGCAACTGGAAGGCGACATATACTCTTGGGTATTTCTATGCCAATGGCTCATATAACATAAAACAAAACCCTGAAAAAGCCAAACGCTTACTCGAATCATTGAAAAACAATGTATCCAAAAGCGAACAGGAGAAGCTCCGGTTTGCACTAAGCCTCTGTAATCGATGAAAAAAGTGCAAGCTCTTCTGCGGCGACAGGATAAAATAAGAAACAACAATATTACGACAACAAAGAAAATTGTCTATAATCGGAATTGGTAACGATATTGGGCGTAACTTTTGCCATTTATATTGATTGTATTGTGAAGTTTGTCTTTCCTTGAGTCAATAAACAAACCTTTTTGTAGAAATCTCAAATTATTTTTGCGGAATTCATGTGGGTTCCTCATAATTTCAGGGAAGACCTTTCACAATTACGACACAATTCGGTAGGATACTTTTAATAAAAACAGACCTATTCGGTAGGATATAGAAGAAGGACCACAGCCTTGTCTTACCTATAACGGCGAATATTCCATGACAATTTTCTATTCCAGATTTACTGCAAATTTGTAGTAAATCTGGAATAGACACTTTACTATATTCCGTATTTATTGTAATTTTACAGTAAAACCGGAATAAAGCCTTGCTATATTCCGAATTTATTGTATTTTTGCAAAAAATCTGGAATAGAGATGGAACAATATATTTTAAGAGATATATATCTGAACAAGTTGATTGTCAGAATGAACAATGGAGAAGTGAAGATTGTAACTGGTCCTCGTCGATGTGGTAAATCGTGGTTATTGAACAGAATCTTCAAGGACTATCTAATAACCACAGGTGTACCCGAAGAGAATATTATAATTGTTTCATTAGATATTGACGATAACGAAGAAAACGGCGACCTGACCGACAGCAAGGCGCTAAAGTCTTATCTTTATAGCCGAATCACATCAAAAGATTCACCCTATTATGTGATACTTGATGAGGTTCAGGAGGTGGATGGCTTTGAAAAACTGGTGAATGGGCTGAATGCAAAGGACAATATCGATGTATATATTACAGGCAGCAATTCTCATTTTCTTTCTTCGGACATCAAGACCATCTTTCGAGGACGAGGGGACGAGGTGAGAGTTTACCCATTTTCGTTCAAGGAGTTCTGCACAAATCGGGCAGAACCTGTCAATGAACTTTGGAAGGAATACTACACTTATGGGGGGATGCCGGGATTACTACGCCAACGCGCCCCAGAACAGAAAGTATCATACTTGCAAAGACTATGGAATAAGACCTACTTGGATGATGTGGTGGAGCGCCATAAAGTGAAGAATCGCGAGGCATTGTCAGCTCTTGTCGATTCTCTATGCTCTTCGGTGGGTTCTTTGACCAATCCCAATCGAATCAGCAATGTTTTGAAGAGTGTACAAAAAGTGGAGATAGACCCGAAAACCATTTCCAACTACATGGAGTATATGGAGGATGCTTTTCTGTTTGAGGGTGCAAAACGCTATAACATCAAGGGTAACAAATATTTCGAAAGCATCAAGAAATACTATTCGGCAGATGTGGGATTACGAAACGCCAAGCTCAACTATCGGCAGCAGGATGTTGGCCATATCATGGAGAATGTTGTCTATAACGAACTACGTATTCGTGGATTCACTGTGGATGTCGGGTTGGTTGAAGTTCGTGAAATGCGCAACGGCAAAATGGAATATATCCAGTACGAGGTCGATTTCATTGCTACAAATGGTACAGACAAATACTATATACAGTCGGCATTTGCAATGGATAGTGAGGAAAAGTGCCAGCAGGAGTTGAATTCTTTGCAGAAAATTGACGACAACTTTAAAAAAATAGTCATTGTAGGCAATGATGTCGCCGAATATACCAATGAAAAGGGGATCCGATTTATGGGACTCTTCCAATTCCTATTATCTGGATTTTAGAACGGTCTCGATAAGACGAGCTGAGATGGCAAATCACGTAGTGTTTGCACTATCCCGAGACGAGGAAACGAGGGTTGCGAAGATACCAACGAATTCATACTGACAAGAAACCCAATACAGAGTCATATTTAATAATAACGATGGCCGGGCAAAGAAACGTTTTCCTGAATTGTCTATAATCAGCAATAATTGTGCCTTAAAATTACATCATAACGCATATAAAAGCACCAAACACCTGCAATTTTATATGCGAAATAGTGTAATATGGATATTATTTCGTAATTCTGCAGCCGGAAAGATATAATGTAACATGGAGACGACACAATTATCGAGAGTGGTGAAAACGCTGCGCAAGAAATATGGTCTTACACAGGAAGATGTTGCCATGAAGTCGGGGGTAGGATTGTGTTTTGTGCGCAATTTGGAGCAGGGAAAGCATTCTTTAAGGATGGATAAGGTAAACCAGCTCTTAGATTTGTTCAATCACGAATTGACAGCCACCAAAAAGCAATGAGACAAGCCGATGTTCCCCATTTCTTTTCAATTGACTGATACCTTAATGTAGTTGATGACGTGTTCAATGACACAGTTGTAGCCTCATAGTCGGGGAATTGGGGACACACTCTACCAAGTCAATTATTATAACCTTTGACCAAATCTTTTGAAAATCGCTTGCACACCTCAAGAATTTTCACGAATTTTGCAAAAAAGTTGTGCATGGCAAATTGATGTAATTTGCTTTTGGCTTATGTCATAAAATTACTGAAAATTTGTTACATACATAATACTTATATAATTTTATATACTATCGTTTTTATAACAACTAATTTCGACAACTGTTCTAAACAAATCCATATAATGGAACATACATATAAGGTTTTCAAAGAGAGTGTCAAGTCAATTACCGACTATTACATGCTCCTGGTTGAAGAGACAAAATCACAACGGCTGGTGGGCAGCGCCAACGAATGGGTGCTGGACAACTATTACATGATCAGTGAACAGGAGAAAGAGCTGAAAGCAGACCTGACTGCCAAGAGTTTCAAGCAAATTGGGCAGAAACGTATCAGCACTTTGGAACAACAGCTGCTGGGGTTCCTGAAGAAATGCCACTACCAAGTTGATAAAAACCTGCTGCTTCGCTATGTGCGACAGGTACAGGTGAAACAGAACGACTACCTGACATATCCTGAAGTGTGCTCACTGCTCCCACTGATGAAGCACATACTGATTCACGAACTGGCTATGCTGTGCAGCCAACTCAAGGCACAAAACGCACACCACTATACGGTGACGGCAAAAGACCATGCCGACATGAAAAAGCTAAACGAGGCCGCCCAGCAGAATCTGATGATGATGAATATCTTCAACTCACTGAAGAAAGTGACGAGGATGCCCGTTGCAGAGCTTATCGATGCAGTGAGTTTTTCAGAGAAGATTCTGAAATCCGAAAAAGCCGACATGTACGACAAGATGTACGACAAGACAAAGGAAGACTACCGTGCCAAGATTGTACGTATGGCGAAGAAGGCGAAGGTCCGCGAATATGAATTTGTCAAGGAGCTGGTGGAGAGAGCCAACGAACGTGGCGAACATGTGGGATGGCAGCTGTTTCCGCCCAAACGTTGGAGCGCACGGGCACACTGGTACATCTGGATTGTAGCGATGGCAAGCATATTGCTGGCTGCAGGAATCTGCTATGCAATTAATGGCTTGAACAGGATAAGTGTGGTATTGGCACTGCTGATGATTGTACCTATGAGTCAGATTGTCATTGACCTCTTCAACCAGCTGCTGTACCGCATACACAGACCGACAGGGACTTTCAAAATCAAGTTCAAGGACGGACTGATTCCAAAGAAATACGCTACAATGGTGATTATGCCCACCATTTTGAAAAACAAGCAGAAGACGATAGAACTGCTTGAACAGTTGGAGGTTTACTACCTGTCGAATATCAACCGTGCCTCCTGTGGCAGCGACGAGAGCGCAGGACGGCACGAGTTCCAACGTTTGGAAAGCCGTCCCCAAAACCTGTTCTACACCCTTATCGGTGACGCTGCTGCATACAAAGAAGCTGACGCACCTTGGGATGATGAGGTGGTGGAGGCTGGATTGCAGAAAGTAAATGAGTTGAACGAGAAATACGGTGCCCCAATATTCAACTTTGTTTACCGAAAAAGAGCATGGAGTGACGGGGAACAGACCTGGTTGGGACACGAACGGAAACGCGGTGCCATTCTGCATTTCAACGACCTTGTCTTAGGAGATACCAGTGAGGATGACAAGCAAAAACGATTCCGTTGCGAGACGATATCGGCATGGCTGGACAGGATGATTGGTCATGACAGAAAGAACGAATGCCCGATCCAATTCATCATTACGCTGGACACGGACACGGAACTGGTGCTATATTCAGCACAGAAGCTGATTGGGGCTATGGCCCATCCACTGAATCGTGCCAAGCTGTCGGCTGACGGACGACGGGTTGAAAGCGGATACGGTATCATGCAACCACGTGTCAATGTTGACGTGGAGGTAACCAACAAGAGCCGCTATGCGCAACTTTTTGCCGGGCTCGGTGGGTTGGACATCTACACCACTGCCAGTTTCGAACTATACCAAGACATTTTCAACGAAGGCAGTTTCTGTGGCAAGGGCATCTACGACCTGAAAATTTTTCAGCACGTACTGAAAGGCACATTCCCTAAGAATCTCATACTTAGCCACGACCTTATCGAAGGATGCTACACGCGTTGCGGCCTTATCAACGATCTGGAACTATTTGACGACAATCCTGACAACTATATTGACGACGCAAAACGCCATCACCGTTGGACACGAGGTGACTGGCAGATCATTGGATGGCTGAAGGACCATGTGTACAACGAAAGCGGTCAAAAAGTCAAGAACCAAGTCAACACCATCGGGAGATGGAAGATATTTGACAACCTGCGTCGTTCCATGCTGAGTATGGCATTGGTGGTGATGGTGATGGTTGCCTATGTCCTACAGCTTACGAAATATGGTGATGGACTGAACGGATTTTGGTTTATTGTCGTGGCACTATTGGCAGTAGCAAGTCCTATAGTGTTTTTTATCCTGGGACAAGTCACGAAGGTGCCCCGATTCGGACGCCGATACCACTATTACGCCACACTGATGCGTGGTTTTAAGGTAATTGCATACCGTTCGCTGGTGCAGTTCGCACTGCTGCCCAAAGAGGCATGGATGTACACCGATGCCGCTATAAGAGCATGCTACAGAATGTGGTTCAGCCATCGCAACCTGCTGAACTGGATCACAAGCGATGAAGCCGCAAAAAGCACCAAAGGCACAATGGGCGACTACATCGGGAAATTCTGGTTTAACTACGTGATGAGTGCTGCTTTGGCAGCAATAGGACTGATAGTGAACGTGGGGACTCTGGAGATTGTGGGAATTGGGTTCTGTGTGGCAACATGGTGCAGCGCACCTTTCCTGATGCACTGGCTGGGACGCAAATTCCCCAAGGACAAGAAGCACCTCAACACAAAAGAGACTACCGAGGTGCGACAACTGGCCCAAGACACATGGAATTTCTTTGATACGCTGACAACTGAAGAGAACAACTACCTGATTCCCGACAACTATCAGCTGAACAGGGAACAAAAGACAGACTACAAGACATCACCCACAAACATCGGTTTTTCGATGATTGCTGCAGTGAGTGCCGCAGAAATCGGATTTATAGGACACAACGACGCCATTCAACGCATAAGCAACATTATAGACACTGTAGAAAAGCTGGAAAAATGGAACGGGCATCTCTTCAACTGGTACAACATTAAGACATTGGACAAGTTGCCCAACTATTTCATCAGCACTGCGGACAGCGGCAATTTTGTGGCATGTCTGCATGTGGTTGAGGGCTTTTTGAAAGAAAACCATGGGGACTCAGGGCTCCTGGAGAAGGTGTGCCGACTGATTGACAATACAGACTTCAATAAACTTTATAACCAAGAGCTTGACGTATTCAGTATCGGTTACGACTGGGGGGCAAGGTATCTCCTCCCCTATCACTACAACAACTTCGCCTCTGAGGCACGACTAACCAGTTTCATGACCATTGCCCAGGGCGATGCCCCCTACAAACACTGGTTCTGCCTGGACAAAACGCTGGTACAGTACAATGGTTACAAAGGAGTTGCCTCGTGGTACGGAACATTGTTTGAATACTTCATGCCACTCATCTTCCTGCCCACCTTCAAGCACACCTTGATGGACGAGACATACAGTTTCGCCATAAGGGCACAACGGGCATTTGTAAAAAACAACGGGAACAGCAGGAAGAACATTCTTCCATGGGGTATTTCCGAGACAGCCTACAATGAACTTGACGATGCACAGAACTACAAGTATAGAGCTTTTGGTGTGCCATACCTGAAATTCCAGAACACCACACCCGACCGTATCGTCATATCGCCATACAGCTCGCTGATGACCATAGGTGTCAACGACCGTGCCGTGTACGATAACCTGCAGCAACTAAAGGCACTGGGTATGTATGACTGCAACCTGGGGCTTTTCGAAAGTTTCGATGAAGAGGATAATGTTGTGGTGAAGGCTCACTATGCACACCATCAGGGAATGATATTGGCTTCGCTGGCAAACTATCTTGCCGACCACTGCCTGCAACGTCATTTTATGCACGACCCGACGATGCGTTCAATGGAAACCCTGTTAAAAGAAAAAGCACAGGTAAAGCCATACATCGACCTGAAAGTCACGAAGTACAAACGTTACCAGTACTCAAAAGAGCAAACAGAAAGCGATGCACGAGACTATAACGGCATTGCCAGTGTACCTGAGATAGGTGTGATCAGCAACGGTCAATACACTGTACTTATGAACGATCGTGGCAGCGGTTTCTCACGCTATCAAAACATACTACTAAATCGCTACCGCAAGATTTCGGCAGACCACTACGGAACCTACCTATACATACGCGACCTACGGAGTGACAAACTTTGGAGTGCCACATATTCGCCACTTGACGTGATGCCAGAAAGTTACCATGTTACTTTTGCCAGCGACAAGCTGCGTTACATCCGCAACGACAACGGAATCGAGACCAAGACAGAGGTGACAATACTAAAAGACCGCAGCGCTGAGGTACGCAGATTCACCTTTACCAACAAAAAAGCTGAGGATATCGACCTTGAGATAACCAGTTATGGAGAGGTTGTCCTATCCGCAGGTGTGGAAGACGAGAATCACAGGGTGTTCAACGGCATGAAGATAAGCTCCTCATACGACGCACAGCACGAGGCGTTGTTGTTTAGTCGTCCCATTGCCAACGATGACCAACAATTCATGATACATAAGCTCTGGGTGGCTGAGAATGACGAGAACAGTTCTATTGGACAAAACAGAGTAGTGGAATACGAGACCTCAAGAATCAAGTTCCTGGGTCGTGGTGGCAGTATGCGACATGCCGACATCATAGAGAGTCGCCGCACGCTAACCGGGACAGTGGGTACCACGCTTGACCCTATCATGAGTATGCGACGGAGACTGCATATCCCTGCGGGGGAAAGCGCTGAGGCATATATCATGACCGGTTTCTCAAAGGCCAAGGAGCACCTCCTGCAACTGGCAGAGCAATACCAAAGTGCAGTAGATATTGACAACGCCTTCAAGACCTCTTCCGTCTTCAACAATATGCGTACCAACATGTCGTTGCTAAAAGGCAACCAGATGCGCCTTTACAACAACATCGCCAAGTATATGGCCCAAACAGCAACGCTGGGCAACAACAGGCAACAATACCTACAGCACAACACCCTATCGCAGAGCGGCCTATGGCGCTTTGGAATCAGCGGAGACATCGCCATTCTGCTGATGGAGATAGACAGCAAGGAACATTCTGGATTTGCAAAGGAAATACTTCGTGCTTTCGAATACTACAAAGTGCATGGTCTGGTGCTGGATATCGTGTTTATCAATGACGCACCAGAACGGGAACGGGAAGGATTGACACATTTTATCCGTAACATGGCCAGCACCGAGAACCTGTGGACAACCCATACAGATGCCGGGCATGTCTTTATACTTGACGGAAAAGATGTGACTGACGAGGAACGTACGCTGCTTCGCACTGTAGCGCGTCTGAATTTCTCCACAGCAGGAGGCATCCGTATAGAACGACAAATTGCAGACCTTGAAGCTGCCAACCAGCACTATCAGGACAAGGAGGAATACCCCACATGGAAGCCCAATAAAGAATTTCGCGTATGGAGCAATTTGGAGTACTACAACCAATACGGAGGTTTTGACAACAATGGACGAGACTATGTGGTAACCAACACCAACACCCCCATGCCTTGGGTTAATGTTATCGCTAACGAGCACCATTTCGGTTGCATTGTCAGCAGCACAATGGCAGGATTTACCTTCGCTCACAACGCCCAGCAGTTCAAAATAACCAGCTGGAGCAACGATATTGTGCGCGACAACGCCAGCGAGATGCTGCTGATAGACAACAAGCAGTTCATGCCGGCTACCGCACGCCACAGCCAGGGCTGGTCGGCATTCGATGCTGACTACGACACGCTGCATGTCGACGTGCGCCTGTTCGTGGCTGTCGACGAGATGGAGAAATACTATCAGATTCGATTGGTCAACAAGGACGACAAGCCACGCAACATAGAACTCGGCATGGTATACAAGCTGGTGCTCGGAGTAAGCGAGGAACAGACAGCCCGCTACCTCTATTCCGTCTGGGACGACAAGAGCAACAGCATGCTGGTACGCAACGTCTACAGCAACACCTACCGCAACAACATCATACAGATAACCTCCACGGAAAGCATCAGCGATGTGTCGTTGAACTACCCCAACCGCAAACGTCTGGGGCTGAAGGTCGAGATTCCTGCCAACGGACAGAAAGAGATATCCTTCATCATATCCGTGCATGAGTTGAGTCCTGAGGACACCTTGCAAATCAACAGCATCCAGCACAGCGGAGCCCTGCATGTGAAAAACAACACCCTGCAGTCCATCAATGCTGAATATGAACGCGTGGTGGGCTACTGGGACGACAAGCTGTCGCACATCCAGGTGGAGACGCCCGACCGTTCGCTGAACCATATGCTGAACCGTTGGTATCTGTATCAGGTGTATTCCTCGCGGCTGTTTGCCCGTGCAGGATTCTACCAAGTGGGAGGTGCCACCGGTTTCCGCGACCAGCTGCAGGATGTGATGAGCTTGCTCTACAGCGACCCCGACTATGCCCGCCGCCAGATTCTGGACCACGCGGCACACCAGTTTGCCGAAGGCGACGTGCTGCACTGGTGGCATGAAAGCTTGAAGATGGGTGCCCGAACCACTTTCAGCGACGACTATCTGTGGCTCGTATTCGTAACCTATCAATATATCAAAATCACGGGCGACACTGCCATACTCTCCGAGACAGCGCCCTTCTGCCAAGCCGACCAGCTGGCACCTGGCGAGGCAGAACGTGGCATGAACTATACGTTGAGTGAGACAGAGCATGCTTCGCTATACGAGCATCTAAAACGTGCCGTGAACCGCTCCATGAGCCGCATCGGCAAGCACGGGCTGCCGCTGATGGGCTGTGGCGACTGGAACGACGGCATGAGTTGTGTCGGTGTCAAGGGCAAGGGCGAGAGTGTCTGGGTGGCTTTCTTCCTGTGCAATCTGCTGCCCAAGATGGAGGAGATGACGCTGCTGACACCGGGTGCCGACATCTCCTACTGCGAAGAACTGAAGGCGTTCCGCAGCCAGATGGAGAAAGCCCTGCAGCAACACGCATGGGACGGCAACTGGTTCCTCCGCGCCTACTTCGACAACGGCACTGCGATGGGAAGCCGCAACAATATCGAATGCCAGATAGACCTCATCAGCCAGGCATGGAGCATCCTCACCGATGTCGCCACTCCGGAACAGAAGACGAGAGTGATGCGCGAGACCGATGCACGGCTGGTGAACCGCGAGCACGAGATCATACAGCTCCTCACCCCGGCGTTCAAGAACTCGCAACCGTCGCCGGGCTACATCATGAACTATCCCGAAGGGGTGCGCGAGAACGGTGGCCAGTACACGCATGGCGCCATGTGGTACATCATGGCGCAGCTCAAAGAGGGTCGCTACGACATGGGCTACTTCCTCTATTCGCTCATCAACCCGATACACCGCACGCAGAGTCTTGCCGATGTGCTGAAGTACAAGGTGGAGCCCTACTGCATCGCTGCCGACATCTACAGCAACCCGCAGCATCCGGGACGTGGTGGATGGACATGGTACACCGGTTCTGCCTCGTGGGCCTACAAGACCGGCATTGAGAACATTCTCGGACTGAACAAGCAGGGGAACCGGATTACCTTCACGCCCCGTGTGCCGTCGGAATGGAACAACTTCTCCGTCAGCTACCGCCACGGCTCCGCTACCTATATATTCAATTATGTAAGGGGGGCGGCGGCGGCATCAGAGCCCGTCAGCGTGGAGCTGGTGGACGACGGACGGGAACATGTGGTGACGGTACACTGACCCTGTGTGGATGACACTGGGGGAATGGGGAATATCCTATTTTCCCTTGCGTGCCTGACGCTGGAGGATAAGCTTATTCGGAAGTTGGGATGCTGAAGAACGTCAGTTGCCCCGCACGACTTTATAGCCGAGGGCGGTGAGGATGGCAACAACCTTGTCGCGGAAGTCGCCTTGCACCATAATCTGTCCCTCCTTGGCGCTGCCGCCAACGCCGCATTTGGATTTCAGGGTGCGACCCAAGCTCTGCAGGTCGTCGTCGGTGCCCACAAAACCGGTGACGAGTGTCACCTGCTTGCCGCCACGCTGCTTGCGGTCGATGCCCACAACGAGCTTCTGCTGCTGCGGAGGCAGCGTCGCCTGTTCCGGAGTATCGTCTTCGTATTCGTACTGATAGTCGGGGTTGGTGCTGTAGACAACGCCCACTTTGTTTTTCTTTCCCATAGGAGAGGTCTAATATTTGGTAGTGACACCTTTGTGACGTCCGCCCTTGTAGAAGTGGGCGTTCCAATAGGTGTTGGAGAGGGTGCTGATGCTCACGCCGCGCGAGGTGGAGCTGTGCACAAACATGTCGTCCTTGAGGTAGATGCCCACGTGCGACACCTTGCCGTTGCTGTTGGTGAAGAATACCACATCGCCTTCACGCAGCTGGCTGCGGGAGATGGGCTGGACATCCTTCTGTATGTCGGCGGCCACGCGCTGCAGGGTGATGCCGTAGGCCTCCTTGTAGACATGGCCCACGAAGCAGGAGCAGTCGACGCCCGACGTGGTGCAACCGCCATAGAGATAGGGGGTCCCGAACCAGCGGTCGATGGCGGCGTAGAGCGCTTTGTTGTCCTTGGCGGTGAGCTCTATGCCGCAACGTCCGGCAGGATGCGCCGTCTTGTCGGGCTTGGCGGTGCGCACAGGCACGAAGTCCGGTTCTTCGACATACTCGTCGGCATAGAGTTGGCCGATGATGAAATCCTCGTCCTCCTGAAGGTCGGTGGCGAGAAACTTCTTGACGGCGCCGCAGGAGCTGAAAGCCAGCGATGCGACGGCGAGCAGAAGCGGCAGCAGAGGGATACGTTTCATGGCTATTTCTCGCTGGTTACGATGTAGATATCCTCGTCGGCGCGCTTCATGTAGTACACCTCGCGACCGTAGCGTTCTATGGCCGCCTTGTCGTGTTTCAGGGCCACGGCCTGTATGCTGTCGGCCACAATGCCCTCAGCCATACGCTGTTCCTCGGCGTGGAGGGCATGCACCTCGCGGTGGAGGCGCGAAGTGAGGAGAAGGTTGTTCTCGTCGACAAAGGCAATAATCACCACAAATATCAGCGTCGCGGCCACATATTTGTTCTTGACCACCTTCCATATCTTCTTCCATACATCGTTCATCGTCGTCGTATTTTACTGACAGGCAGCATTCTGAAAAGAACACACTCCGCCCGTCAACCGAGACAAAGGTACACAAAAACGGGCTGGCGACAGGTCGCGACGCCCCTTGAAATATCAACAGCCGCGAGTTAAAAGCCAGACGGACTTCCGACCGGACAGCCCTGCACCCCGCCGCGTCGGGAGGCGCAGCTTGGGTGTCGTTCCGACCGTGCAGGGAAGGGTCCCGTGTGTAGTTGAGAACTACAGGACGTGTAGTTGAGAACTACATAACATGTAGTCGCGGACACGCCATTGTCAACCTCGGAACTTGACAATGTCAACTTCGGAACTTGACAACGTCAACCTCGGAACTTGACAGCGTCAACTTCGGAACTTGACAAAATGACAATCCGAGGGAGGCGGCGGCCATCCCTCGGATGAATAATTGAAACCACTGTGGACAAATTATTTACAGCTACCCTTACGGCAGCGTTCGCTACTTCACTATCAGCACCTGCCCCACCGAGATGTTGTCGGAACGCAGGTTGTTGCGACGCTTGAGGTTGGGCACCGTCGTGTTGTACTTGCGGGCGATGCTGGAGAGCGTCTCGCCCTTGGCCACCCTGTGTTTGACCACGGCGGGCTTGTGCTGGGCCGGTTTGGACGGCGCGGGCTTGGTCTGCGGCTTGGCGACGGGCGCGGGCTTCACATCCTCCTGCGGCTCGGGCGTGGTGGAATAGTCGATAGCCGTGTCGGCCTCCCTGTTGGCAGCCACCGTCGCCGTGTCGGCTTTCTTCTGCTCCTTGGGGGCGGCGGGACGACGGTAGTTGGGGTTGCGGCGGTAGATGACCAGACGCTCACCCTCGCGCAACGTGGTGTTGCGCTTCTTGTTCCAGCGCTTGATGTCGCTGACCGTGACACCGTAACGGCTCGCCACCTTGTTCATGGTCTCGTTACGCTTCACCTTGTGGACGATGCGAATCTGCTCCGGCTCGTCGGTGCTCACCGCCGCCGGGCTCTTGCCCACCGAGTCGCGGGAGTGACGGTAGATGGAATCCTCCTTCGTGATGAAGATTTTGAGTTTGGAGGCAGGGAGGGTCAGCGCCGAACGTCCGGCACGCACAGGCACCATGTCGGCACGATACTGCGGGTTGAGCGCCCTCAGCTCGTCGACCTCTATGCCGGTGTACTTGAAGATGCTGGCGTAGTAGGCATCCTCCTTGAGGTTGATGGTGTCGTTCTGGATGGGGATGTCAATCTTGTGCGGATGGATGCCATGCTCGTGGTAGTAGTTCATCACATAGTTGGCCGCGATGAATGCCGGGATGTAGCCGCGGGTCTCACGGGGCAGATAGCTGTATATCTGCCAGAAATCGCGCTTGCCGCCCGAACGGGCGATGGCCTTGTTGACGTTGCCCGGCCCGCAGTTGTAGGAAGCGATGGCCAGCGTCCAGTCGTGATAGATGTCGTACAAGTCGCGCAGATAGCGGGCCGCCGCCACCGTGGAGAGGTAAGGGTTGCGACGGTCGTCGACCAGCGAATTGACCTCCAGGTCGTAGTTGCGCCCCGTGCGGTACATGAACTGCCAGAGTCCTGCGGCACCCACACGCGACGTGGCCTGAGGATTGAGCGCCGACTCCACGATGGTGAGATACTTCAACTCGTTGGGCACCCCGTAGTGGTCCAGCACCTCGCCGAACATAGGGAAGTAGTATTCCGACAGCGTCAGCATGACATCGCAGCGCCTGCTCATCAGCCGCACATACATACGGATATAGGCACGCACATCGGAATTGTAGGTCATCGGGATAACCGTGGGCATGGCACGCAAACGGTTGGCCAGCACCGAGTCGGGAATCATGTCGAACTCCTCGTACACCTTCGAGCCCTTGCGGTCGTAGTGCTGGTTCACCGACTTGGCATACTTGCGCAGATAATAGGAATGAAGCAAACTGTCATAGTTGGCCACATCGCGGGTGCTGATATAGAGGATGTCGGTCTGCTGGGGAGTGATGCCCTGAGCCCGACCCGCTGTCGTGCCGATAGCCACAAAAAACACAAGAAAGACGGAAACCGAGAAGACGGAAAATATGGTACGATGACGCAATTTCATAATATTTCGCTGATTAAGTACCTTTATAAACTACAAAACATCAATTTTATTTTAGCGAGAGAAAGAAAGTTCCCCCCCCTTCATTTTTTTTCAAACTATAAGCGGTTATAAATCAAAACACATAAAAACTTATCAACAACCAAAAAAGAAGTTCATCCCGAAAACCGCCCCAGTCGGCACTGCCGATGTGGGATTTTTTGTCTACCTTTGCAAACGAAAAACCCATGTGCCCACCGACCGCCCATGACGGCAGAAAGCACAATGCAAAAGACAGACTTCTATACAGATACACATCAGTTAAACGAAAATAATAAGAATCAAGATACATTATGACTGAAAAGAAATTCACCTTGGTTATCAACCCGGGAGCCACCTCGACAAAGGCGGCCATCTACGAAGGCGAAAACGAAGTCTTCACCGAAAATCTATCCCATCCCATTGAGGAAATACAGAAATTCAAGGAAGTAGCCGACCAGTTCGACTACCGCAAGGCAGCCATCCTCGACATGCTGAAACGCCACAACGTGGGCGTTGACGAGATTGCCATCGTCATGGGTCGTGGCGGTCTGACACGTCCCTGCGAGTCAGGCACCTACCGCGTCAACGACCTGATGAAACAGGAATGCCACGACGGTATCCAAGGCAAGCACGCCTGCAACCTGGGTGCTCTCATCAGCGACTCCATCGCCCGCGAAATCGGTCTGGAATGCGCCTACATTGCCGACCCCGGTATTGTTGACGAACGTCCCGAATATGCAAAAATTACCGGTCACCCCGAATTCGACCTCGACCCCCATCGCGAAGGCGTCATCTGGCACTGCCTCAACCAGAAAATGACCGGCAAGCTCTATGCCCGCGAGCTGGGTAAGCACTATGAAGACCTCAACCTCATCATTGCCCACATGGGCGGTGGCGTGAGCGTAGGTATGCACAACCATGGCAGATGCGTGGAGGTGAACCGCGCCCTCTGCGGCCTCGGTGCCTTCTCCCCCACCCGTTCGGGCTCCATCAACGCCAGCAAACTTATCGAAGTATGCTTCAGCGGCAAATACGATATGGCCAAGGTGAAGAAGATGGTCACCGCAGAAGGCGGTTTTGTGGCCTATCTCGGCACCAATGACGCTTATGAAGTAGAAAAGAGAGCCCTTGCCGGCGATGAGAAATGCAAACTGCTTGTGGACGCTTTCTGCTATCAGGTATCCCTTGAAATCAGCCGCCTGGCAGCTGTTGTCAACGGCAAAGTGGATGCCATCATCCTCACAGGCGGTATCGCCTACAGCAAGCCCTGGATGGCGCAGATAACAGAAAAGATTGACTGGATTGCCCCCGTCAAGGTCTACAAAGGTGAGAACGAGATGCTCGCCCTCGCCATCTGTGGCTCGGAAGTCCTCAGCGGCGTTCCTGCCAAAGAGTATAAATAAAACCTTGGCAAGACCGACCCATTGGTCCTACGCAACATATAATACAATATATAAAGATGAAGAAGCTTATCCTAGCGACCATCATACTTGCCTGCGGCATTAGTGCATCGGCTCAGGATGTCGCCATCAAAAAGGGCAAGGCCACCATGTCTGAAAAAGACTACCTCATGCTGAAACAGAAAGCCGCCCAGCTGGAAGAGACGCAGCGGCTGCTGACCGAAGCACAGAATAAAATCAACAAACTGGAAGCCAACCAGCAGACGGTACTTGTCACCTTTGAAGACTCGGCATCCTATGCCATCGGACAGGACATCCTCAAGAGTTGGGACCAGCAGCAATTGGGCATCAACGGCAAAGCGGCTGCCCATGCCATGCTTGACATGACCAACGGCAACTTCAAGATGACTCCCGCTGAGACACAGAACCTGCTCCAACGATTCCAACAGAACTTCGAACGTCGCCAGAAAGAGAAACAGGAAGCCATGATGGCCAGCACGCAGACGAACATCGAGGCAGGAAGGAAATTCTTGGAAGAGAATGCCAAAGACAAAGCCGTGCAAACCACCAAGAGCGGATTGCAGTATAAGATGCTTCGGAAAGGCAACGGGAAACGCCCCAAAGCCACCAATACCGTAAAGGTACACTATACAGGTACGCTTATCGATGGTACCAAGTTTGACAGTTCTGTGGATCGTGGCACCCCCATCGAGTTTCCTCTCAACCAGGTAATCCCGGGATGGACAGAAGGCATGCAGTTGATGGACGTAGGGTCAAAATATATGCTCTACATCCCCTACAACCTTGGCTACGGAGAACAACCCGTGGGCGACATTCCTCCGGGATCCACCCTCATCTTCGAAGTTGAACTCCTGGACTTCAAATAGCTCAAAGCAACTGAAACACACTGTAGAGACGTGCCTCGGCGCGTCTCTACTTGTATGAACGGCAACAACCCACCCTGCAAGATGAACACATTTGGCAATATATTCCGTCTCACTACCTTTGGCGAGTCACACGGGCCTGCCATTGGTGGAGTCATCGACGGATGTCCCGCAGGTTTGGCTGTGGATTATGACTTGGTCGATGCCGAACTGGCACGACGCAGGGGCGACGGCCTGGCAGGTACAACCGAGCGGAAAGAATGCGACCACGTGGAATGGCTGTCGGGCATCATGGACGGAAGAACGCTAGGCACCCCCATCGCCTTTATCATCCGCAACAGCAACACCAAGCCAGACGACTACGAATGGAACCGAGACCTCTACCGCCCCGGACACGGAGACTATACCTGGCAACAGAAATACGGCATCCGCGACCATCGGGGTGGCGGACGCTGTGCGGCACGCGGGACGGCGGCACGCGTCGTAGCCGGAGCCATAGCAAAGCAGATTCTGACACAAAAAGGAATCGCCGTCACCAGTCGGCTGTCGCAATCCGTAACTCCTCCAGCCAATGACACTGCGGGAGGCGTGGTGGAATGTACCGTCACAGGGGTGCCTGCCGGATGGGGCGAACCGCTCTTTGGCAAACTCCAGTCGCAGCTGGCGGCAGCCATGATGAGCATCCCCTCAGCCACGGGCTTTGAAACAGGTGAGGGATTCCACGCCGCCCAGATGTTGGGCAGCGAATACATCGACTGCTGGAAGAGCGATTTCAGCACCCAGACGAACCATTGTGGCGGAATTCAAGGCGGATTGTCGAACGGTATGCCTTTGCAGTTCCGCGTGGCGTTCCATCCCGTAGTCACCCTGCCACACAACCTGCCCTGCATCGACAAAGAGGGCACTCCGCACACCATAGCGACCGTCCCCGGTCGCCACGACAGAAACCACACGCCAAGAGCAGCCGTCGTAGTCGAAGCTATGACAGCCATCGTATTAACCGACGCTATGCTCACCGCAACGACCAATAGTATAAAATAATTCCTACTACTATGAGACGCTTATTCCCCATTATCATTGCCACGCTGCTACTCAGCGCATGTCACAAGAACACGTTCGTCATTGAAGGCACGTTAGACAATGGTGCCAACAAAACCATATATATCGAGGAAATCACTCCCAACGAGGGACCTCTGTTTATCGACTCCGTGAAACTGGACGGCAAAGGTCACTTCACATTCCGCTACAAGCCACCCTACGAGAGTTTCTACAACATCCACGTCACCAACGAAGACTATGTTGTGCTGCTGCCCCAGGGCGGCGAGAAAGTCAAGCTGACAGGCGACTACACCATGCTGGAATCCACCTATCAGGTAGAGGGATCGCCCGAAAGCACCCTGCTGTGGCAGCTGCAAGACTACAGCAACATGGGCGTGGAGCGGCTGAAAGAGATTGTAGCCATCGACAGACAAAACCGCGAACGCTGCACGGCGAGCAAGTCCAAGAACGGGGCATCGCCCAAGCTTGACACTATAAAATACAAGAAACTGAAAGAGGTTACCGACAGCATGTTCCGCGACGCGTTCCTGGAACAGCAGAGCTATGTCACCGAGTTTATCACAAGAAACAGGGGCTCGCTGTCCACCCTCATAGCCCTCTACAAGCCCTTCAACAACCATCCGCTCATCAACTCCGAAGACAATTTCGACTACTACGAATATGTGGCCGACGGCCTGGAGGGGATGCTGCCCGAGAACCCACACACCGTACATTTCCGCAACACCGTCGAATACCTGCGCCATAGGGTTCCGAAAAAAGAGGCATCTGATTTCGACATCAACATTGCCGCCAAATAGCCATGAGCACCTATTTCCTCACCGACAGCCACCTGGGCAATGGCGCCGACTCTGCGCAACGGGAAAAAGACCTCGTGGCGTTTCTCGACAGCATCGAAAACGATTGCGAACGACTCATACTGTTGGGCGACATGTTCGACTTCTGGTTCTCATACAAATACGTAGTGCCTCGCGGATATATACGCCTTCTCGGCAAGTTGGCACAGATGGCCGACAAAGGGGTAGAGATACACTATTTCATCGGCAACCACGATATGTGGATGTTCGACTACCTCGAGAAAGAGATAGGCATCATCATGCACAGCGACCCTGTGGAGATGACACTTGGGGGCAAACGATTCCTTATCGGGCATGGTGACGGCGTCGGAGGTCTTGACAAATACTATCTGATGCTGCGGCGCATCTTCCGCTGCCGCTTCAACCAACGGCTGTTCGCTATCATGAACCCCGGCGTCGGTTTCCGTATCGCCCTGCGTTGGAGCAACAGCAGCCGCCGGAGTCACGGAAGGAAGTACGAAGAATATCTTGGCGACGGAAAAGAGGACATCGTCGTATTCTGCCACAGACAGTTGCGCTTGAAGGATTACGACTATTTCGTTTTCGGCCACCGACACCTGCCCATCAACAAAGTCATCGAAGAGCCCGCCTGTGCCTGCGGACAACAAACGGAAGACCGAAAGGCCACCTACGTCAATGTCGGCAACTGGATTGACCGACGGGATTATGCCGTTTTCGACGGTAACACCCTGCAGCAAAAGACGTTCACCCCTTGACCGCCCTTGCACGCCAGGAGGCAGCCCGCGCCAAGTATCTCATCGGCAGGTCGCGCCTTCCTATGGTCTTCTATGCGTCTTCCTCTCATATCGCCTATCCTCCGCCCCTGAGTCACCCCTGAGTCACCCCTGAGTCACCTCTGGGTTTCCTCTGGGGTTCCTTGTATTTATCTCCACCACACTGTCAAAGGAGCAAACCAATCTGTTTTGTATATGGAATGGCGTAATGCCCACCTCTGGAAAAGGAATATTGTCAGAATTAATTGTTTGGATATGCTTTTCTTAATGTTTCGATATAGGATTTCCCCGACAAATAGAATTGCAGATACACAACAAAACCCGTGCCGAGCCATCCCAATATCGGAATTAGCGTAAACAATGCATCAATCACAATCCCAACAATAATATTCACTATAAGCCCTACAGCGATGGTGCCAAATTTTAATGTTGTTCCAACCTTCTCACACAAGGTTGAATACATATTCCAAAGAATGATAATGAATACAATCCATTCCACTCCGAACAAAGGCAATGCCATAATAAGAGCACCCCAGAACGCTCTTCTTTTGACAACCTTGGCGATGTCTTTTTCGAACATTTTATCGCCCCACTTCCTTGCAATGAATCCTTGTAACATGATACTATTTTATTCTAAAAAATCACATATATCGAATTATCAAATTCTTGACAATCCGCCTTTTCATTTTAGACAATACGACATAAAACAAACACACATGTATCTTATCACACCTATAATCACAATTCACTTGTTATGACAAATATCACTAAACCTTTATGAGGTACATAAATCCTTATTCCGACAAGAATTTAATCACCTTCATTACCATTTTTGCATTATTCGCACCATCAACAAACTCCATTCCTGCTTTACTTACATTATAAGAACCATAAGTTTTATTTGCAAGCGTTAGGACATAAAATATCCTATCCCAATCGTGAGCAGAAACCATACCTGGAACCTCTTGAATCCATTTTCTCTGACGACCAGATACTAATTCGGCTATTCTTCGATGCATATTGTAAGAGAATCCCACTTCCATATTTGACAAATTAGCTTTAAAGACACCATTGTCTTTATACAATATGGTTATATCCCCATTAGAAAATGAGAATTCCCTAATAACATGTTCATCAAGAAGAAGCTCCCCGAACTGTTCTGCCTTTGATAATGTTTTTCCTCGTATAGTGAATGAGGGAAGTTGACTAATAGCAATCTTATCCTGAACCACATCATGTTTGTCTGGCTTACAAGCTTTAACAATCACAATAACAACCACAACTATTACAATAAACGTAAACATATGTTTGAGTATTTAATTTAGCTTCTCTCCGCAACTGGGACAAAAATTAACATCACCACTTATCCTGCCGCCACAATTCGGACAAAATGAAGAACGAGCATTTGTATATGATGCTCTACTATTCTCCATCACAACCTGCTCTGCTATGGCAATTGCCCTATCATCCAGTTTGGCTTGCTGTACCAATCCCCAGATCTGAGGGATTAGCACTGGCCAGAAGACAAACATGGTGATGGCAGTAGGAATGGCTTGCTGGCCAAAGATACCAACTCCTGCATTGATATGGATAGCATTCCCTTGAGGTGTCAAACTTACTTTAAGGGCCGACTTCATGCCCAACACTGCCTTAAAAGCATTCCCTTTGGCTAGCGAGATGTCGTACACACCTCCTGCATAGCTGTCGCTTTTGGCAGTAAAGCCCTCCATTTGGAACTCTCTGACGATACGGTCTGCAATCTCTGGTATTAGTGCAGGATCTCCGTTTAAAACTTTTGAAGTAGAAAATGTTGACATAATGTATTGGTTTTTATTTTAACTTTCCGCCGCAACTTCTACAGTATGACCATCCTTCGCCGATGGCGGCACCGCACATGGGACAGGATTTTCCATCGGTCAATTGTTGCATCTGTGATTGAAGTTTTAAATAATGTGCACCACCAGACCATCGTTTAACCTCGTATGCTCGCACAGGGCCATAGGGATGTGTCATATCCGTGTTTGAAATGTAACGGACTACTTTGGATACGCCTGAGCCATTCTTCATTTTCTCATAGTCGCCACCTTGCGTAGCCCATTCATCGAGATTCAAATCCTTCAGTATGATAGGAGGAATGCCATCTAATTTTGCCAATACTCGAATCATGGTTTCAGGCGAAGAGATGACACATGCCACACGATCAGCAGACAATTCGGATGCCCGACTCCAACCCAGTAAAGCTTGCTTGATGGGAATCATGGCAGCATTGCCGATTGAACCCAAAAACGAATCCATCAAGGAATCACCCAAGTCAAATATGGCGTTGGCCAACATGGAATACAGCACATGCCGACAGAGAATATGCCCGCACTCATGCGCCAAAACCGCGTCCAGCTCTTCTTCCTTGAAGCGGCGTATCAATCCAAGCGTTACCACAATGTATGTCCGTGTATTGCCAGAAGTCCACGCATTGGGTATGGGACTCATTTGAAGGTATAACTCAGGAATGGGCATCTGCAATTTGTGACAGACAGCTATTAGTCTGCCGTAAACCTCCGGCATCTGCCGTTCATTAATTCTTACGTTGGAGGCGATGTTCCTACTCCAGTCCATTTCCTCATAGCCATACTTCATCACTTTTTCCAAAAGGGTTGGCAATGTAGGGATGCTCTTCAGGTTGTTCAACGCAGAGGCATCGTCAGGGTGAATAAAATCTTGAATGTTTATCATGCTAATCCTTTATAGTTGAAATCACCGGCACAACAACAGAGTTTCCTGATGTCGCATTTGTAGATTCTCATGTACGCATCGGCAACCGCACCAATTCCTTGTGTAAAAGGCGTAGGGGCGTGGTATGGTAGCGAAACAGTCACTACCATTGCGGGCGTTATTACCTGACCGTTGGAATTTCTAGTATGTTTCGGCCAAACTTGGAAGACTTTCATAACCGGGCATTACCATTCATATCCACATGAATCACAATGATTCCGCTTAAATTTATCCTCAGCTGCTTTATGTGCAACATGATGCCCCCAACCTGCAGCATTTGTTCCATGAGTAAGGAGACCAACACCTATACCAGCCGCAACTTCAAAAACTTTTCCAACATAGTTTAAATACGCAGGACGAACATTTAAACTCCTGCATTTCGGACACCTTTTAATGCTCATTGCATTTGTGTTTTTTTTCGCCTTGAGTCCTCAGTGGGGCGGTAACTAAATGTAACAAGGAAAGCATAGAACTCGTGTTGCTTTAGTTCTACGACCATTGGGCATCGCCAAACACCCTACTCAAATAAAACTAACTTGAACCTTATCCTATGCTTCAATATGCAGTGGCACAAGACCAATACATAAGCAAGAAGCAGAAGACATCAGTATTGTAGTCCTTGAGTTAAGAATTGGCGATCTTTAATGGTCGGACCTATACAAATGCTTTCTTCGCGTTCGACATTGCTCGCGTCGAAAATCGGGTGCAAATATACGAATTTTTATAATACAAACGTCCTCCATGATAAAGGCACATTCATAAATACTAACAAATCACAAGATTACCGTATACCATTTTCTACAAAATGGCACCTGCTACAACCATTCCTAAGCAATAAACGAAAAGAAATTCCAGCAAAATCCCATGCTAGAAAGTAGGACACATCCAGTAGGTAAACAGCAGTTATGCCGCCACCATATATTACCCCGCATGAAAAGAGTATATCTTTTGGCAAAAAAGAGTATATCTTTTGATGGAAAAGAGTATATCTTTTTATAGAAAAGAGTATATCTTTTTATAAAAGGGAGTATATCTATTGGCAAAGAAGAGTAGAAGACCTACGCCGACATGCTGAACAGGACCAAGGCCAAGGCAGTGAAGAGGATGCCGACAATCATGTGCTGCCACCGTCAGGATGATCCACCCACCTGCGCGGCCATCCGCTACCCCCAGTATGGGCAGGCATAGACAGCAGTTTCGCAAGGGTTTGGCAAGGGGTAGCCATAGTGATGCCATACTCTTGCCATACTGATGCCATAGTGTAGCCATACTTTAAAGTATGGCTACACTATGGCTACACTATGGCATCAGTATGGGTAGAGTATGGCTACCCCTTGCCAATGCTATGGCGACTCCTTGTGATTTGCTGATTTGGGTTGTCACTTTTGTGACTTGCGACTGAATCCGGTTGACGAAGTTATGACCTATCGACTGTTTTGGGTTGTCAACCGGACAGGAAACGTATATCTATTGACTTTTCTCTAACTCTAAACTAACTCTAACTTCCAGCAACGCTGATTATCGGATTGCACGGGGCGATACCCAGTCCTGGTTGTCACAAAAATAAGAAACGCCGAGAAAACCTCGGCGTCCCTACTTAACCCATTCAATAACCTTGTTGTTTTGGCATATTTACCATACAACTATAAAGTGTCAAACGCACTTCGTGTTCTGTGGCGGATTTGAACCGTCGACCTCTTGCGTGTGAAGCAAGCGCTCTGAACCAACTGAGCTAACAGAACTTACGCCATTCTTTCGGGCTTATCATACCCTTGAAAGCGACTGCAAAGATACAACTTTTTTTGATACTGGATGAAAATATTTAGCTTTTTTCGCTATTTCAGCCAGCCTCTGGGGTTCTGGGGGGTGGTGCCTTTCCATATCTGAAAGCTAAACTCACCTTGCCCGCTCTCGGCTGTGGCCACCGTGCCCAAGGCCTGTCGGGTATTAACCTTGGCGCCTTGCTTGACGCTGACTGTCGCCAAATTGGCATACACCGTCATATATTCACCATGACGGACTATAACGCCTTGCGCACCGTTGGGACAAGTAAACACCCTGGTCACGGTGCCGGCAAACACGGCACTTACCTGAGCCCCCGGCGAGGTGGCCAAATCGATGCCGTTGTTTACGTTCTCGCCTCCAGAGGCATGTGTGTACCGACCATATTCCCTCAACACGCTCTTGTAATACACCGGCCACGACAACCGCCCTTTGTTGCCGGCAAACTCCGTAGATGCGGCAACAGTAGCAGTCGACGGCTTGGCAGTCGAGGTGGATGAGGATGAGCTGGAAGTGCCTGATGACGCTTTAGCCACCTTTGCGGCTTGGGCTGCTTTCCGCACCTCTTCGGCTATAATGCGCTTTATCTGCTTGTCAAGGTCGCGTTTCTGCTTCTCTTTCTTGCTCAGTTGCGCCGTCAGCTGGTTCTGCTGCGCTTTGGCGGCGTTGACCGACTTCTGTTTTTGCTGTTGTTCCTTGGTCAGTTCTTCTTTGTTTCTCTTTTCCTGTGCCAACAGAGCGTTTTTCTCGTCTTTCTGTCGCTGCAACCGCAACGTCACCGTGTGGAGCTGTTCCTCCCGTTCGGCAATATATTTGGCTTGATGGCGACGATAACGGCTATATTCATTGAAGAACTTTAAGCGGAGATACGACTTGTTGTAGGAAGGCGTGTCGAACAGCAGCACCATCTTGTCCACATTGCCATGCTCACGATACAGGACCCGTATCACTTTGGCATACTCGGTCTTCAAACTGTCCACCTTGCGACGCATGATGACGATGCTGTCGTTGGTCTGACCTATCTGCTGATCCAGAATGGACATCTGGGAGTTGATATTGTTGATGAGCTTTGTGCGTTCGGAGATTTTCTTGTTGAGAGCGGTCAGCTGTGCCGTTGTCAACCGAGTATTCTTCTTCGCCGCCGAGAGTTCATTGTTGAGCCGCTTTATCTCCACCTCCAACTGCGCTTTCTGCTTCTCCAGCTGCGCTTTGGTTTGGGCGAAAGAGGGTGACACCACAAAGAATAACAGCCACACAAAAATGGCGGAGCCAATATATCTGATAGAATTAGAACGCATTGTTACAATATTCAGATTATATGATTAGTTTAGCAAAAGTACATAGAAAAGCGGAGGCACTTGAGCCCCCGCCAAAAAGTTATAAAATCGCCCGTGTTGATAACAACAAGGGGACGTTTCCGTTGTGTGCACTCACCGACTCTCGTCGAGAGCAGCCGTTACCAATTCAATATGCGCTTGAAGTCGTACTCTTCAGGATTGGGCAGGTACTTCTTGGCACTCTCGTAATCGGCAGGAGTGATATAATCCATAATATCGTTGACATACGACATTACCTTGTTGCTGTTTACGTTGACCTGACGAGGCAGAATCTTGCCGCTGACGGGATCCTGGATATCTTTGAGGTAAAGAGGCGACACATCGCCCTGCTGGTTGACGTACACCATACAACCCGTGCAGCCCTGTTTGAAGAGGGTGTGCACACCCATGCCCATTAGGGAACAATAGGTGAGGTCGAAGGCAATAGGCGTATGACAACGGATTTCGTAGCCGACCTCAACCGGACGGGACTTCACACTAATGTTCAGTTGTTTCACCTTACGTTCCAGCATATCGTTGAAGATATGGGCTTTCGACACCTTGCCCAGTTCCGGATGGCCATGAGCGTCGTAGCTGAAGTTAATGCCAGAGTTTTTGAGTTCCTCGTCGCTGAGCACATGGAATACGCCTTCGCTAATCATGGCGGCACCATAGTTGATGCCCATAATCTTGCGCTTGACGATGCTGGAGATTACCATGTTGATTATTTTGTCGAGCGTTATCTCCGTCTTGTTAAAGAACTCGGGTATGATAACCATTGGATAATGGCAGGCACCTGCGATGCCAAGAGCCAGATGGCCGGCGGAGCGCCCCATAGCACTGACCACAAACCAGTTCTCGCTGGTACGGGCATCCTCCATTACGGCCGTTCCGATGACGCATCCTTGCGCTTTGGCCGAGTTGTAGCCGAAAGTGGGGCTGGCATTAGGTAACGGCAGGTCGTTGTCGATAGTTTTGGGCACATGGATATTGGCAATAGGATAATGATGTCCCTCCAAAAACTTCGCCACACGGTTGGCCGTCGAAGCCGTGTCGTCGCCGCCCACGGTAACGAGCAACTTCACCTCGTTGTCCTTGAAAAAGTTGAGATTGAACCTCTTTTCAAAGTCTTCGTCAGTCGGCTTGAAACGGCTCATCTTCAATATTGAACCGCCCTTGTTGAATATCTCGTCGGCGAGGAGGAAATCCACCTCCTGCATACGCGGAGCGTCGGTAAACAGGGCGCTGTAGCCGCCATGCAAGCCGATAACACGATAGCCGTCGCGCAAAAAGGTTTTGGCTACAGAAGCCACTACTGTATTCATTCCCGGAGCGGGGCCGCCGCCTGTAAGTATTGCTATTGATTTCATGGTATTATGTTTTATTGGGTTTGTACAATCGTTACGTTTTTTTCTAAAGAACGAATAGAGATCCAACGCCTTATATACGGCTGATCGTTTCCTTCTCAGTTCAATGACCATTGAGATGAATGTTTTCCCTGACGGCTCGTTCGATGTCTCGCTCCAAACTCTCAAACACCCGTGGCATCGGCTTATAATCAGGGTCCCGACAAATGATATTGAGTGCCCTCGGATTATTTACAAAATGCAACTCTGTGCCTACATTCTCTCCTTCCCCGTCGATGTTCACCCAACCCATGTCGTTGTTGTATATGACCACTTCATGCGCTTTGAACATCTCTACATGCTGCGAATACTGGAAATGGTTGAGGTAAAGCAACGGTGCCGTAAGGGGTATATGCGCCAACGGTATCTTGCCCACAATACAGACGTCTATCAACCCATCGTCGAGTTTTGCCAACGGGGCCACACGCGTTTCGAATCCGAATTGATTGCTGTTAGCCAAGCTAATGAACCATGCACTACGGTCAATTTCCTTACCGTCTATCCTCATGTGATACACTTGCTCCTGTGAAAGTGGGTAGTCATTGATTATGATGTTGGCATACGCCTGCAACCCTCTCGTCTTGGCTTGTTTCATACGATACGCCACCAAGGCGTCGAACCCCACACCTGCGATGCTGGCATAGGTATACTCATTGAGGGACACAGTATCGATGGGAGCCACATAATAGTGGTTAATCAAACGTACAGCCAACGCTGGCGTCATAGGGATGTGCAGATTGCGCGCCAATCCGTTGCCACTGCCGCAAGGCACTATCCCCAGCGTCATATTAGTTCCCTTGATGCCACTCACCACGTCGTTGACACTACCATCGCCCCCAACAGCAACAATAGCATCAAAAACACCTTCTTCCACTGCCTGCCTTGCCAATTCGGTACCATGATGGACACGCTCCGTGTACCGCACCGTATATGAAAAAGCATCGTGATCCAGATTATCCCGCAACACCCGCTCAATACGTCGCTGTTTGCCGACACCTGAAACTGGATTAACAATAAATAGAAGGTTCTTCATGATTCGTTTCTTGATTTCTATCGTTTTGCATTCACACTATTCCGTATCTCTTTGTCGTATGCCCGCTACTTCTTTTTGGTCGTAAGGGCATCGCCATGCATACGTTTGCTGTAACTTTGTACAATAGCTTTTAGACGATTCACGTCATCCGGATCTCCAAACGTATATGGGCCCGCATATCCTGCTGTTCGTATCATATCTGGCTGACGCTCGTCTTGGCATATCAACGAATAGTACCCATTGCCGTAAACCACCTGCCACCCGGCTTGCGGCTGTTGGAAGATACTAGTGCCGAAACACACCGCCCGCTCATTAAGTCCTAAATAATCCAACACCGTCGGCATTACGTCTATCTGCTGCACGATGCGCTGACTATTGTCAGGAAAATGAGGGCCTTTGATGACTGGTGCATGATAAATATTGCCCATATCGTCTATGGTGGTGTAATCCTCTCCTGGAGCATAGAAAATCATCGGTATACGATACCACCCATCATAACCATTGTATTGTGGGGTCAGCCCTTGACCTGGATGGTCGGCGGTGATAACAAAAAGTGTATTCTTGAACCACGGCTGTTGTGCGGCACTGGCGAAGAACTGACGCAATGCGTAATCACTATACATAACACATTGTAGCAATGGATGACGTCCCTGCTTGAATTGTCCCTTATACTCCTCTGGAATATTGTATGGGTGATGTGACGACAGGGAGAACGCACCTACCATAAAGGGCTCCTTGAAAGTATTAATCTCTTCCGCCACATATTGAAAGAATGGTTCGTCAAAGATACCCCACGCATGGTCGTAAGCAGCGTCGCCATGCTTCTTTTCATATTCATTCTTGCCATAGTAATGCTGAAAACCTGCTTGGACAGAGAATTTGTCGAAATTCATCGACCCGTTGTAACCACCATGGAAGAACGCCGTCTGATAGCCATTACGCGCTAAAATAGCCGGCAAAGCATCAATCTTGTTATCCTTATAGTCGGAAATAATGAACGGAGTCTCCATCAAGGTGGGAAGCGACGCAAACACTGCAGGAATACCTTCTATTGATTTCTTGCCATTGGAGCGTCCATTATATTTATGGCTCACCTGCGCCAACGAGTCAAGAAACGGTGTAAAGCTCACATCTGCACCATCGTTGTAGCACTTCATGTATTCTTGGGAGAAACTTTCCAGTACGATAATCACGATGTTCGGTTTCTTGCCAGTCTCCACCACCGGTACAAAAGTGCTGTCATCTGACTCGTGGTAGTTCATTGTACGGAACTCAGGTGTGTACAGTGCCTGTTCTTCCTCTGCAGGCATATTAGCAACATTGGAGATGTCGTCTTTGCCAATAGTACGCAGTATACTATACGCAGAGTTGTCAATCAATGCCGTATTCTTCATCCAGCAATAACGAGCGGCATCCTCCAATTGTATGGCATGCCGATTAAAGCCGCCACGCAACAATACAAACAATACCAACAACGAGACGACAGACCCTACCACATCGTTGGACCAATGCACCACTCCCTGACGCCTTTGTTCCAAACGAGTCTGTACTGTCATAAGGACATACAACACAACGAGTATAAAGCCACAAAGCACAAGAGGCCAAAAATCTCGCAAGAAGAGCGGTACCAGATTGCCCATATCACCGCCTATGGTCAAATATGCGAATATATCGCTGCTGAGCCGACGGTATGTATATTGGAAATAGCCACAGTCGCATAAATTGGCGACCAAAGCCACCACCATAGGAACGATGAGTAACAAATGAGACAGAATACGATACCACCACGACCAGCGGACACGTATCGGCAACAACATGAGAAACAAGAAGGGTAACATAACCGCCGAGGCCGTGGCAAGTCCAAACCTTATATTGCCCCACAAGATACCCATCCACTCCCCGAAATCCTCCACATGGAAGATTCGAGTATTAAAAAGATAGAACAGTACCTGGGTAAGCAGTATAGCCAAGAAAGCCCACAGTAGTTTCAGGAGCAGATAAAGATATATGTTTGTGGTTCGGAACCAACCTGATTGTTTTGTCATTGCAAGAGTTGATATTTATCTAATTGAAGCATCTGATATCTTATATTATAAGCGACACAGTCACCTTTAAGGTCTGTATCCCGAGGTCTTCAGTATCTTTTGCGCATCGGTCTCTTCAAAGAGTTCCTTCAAATCACAATGCGTCTTTTTTGCGTATTGACGCACAATTTGCCAACCGACATAAGCAGCAGTACGAGGTGCCGAGTCACGGAAAGCATTGGTCTTGGGGGCCTCATCGATAAAGTTGTGTATCTTGGTGAAATCTTTCTCATACAACAGCTTCCCCTGAATAAAATAGGACCATACATTGGATTCATTTCCACGCATCCATGCCAATTGGTCGTCCGTATAGCGCAACCGCACAGTCTCATCTGCTTGCGGTAGCGTAATCTCGAGGAAATACAACGCTTTGCCCTCGGCAATCATATAATCCAGCAAGGTGAGGTCGCCCTTTGGTTTTTCGATGTACTGCTTGGCCACTGCTGACATACAATCGACCGGCAAATAAGCGCTGTCGCTCAAATTTACAATATACATCGGCAAACCGAAATAGGCGTATTTCTCTGTGTAAGGTATTATATACTGGTCAATGGCAATAAGGATAGTATGTTTATCGGCAGCCACGCGATGGTCATAGTCAAGCCAGCCACTTATAAATGCGATAACCTTGGTGATATCAATGTCGGCATCGGCCTCTTTTGCACGATCCAATGCACCAGTGAGCTCATCTTCGAGCCAATACAACTTGTCAAAATGACGGCTCACCGTATCGTACAACTCGTTCATCACTTTGTCTTGCACAAAGCCCAGCACCTGATTCATATAATTGGCATCGCCTGGACAGACATTTAGCAATGGGCAGGAAAAAGTGCCGTATTCCTTGCTCAGTCGTTCCTGCAACTGGTTGGCCGGAGTGTCGAAGAGTAGCTTATCGAAACGCAGAATCTCAATATTTCCATCCTTGTGCGCACGATTACCCCTTTGGCAAGATACGACCATCATCATCGTGATTGACAATACACTGCAAAGCAGCAGACGAAAGATATATTTCTTCATAGCAACACTTATTCAGCGGTGCAAAATTACACAAAATATCCCACTTTACAAAAAAGTAGTAAATTTGCATGCTATGAGGACATTGATTTTTGCCACCAACAACAAACACAAGCTACAAGAAGTCAATGAGATGCTCAAAGGTATCGCAACCGTATTGAGTATCGATGATTTGGTTCGGGACGGTCACCCTGAATTAGCGGATGAAATTCCCGAGACAGCCGAGACTCTTGATGGTAATGCCTTACAAAAAGCCCAATGGGTATACCAACGGACAGGCATGGACTGCTTTGCCGACGATACAGGTCTGGAAGTGGAAGCTCTCGGTGGTCGCCCTGGCGTTTATAGCGCCCGATACGCGGAGCCGCATTGCTCGTTCGACGACAATGTGAACAAGATGCTTGCCGAAATGGATGGACAATCCAACCGCAAGGCCTGTTTCCGCACGGTAGTGTGCCTCATAGAAAACCAACCCGATGGAACGCCATCCTCGCCACGATACTTCGAGGGTCGCATGGACGGCTCCATACTGACAGAACGGCATGGAACCGACGGTTTTGGATACGACCCCATATTCCTTCCCGATGGCTACCAAGAGAGTTTTGCAGAGATGACTCTTGACACGAAGAACAGCATCAGTCACCGTGGTCGCGCCGTGCGTCAGCTTGTCGAATACCTCTCAGAGCACCAATAAATCGAGTATCAACCCAATTGCCCGCAAAGCCATGTACAAAGAAGTCTATCCCTTGGAGATACGGCAGGGACATACGCTTGACGGTCTCTGTGTCTTAATGCTCTACGACCCCGACGGCAACAGGAATGTCCCCATGATGATTGGGGAGCACGAGGCGGAGATGATTATTCTCGAACGCGAAGGTTCCAAGACCCGCCGCCCCATGACACACGAACTCATCGAGCGCATATTTGACACTTTCTCTCTCGAACTCAAGGAGGTGACCATCGACAGTTTCAAAGAAGGCATATTCTACGCCACTCTACACATCAGCGACGGCATCCAGACTCAACGCATAGACAGCCGTGCCAGTGACGCTATCGTGCTCGCCCTGCGCGAAGAGGTCGCCATCAAAATGGACACTAACGTGTTGGAGGAGACTGGCTATCCAGCCGACAAGGACGAGGATTCCACCTTTGGCAATACGCGACCAGACGAAGAGGAGCTTGGTCTGGAAGCTCTCCAAGCATTGCTGCAAGAGTATGAGAACAACGAAGAATACGAGAAAGCCGCTGAACTGGCGAAGAAAATAGAAAAGATACAAAACAACAAGAACGACTAATCCAGAGACACTTTCACACAAACCATCCATGACAGACGAAAGAATACAACGCTTCGACGAGACTACCGCCTATCTCCGGTCACGAATCACCGACATGCCCACCTTGGCTATTGTTCTGGGCAGCGGACTGGGCAAACTGGCCGACCGCATTGAACAACCCTCCATCATTCCTTACAAAGAGATTCCCCACTTCAAGACATCATCGGCTACAGGACACAAAGGCAACCTCATCTTCGGCACGCTTGGCGGACGCCAGGTGATGGCCATGCAGGGACGCTTTCACTACTATGAGGGCTACTCGATGGATGAGGTGACATTTCCCGTACGTGTCATGGCCCGTCTGGGAGTGAAGACACTCTTTGTCTCCAATGCGGCCGGGGGCATGAATCCCGACTTCCATGTGGGCGACCTCATGATTATCACCGACCACATCAGTTTCTTGCCCAATCCTCTCATTGGAAAGAACATTGAAGAGATGGGACCCCGTTTCCCTGACATGACCACCGTATACAGCACACGCATACGCAAGCTGGCTCACGCCGCTGCCAACGACATGGGCATCAACCTGCGGGAAGGAGTCTATGTGGCAGAGACGGGTCCCACCTACGAGACCCCTGCCGAGTACCGCATGTACCACATGCTGGGGGGTGATGCCGTGGGCATGTCTACCGTACCCGAAGTCACCGTGGCCCGTCACTGCGGCATGGAGGTGTTCGGCATGAGTGTCATCACCAATTGTGCAAAGGACCTCAGCGAGAGTTGTCTCAACAACGGGGACGATGTCGTGTCGGTTGCCGACAAAGCAGCCGATACCATGACCGACCTGTTCGTCCGCATCCTCTCAGCCGTCTGACGGCAGTCACCATCCCCCACCCTTCGGAGGTCAGGCGGACACCCACCGCCCCTAGCGTTGTTTATCCTAACATGAAAGAAAAAATCCGCCCCTACATACTTCCTTGTGCCATTGTGCTGGGCATCGCGCTGCACCGTTGGTGCGCCATGTTCAGTTTCCTGGTCCCCTACATTATATTTAGCATCCTGCTGCTCACATTCGCCGCCGTCGACCTGCGCCACATGAAGTTCAAGCCACTCTACCTGTGGCTGATGCTGTTTCAGGTAGCCGTCTCCATCGGCGGGTATTGCGTGCTGTGCATGCTGGGGGCCGACACCATTGTGGCCGAGGGGGTGCTGGTAGGGGTACTATGTCCGGTAGCGTCGTCGGTTGCTGTCATCTCCTGCATGCTGGGGGCCGACCGCACGACGGTGACTGGCTACACCATCGTCGGCAACCTGCTGGTAGCCATCATGGCGCCGCTCTACTTCTCCTTCATCGGGCTGCACCAGGATATGCCGTTCTGGCAATCGTTCTGGAACATCCTGCGCCGCATCGGTCCCACGATAGGTCTGCCTTTCTTCGTGGCTTTGGCACTACAGATGTGGCTGCCCAAGGCCAATGACCTGCTGAGCCGCCACACGGGATGGGGATTCTACCTATGGTCGCTCGCCTTGCTCTTCACGCTGGGACAGACCATCGACTTCATCTTCCTCCACGGCAGTGGACATTGGGACAGCATCGTGTGGCTATGCGTCGCAGCGTTGGCGGGATGCGTGCTGCAGTTCGGTTGCGGCCGATGGCTGGGGCACCGCCACGGCGACACCGTGTCGGGCGGACAGCTGCTGGGGCAGAAGAACACCGCCATGGGCATCTGGATGGCCAACTTCTACCTGCATCCCCTTGCCAGCGTATTCCTTGCGTTCTACTCCATCTACCAAAACATATTCAACAGCTGGCAGATAGCGCGCTACGAGAAAAGCCACCATCAGCCGCGACCTGAACACGACTCCGCTGCGGGGAGACAACAAGACAACTTTGAACAATGATTAAAGCCGCATTCTTCGACATCGACGGAACCCTGCTCAGTTTCAAGACCCACAGCGTCTCGACAGGCACCGTCGCCGCCTTCCAAGCCCTGCAACGCCTGGGGGTGCGCACTTTCATATCCTCGGGACGTCCCACGCGACTCATCCCCTCGTTCCCGTTCCGCTTCGACGGATACATCACCATGAACGGCGGCTACTGCTACCTGCCGTCGGCCGACGGCTCTGTGGCTGGGCGGAAAGTGCTGCTGAGCAACCCTATACCACAGCATCTCTCCGACCGGTGGCTGCGCTATGCCGACGACAACGGTGTGGTGACCTTTGCTTTCACCGACGACAAGCTGTACCTGAACCGCATGGACGAGGCCACGGCGGCGCTGCAACGGCAGCTCGACTTCGAGATGCCGCCCGTCAAGCCCGCCGGCGAGATGATGGGGATGACCGTCTACCAGTTCATCGTCATGCAGCCGCCTGCCGACGACGCCAAGGTGCTGGCCATGCTGCCCCAATGCCGCATGCCGCGGTGGCATCCCGCTTTCAGCGACCTCATCGCCGACGGCAACAGCAAGGCGGCGGGGATGCAGGCCATCATCGACCACTTCGGCATTCGGCAAGAGGAGACCGTCGCCTTCGGTGACGGCGAGAACGACATTGAGATGCTGGACTTTGCCGGTGTGGGTGTGGCTATGGGCAACGCGGACGACAAGGTGAAGGCCCACGCCGACATGGTGACTACCTCGGTCGACGACGAAGGCATCCAGAGGGCGCTGCTGCGTCTCGGTATCGGCTGACGAACACGGAGGTCCCGGCTACAAATTTTCGACTCCTCGGCATACGGCAAGGCACTATCGCAGCGAGTGTTAGCACACTCTCAACAGCGGCGGTTGATTACTCGGGGAGAAAAATTTGACGCACGTATGTGAAAAAGTTGTACCTTTGCAAAATCAAAAACGGAAAGTAAACCATCAAATTCATAACCCGTCGGACACGCCATCGGGCGTGGCGACACCAAAAACAAAACCCTATGAAAAAAGCATTATTAGCCATCTGCGCATCCTTTGCCCTGCTCTTCGCCGCATGCGATGAAGGCGACTGGGAAGACCTCATCAGCCAGATTGTCGGCAGCGCCAACTTCGCCGTCAGCAACTCCAACGGCACGCCCTACGACGGGGTGGACAGCGTGAATTTCTCCTCCTGCGTCACCAATGTGCTGGCCGAACACCAGTACTACGGCACCATCGTGCTGGGCGCCAACATCGACCTCGACAAGGCCAACGAGCTCCGCTACCCCTACATGGGCATGCAACTCTGTGACACTGCGGCCAGAACCTACGCGCTCGACACGCTGAGCTTCAATGCCATCGAGATGTTCTCGACCACGGATATGCTGACCAAGGCCAACAACATGAACATCATCATCATGGCCCAGAGCGACACCTCCTGGTTAGTGAGCAGCGGCGGAACGGTCACCGTGACCGAGTTCCCTGCCTACGGCAAGGCCCTCCACGCCACGGTGAGCAACGCCAAGCTCTACTACATCACCCAGAGCAAGATTGAGGAAGTGCGCAACATGGGCGCCGTCGAGCTGATGACCACCACCGTCGACCAGTGCTGCAAGTCCGTCACCATCAACGGCAACATCACCAGCCGCCGCATGGACATCCAGAACCTGCTCGGCAGCATCGACTAACAAACCAACAGAAACACGACGCGATGCACTCTGCGTCGCGACACTTTCAAGCCCGGACCGCCACGGTTCGGGCTTCTTTTTTGCTCCACTTACGGCTGTCGCGTTCTCAGTGCGACACTGTCGCGTTCTCAGTGCGACATTGTCGAGCTCTCAGTGCGACATTGTCGAGCTCTCAGTGCGACGTTGTCGAGCTCTCAGTGCGACATTGTCATGTTCTCAGCGTGACATTGTCATGTTCTCAGCGTGACATTGTCATGTTCTCAGCGTGACAAACGCAACTCCTCGGGGACACCGCCGAAAGGACGGCACTCCCGCTCGAAAACGCCTGAGCCCCGCAGAATACAGGTCGCTACAAACAATTAAAAATCAATCAAATCCACAACTCTCCGCAGAGAGGGGCACGAAGGAAAATCCAGATTTCGGGCATCACGCCCGGTGGGCGACAGCCGCTATTGCGCCGTCGGATGGCCGAAATAGTACTGCCCTTTGCCCTGCGTGACGCTGCCGAACTGGACGGCATTGGTCGGACAACGGTGGTAGCAGCTCATGCAGTGGGTGCAGTTGCCGCGCCACTCGGGGTGGCCGTCGGCCATGCTGATGTTGTGCAACGGGCACGCTTGCACGCACTTACCGCAGCCGATGCAATCGTCCGTCACTCGGAAACGGCGGTCGGTGATGAGGACGCCATAGAAAAGCGGTCGCAGCAGGTAGGACTTCGCCACGGGGAATCGGCCGCGTATCATCTCGTAGACGCCCCTCGAACGTCCGGCCACCAGCCGCGCCGTCCGAGGCAGGTCGGTACGGGCGCGCTCCGTTTTGCGCCGCTCGTTCTCGGGCGAATCCAGCGCAAAGCCGGGGAAAGCGACGTAGGTCTCTGGCATTTGCAGGCAGAAACAGGCGTCCAGCGACAGTCCCCGTCTCCGCAAGGCACGGGAGAACACCTGTCGCGTCATTCCTCCCTCGTCGCCGCAAGTGCATGCAAACCAGACATACGCAGGCCTTTGCCCGAGCTGCATACGCCGCACAAAGTCCAGCACCAGACGCGGCGGCGCCCAGGCATAGACGGGAAAGACAAAGCCCAGCGCCTCGCCCTCGCGCAGGTCAACCCTGCCGTCCGCATCGGGAATGAAAAGCAGACGCTCCTGCAAACTGTCGGCAAGTGCCTCAGCCACAAAGCGGCTGTTGCCGCATCCGGAGAAATACAAGATCATGGTATGTTCGTTTAGAGGTTATTTCGACGTTTTCTTCCGCCCCGCCCGACATCGGACAGGAGACGCTACCATCCGCACAAGTGTTCCACAAGGGTCTTCGCCCCCAGGCCAATCAGGACGATGCCCGCCACCACGCCGGCCCACTTGTCGGGAATGGGGATGTTGCGCTTGCCCAGCACCACGCCCGCCATGGCCGCCAAGAAGGTGACCACGGCTATCACCGCACATATCCCCATGCTCGTCAGCCCACCCGCATCTTGACGCGACGCGGTGTCGAGGCCAAAGCCGATGCCCACCACAAAGGCGTCAATGGAGGTAGCCACCGCCAAGGTGCATATCACCCAGTAACGGCTCAGGTCGAGCGCCTTGTCGTTGTCGTCACCCTGGAAGGCATCCCAAATCATCTTGCCCCCCACGAGCAGCAACAATCCGAAAGCCACCCAATGGTCCACACTGGCCACCAGCTTCTCGAAGGCACCGCCCAGCATGGCTCCCAACAAGGGGAATCCCCCCTGAAAAAGAGCAAAGGTGAACGCCAGCAGCACGCCCCGCCGATAGGACAGCTTGCTCTTCAACGCGCTGGTGGTGGAGACCGCCAAGCTGTCGACACACAGCGCAAGAGCCAACAACAGAGCTTCGTAGAAATTCATAATCCAGAGGTGATTGACAAGTTTTGGTTTTCCAGAGAATCGGTTTCGGCCTACAACGCCTCCTCCTGAAACGGCGAGAAACGCCGCCCGTGGTGGGAAGGATTGCGACGCAGATACTCGTGAGCCACAAGCCCCATGGTATAGCGGAAATTAATCTCACACATCGGACAGAGCGCATAGCCCTCCGGCCGGCGATGGACATACATGTCCACCCCCATGGGTCCCTGGTAGCATCCCGCCACATGAGACTCCGCCCACGCCACGATGCGACCGGCAGCATCGACCACCTCGTCCCGCAAGCCGTAGGGCTCCAACCGGGCGAGGATTTCCTCATCGGAGAGCAACTCGTTGTACTGGTAGGCACCACCCTGCGTGCGGAAAAGAGAATAGCCCACCAGCGACACACGCTCCCCCACCTCGAACTCCAAGGCAAAATCCTGCACCACATCGTAGCGCGGCTCGACGATGACACATGCCTGCCGACGGCAGATATTCGCAATCCAGCCCTCATCGTGCTGCGTAAGCTGCCCGCGCATCGGACGGATGCCCTGTCCGCTGCCCGACCACGGGGCCTTGAGTATAATATTATGGTGAAGCGACAGATAGGACAGCACCTCCTCGACCGAAGCAGCGGCAACCGCCTCGGTGGGGAAAACGGAGAGAGCCGTAGTGCGATGCTGCAACCGCCGCCATTGCCTCAACTGCTCTTCCGACGGCAACAGCGTCTCGGGGACACCCTGCTTGAGCAACGTGGCGACCAACGTGGCATCCCATCCCCACGGCACGATGACATCGATGCCGGGATGCTGCGCCATCAACGCCCCCACGCCGTCGGCCGTTGTGCAAAGCGCCTTGTCGGGCTCGGACGACAGCCACCGCATCACGCCACAACTTCTCTCGGCAAAACGCAACGCCATCTGCGGCGGCACGAAATGGGCGTCGCCATTGGCAAGACAGATGTCGTGTTCGGGATTGAAGACGTAGAGCGTCATGATTGAGGATGAAAGACGTGAGGCGTTACGATTCGGTACAACAGACGTTGTGCTTTATAACTCGGGACAAAGAGACGAGAGGTTTCACAAGGCGCGCGCACCACTACTGATGAAAAAACAAGGGAAGCGTTGCCGCTTCCCTTTGTCGTTCCGATGGTTGATTTCTATTTGTTGACCTGGAATTTCTTGTTACCGGTCTTGAAGAAATCGGCAATCTGGCGAGCTGCGGCCAGACCTGCGTTGATGTTGGCCTCTTCCGTCTGGGCACCCATCTTCTTGGGGGTAGCGAAGTAGCGGCCTTCGAACGCCTTGAATTCGGCATCGGCATCGGGCATGATGTCGGTAATGTACCTCAAGTCGGTACGCTCGGCCATCAGCTTCAGCAGACCCGGCTCATCGATGACTTCCTTACGGGCGGTGTTGACCAGGATGCCACCTTTGTGCATCTTGTTCACCACATCGTAGTTGATGCTCTTCTTGGTAGCATCGGTAGCGGGGATGTGGAGGGAGACAACATCGCAAGTCTCGAAGAGAGCGTCGCGGTTGGCGACAGCGTGAGCCACGCCGTCCTTCTCAATCTGCTCCTTGGTCAGGAACTCGTCGAAGGCATAGATGTCCATGCCGAAGCCCTTGGCGATGCGAGCCACGTTGCGGCCGACGTTGCCGTAAGCCAGCAGACCGAGTTTCTTGCCCATGAGCTCGCTGCCGCTCTTGCCGTTGTAGAAGTTACGGACGGCATAAACGAGCATACCCATAACGAGCTCAGCGACAGCATTGCTGTTCTGGCCGGGGGTGTTCATGGCGACGATACCGCGGGCGGTGCAGGCCTCGAGGTCGAGGTTGTCGTAGCCGGCGCCGGCACGCACGACAATCTTCAGGTTTTTGGCGTGGTCGATAACCTCTTTGGTCACCTTGTCGGAGCGGACGATGATGGCGTCGGCATCCTCAACGGCCTTGTAGAGGTCGTTCACGTCGGTATATTTCTCAAGGAGGGCAAATTGGTAGCCATTCTCCTCGACAATCTTCTTGATACCGTCAACTGCCACTTTGGCAAACGGTTTCTCTGTTGCTACGAGTACTTTCATTACTTTTGTTGTTTTTTTGTTTGATAGTTTATGGATACCTTCTGAAGCAAGCTCGGCAATAGCATTTCCGACTATCTCAATAAGGAGATCCATAACACTAATTCATCTTACTTGTGGGCTTTCTCGAAGTCCTGCATGCACTGGACGAGTGCCTCGACGGCCTCGACGGGGCAAGCGTTGTAGAGGGAAGCGCGGAAGCCGCCCACCGAACGGTGACCCTTGATACCGACCATGCCGCGTTCCTTGGCGAAGGCCATGAATTCATCCTGCAGGTTCTCGCGACCCTCGGCCATCACCCAGCAATGGTTCATGATGGAACGGTCTTCCTTCTCGGCAGTACCGCGGAACATGCTGTTGCGGTCGATCTCCTCATAGAGCATAGCGCTCTTCTCGAGGTTGATTTTGTTCATGTTCTCAACACCGCCGATGGTGTTCTTGACCCACTTCAGAGTCTCGTGCATCACGAAGATGGCGCTTACCGGAGGAGTGTTGAACATAGAGATGTTCTTGGCCTCTTCGGCAGCGTGGGTGCGGAAGTCAACCATGGTGGGCAGCGGGTTCATATACTGGCGATCGGTGATCTTGCCGAGTATGTCTTTGCGGACGATGTAGAAGGTAACACCAGCAGGTCCGACGTTCTTCTGGGCGCCACCGTAGATGAGACCATATTTCTTCACGTCGACGGGACGGCTCATGATGTCGGAGCTCATGTCGGCGACCAGCATCACGTTGTTGATTTCGTTGGCGGCGAAGTCCTTGCGGATCTCAGTGCCGTAGATGGTGTTGTTGGTGGTGATGTGGAAGTAGTCGGCGTCGGCGGGGACGGTCCAACCCTTCGGGATGTAGCTGTAGGTCTTGTCTTCGCTGCTGGCCACGATCACGGTCTCGCCGAAGTTCTTAGCCTCTTTGGCAGCCTTCTTGGCCCAAACGCCGGTCTGCAGGTAGGCAGCCTTCTTGTTGAGCAGGTTGGCGGGGACATCCATGAAGCCGGTGCTGGCACCGCCACCGAGGAAGAGGATTTCATACTCAGCGGGGATGTTCAGCAGGTCGCGCCACAGCTGGCGGGTTTCTTCCATGGTGCGCTCCCAACCGGGGGTACGGTGAGAGATTTCGAGCAGGCCGATTCCAGTGTTGTCAAAGTCGCGGATGGCGGCGATGGTGGATTCAATGGCCTCTTTGGGCAGGACGCAAGGACCTGCGTTGAAGTTATAAGCGGTCTTCATTGTTTGTTTTTGTTTTAAGTGATTTATTTTTAATTAATTGAACAATCTTTATCCATCTCGGACAGAAAGCAAATATATAAAATAAAAACGACGTGGCAAAATATTTTTTCGCCCTGACACTTTTTTTTCAGCACAAAAAATACACCGTCCTGACCACGGCATTTCTTTTACATTTCCTTTGCATTTCTTTTGCTGTTCTTTTAGAAATTCAAAAGAACAGCAAAAGAACAGCAATTAATCTATTGTAGATCAGCCGAATTCACAACAGTCATGCCATATCGATTTTTTTTTCGTACTTTTGCATCCGCTAACGACACACCAAGCACACCTCTATGATAGAACGACTCTACAACGCATATCTGCAGTCGCGTACGGTGACCACCGACTCGCGTGCCATCACTCCCGGCTGCCTTTTCTTTGCCTTCAAAGGCGAACGGTTCGACGGCAACGCCTTTGCGCCGCAGGCGCTGGAACAAGGCGCCGCGCTCTGCATCATCAGCGACCCTCAGTACAAGATCGACGATCGTTGCATCGTGGTGCCCGACGTGCTGGCCACCCTTCAGGAGCTGGCCCGCGAACACCGCCGCCACCTGACCATCCCCGTCGTCGGCATTACCGGCACCAACGGCAAGACCACCACCAAGGAACTGGTACATGCCGTGCTGTCTAAGCGCTACCGCACCTCGGCCACCCGAGGTAATTTCAACAACCACCTCGGGGTGCCGCTGACACTCCTCGGCATCCCTGCCGACACCGAGCTGGCCATCGTCGAGATGGGCGCCAACCATCCGGGCGAGATAGCCTTCCTCTGCGGCATCGCCGACCCCGACCTCGGCCTCATCACCAATGTGGGACGTGCCCACCTCGAAGGCTTCGGCAGCTTCGAGGGGGTCATCCATACCAAGACCGAGCTCTACCGCCATCTGGCTGCCAAAGAGGGCCTTGTCTTCGTCAATGCCGACAATCCCATTCTCATGGAGCAGGCTTCGAGCCTGGTCCCACAGCTCAAAACAGCCACCTACGGCAACAGCGCTTCCGCCAAGACGCACGGCTCGCCTCAGAAGGCGTCCGACAGCCCTTACCTGCACTTCAATTTCGAAGCCGGCGGCAAAGCATTCAACGTGCATACCCACCTGCTGGGCGCCTACAACTTCGACAACTGCATGGCCGCCGTAGCCGTGGGCCTGCACTTCGGCGTCGCGCCTTGCGATATCAAGAAGGCCATCGAGGAATATGTACCTTCCAACCAACGCTCTGAATATAAGGAGACCGCACGTGAAAACAAACTCTACCTCGACTGCTACAACGCCAACCCCTCAAGCATGGCTGCCGCCATCGAGAGTTTCAAAAACATGGGTGGCACCATGGCCATTATCGGCGGCATGCACGAACTGGGTGCCGACGAACGCAAAGAGCACGAGCGGGTGGTGGCTCAACTTGAAGACTGCCACCTCGAGCGGGTGCTGCTGGTAGGTCCGGAATGGACGCCACTCCCCCACCCCGACAATATGCTGCTCTTCCCCGACACCGAAAGCGTCCGCACCTGGCTTCAGGAGCATCCTGCCGGCGGTGCCACCATCCTCGTCAAAGGTTCCAACACCAACCGTCTCTGGACCCTCGAAGAGATATTATAAAACCTTGCAAAGAAAACAAACAACAAATACGATAACAACATGAAAAAAAGCATTCTTCTCATCGCAGCGCTGACCTTCGGTGCCAGCCTCATCCAGGCACAGAATCCCAACTTCCAACCTTTCAAAAACAAGACAGTCACGATCAATACTGCGCGTTCAGCTGCAGCTGGTATGCGCAACGATTACATCTTGAATGAGAAAGGCGTCGACAAACTGATATTGAACGAAAAATTTATCGAGGAGCTGGACCCCGAAGGGCTCTACGACAAGATTGAACCTATCAAAGACGATAAAAACGGCAACACCGTCTATCGCCTGATGAAACGCGGGAAAGATTTTGGCCGCGTCGCCGTGAAAGACGGGATTGTGGTCGGCTGCATCATCACTTCGCGTTTCGTGCATCTTGAAAACGACGTGCGCATCGGCATGCCCATCATCGACATCCTCAAACGGGGCGATTGCAAAGCCAACCTTGTCTTCGACCCCACCGACAAGTCGATCCGCGTCGAGATAGAGCACGAGGGCATCGGCATTATCGATGCCACCCTCAAAGACCTCAACAAAAAAGGCTACGAGAAGGTCGAGGAATTGCAGAACCTGGTGGCGAACACCCGCTACAAGGATGGCGAGCCCCTGCCTAGCATCCCCCTCTCTGTCGACGACTTCAACCCCGATTTCCACATCTCCGGCTTCCGCATCGGCGACATTCGTTAAAACCTTTTTGGCCAGTTGTAAAAAGTTTCTTATCTTTGCACCTGCATTACAAGAGGGTACACATGCGTTAAGACATTCATAGTCATCACTTAGCACACGTCAGACCAGAAAATTCAACCCAATAAGGGTTGTTTGAAGGGGTAATTGTTTCTGGATTGGTGTGTGTTTTTTTTGTGCGTATCCGAGAGCTCTTTGACATAGTACCCACGACGGAACACACCTCCGAACACGACACATCGGCAGAAAACGCCCTTTCTCGGTGCCATGTTTTACCAAGCTTAATCAAAAAAAGTATGACTATGAAAGAAACGAAGCGAATAAGAATCAACAAAGTAATGGTGGGTTGGAGCGACGGGAAACGGGTAAACCTGCCGCCCAGCATACGTCGCGAGGTGGGCGACTACGGCAACCTGATGGGGCAGTTCCACTCAAACCTCGAAGAGGGTTATGAGATCGACTGGGGCGAATGCGATGTTGCCCTTCACGGAAGCCGCATCCTCGAGTATCAAGCCGACCAACTGTGGGAGCACGGTCACCATCTGGAAGCCCTCGACCGCATGCTCTATGCCGCCTCGAGTTCCCTGCCCGACGAAGGGCTGTACGACGACATGCAGTGGTTCAACCCCACCGAGAACTTCTGCTGGCACCCTAACCTGAAAGAATTCCGCCGCCTGATGCGCCGCTGCCGCGAGCTGTGCAAGCGCGAACCTCGCCTGTGGCCCATCCTGGAAGAGAGCCGCATGTATCAAAAATACCTGAAATATCTCAGCGACTTGGGCGCGTGGGCGCACGACAGTCTGGAAGGGATAAGATAACAAAAAGGAGTAAAGTAGTGGATGCCTCGCGGCACCGTCCTACTTTACTCCTTTACTACTTTTACTCCTTTACTACCTTAATATTTGTAGAAGCCTTCGCCGGTCTTGCGGCCGAGGAGGCCGGCACGGACCATCTTGCGGAGCAGGGGGTGAGGACGATACTTGGGATCGCCAAACTCTTTGTAGAGCACTTCCATGATGGCGAGGTTCACATCGTTGCCGATGAGGTCGGCCAGGGCCAAGGGACCCATGGGGTGGTTGGCACCGAGCATCATGCACTTGTCGATGTCTTCGGCCGAAGCAATACCGTCAGCCAGGATGCCGACAGCCTCGTTGATCATGGGGATGAGGATGCGGTTGACCACAAAGCCGGGAGCTTCCTTCACCTCGACGGGCTGCTTGCCAATGCTGGTAGCCAGGTCGACAACACACTTGGTGACCTCGTCCGAGGTGAGCTGGCCACGAATGACCTCGACCAGTGCCATACGGTCGGCGGGGTTGAAGAAATGCATACCGATGAACTGGGCGGGACGCTTGGTGCATGCGGCAATCTCAGTGATACTCAACGAGCTGCTGTTGGTGGCGAAGATGGTCTCAGGCTTGCAGATACCATCGAGCTCGGTGAAGACATCCTTCTTGAGCTGCATCTCTTCGACGGCGGCCTCGATGACGAGGTCGGCATCGGCGAAGGTGGCATAGTCGGTGGTAGTGATGATGTTCTTCAGCAGGGCGTCGACGGCATCCTGGGTCATTTTGCCCTTTTCGACCAACTTGCCGTAACCCTTGGCAATCGAGGCCATGGCCTTGTCGAGGCTGGCCTGCGTGCGACTCTTCATGACAACGGGCATCTGGGCAGCGAAGGCTTTGACAATGCCTTTGGCCATGGTGCCGGTTCCAATAACACAGATTTTCATGTTGTTAATTATTTAAATGTTAAACGTATACTCATTTTTAGTAGTTATGTAGTAAAGTAGTTATCGCTTCGCTCGCCCTTCGGGCAGTAGATAAGACAAATGCACTGTTGCTGTATTTGCAGATAGTAGCAGTATTGTCTTAACTCCTTAACTACTGTCTCCTTAACTACTTTCCTTGAAATTCGTATTTGCCCTTCTCCAAAAAGGCCTTCATGCCCTGCTTCTGATCCTCGGTGGCGAAGCATTGGCCGAAGATGACGCTCTCGTTCTGGATGGCAGCGTCGGCATCCATGTCGTACTCGTCGTTGATGCAGAGCTTGGCGGCCTTGACGGCGAGGGGTGCGTTGGCGGCAATCTGGTTGGCCAACTCCATGGCCTTGTCCATCAAGTCGGGCTGAGGCACCACGGCATTCACCAGTCCGATGCGCAGAGCTTCGTCAGCTTTGATGGGTTTACCGGTGTAGATAAGCTGCTTGGCCATGCCCATGCCCACCAGACGGGCCAGACGGACGGTACCGCTGAAACCCGGAATGATGCCCAATCCCACCTCGGGTTGACCGAAACGGGCGTTGTCGGAGCAGATGCGTATGTCGCAAGCCATGGCCAGTTCGCATCCACCGCCGAGGGCAAAGCCGTTGACGGCGGCGATGACGGGCACGTGGAGCGTCTCCAGCTTGCGGAAGACGGCGGCACCACGGCTGCCGAAGGTCTGACCCTGCGGCACATTGAGGGTAGCCATCTCGCTGATGTCGGCACCGGCCACAAAACTCTTCTCACCGTCGCCGGTCACTATCAGGCAGCGGAACCGGTTGCAGTCGAAGCCCGTCAGGTAATCGTCCATCTCGTTGAGAATGGTGGTGTTGAGGGCGTTGAGACTCTTCGGGGCACTGATGATCATGATGGCCACCGGGCCGCGTTCTTCTATTTTCAGATGCTCATACATATCTTTGAAATTTTGGAACTGCAAAATTACGAAATAATATTGACTTGGAAAAATGTTTTTTTCAACCCTTATCCGCAGACCATTTATTGGAACGATTAATAACTGATTGTCAATACATTATAGCGAATTAATACACTTTAACATGCTATTAATCAGTATTTTATGCTGATTTCTAGCTGACACCTTGCTGAAAGCTTGCTGAAACCTCCCTACTTTTCAGGGAGTCTTCAGCCAGTTATCAGCTAGTTGATAGGGCGTTGGTCTGATTCTGAGTGCCTTGCGACGCACAATATCACGCAACCAAATGAATGACAAGTAAATGAGATTCAACTTCAAGTCGTCGGCTTCAGGCCGAGCTCGGCGCCGAGGCGGAGCATCATCTGCCAGGCGGCTTCGCGCTCGGTGGGGGTCTGGCC
>JAEEGG010001842.1_pt1 | contig 56269 bp, 52 predicted proteins | sample 9134161 | NCBI WGS metagenome assembly JAEEGG01 (sample SAMN16246543, study PRJNA631951) | gut metagenome | biome: gut microbiome; feature: rumen; material: CR-attached | host: Bos | place: Iran: Karaj | collected 2018-10 | reverse complement strand
GCCTTCTGTGAGCAATGCGGGCAATAATTGCCTGAAAAGTCGTTCCCGCAATTCTCGCAATGATGGCGCACACTCTCGTCAAAACTCCAATCCATGGGATTGAGCTGCCATGCCTTGAATCGTTTATATCTTTCTTTTAAAGTCATTAAAAATCTTTTTGCAAAGATATGCTTTTTCATTCAAAATGACAATTTTGTGAGGCATTTAGATGAAAATAGTGCACTATTTCGCAAGAGCTAAGATGAGGGGTCAATCTTATTTCATCATCTTTCAAAAAAATTGTATCTTTGCGAAAAAGTTTCTAATAAGATTTTGATTATGATAAAGGATTTCATTTTTTACGCACCAACACGCGTGGTGTTTGGTCGTGAGTCGGAGAAAAAGATTGGTGAACTGGTAGCTGCCTGTGGCGGCAAGAAGGTGTTAATCCACTATGGTGGCGGCTCGGCGCAGCGGTCGGGATTGCTCGACGTGGTGCGAGAGCAACTCCACAATGCCGGCATCGCATTCTGCGAACTGGGTGGTGTAGTTCCCAACCCGTTGCTGTCAAAGGTGCGCGAGGGCATTGAGCTATGCCGTCGCGAGGGAGTAGACTTCATCCTCGCCGTGGGTGGAGGCAGTGTGATTGACTCATCAAAGGCGATAGGCTATGGCGTGCCTTACGATGGCGATGTGTGGGACTTCTGGGCTGGAAAGGCTGTGCCCAAGCAGTGCTTGCCAATAGGCGTGGTGTTAACCATTCCCGCTGCAGGTAGCGAGATGTCATCGAGTTGTGTGATTACTGCCGATGATGGACTGCTCAAGCGTGGCATCAACAGCGATCTATGCCGATGCCGATTTGCCGTGATGAATCCCGAGCGCACTTTCACCTTACCTCCTTACCAAACAGCAGCCGGTGCCACCGATATAATGATGCACACTATGGAGCGCTACTTCTCGAAATATGAGGACATGACGCTCACCGACGCCATCAGCGAGGCGCTGCTGCGCACCGTCAAGGACTCGGCGCTGATAGTGATGCGCAATCCCGAAGACTATCGTCATCGTGCCCAAATCATGTGGGCAGGCTCGCTGGCACACAACGACTTGACCGAGTGCGGCACCGAGAAAGACTTTGCTACCCATCGCCTTGAGCATGAGCTTAGCGCACTCTTCGGTGTTACCCATGGTGCTGGCTTAGCTGCAATTTGGCCCTCATGGGCACGCTATGTCAAGGGCAAGCACTTAAACCGATTTGTGCAGTTTGCCGTCAATGTGATGGGAGTTCCCAACGACTTCTCACATCCTGAGGAAACCGCCGAGCGGGGCATCTGCGCTGTTGAGGAGTTCTATCGTCAGATTGGTATGCCAACTAACATCCATGAGTTGCTGGGCCGTGAAATCACCGACCAGGAAATCGACACCATGGTCGAGAAATGCTCACGCGGCGGCACTATCACTCTGGGCGCCATGGAAGTCCTTGACACCCAAGCCATGCGCGACATCTACCAGCTCGCCCGCTAGCACAGCAAGTGTAACAATATAATAAATTTAAGGATTAGTGGAAAACCTCACTAATCCTTAATCTTTGAATCTCTATTTATAAAGATTACCACACTTGAGCGCGTTTCTCCTTGGGAAGGAACATCTTGTCGGTCTTCTTGATGTTGAAAGCGTTATACCAAGGATCGATCATTGGCAAAGCTGCATTTACGCGGAGCTCGTTAGGTGAGTGGGTGTCGCTGTCAACGAGATTGGCAATCGACTCGGGGGTGCTATTGCTTGCCCACACGCGAGCATAGGCTAGGAAGAAGCGCTGTGCTGGTGTGAAGCCGGCGATTTTCTTCAGAGGCTCTACCTTCATGCGGTTCTCAAATGCACGGAAGGCAATATTCAATCCACCATTGTCGCTCACATTCTCGCCTAGAGTCTTCAGGCCATTAACCTTTACACCAGGAAGAATCTCTTGCGCGCTAAACCAGTCGGCAATCACCTTGGTGCGCTGGTCATAGTTGGCCTTGTCCTCGGGTGTCCACCAGTTGGCGAGGTTTCCGTCCTTGTCAAAGAGGCAGCCCTTGTCGTCAAATCCATGAGTCATCTCATGACCGATAACCACACCTATGGCGCCATAATTGTTGGCATAGTCGGCCTCAGGATCAAAGAATGGAGGTTGCAAGATGGCAGCAGGGAAGTTGATACTGTTGTAGCGTGAGTTGTAGAAGGCGTTCACAGTTTGTGGTGTGCATGCCATCACGGTCTTGTCAACGGGCTTGCGCCAGTGCTTGCGCAGACTTGCCTGAGTAGTCTCCTGCGAGATGCGGATGTAGTTCTCAACCAAGTTCTCATTCTCGCGGATATCGATGTACTTCTCCATGTCCTGCCACTTATCGGGATAGCCCACATTAATATACATTGCATGGAGCTTCTCGATAGCTTTGGCCTTGGTCTCCTCGCTCATCCAGGTGTTGTCCTTTAGGCGGTCCTCAAAGGCCTGCTGCAAGTCTTTCACGAGCTTAACTACGCGCTTCTTGCTGCTCTCGGGGAAGTATTTCTGTACATATAGCTTGCCGATAGTCTCGCCCAGGCTGCCACTGATGAGGCCTACAGCGCGCTTCCAGCGAGGCTGCTGCTCCTGCACGCCCGAGATTTTCTTGCTGGCCTCGAAGGCGCGGTCACTGAAATCATCTGACAGGAATCCGGCAAATTCCTTGACGATGCTAAGCTCCATGAAAGCTTTCCAGTCATCGATGCTGGCGTTGGCGAGCAGGTCTTCCACCACATGCACTGGCTCAATCTGTCCCACATTAACAGTGTCGATGTCCTGAGGATATTTGATCACGTCGCGGTAGGTGGCCCAGTCGATGCCCTTGAAATCGTTGAGCAGCTGGTCCCATGTCATGATGTGGATGCGCTTGTAAGGGTCGCGTGATTCCACCTGGTCGAGCTGTGTGATGCCAATCTTGCTCTCGATGGCCCACTCGGCCTCCATCATGCGCTGGGCCTCCTCTTCGCTGTGGCCCACCATCTTCAATAAGTCCTTGTTAAGCTCTTTAATGGTGCTAACAACCACCTTCTGCTGCTCGCTAGGGTTGTCATAGTATTCTTTCGACAGTGATGCACCACCATGACCGGCACCCATCATGTACTCATCGCTGTTGAAGGGGTTCATGCCTAGGTAGATGCCGAAGGGCGCTGTTCCAAAGCCTTTAGCATCGAGTTCGTACATCACGCGGAGCATCTCCTCACGGGTCTTGATGGCGCGCACCTGGTTGAGGTAGGGTAGGATAGGTTTGTAGCCCATCTCGTTGCGCTTCACGGTGTCCATATACAGGCGGTAGAGGCTACCAATCTTCTGCCCATCGGTGCCTTGGGGCAGGTGTTTTCCTGCATACTCCATGATAAGGTCGTTGATGCGGTCGTTGTTCTGCTCATAGAGGTCCATAAATGCACCGTTCTGAGTGTGCTGCTTGTCGAGGGGATTGGACTTAAGCCAGCCACCAACGGCATACTGCCAGAAGTTCTCACCGGGTTTCACACGAAGGTCCATATTGGCCTTGTTCACTTGTGCCATGCCTGCCACGAAAGCGAAGGCAAGGGCAAACGCTAGAATTGTTTTTTTCATAGTTAAGAATAAATATAGTTGTTTTATAGATAAATGTGTCTTTATTAAAAGAGCGGTTAAGTCTCTTTCTATTATATAGACGCAATAATTCTCCAAAAGCTACATTTCTTTGCAATTTTTTTAAAAAAATGTCGTGACAAATTATTTCGACACCATCAATGAAGCCAATCCTATGCCGCCACCAGCAACCAGCAACAAAACAAATACCGAAATTATAAGACTGATTATTAAGTATCCCAAAATCCGGCGCTTTTTGTATCCCGAGAACTGGCTTATAGCCACAAAAATCATAAACGCGGCGAAGAATTTGAGAATGTCGGAATTGAACAAATCTCCCAATATTAAGAATATGGTGAACGTGTTGGAGGTGTAGATCATCGCCACTATGAATTCCGAGAACCGCAGGTCGAGAATATTGGGTGAGTGGCGCAGGAAAATGTACATTGGCCAGAAGAACAGTAGTATCGTCACAAGGGAGAAAATGGCTGGGTATTTTTCCAGCATCGCGTCCATTAAATTGGCAAATCTCACACCCAGATAATACATTTTCGACTCTCTTATATTGAGTTTTTTGTTGGCATTGTTGCTAATCTCTTTCTTAGCTTCTTCTTTCTCCTGTTTAACCATCTCGGTTTGGTTACCTGTTGGTTCAGGTGCCGTTGCATCGGTGTTAAATGTGATGCCTTGCTCGATAATGAGCGAGAAAGTAAACAGTATGAAAAACATCTTGAAGGGCGGAAAGTAGGCCGACTGCATGCCACTCAGATAGTCACGAATCATATAGCCTGGGCGAAGCACTAGATCGCGAAGGCTACGGAACATGCTGCGGTTACCCATACCCCACACATCGAGGAAAAGCAGCGCTGCCTTCTTGAACGAGAATCTGCCGATACTTGCCGACTGGCCACACCTGGGGCAATAATTCCCCTGGAACTCAGTGCCACACGCAGCACACTCATGGGTCGACTCCGACAGTGGGGCTACCACGTGAGGCTTGAGTTGCCACACGTCGAAGGCACGCCTCAGAACAGCTCTCTTCTTTTGGGTTGTCAAGTAATGGAGAATCTTCTTTATTTTGCTTTGTTTGCTGCGATTCTCAACCACCAGGCTCTCATCATCCTCAATATCCAACATCTCGACCTCCTCAACTTCTTGAGTTGAGGGCTCCACAACTACAGGAATGGGAGGAGTTACCACGAGCTCTTGGTCAGGCACCTCAGGGACCGGCACGCTGGGCACTTCAGATACCTGCGCGTCAGACTCTTCAGCTACCAATTCGATGGTCGCCTCGGCATCTTGAACATTGGTTTTCTCAAGGTCTAGCCTCTCTAACTCATCTGGTTGGATATTCATTGCAAAAATAAATTCAATTACTGTTTAGGCACTGCAAAAATAATAAATAACGATAACTTCACCAACTAATCGGGCTATGATACTATCTTCTCTTGAGGATCACAATTTCGGCGTCAACGCCGTCTTTGCCATACTCACTCACGAAGATGTGGTGCTCATCGCAAGCAATGCCGAAGCAGCGGCCTGGTGAGTCAAGGCGCTCCACTTGGTTGCACCAGTAGGTGGCGTTATCATCGAGCAACTTCACTTTGTTGCCATTTATCTCATACTCCATATTGACATAAGAGCCCTGCAGCACAAAGAGGTTGTTAATCTCGGGCAAACCATTGACTCCTAGTGCGTTAATTTCCTCAATGAGTTTCTGCTTGATAGGAGATGTGGCATGAGGAAGCTGGTCGGCTGGCAATTGCCAACGTTTCAGGCTAGGATAAAACTGGCGAAGCACGTTCTTATACTCCTCGCGATTGAGAGATTCTCCAGTGTTTTTGTTGTACTCATCTACATACTGTGAACAAAACTCCACCATTTCCTCCATCGTGAAGTCGCCCGTGAAGGCTCCATCCTTGTAGCAATAGATACAATACTCCTCATTCTTGCTGCCATCGGCATTGGTGCCGAGCAGTTCATCGGTGAGCGGCATGCCGCAGCTTTGACAAAATTTTAGTTCCATATTTATAATCGTTTTTGTGATACAAAATTACTAATAGTTATAAATTTCCTCGCTTCTATGAACTATTGTCCAATACTCCATTTGGTAGGCATTATCAATAATGGTGATAGTACCCACCATTAGGAGCGATGAGAGGATATTAGGTAGATGTTTCATTGGAACTCAGCCAATGTCTTGACCTCACAGCCTTTATTTTCGTAGTAGGCAAGCATCTCGGGCAGCTTCTTCAAGTCGTAGCTGGTGACGCAGTCCGAGAGGACGTGTACCGTGAAGCCAGATTTCCGCATATTGAAACACGTGGACTTCACGCAGGCAGTGGCATCGGCACCCGCCACGTAGAACTCATTGATGTCGTTTGCCGAGATGAATGCTGAAAAAGCCTCACTCGTGAGGGCATTGCTTTTCGTCTTCACAAAGATATTGCGGGAAACGACTTTCATCTCCGGCACCAATTCCGCTCCCTTGCTGCCAGGTTTGAACGTCCGCGTGGCGGTTGTGGTGTTGTTATGCTTGATATAAGCAATATGCATCCCCTCAGCCACAGCCCATTCGATAGCAGCATTGATATTCTCGACGATATCCCTGTAGTGCTTGGTGATGTCGTTCTGGATGTCGATAACGACAAGTGTCCTGTTGTTCATCATTCCTCAAGGATGAAACTACGTGGATAGAAATCACTATAAAAGCGACCGTCGGTTGCCGTGAACTTCAGCACGCAGTAGTTGGGATCGGTCACGCCGCCTGAGTAGTACTGTGTGTCTCCATCCCGCCAAATCATCTCTTTGCTCTTGGCGTCGGTCAGCACCTCCATGGTGCCTCGCAGCATCATGCCTCTGAACCCTTTGGCGTCGCAGAAATAGATGCTAGCCTTGGGATTAGCTTTGTAATGCGCCACACGCAGAGAGAAGGTGTTGGTAGTGAAATAGAATGTCTTGATGCCTTCACGCACACGCGGCGACAGCATGGCTTTAGTGCAAGGAAATCCCTCATCATCAACCGATGAAATATAGGTGACGGGTAGTGTGTCGGCCATCTTGGCAATCAGATCTTTTACTCCCGTCAGAGCTGGATTCTTGGGAACCGCCTCATTGATGGTCATCTCTTTGCGCCAGCGCTTCAAGTGAGGGAAGTACATCTTCATTTGGCCGATGTATTCCTCCCTGGTGATGGGCTGTGGCAGGCCTTTGTTGACCTCGCCAACGAACTGGGCGCAATGCTCAATCATCTCGTCCATTGTGCAGTCCTGCAGGAACTTGCCATCCTTGTAGCAATAGATGCAATACTCCTTGTTTTTGCTGCCATCGGCATTGGTACCGAGCAGTTCATCGGTGAGCGGCATTCCGCAGCTTTGACAAAATTTTAGTTCCATATTCATTATCGTTTTTTATGATACAAAAATACTATTATTTATTAAATTTCCTCGCTACTATGAACAATTTTTCAACACCCATTTGGCGGGCATTATCAATAATGGCGATAGCGAGGATAATCCTTCCATATTTTTTATTGTTTTATTATCTGTGTTCTAATTATATGTCCTTCTTCGAGAGCGGCAAAAGTTGCTAAGAGGCAAACAAACGTGGCAGAATATTGTAATTCTATCAATGGCAAAGTGAGAGGTATTGCAAATAGCAAAGCTCCCGTGAGTTTGTTTGATATAGAATGAACGGCCACAAATTGTTTTTGCCGAGTAAAGCCATAGAGTACATTAATGAGTTTGATTGCCGCAATGATACCTGTCCATAAATATATCCATAGAGGAATAGCGAGTGCTGGGAGCAGTTTTATCAAACAAACCACCACAAAGCAGCAATCGGCGGCAGAGTCTAATTTTGCGCCTAAATCACTTGTTGTATTCGTTCGTCGAGCAATCCATCCATCAAGCACATCAGATGCTCCTGCCATGATATACCAAGCGTAAAAAGCTGGTGACAGTGCTGTACAAAAAAGCAGCACAATGCTACACAAAACCCTGATTCCTGTTATAATGTTGGCTGTCATGCCTTTAACCTTTGGTTTTAAGTCCTGGAAATGTTGCTCTGGTTAGTGTCAAGTTTTATAGTTTACCAATTACGTCTTGCAAGTTTGCCAAAAATCGCCCGGCATGGGCACCATCCATCTGCACATGATGAAACTGAAAACTGATGGGCAACGTGGTCTTGAACCACCCTTTGCGATATTTCCCCCACATGACCATAGGGTTGTTAAATTCCTTGGCATATTGGTTAACAATGCAATCCAATTCTGTTTCAATCATTGCCGATGTGCCTATTATCATTGCCTCCTCTCGGAAACTGCTTTTACAGTTTTGGTTCACCGATTGTGTCAGTGTCATGTAATCGTGGTTAAAACGGCTCAAGTCATTTGTGTATGGGATATCGCATGAGTTGATGCCGCCTTTTTTGTTATTCACAATCACATTGACAGCCAGGCAGTCATATTTATATAACTTGCCATGCTCGGGCAGCACATAGAACTCCTCAACTTGACTTGCAGCTTTACCAATGCACCAGCAGAGCAGCATGTTGAAACTCATGCCATGTTTTTTGCTATATCTCAGAAGCTTTGTCACCTCCATCGTCTTCACAAGAGTGACCATTGGCACGGGTGATGACATCCAGAGATTGAATGCTTCTTGGCGATTGCTGTCATGTGGATTAATCTCAGTCTTCATTGTTTCAATAAGGGTGATAGTAGGGGTGATCCTTGACCGAGTTGTAAGCCACAACCTTGCCGTCGTTGTTGAAAGTAACGACGAATATCATTGACTCAGGTCCAGCAATCTCGCCCACAAGCTTGCGGTAGCCCCATTCCTCACCTGTCTCGTTGGCGTTCTTGAACAGTGGTGTTCCCAGCAGGTTCTGGATATCGCTCTTGGTCATGTCCATCTCCACTTTGTTGATTTTCACTGTGTCGCGTGTCGAAATGCAACTTGATAAACTCACACTCAAAGCCATCGAGATAATGATAGCTGCAACGGTTGAAATAATAATGCTGTTTTTCATTGTCGTAATTTTTAAAATGTTTCACTAAAAACTATTCTCTTATGCTCACTCCTCCAAGGATGTTACTAGCGATAATGTGGAGGCAGGGAGCACCAGTTATAGATCGCCCCACGGTCTCATTACCCACTCCGCCAATGAAGCTGCGACTCTTTACCTCAATGTTGACGCCAGCTGGCACTAGCAACTCAACGCCGCCGGCAAAGGTGTGAATGTCAATCTCCTCATCCTCATTGATGACAGCTTGGCGCAAGTCAAGTCGCAGGCCGCCAAAGAAAGCGTCAAGTCGTGCGCCATGAAATGGCTCGCCACGAAAGACGTACTCGTCACCACCAAAACTCACCGCGCAATTGATGCGCTTGCCGTCCTCCCCCTGAGGTACTGGACGCTGGAGCCACTGCTCGGGATTGCGCTGATAGCTGCTAACAATGAGATCCACGCCTATAATAAGTAATAGAACGGGACCCAAATAATCGGTCCAGGGATGATTCCATACCCAGTCGAACCAATTCAGATGAATAATTCCCCACATGCTCACCAATTTCATCACGGCGGCAACAATAAAAATAATTCCAATAATTTTTCTGCGTGTCATAACTATAAAAATTGTTTGTTTGCTAGGCTTCATTGCCTGCGTTATTTTAAATAAATCAGGCGGCGCCTCGGCAATGCTCATGCAAGCATGGAATTGCACTCGGCTTGCACTGATTTTGACTGCAAAATTGCGGTAAAATTACAGCTACAACAAGTTTTTGGGATATTCTGCACAGGTTTGTGACGAATGACATGAAATTGGGATTAATTGAACAAAATGTGATGAATGGCTTAGGTTATGCATGATTGTGCCTTGAAAAAGATTTAATAGAAATCATTGCACAATTGCCATCTTTTGTTTTATCTTTGCATTTGCACCAAAAAACTTAGCGTATGAAACGAATCTCTCTAATACTTTTGTGTGGGTTGCTCGCAGCAGCAGCCTACGCACAAATTCCACAAGTTTCCGACCCGCATTGCGCCTATTGCAATGTGAATCTGAAAACGGGCGAAGCTCACAAGAGCTCTTGTCCCTATTATGAGGCACCAAAGGAGGAAGAATCTTCTTCCCCCTCGACACACCTGAAAGATTATACACCTATGGCTGATATGTCATCAATTGAGCACGCATTAATTTATGAGGTCGGTGTTAACGGGAAGAAACCATGCAGTCATTGCAAAAGCCTCAAACATCATCCTTGGTGTGAGATAATCAATATGCAAAAATGGGCAAAGGATTATCGGGCTAAAGCTGAAAACGCCACGACTGAAGCTGCACGCAAGCAAGCCTTGTGGGATTATAAACGCATGGTTGACAACTTGAAATTATTTATTAACCTCAATTACACTTTAGAGGATTCCAAACCTCTTCCCGAGGTGAAGAGCAGACTTAATATAAGCAATGAAGAATATGGAAGGCTTTACAGAGTTGGAGTGAGAGGTTTTAATATGATGTGTCCTGTTTGCGGTAGCATGGTTCATGAGAGTTGGTGTCCTTATGCCATGTTACAGTTGATGGCGGTTGAGGCGAAGGACAAAGCAAAAGCAACGACCACACTAGAAGAACGCGAAAAGGCGATAATCGATTTTCATGTTTGCGAAGATAACTTATTTGCTTCATATGAACAGAATTTAAAAAAGAAACAACAAGAAGAGGCACAAAAAGTAAGAGAACAAGTTCTGCAAAACACATCTCCCGCTCAAGCCAGTTATCAGCACCTGTCGAGCGTAGACATCAAGAATGGCTATGATAAGAAAATTGGTTATAGCTCTTGGGCCACTGCCTATGGCAAGACATTCCCCAGCGGCGAGGAGATGTGGGCTCTCTATGACCAAGACGGCAACGAGGTGGGACAATTCTCAAAGATTGAGACTGCTCAGATACCTGACGCTTTGGATGTCTTTATCGCGCGAGACCTCAATGGCAAATGGGGTGTTTACAACGCTGGCGGCTACGCCATAGTTGAGCCGATATATGAAAGTGTTAAGGTGCTTATTGCTCGCGGTAATGGCGAACCCAGAGAGTTTTATGATGTGACACAGCGCGATGGGCTAGGAATGTTGCGTCATGGCATAATTAATGGTTCTATTGTAAGCGGTGACAATCGCACTATCCCTTGCGCGTGCGACCGCATTGAGTTGATTGACCGCAGCCCTTCAAATCGCGGTGTTTTGGCAATAATCACGGTTGACGGACGCATGGGCATTATGGATGCCGACAGCGGCGATGTGATTATCCAGCCCGCATTCTCTTATCTCAACACCTATTTCACGCGTCGCGGCATGTATTTCATCGCGGGCGACGGCAACAGCCTAGGAGCCTATGATGCTGAGACAATGGAAGAAATTGTCTCCCCCGGCAGCGGCAACACCCTCGACCAGGTGCGCAACATCCTTGACCAGCAAGACCCATAGAGCTAAATCTTTTATTAGTGTCCGCTAAAAATCCTCAAAAGTTATGTAATTAGCTGATATTAAAGCCCTAATGGTTTTGGGCTATTATGAGGGCTTGGATTTTGAATGTTGAACTTTTGGACAGCTCCCCCGATGTTGGTCCACGAGCTCCCCCTCTAAGATAGAGGGGGGTGTGGGGAGTATGATAGACTTAAGGAATTACAATTTTGCAATTTTCATACCCCTCAGTCACTTCGTGACAGCTCCCCTGTCTCAGGGGAGCAGCTATCCAATCTTTACCGGACACTATTGTAAATCTTTAGGCCTATGGTTTTGTGGTAAGGTAGTTTTGTTGTACCTTTGCCATTGTTATGAGTGGAGAAAAGAAACAAACTATCACGATTCGCGTCATCAGCGTGTGCTTTGCGGTGGTGGTGCTGGCGATTTTCAAACCTTTCGGTCTTGAGGCATGGCAGTGGCAAGCCTATGCCCACTTGATTGCTGTGGGAGGTTTGGGCATTATCTCATGCTTCATCACCGAGGCTTTTTTGGTATACATCCTCAAAAAACCTGGTTCTCTCGACCATGGAGTGGATTACATCATTCGCCGCAACTTGTGGTTCCAGCTCATCAACACGCCACTCGTTTCGCTCATGATATGCCTTTACCGCCATTTTGTGCTTAGCGACAAGGTCGACGGCAATCTCCTTTCGTGGGGCAATTTCTTTGAAACGCTGGTGATTATGGCATTCTGTTCGTTTGTTATTGGCCTCTATTGGCGTTTCAAGTTCCGTGGCAAGTATCTTGCTGCCGAACTCGAGGAAATGAAGCAGATGAATGAGCAGCTTCAACAATTGCAACAGAAATCGATCTCAAAGTTTCCACTTGAAAAAGAAGTGCAACCAGCAACAACCCCTCCTAGCATCATCGACCTTGCTGGTACAACTAGTGAGTCGGTAACAATTCACATCCCCAATCTGCTCTACATCGAGTCGGTGGGCAACTATGTGAAAGTTGCGCAACTACATGAAGGCAAAGTAGTTACTCACATGCTACGCGCAACATCCAAACAGATAGAGGAAAAACTTATCGACTATCCAACTATTGTGCGATGCCACCGAGCATTCCTTGTTAACCTGCAACAAGTGGAAAAAATCATTTCGAAAGCGGGAACTATGCAGCTACTCATCAAGCACAGCAATGACTATCTCCCTGTTTCACGAAGTAATATGCCAGGAATAAAACAAGCCATCGCAACACAAAACCACACTTAAACTCCACACACTTTTGCACTCTCTTTTATATTTCCAATCAGTGCCTTTTTAATCTTGCTCACCCCATTAATTCAATGATAACTTTGCGCGTGGAATCACCCACACGCGCTCTTTGACATATTTTCTGAATACACTGAGTACACTGAATACACTGAATACACTGAGTACACTGATTCCAGTGATTCCATGTTTCCCAGTTTTGATAATTGATGTCAATTGTATGTATTACTTATCAACTTATACGCCGAGCAGAATATCGTAGACAGCGGTGACATCGGCCGATGTAATGCTTCCGTCGCCATTTACGTCACCGTTTACTATAGATGAAGAGTTACTCGTGAGCAAATAGTCGTAAAGAGCTGTAATATCTGCACTATTAACCACTCCGTCGCCGTTCACGTCGCCCCGGATCTTAACATGATAGGTATAGGTGTACAATGCTTGTTCTAAATTATCATAGTTATAATAATAGAATTTGGCATAGTAATCACCTGGGGGCAGATTCTCAAAAGTGAAATGTCCTATATCTTGAGAGCCTGATGAAATGTTGAATGGCAGACTTTTTTCTGTTACATAAAAATATCCATCATTTACTTTTTTGTATAGTTTACCAACGACATAGTCGTTATAAACACTTGTGCCATTGTTTTTTATTGTTATAACATATGGCAAGGAGCCTGAGTAGGTGGTGTAATTATTCGACGAATTGGCACCTGTCACATAATAAGTCATAGAGATGTTGGCTGCCGATGGGGAAGCAACACTCACCGAACCAGTACAGTAGACATTCCCACCTAAATCATCGGCTGTGAGCTTTAATGTCTTTGTTCCTGCCGAGGTAGGAGTATAGCTAATGACAACTGTACTGCTATGGTTTCGGGCAAGATTAAGTGAATTGGCTCCAACTAATTTGCTGTCTTCAAAAAGATAGAAAGGAATGTTATCGGTCAAGCCGTAATTAATTGCACTGACAGTAACCTCGAGTGGGCGATTCCTTTTCTTTACTGTTCCATAAGATTTAATGGATGCTGTAACGCCATTAACCCCTCCATAATGTCTAGCTGATAACATCAGATTATTACCGTTGATGTATGCATAAATATAATCTGTACCTGAATAATGACACGGCATCCACGTGCTGTTGGCACTCTCTTTACTGATGGGACGCAGAAAATAAATGCCGTCGGGATAGTTTTTGCCGAAATACAATGATTTTGTCATTGTTGTTTCATCATACCGTCCAAGTGTGTGGTTATTATCCAATGTGTTATAATACTGGCGCAAGGTGTGTCCATCGGCCTCATATACACCCCAGCCCAAGTCATAAGTCCTTGAAACAGGTGAAAGATTGGAAAAAATAGCCGTGACATTAATAACAAATGGGTCACTGGAGCTGCTGCGGGTATAGGAACTGCTGCTTGTTGTCAACCCATAGCATTCTGTCACAGAGTTCCTCTCGGTTGTAGATACCGTGTTAGGCTCTAATCCAATGATTATTGATTGCCGTAGCTGATATCCATTATTGCCCACTGCGCTATCTATGCCTCCACCCTTAGGGTTAAGTGATGTCAACAAAAAGTAGCCGTCATAGTCACCACTCCATCCCCAGTTGAAATGGAAATAGCCTGTTCCGTCATATCCATCACAGATGAAACTGTGCCCACTTGTATGTTTATGACCACCGTACATTACAGGACGATTTGCCCTCAGTTCAGTTACGATAAAGTTGCCCCATTGACTATAGGAATAATCAAATCTGTAGAGTTTACGGGCTTTGGTGCTAAACTTGAAATACTGAGAAAACACCTCGCAATAGCTTTCTGCCCCCGATCCGTCGCTAATTGTTCCATAGTTCATTTCTAACGATTGCCCGCAATAACGCATTAACCGTGCTACTGCTGCATTTGAAGTCACATTGGGATCAGTATCGCTGCTCGAGTAAATTTTCTTCATGGCGTTCCAGTTGAAACCTGCTGCTGGCAATGAGGCAAGGGTTGTATTTCCCCTATCCCAGTAATAAGAAGGAATTTCTCGACTTGTACCGTTGGGCCACTGGTGGTAGTACATCACTTGAGCCATTGATGTAGCCACACAACCGGTGACACAAAATTCAGAATTTAATTTAGGACATTGCAGATAATAAGGTGTACCTTGATTCCATTTCGTTTGGATTAATGGTGCTATGGGTGCAACTTTAGGCATGACGCTGTATTCGTCGCTTTCGAGTGAACCAAGAACGGGCAAGCCGCTGTTGTCGCTGTCGTCGAGCGAGGCAATCTCCTCCACATACTGGCTCAGCCACCATTGCATATTCTCGGGGATATTGTTCTCGTCGTAGGTGCCGCTGTCGCTGTAACCCAACACTTGCTGTGTGCGGTCGTCACCGCTGACGACAACCCATCCACATCCCGCCTTCTCGGTGTTGAACACATAGAGGGCTGGCTGACTTGTAGCCTTGCCTCGCAGCATTCTCGGCGTTGCAGTGGAGATGTTTCCCAGGTGTTTCTTTGCCATGAACTGTGCTGCAATAACTCTTGCTGCGTTCTCACTCACAGGCGCCGCCTGCACAAGACCACACACGAACCCAATTATCAGGGCAACAAATAATGTCCTTTTCATAGCAGATATATTTTGGGGGAGAATGTGCTAAAATGTCTGCATGTCCACCAGGTGCTTATAGGTGCCGCCCAGGGCTATAAGCTCGTCGTGACGGCCTTGCTCTACAATCTTGCCCTCGTGCATGACCACTATGAGGTCAGCATTCTTGATGGTCGAGAGGCGGTGTGCAATCACCAGCGTGGTGCGGCCGTGCATGAGTTTGTCAAGAGCCTCCTGCACCAGATGCTCGCTCTCGGTGTCGAGGGCCGAGGTGGCCTCGTCGAGGATGAGGATGGGCGGGTTCTTGAGGATGGCGCGCGCGATGCTGATGCGCTGACGCTGGCCTCCTGAGAGTTTGCAGCCACGGTCACCAATGTTGGTGTCGAAGCCCTGCTCGGTAGCCATAATGAAGTCGTAGGCATTGGCGATGCGTGCTGCCTGTTCCACCTCTTCACGTGTGGCGTTTTCCACACCGAAGGCGATGTTGTTGAAGAACGAGTCATTAAAGAGAATCGCCTCCTGGTTCACGTTTCCCATGAGGCCACGCAGGTCGGCCACGCGGTAGTTGCGCAGGTCTACACCATCGATAGTGATTGAACCCTCATTCACATCGTAGAAGCGTGGCAACAGGTCGGCGATAGTTGTCTTACCCGAACCGCTCTGCCCCACAAGTGCCACTGTCTTGCCGCAAGGTATATCGATGCTTACATTGTCAATCACCCATGCATCCTCATAGCGGAAACGAACGTTCTGGTACTTAATACCTTGCTTGAATGCAGTTAGTTCCACAGGCTGCTCAGGATCGGTGATGGGATTCTCGGCGTTCATTATCTTGTCGATGCGCTGCATCGAGGCAAGGCCGCGCTGTATGTTGTAGCTCGCCTTGGAGAAATCCTTGGCTGGATTGATGATGCTGTAGAATATCACCATGTAGTAGATGAACTTGGGCGCTGTGATGGCATTCGTGCCACCCAGAATTAACGTGCCGCCAAACCACAGCACAATCGCAATGGTGGCAGTGCCAAGAAACTCACTCATGGGATGAGCTAGCTCATAGCGACGACTCATGCGACGCGACAAGTTACGGTATTTCTCGTTCTCGCTGGCAAAGCGGTTCTTCACCTTGTCTTCGGCATTGAAGGCCTTGATGATGCGCAAGCCACTGATGGTCTCCTCTATATTGCTCATGATGGTACCCAACTGATTCTGCTGCTCGAGCGACACGCGCTTCAGGTACTTGCCCACGCGACCCATGATAAAACCAGCTATTGGCAGCAAGATGAAAACAAACAGTGTCAACTGCCAGCTCACAAAGAGCATCATTGCGAGGCACACCACTATCATGATGGGATTCTTGAACATCATGTCGAGCGACATCATAACCGAGTTCTCAACCTCGGTCACGTCACCGCTCATGCGAGCCATCACATCACCTTTTCGCTCGCTTGAGAAGAAGCCGATGGGTAGCGACACCATCTTGTTGTAAATCATCGCACGCAGGTCTCTTACCACACCAGTGCGCAACGATATCATGAAGTAGGCTGCCATATAGGCGGCACCGGTCTTCAGGCCAGTCATTACGACCAAAGCGGCAGCGATGCACGCCAGTGCCACACTCTTGCCGCTGCTAGCTATAATAGTCTGCACATAGTAGTAGAAGTTGTTGACAATCACCTTGTCGATGCTTGCCGACCCCCAAGGGGTGTAGCTGTAGGTCGCCGTGTTTATACCGAACAGCATCTCAAGAATTGGAATGATGAGTGCAAACGAGAACAACGTGAGCAACGCGGCTAGGATGTTGAACACGATGTTTAGTGCCAGCTGCTTTTTATAGGGAGGCACAAAGCGCCTTAATATTTTGAAAAAACCTTTCATTTATTGTCTTAATATACATTATTATGCGGCCCTTTCACCACATCACGTTGCAAATATACAAAAAAAACGCAACTCTCAACATTAAGCTTTATCAATTATGCATTAAAGAATTGCCGAGTCAATTGTCATTAATCACTCAAAGCCGCATGGCTGTGAAACCAGCATCTAATGAAATAATCCATAATTGAATTGTCAGCAATTGTCTAAAAAAAGTGCAGTTAATTCAGCGCTTGAGGCGGATGAGGTCGCCCTTGTGGAGCACAGCATCGGGCTTGAGGTCGTTAATCTTAGCCAGATCCTTGAGGCGTACGCCAAATAGCTGCGACACGTGCCACAACGTTTCTTTGTCATCCTTGACACGATACTGGAAGTGATCGCCCTGAGCCTCGCTATGCTTCTTGTTAACGTAGACAATTTCGCCCACTTCCGGTTGCTTATTTGTATCGGCCAAGTCGTTGTAGACAAGCAGTTTGCTGTACTTTACATTAAACTCACTAGCAATGTCCTTATAGGTGTCGCCAAGCACTGCCATCACGTAGTTGAGGCCATGACGGCGCTTGATGGGATGGCGCAGCACAGGATGTTTCCAATGCTGCTCTCGCTGAGGCTTGTCTACCTTTTGGGGTGTCTCGCCCACTAGTTTATCCAACCCGTAGGTCTCAATCATGTTAATGAGCTTCTCGGCATAGAGCGGATCGGTAGCATAGCCACAACGCTTGAGGCCGTAGGCCCAGCCACGATAGTCGGTGAGCTCAAGGGTGAATAGTTCCTGATAACGCTTGCCCTTAAGGAATCGCGAATGGTCGAGATAAGACTCGTGCACAGTGCGATACTTGCGATAGCACGTCTTGCCAATGTGGGTGCTATCACCCTTATAGCTGCGGTGGCACTTAACCCCAAAATGATTGTTGCCCTCTCGTGCCAATCGGCTCGTGCCCGCTGCACTCTCGAGCAATCCCTGTGCCAGCGTTATGCTCACTGGGATGCCGTTATCGCGTTGCTCAATGAGCGCCGCATTCTTATACTTGTCGATGTAGCTATACACTTCTTCGCGCGTCACCGAGAGCGCTAAAAGGTTAAAAAACAAAGAAAAAATCAAGCAAATTGCAGTTTTTTTCTTGATATTTGAAAAATTATCAATATATTTGCGATTGCTATTATAAATCTTAAACGTCATGACCGAAAAGAATTTTGTCACAAAGATACAAATTTACTCTTATAATGAACTTAACGACGAGGATAAAAATCTTGTCGACAAGGCCAAAGAAGCAACTAAGGCCAGCTATGCACCCTACAGCAATTTCCATGTGGGAGCGGCATTGTTGCTTGACAATGGAGTAACTATTATAGGAGCCAACCAGGAAAACGCAGCTTTTGCAGGCACTTGCGGCGAACGAAGCGCATGCTATAACGCCGGAGCCAACTATCCCGGCGTACCCATCAAGAAAATCGCTATTACCTCGTTCACTCGTGGCAACTTCGTCGAGCCACCCACTGCACCTTGCGGCGTGTGCCGCCAAGCATTGCTCGAATTTGAGACTCAAGCTGGCAAACCCATGGAAGTGATTCTAGTGGGCCGAGACAAAATCTATAAACTTGAGAGCATCAAGTCGCTGTTGCCATTGGCTTTCAGCGAGTTCTAAAATCCAATGATGAGACATATCCTTTTTTCTTTTATGACTATTGCAATGGCAATAGCCACTCCTATCGCATTGAATGCACAGCGGCCCGCAATACACGAGATTGATGCAATAAACGATAGCGTCATCGTTGAGGGCCACAATCTCTATCTACACGACAAGCTGCAATGGGTCATGAGCGACGCCTACAAGCAACTGTGCTCCAGTAAGACGGCCTCGCTAGCCGTGGTGGGCAACCTCAACGACACACTCATGAGCGGCATTATGATTGACGTGGACCAGATGAAGTGTGTCTTCGAGTGCCGCATTAATCTCAACACTGGCGACATCGAGCCATTCGACCTTGTCAGGGGCCTAACTCCCAAAGAAATAGAGCGCGCCGAGCGGCAAGTAGACCTACTCGACAAAGTGAGCGAGCTCGACGGCATAGTCAATATTAAGGAGGCTGGAAACCTCAATGCCGACGTGGTGGAAATAAGTCCAAAGCTCACACGTGTTTACCTGTTGCAAGGCACCAACAAGTCGAAACTCATACCCTTCGGTAACGACTATTCCTTCGACTTCGATGCCAGCGGTAACCTCATAGCACGTCGCAAATATCACAGCTCGTTTATTCCCATCGACTTCTCCAGCAAGGAAGGTAACATTCACAAGTGCACCCATTCCCACCTCGACGACAACCCCTACGTCACACCTACCGATGTTGCCACTTTCTTGCTCTACGGCCACGACCTCTACGGCATGAAGACGTTCTCGGTATATAGCAAAGCCTTAAGCTGCTATTTCACCTACAACGCCGAGACTTCCACCATTGTCCTAGTCGACGACAACGACGACATGAAACCAGAATAAAAAAATGAAGTGGGAAATGCAAGACAAAGCTCAGCATTTCCCACTTCCCATTTATTCCTTGTTCCTTCTTACTTCTTACTTCTTCCTTCCATTAGTCTTTCTTCTTTACACCCAAGCGGGCCTCAACAACGTTGAGCACATAGTCGCCCACAGTCTCGCACTCATCGAAGAAGTCGCTGTACATGGTTCCAATAGCGTAGCTGTACTTCTGCTCATTCACATCATTGAAGTTCTCGGCCTTAACCATGTCGCGATAGTTGTCAATCTCGTTCTCAATGTTATAGGCACGATTGATGTTGCTGTGCTCTTTATAGTTCACGAGTATCTTGTTCATCTCGGTGAGGCTATTGTCCACAAGTTCCATCATGGTCTTGATGTGTTTGATTTGATAGCCCGAGAACTGATCCTTGCTAGTACGATAACGGTTGATAATGCGGGCCAACTTGTAGTTGCTGTCGCCAATACTCTCAATCTCCGAAATCTCACGAAGCATGGCACGCATCTTGGCCTTGGTCTCATCACTCAAGTGAGCGTCACTCACATCATGAAGATAATTGGCAATGTCAACCTCCATCTGGTCGCTTATCTCTTCATATTTCTCGATGCGGGAATATAGCTTTACAAACTTGTCATTGTCTTCCTCTTCGAGAAGGTCGCGCACCATGCCAAACATACTTTGAATGCGTTCTCCAAACGAACGAATCTCCTTCTGAGCCTCAAGCACCGAGAGCTCTGGGGTCTTCATGATACCCGAAGTGATAAAGTGTAGCTTGAAGTCGTCTTCCTCGTCCTCGCGGCGGGGCTTGATGATTGCACACACGAGCTTCTCAATCTGAGGAATGAACCAAATCAACACTGCAGTATTGGTGATATTGAATGCCGAGTGGAATCCTGCAAGAACAACTGATATGCGAGCTAGGTTGTCGGCATAGTTAGGGTCGCTGGCGGGCATATTTTGGTCAAATCCTGCCACGTCGCACACCAAGCCAACAAACGGCTTGAACAATATCAGTGACCATATCACACCTATCATGTTGTAGGTGAAGTGGGCCAGAGCCGCTCGCCGTGCCTGAACGTTGGCACCCATTGCAGCGATGTTGGCAGTGATGGTGGTACCTATGTTCTCACCAAGCACAAGCATGATGCCCTGATATATTGTCATAACTCCGGTGGAGCACAATATCATGGTGATTGCCATCATGGCGGCACTCGACTGTACGCACAGTGTGAGAACGCTACCAATCACGAGGAACAACAGGTAGCTCCACATTGAGTCACCAAACTGTGAGAAGAATGCCATGATGCTGTCGCGCATCGCGGGATCGTTGGCAAAGTTTGTACCTGACTCCTTCAACGTACCCAGTCCCAAGAAGAGGAAGGCAACACCAAAGAGGAAGTCACCAATCACACGGCGCTTCTTCATGTAAATCAGGATGATGCCAATGAAGAATGCTGGATATACAAAGTCGGTGATATTGAACGAGAATCCCAAACTCATAATCCATGCCGTAACGGTGGTTCCAATGTTGGCACCCATAATAACCGAAATGGCTTGGATCAAGGTAAGCAATCCTGCGTTTACAAACGATACCGTCATCAAGGTGGTGGCGGTAGAACTCTGAACTGCTGCAGTCACGGCAACACCGGTGAGCATTCCTGTGAAACGGTTGGTGGTCATCGCACCAAGAACGCGACGCAACTGAGGACCAGCCATCTTCTGCAAACTCTCGCTCATTGATTTCATACCGAACATCAGCAGAGCCAATGAACCGATGAGTTTAAAAACTATCAAAATAGACATAAAAACAGTAGTTTAGGTGATTTCTTGGTGCAAAGGTAATAATAATTAATGGTTTTTCATTTATGCGTGCGCAATTTTTTAATAAATGCTTTTTATATTGAATATCTCGGGTGTCGTTATGGCAACGGGTCGGACGCCTGCGTTAGCGTAGGATTCAGCCGTGCAACTTCGGAGCGTCCACACCACGAGGTAAAGAGCGACACGTCACGAGGACTCGTCACCCACCGCAGGTGGATCGAGGTGGCGAGCTCCTGCTGAGTGATACTGACCTATCTCATCTCATAGATGTCAGAATCAACATCAGGCATAGTTTTCTTCGGTTGGTATATAATCACTTCGCCCATGAAATTTGTGTTGTCTTCTTTCATCTTTAATATGAGATTATTTTCGGGTAAGTTAAGTTCCTTTATCACATCCTCATATCCGAGGTATTCTATCTGCACTTTACAACCTTTAGAGACTTTTATAGCGAATTGTCCGTAATAATCAGTTGCTGTTCCGAGTTTTGTTATTTTTCCTTTTTTATCTAGGACGTGAATAGATGCTCCTATCAATGGCTCATTATCCTCATCGACGACGCATCCACGCACAATTATGGCGGCAGCGTCATTTGGTGCGCAATCAACAGGCTTCAGTTCCTGTTTACTCTGCTCAACTTTTGGCACAACATGATATGTCTGTGCCATTGCAGGAGCAACGCTTGTTGCTCCAAGGGCAAGACCTGCAACCACTGCTGCCTTGCCAAGAGTTTGACGACGCAACAGTTGGCGCTCAATATAGCGCAATTCTTTTTCACACTGAGGGCAAGTACCCGAGCAATCGCCTTTGTGATTACACTCAACGGGAGTATATTCGATGTCATTGGCCTGTGCAATATTGAGCCTGATTTCTTTGAGCGCCTTACAGATCTGTTTTCCTTTCATAATAAATAGTTTTGTGGAGTTCAACTTCGCAAAGTAAAAGTTTTTTCAATTAAAAACCAAATATTTGCTCATTTTTCGGTTTCCACTCGGCAAAAGACAAGATTTGTATGCAGCTCCCCCTCTAAGATAGAGGGGGCGTCTAAATTCACACAAAATGACATTAGATAAATCATCAGAAATATCGCAGCCGACTTTGGCCACTCTGAGAAGCGCATTTGCTCGATCTTACAAAGTTTTGGGGTTACGTCAGGAAACTTGCGTGGGATTGACTTTATTACTGAACTCAAGATCGGAGTTGGCAGCAATGTTACTTACAATGCTTGAGGCGGAGGACAAAGGGGGTAAGATGGGAACAACTGAAGTGGTGTTGGCAGCAGAGGAAATTCACGAGAAGTATCTGAAAATACAGGCCAGAAATTCACAGGGAATGTAGAGTCGCCTTTAGAAGGTTCTGGGATTTTGGAATTTCTTCTGTGGTATTACACGTCTTTTGTTGCCGTGGAGTTACACGTTATTTAGTGTGACAGCGCAATCAAAGATGAAATTATGGTTGCCTATGGTGTGACAACACCCACTCAATCCTCTCGGGAGTATATGCGGCAGATGTCGCATCGTGGTGGCCTAACCCCACTAACGTTTGGAAAACTGCATTCCCACCGTTAAGATTGATGTCATCTATCAATTGTTTCACTTGATTACCCCTTGGTTCTTGCGACCCACGAGTGCACATTATGGGTGTCTTAGTCAAGGGCATAATTATATTACTTCTATATCCTCCTGAAGCCACCATAGCGGCTGCAAAGTAATTAGGTGTATCGGCAAGCAGATACCAAACGCCCTGACCGCCCATCGACGAGCCAAAAACATAGATGCGCGTTGAGTCCACACCGAACTCACTCACATAGTAATCGGCCAAAGCCTTGACATACTTATTATACGCTTCGCATTTTTGTGGCTCATGAGGGCGACGCTCACCGGGCGAGGGGCGACCGCCACGCTGGCGTTGCCGGGGTGCATCACCGTTCCAAGAAGCGTTGCTCGGACATTGCGGCACAAGAAAATATGCCTTGACGTTGTTCGCGTTCAGGTAATCATATATCTTGCCCACAGCAGGCACTTTTATCTGTTTTTTGTTGTCGCTTCCGCCTCCACTACCGCCATGCAGATAGATGACAAGAATGGGTTGAGCTGTGTCTTGAGGAGTGGTCAGCACCTCTCGGTACTTTAATTTTTTGCCATCGAGTTTTACAGTCTTATCGGCAAAGACTTCAAGCAAGTCATTCTTTGTTTGAGCGTTAGACTCAAACGATAATATAGTGATTAACACCATTATTGCAAGTGAAAACATCTTTCTCATACTGCAAATGTACAACAAATTTCTTACAAATAAAACAAGAGCTGCGGTATTTGAGTTGAGAGTGTAATAGCCATATCATTTCATTTTACCATAAAAGCATAGAACCGAGCGAAGCGGGGTTTCTATGCGGCAAAATTAATTTGTGCTTGTCACTTGACAAAAGACACTTTTTTTGTACCTTTGCAACTACAAACCAAAAACATAAGAATTATGAAAAAATATCTCATATTATTTGCATGCATAGTTACTTTATGTATAACTTCTTGTGATAAAGATGAACCTTTGATAGATGGAGATTGGGAGGCAATGAAATGGAACAATCCCACCGAACTCGTTCAACAAGACAGAATGTTTTTAATCCCGGCTGAGGGTGGCAGCTATACCTTTGAATGCAAGAACTACTATCCCTGGATGTTGGGTGTTATTGAGGGCAAAGTTGAAACAGGTCAATATTTCTTTACTGATAATGAAGACCGCCATCATCTCAAAGGTTCTTGGTGGGAAGTTAGTATTGACAAAAAACTTGTAACAGTGACTTTATCTCCTCTCGATAGTGAAACTTCCATGCGAGACTTATCAGTTAGTCTAACAGCAGGCGACATCTTTGACTATCTCCAGTTCCATCAAGAACGTTGAAGTTGATATAGAAATGAAAATAAATTAAAGGTACTGCAAAATGATTCTTGTGGTGCCTTTCAAATATTATATACTACCTAAAAGAACTCACGGATCCCTTTCGGGTTTCCGTGAGTTTCGCTGCGTCATAGGGGGAACCTGCGAGCGAAGCGAGCCGCGCCCCAAAAAAGAGCACTGATTTTCATCGGTACGGCAATTCTATCAGTCAAGTTGGCGGTTAGTGCTCCACCATCTTTGTTACCGCTAAACATCAATAACGGCGGTCTGGAGTAATCAAACGAGGACTGACAAATCTACAGAGCGCAAAAAGTGAGATTTTGGAATATTTACGGTAAATAAAAATTGGGATTTTGGAATTTCTTCTGTGGTATTACACGTCTTTTGTTGCCGTGGAGTTACACGTTGTTTAGTGCATCGGCACAACAGAAAGATGATATTATAAATAATGTTGTCATAATATTTTTACCACACAATAGTTTGTTTTTGAACTTTTATTTGTATATTTGCACCGTAAAAGTTTAATATAAGACTATTATGGAAGATATTTACATTTTATCTGATGTGGCTATTTGCAACCGAATTGGTAGCAAATTGAAATCAATTAGGTTAAGACAGAATATTACCCAACAGAGTCTGGCAGAGTCGGCGGATGTGTCTCTTTCATCTTTAAAGAAGATTGAGAAAGGTGAAATCCGTTCATTCGATTCACTGCTGAGAGTGTTGCGGATATTGGGCAAACTTGATGTTCTTCAACCATTAGTTGAAGAAGAACAACTCAGTCCAAATGAATATTTCAAATTCATTCAATCAGCGAAAAAACATGAGCGCAAACGAGCTGCAGGTAAACTTAATATTAAAAATAAGGAGGAATCAACATGGTAGATGCAGCAACAGTCAATATGTTCGGGATACCTGTCGGCACATTCCGATGGGACAATCAATATGGAATTGTAAGGTTTGAATATGACACAAGTTTCGTGGGACGAGGTATAGAGCCATCTCCATTGATGATGCCGGTGCAAGAAGGTAGGATCTATTCCTTTGCTGGCCTAGACCGAGAGACATTCAAAGGACTACCAGGTATGTTGGCCGACTCTTTGCCCGACACATACGGACGGGCAATGTTTGACAGGTGGCTCGCTTTGAACGGGCGCACCAGCAGCAACCCAATAGAAACTCTATGTTTCTTGGGCAAACGCTGTATGGGAGCATTAGAATTTGAACCTGCCATGGACATTTCTTATGATGCTAATGCTAAGTTTGAAATCGACACATTAGTCGATGTTGCAAGAGAAGCCCTCTCCGACAAGTCATCATTTGGAGTTAATCTAAATGAAGATAAGAAGCAAGCCATATCCGAGATATTACGCCTTGGCACTTCTGCTGGCGGTCAACGAGCCAAAGCGATTATTGCCTACAACAAGAACACAGGTGAGGTTCGCTCTGGTCAAGTTGATGCTCCGATTGGTTTTGATTACTATATTATAAAACTGGACGGTGTTTCGGCTAAAGCAGGTCTCAAAGAGACCGAAAACTATGGACGCCTGGAATACTCTTTCTATAAACTCGCACGTGCGTGTAATATAGAAATGACAGAATGCTCACTTATTGAAGAGAATGGAAGAGCACATTTTCTTACAAAGCGCTTCGACAGAAAAGACGGGAAAAAGATTCACATGCAGACACTCTGCGGCATCGCTCATTTCGACTACCGTCTTCATCATGGTTATTCCTACGAGCAAGCATTCAATGTTATGCGTGCGCTAAGATTATCGTATTCTGAAGCAAGAGAGATGTTTAAACGCATGGTTTTCAACGTGGTTGTCCGCAACAACGATGACCACACCAAAAACATCTCGTTCCTGATGGGAGAAGACAAAACATGGAGATTGTCTCCTGCTTACGACATGGGTTATGCTTATAATCCCGAAGGTGGCTGGACTGCAACCCACCAGATGTCGGTTAACGGACGCTTCGATAATATAACCCGTCAAGACTTGATGTCATTTGCTCAACAAAACAATATCAGAGAAGCATCATTAATTATAGATGAAATTTGTGATGCCGTCTCACAATGGCCAGAAATAGCAAACAAATGCAAAGTTCCTTCCAAAATAATTGAGCATGTATCATCGAATATAAATATGGACTTTTGACAGCATACTAGATTCGCTTTATTTATTCCATACGAAAAACTCACGGCACCCGTTCGGGTTTTGATAAATTAGGCTGCGCCGAGGCAATACTCAAGCGAGCGTGGTGCTTCCTCGGCTTGTACTAATTTTCCGTGAGTTTCGGTGATTCATTGTAGAGAGATCTCCTTGATTATTTCATCAATCTTTTTGGGGTGGCAGGCTCTGGAAATGGCGTGTTGCCCACACCTGCAGCAGGAACACAATGCTCAGTAGGCATCCTGCTTTGTATGGCCCAGTAATGTCGTCACCGAACAATCCTTGTGACATTGGTATTACAATGAGTGGTGAAACGAACTGCCCCAAATAAAGTGCTGCCGAGAGTAGAGGCATTACGGTTGTGGCAGAGTCACGACCGCCCTTGATACTGGCAATAGTATTGAGATAAGGAACCCCCACGCCAGTGGCAATGCCCACCAGCATCGAACCAATCAGAATCATTGACAACGAGCCATGTGTATAAGAGGCATAGCCAGCGATGAAGAATACTGGTGCAAAGTACTTGATAATCATGCGGAACTTATGCATAAGACCACCAAAGGCGAGCCCCACAAAGAATGCCACGACATCTAGCCCAACCATTATCATCGTGATGGCATTAGATGAAAGTGCCGTCTGCTTGCTGGCGATAATGGCAAAATTTGTAGGAAAGATGAAGAAAAGAATCATTAGTAGCAACATGCCAGTCACCGACGGATGAAACTTGAGCAGTTGGCGAGGCTGAAATGGTGCGCCATGCTTGTCGCCCCTTCCCAATTGCGCGTCGGGCAGCCACAACAGCACCATTACAACGGCTATAAGACCAAGGAGATAGACCAAAAAGGCGTAATTCCACTCAATGGTTGCGAGTAGTCCGGCAAGCAATGTGGCAACCACGCCTCCCATCTGGTTCATAGCAGCCGAGAGCCCCATAAGGTGCGCCTGCTCCTCGGGAGGGAAGTAATAGGCGAGCAATCCAGTGGACAGTGGCATGATGAGACCCACGCTGATGCCCAGCAATGCACGCATCAACAGCAGCACGTAGATGTTGTCGACAAAGAAACAACCTGCTCCAGCAACCACATAGAGTAACAGACCTGTTGTTGCAATGGTGCGGGTGCGAAGCCGTCGGCTAAGTTGCAAAAACAAGATATTGGTAATGATAATCAGCAAGGCAGGCATGCTGACAATGAGTTGCACCAGCAGGTCGGGTATTGCCGAGAAATGAGTTTTGATAATGCCCAGCGCAGGGGCAATGGCGGCTCCAGCCATCACGGTGAGCAGTGACATCGAAAGGATGGTAGCTGTCACCCTTTTAGATACTTTATTCTGTTCCATTTTTTTATTGGGAGTTTCAGCTCTACCAAGCTTTCGGGTTTTGAAAAATCGGGTGCAAAATTACCTAAAATAGTCAAAAGCAGTGGGCCTAAAACTCGTTAAAAAAACAAAAATAACGGCATAATACAGGGCACGATGAAACGTCTTTTTTTCTTATTTTTGCATTGAAAACCACTATATAATAACAATTTAAAACAATAAGTTTATGTCAAAAACTACTGAAATCCAAATTGAGAAAAGCAGCAACCTAATTGCGGGGCTGCGCAAGCATTTGAACGCTAAAGGTGAGGGAATTACTGGCAGCGAAATTGACAATATGGAAAAAGCCGTTAATGACTTGAGAGCCGTCAACGAAGAAGTGGATAGATTGCGCAATGAGTTAGCGCCTAAGGTTAAGCACATGAACGATGTGCTTGCAATAGTAAAAACGGCATATACCACTCAGAAGAAGAAACTCAAGGACTTCTACCCACATGAGCAATGGGCCGACTACGGCATACCCGATAAGCGATAACGCTCTAAGCATTCAACTTAAAACGATAGAAGAGGATGCATCAGTTTCAAAACTGATGCATCCTCTTCTTGTGTGTAGGGTTTAAAAACTATTTAACCAAGGTGTTGAGCAAGCTCAGTTCTGCTCTCACTTAACCAAGATTTTCTTGCCCTTCTCGATTACGATACCACGATAGTTGTTGTCGACTGGTTGACCCAAGATGTTGTAGCGCTGAGTGCTACCATTGTTGTCAACATTGATGTTGTCGATGCCAGTATAGGTTGTGCCAGCCCATGGAGTGTATATAACCTCACCCTTAGATGGATCATCTTCCATATCAAAGATTGACACGCGTGGGCTTGCTGCCTCAGCAACATACCAAGAGTTGTTCTGAGCGTAGACGGTGTTGGGCGAGTTGTTGTAGAAGTCAAAACGCTGGAACTCGCCTTCAGGATCGAAGCCGTTAGTATACTTGGTGTTACCGTTATTGATAAATACGTTCTGGCCAGGATTGTATTCTACATCTTTTGCCTCTCCAGTAACATAGCCAGCGTTGATGTCAACGTTGCCAATCACTGTAATGCCCCACACGTTGCCCTCGATGTGGTTGCCTTGCATGTAGGCCTTAGCAATTACATTTGCTGAGTTGCAAGTAATGTTGAGACCGCTACCTCCCAGGTCGGGGTCGGAGATGTACTTGTTGTTGAGCACTGTGTTGCCAATCATGCGCACATCGCCAGGACCAGTGAGGGTGATACCATAAGAGCAGTTCTCAACCAAGTTGTTGGTAACATAAAGAGTTCCTGTGGGAGGATTTCCAAGCAGGCAAGCCAGAGCGATACCACCCGAGCGTGTGGTCTCGGCTGCACCATGCACCTCATTGCCATCGATAATGATGTCGTAAGGACCAGTAGCACTCATGTTGATGCCAGGATAAAGGCGGGTGCTGGCATTAGGCTTGTTGATGATGTTGTCTTTGATGGTAATACCGCAAGCCACATTGGCACCACTTGCAACTGACGAGAGAGTGGGATTTTCAAACACGCAATCCTGAACCAGGTTGCCCTTACTCAGCGAGGTGAAGTTGATAGCGGCATTGCCACCCTTGCTGTTGTGGTCGTTGAAGGTGCAACCAGTCACAGTGAGGCAGCCTTCCTCGGTGCCGTTACCATAGTTGATACCAACATAGTTGAAAGTGCTGCCGGTGATAGTTGCACTCACGCCTTCCTGATACATGCGGAAGCCCTTGGCTGTGCCTTCCGAACCCGATGCTGCACCAATGGTAGCATTAGTGATGGTGAGATCACCATTAACTTCCATCGTCGATGAGCCACCAAAGAGCAGGGTCTCGCCTTCGCTAATCACGAGGTCACCATTGATGGTGAAGTAGTTCTTAGTGAGAACAATGTTGTCGTTGTCGAAGCCAAGGCCACTAACTCCCTCGGGAAGCGATGCGGGCAGATTGATAACATAGGCACCATCTACCACAGCAACACCAGTGCCGTCCTCCATAACGGGTACCAGCGTGGCAAGATCACTCAGGGTGTAGGTGTTGGCACTTGCCAGCAGAGCAAGAGCCGTGAAACATAGCGTAATGATTTTCTTCATGTCGTTTTGGTTTTATTTGGTTAATAAAAAATAGACTTTGTAATGACGAGTGTTGCAACACCAAACTCGCACATTGCAAAGATAATACATCTTTTACAAAACAGCAAATTTGCAAACTTGTTTTCGCCTTTTTATATCCAAGCTAATCAAAACACACAAAAAAATCTTTTTGTTCATTTTATTGTTTTTCTTGTGCAAAATCAAGGATATTCAAAAAAACTAATTAACTTTGTAAGTTTAATTGAACTTTAATTAAAGGATATTATGGAATATAATTATAAGACTAAACGCAGTTTTGGCTACTTGCGAGTGGCGGCTGCAGTGCCTCGCGTCAACGTTGCCGACGTCGACTTCAACCTCAAGAGCATCCTCGAGATGGTGCACAAGGCATGCGAGCAGCATGTCGACTTGCTGGTGCTGCCCGAACTGGCGGTTACTGGTTACACCTGTGGCGATCTGTTCCACAATAGCGAGCTACTCAATGCTGCACAGCGTGCTATTGGCACTCTGTGTGAAGAGACAGCCAACATCAACATGGCGGTGGTGGTGGGTGCCCCAGTACTTAGGGATGGCAGGCTCTACAACTGTGCCGTGTTCATCCACGACGGCGAAGTCAAAGGTTATGTTCCAAAGACCTATCTGCCCTGCTACAAGGAGTTTTATGAGAAACGCTGGTTTGCGAGCGGCTATCCTGCCCTGGAGGAGGACACCTTCGGCAACAACCTGATTTTCGACATGGGAAAAGCACGAGTGGCTGTTGAAGTGTGCGAAGACCTATGGGTTCCCATTCCTCCAAGCAGCAACGCGGCATTGCAAGGCGCCAATGTCATCGTCAATCTCTCGGCAAGCAACGAGTTGATAGGAAAACACGCCAATCTTGTGCGCCTCATCCAGCAACAGAGTAAAAGTTGCATTGCAGCCTACGTATATGCATCGGCTGGCTATGGCGAGTCGTCGACCGACCTGGTGTTTGGCGGCAACGCCATTATCGCCGAGAACGGCAACATCCTGTGCGAGGGCGACCGATTCTCGCGTGAGCCACAGCTGCAAGTCATGGACATCGACATCGAGGCACTCGACAATGAGCGACGTGTCAACACCAGCTTCAATGACAATGGCGATATTGCAAGCGAGCCCTGCGAGACGGTCTTCACACAATTTGACCTTTATAGCAACCCCGAGTTCTACGCTATCGAGCCCCACGACATGGAGCTGCTGCATCCAGTCAAGCGGTTCCCATTCGTGCCAAGCGATAAGGACGACCTCGACAGCCGCTGCGAGGAGATTATCAACATCCAGTCGGCTGGCCTGATGCGAAGGCTTGAATTCACCCACATAAGCCGTCTCGTGGTAGGCATCTCGGGTGGTCTCGACTCAACTCTGGCACTACTAGTTGCTGTCGAAGCCTTCGACAAGCTTGGATGGGACCGCAGTGGCATCTATGGCATCACTATGCCTGGTTTTGGCACCACCGACCGCACCTACAACAATGCTCTTGAGCTAATGCGCTCGCTCGGAGTGACCATCAAGGAGATTTCGATTGTTCCTGCTGTGGAGCAGCACTTCAAAGATATTGAGCACGACAGCAAAGTGCACGACGTGACCTACGAGAATAGCCAAGCACGTGAGCGCACCCAAATTCTCATGGACTACTCCAACAAGGTCAACGCTCTAGTATTAGGCACCGGCGACCTCTCGGAGCTCGCGCTAGGATGGGCCACCTACAATGGCGACCACATGTCGATGTACAACGTCAACTGCAGCATCCCCAAAACTCTGGTGCGTCACCTCGTTGGCTGGTATGCATCCAAGGCTCAGGATCGTGGCGAGGCAACTACTGCCGCCACCCTGCGCGACGTGCTCGACACACCCATCAGTCCCGAGCTCACTCCTGCCGAAAACGGAGAAATCAAGCAAAAGACCGAAGACCTTGTGGGACCCTACGAGCTACACGACTTCTTCCTCTACAACATGTTGCGCCACAACTTCGGACCAAAGAAGATTTTCCTCTTGGCGCTGAAGGCTTTTGCAGGCAGCTACGACGATGAGACCATCAAGAAGTGGCTCACTACTTTCTGCCGTCGTTTCTTCAACCAGCAATTCAAGCGCTCGTGCTCAACCGACGGGCCCAAGGTGGGAAGCGTGAGTCTCTCGCCTCGAGGCGACTGGCGCATGCCAAGCGACGCCTCAAGCGCCCTGTGGCTCAAAGAGTGTGAACAGCTCAATAAAGAATAAGCTAGCGAAGACAAGGGACAGCAATTTTAACCAAACCTCAGTGTTTAACTAGAGCTTTTCACGTTACGGTAAAATGAATAACGCCTTTAGATGGATTTACAACACCTTACGAGCAACCATCATGGTAGTGGTGCTACTGCTCGTGGTGACCTATGCCGCCCTCTATCTGGGGGTGAGCATGCCGTATTTCCAAAACAAACTGAAGGCCATTGCCGAGCGTGAGGCAAGCAAGTTCCTCGAAACCGATGTTACCATCGATGGCGTGAACATCTCGCCATTCAACCAGGTGGTGCTAACGGGAGTGAAAATTCCCGACCAGAGTGGGGGTGACCTCATCAAGGTCGACAAGGTGGGAGCGGGCATCAGCCTCTATGACCTAGTAGTGAAAGGTAAGTTTGTGATCAACTTTGCCGAGATTGACGGGCTGCATGGCACCGTGACGCGCCCCGACAAGGACAGCCCCACCAACCTGCAGTTTATTATCGACAAGTTCAAACCCAAGCCCAATCAGCCACCCAAGCCCTACGACATCAGGATAAACAACGCTGTGCTGCGCAACTGCGACCTTGCCTACGATGTGCTCAACGAGCCACGCCGCGCGGCAAGGCGTTTCGACCCTAACCACTTGAAGGTCATCGACCTGACTGCCGATCTAGTGTTCCCTCGCATCAAGAACAACGACTTCGTCATCGATGTCAACAGGCTAGCATTCAACGAGCAGAACGGATTGGAGCTGAAGAACTTGAGTGGCAAATTCAAAATCGACGACACTAGAGCGCAAATCTCTAATCTCGTGGTCGACCTGCCTGGTACTCACCTTGCGCCATCAAACACCACCTTCCACTACTCGTCGCTCAAGAATGCCATCAACGAGATAAAAGTTGCTCCGCTCAACCTCAAGATGGAGGATAACTACATCACACCTGCCGACCTCAAGACATTTGAGCCAAAGTTGGCACAACTCGATGAGCCTATTCATTTCACTCTTGATGCTTCCTCGACTTTCGACAAGCTCGACGTGCATCAACTCAATGTCAAAGCAAGGGGTATTGATCTTGACGTTGCTGGTAACGCGACCAACTATCGCAGTCCTAACGCTTTGGCCCTAAATCTGAACCACATCGACCTCAACGCCAACGGCAGCGAGCTCTCACGACTCACACACAACTTGACGCAGCTGCCATCCAACGTGCAGAACCTCATCGACAAGAGCGGTAACATTAAGCTTAGTGGTAAGAACCTAAGCACCGATATGCAGCACGATAACCTGATGGTCGACAACCTGAGCCTCGACATCAACAATGGTGGCGTGAAACTTGACCTGGCGGGAAATTTCCACAACCTGCGCAACGTTAACGACCTGCAATACGATATCAGAAACATTGACCTCGCTGCTCAATCGGCTACAGTATCGCAGCTAGCACAAGCTGTTACCGCCTTGCCACCACGAGTGCAGCAACTGCTCGACAAAGGAGGCAACATCAAACTCAGCGGTGCAGCCACAGGAACGCTCAACGATGTGACAGCCAAGGCTCAACTCAACACAGCCTTGGGTAGCGTCGACTTCGACGGTGAGATCCTAGGTACCAACGAGAAAAAAATCAATGGCCACATCTCTACTAGAGACCTCGCCCTGGGAACTATCATCAACAAGCCCGAACTGCTCGGTTCGGTGACTGCCGATGCCACAGTCGACGGTATCGTCATGCCCGACAAGGCTATCGTCGCCAAGCTCAAGGGCGACGTCGACTATATTGACGTTAAGGGCTACCGCTACCACAATATCAAAGCCGATGTCGCTGTCGACCACAACAACTACAGCGGCACGCTAGCCGTCAACGATCCTAACGGCAAGCTCGACCTCAATGGTAACGTGGTTCTCGATGGCTCCAACTCTTCCTACGATTTCAACCTCGTTGCCCACAACGTGAACTTGGCAAAAATGAACATCTCACGCAAGTATCCTGCCAACGACCTCAACGTGAAGATGGAAGGCCGCATCACTGGCAACGACCTCAACTCGCTGGCAGGAAACGTGAAGGTCGACGACGTTTCGTTCATCAACACCAACACAGGCAAGGGGTTCCACATGAGCAACTTCTCGCTCGATGCTAAGCGTGACGGATATCCTCAGCACATCGACATCAACACCGATTTCCTGCATGGCTCGGTTAACGGCAGCTTCGATTTCAACACAATTGTACCGGCAGTAAAGAGCATCGCGGCTAAGTGCTTCCCGCAGTTCATGCAAGGACACACTCCACCAACCAATGGCGCCAACGACTTCACTTTCAATTTTGTTATCAATCCCAACGACGAATTCGAAGATTTTGTCTCTTCCTATGTGAAGATGCCTGTTAAACTCATCTACAAGGCAACTATCGACGGGCAATTCAGTGAGCGAAACAACACTCTCAACGCTCACGTCAATCTGCCTTATCTGCAGCAAGGCAACAAAATCATCGAGGGCACCACAGTGCATCTCACCAAAGAGGAGAACAGCGACAACGTGATGCTCAGCGCACACACAATCTTCCCCAACAAGAAAGGTAACATCGCCCTAAATCTCGACGCCAACGCAGTCAACGACTGTGTCGACGCCAATCTCAACTGGGTGTTCAACCGTGAGACCGATTATCACGGCAACGTGAGCCTGTCGGCACTCATGGGCCGCGACCACAACGGAAAATTCATGACTTCGGTCAACGTCAACCCAACTCAAGTGGTAATCAACGATACTGTGTGGGATGTGCGGCAAGGCAGCCTCAAATATGAGAACGGCATTATCGATGTCGACCAAATCGAGGGCGCCTGCGACGACCAGTTCATAAAAATTGCAGGAAGACTATCGCATGACCCCGACGATGAACTAAAAGTGGCGCTCAAGAACATTCACCTCGACTACATCTTCGAAACGCTGAAAATAAACCATGTGAATTTTGGAGGTGTTGCTACAGGCGAACTCGTGGTAGCCGATGTGTTCTCGGGCAATCCTCGTCTGAGCACAGCTCCCAAGCTGCATGTCGACAACCTCTTCTACAATGGGGCAGCCATGGGCGATGCCGAAATTGAGAGCCATTTCGACAGCGAGAACACCGGAGTGGTGCTCGGCTGCGATCTCTCACAAAGCAACGGAGAGCACACCTTCATCAACGGTGAGATTTTCGCCGCTGCCGACTCGCTTTATCTCGAGTTTGACGCTAACAAGGCCAACGTCGAGTTTATGAAACCATTCATGGAAGCGTTTACCGACGAAGTGCACGGGCAAGTTTCGGGACACGCTGTGCTCTTCGGAAACTTCAAGACCATCGACCTCATGGGCGACATTTATGCCGAAGACTTCAGCCTGAAGGTGGGATACACCAATACCACCTACTCTTGCACCGACTCGGTGCACATCAGGCCGGGACTCATCCAGTTCAGCGACATCACTATCAACGACCGCGACAAGAACAAGGCGAAACTCAGGGGATGGCTCAAGCACGACGCGTTCCATAACCCTGAATTCAACTTCACCGTCACCGACGCCCGCAACCTCTTGTGCTACGACATCACTCCAGCCATGAACCCCGACTGGTACGGTACCATCTATGGCAACGGCTCGGCTATCATTGCGGGCGAGCCGGGCGAGGTGCGCATCAGCGTCAACATGGAGTCGGCGGCACGAAGCAAGTTCACGTTCGTCCTCAGCGACACTAAAGAGGCGGGTGAATACAACTTCATCACATTCCGCGACCGTGACAAGAAAGACCTACCTGTGGCGATGACCGACAGCATTGAGTCACACAACGACACGGTGCCCGAGATTGTGCGCCAGCTAGCCAAGAGAATTGAGAACAACCAGCAGCAACAGTCGGCACCCACTCACTACAGCATCGACCTGCAGGCCGACATCACGCCTCAAGCCGAGATAATCCTCGTTATGGACCCCGTGGGTGGCGACCGCATCCGAGCCTTCGGAACTGGCAATCTGCGCATCAACTACAATAGCATCGACGAGGCGTTCGAGATGTTTGGAAAGTACACTCTTGAGAAAGGTTCCTATAACTTCACCCTGCAAGACATTATTCTCAAGGACTTCACAATTCGCGATGGCAGCACCATCAGTTTTGACGGTGACCCCTACAACGCCATTCTCGACATCAGCGCCATTTACAGCCTCAATGCCAACCTGAGCGACCTCGACGACTCGTTCTCAACCGACCGCGACATCAACCGCACCAATGTCCCAGTCAATGCACTGCTGATGGTGAAGGGTGGCATCAGCGAACCTGAACTCTCGTTCGACCTCGAGTTCCCAACCCTCTCGAGCGATGCCTACCGCAAGGTTAAGAGTGTCATCAGCACCGACGAGATGATGAATAGGCAGATTATCTACCTGCTAGCGCTGAACCGGTTCTATACGCCCGACTACATGCAAGCCAACAAGAACAACAACGAGTTCACCTCGGTGGCTTCATCAACAATTTCATCACAGTTGTCAAACTTGCTAGGACAAATCAGCGAGAACTGGCAAATTTCGCCTAACTTCCGAAGCAACAAGGGCGACTTCAGCGACGTGGAGGTGAATCTCGCATTGTCGAGCCAACTGCTCAACAACCGACTCATTTTCAACGGAAACTTCGGTTATCGCGACAACACCTACAACACGCGCAACAGCAACTTCATTGGCGACTTCGACCTTGAGTACCTGCTCAACCGCAAGGGCTCAATACGTCTCAAGGCCTACAACCACTTCAACGACCAGAACTTCTATGTGCGCGACGCGATGACCACGCAGGGTGTGGGAGTGGTGTTCAAGCACGACTTCGACAGGCTTTTCAACAAGAAACAGCCAGCACAGGCACCCGACTCAACAGTCATCCCCTTCAATGAGCCTGCCGACACGCTGCTCCATTTCACCAGCCGCAATCCTAAATCTACCACAGATTCAACAGCAAAGCAATGAGAAATTTCGTTTTCGGCATATTATCGGTATTAGCTGTTGCTTTGATGGCACAAGACTTACCAACCGACTCGTGCTACAAGCGAGGCAGTTCTCCTTTTGCCCCAATCAACGAACGAAAGCTTTTCATTAAACACATTCGCGACAGCATCAATGCCATCCCCTTCGACACTACACGCGATAACGACTATTGGCGGCGATGCATCGTCAACGGTGAGTGGAGTTTCTTTAAGGACCCAACCGCTAAAAAGCCGGGGTTCCTCAATTTAGCCGCTAAAGCCTACTACTTCTACTCCAAAGCGTTCAACAACTACGACACTGCCTATGTCGTGGGCATCGACAAAGACTTCAAAGTCATGTTTATTAACGACAACTGGCTCGATAGCTATGGAGGCATGATTGCCGACAACAACATGAAGGTATTCATGCACTCCAATGTCAATTCTAGTGTGGGTGCACATTTCTCTTACATGGGCATTGGTTATACCTACACGTTCGACCTCGACAACGTCTTTGGTCGTGACCCAAAAAGGCATTCCAAGTGGAACATCTCGTTTGCCACATCTAGGTTCTCATTTGAGGCCTACAAGTCTCGAAACACAGGCATTGTAACAATAAGCCGATTTGGTGATTACAAATACAACAACAAGAAAGTTATAAAACAGAGATTTGATGGACTCATGCAGCGAACTTCGGGATTCAATATGTTCTACTTCTTCAATCACCGCAAGTACTCACATGCTGCAGCCTATAGTTTCTCCAAGAAGCAGAAGCGAAGCGCAGGAAGTTTCATCGCTGGTTTCTTGGTCACTACGCAGAATGTCGACATCGACTTCGCCACATTGCCTGAAGACATGATAAAATACCTGCCCGACGGTGGTCAGCAACTATTTTATAAGTATCACCACCGCTCTTATAGTTTCCTCGTTGGATATGCCTACAACTGGGTGTTCCGCCGCAACTGGCTCTTCAACGTCACTATGGAACCTTCAGTTGGATGGAACCATTCTTTCGACGACTCGGTCGATGGAAAGCGCGACATACCGGCGCTCGATCTCAGGGGAAGAATTGGGTTGGTGCGTAATTCAGGCTATTTCTTCTGGGGTTTGCAGATAGTCTTCGATGCACACCTTTACCATAGCAAATACCACAATTTCATCAACTCCCAAGAGGAGCTTAGCCTCACGGCAGGCTTCCGGTTTTAAGGGTTTGATGCCACATGCGCACCATTTTCACATATCGCTTTTGGGCAACAACAGTTGCTCTTGTGATGCTTGCTCTTGGCTGGGCAAGCACTGCTCGTGCGCTCGACATTAAATCAGGTACCTATTATTTCGACAACAGCAAGCTCAAGTTCAGTCAGGTAAAAATGGTGGTGGGAAGTTACAGCCGCGACTTCACGCAAGTCTTCGACATGGACACCGAGCCTTCTCATGGCTGGTTCAAAACAACCATTAGCGACAAACTCACTGGCCTTTCCTACTACACATTTGTATCCACTACAGCTCCAGCAGGAGTCTACGATACTAAATTGCACCTCTTTCTCGACAGTATTGCCACTGCCGACTCTACTGTGCGGCGCACCAACCTGAAAAGCGCAATGGACATTTCGCCCGACTACGGAGGCCGGTGGATATTCTGCCCTCTCGATGATGGCGAGCGCAGCGATGGATATTGGCGACCCGACTATAGCTATGGCGTGAATCCCTCGGGCACGCTTCCCATTGTTTATCTCAACACTCAAGACTCTGCCACTATCGCCACCAAGGAATACTACATCGACGGCAACCTGTGGATTGAGAACACCACAACCCCGTTAGGTTCCAGCGATGCACCACTGCCCATCGAGGTAAAAGGACGAGGCAATTGGACATGGAAGCACTCTTTCAAGAAACCTTATAAGGTGAAGTTTGCCACCAAGCAGGAGCCTCTGGGACTAGAGCGCAGCAGGCATTTCATCTTGATGGCACACAGCGAGGACTTCAGCGGTTATCTGCGCAACACCACAGGCTTTGAGATTAGCCGCATGCTCGACATGCCCTACACACCAAGCGAACTTCCTGTGGAACTGGTAATCAACGGCGAATATATGGGGCTTTATTTCCTTTGTGAGAAAAATAGGGTCGAGGAAGGAAGGGTCGACATTGTGGAACAGAGCGACAACGAGACCGACCCCTATAATGTCACTGGCGGATGGTTGCTCGAGCTAAGCGACGATGGTAACGTCGTTATCAATCAACATCAAAACAATGATCCAGCCAATCCTAAGTTCTCATTCATCACTCAATCACCCGAAGTGCTCTCGCAGGCACAGCGCAACTACATTCACAACCTGGTGGCTAGTGCCGATAGCTGCATCTATATCGCCAACAAGAATGACCAGCATTGGGAGCAGATTCTTGACATGAACTCACTGGCAAAGTTTTACGTCATCCATGAGGTAATGGATAATGTGGAGGCTTTCTCGGGTAGCCTGTTCATGTACAAAGACCGGGGATGGGACGAGAAATTCTATTTCGGGCCCGTGTGGGACTTCGACAATAGTTTCTTTCAAGAGAGTACAACAAGCGACCATTTCATCTTCGACTACGATACTCACTATTCTTTCCTTTGGATTAAGGAAGTGCTCAAGTTCCCTCGGTTCCAGCAGGAGGTGAGGAAGGTTTGGAAGGAGTTTGGCGACAAGCAAGTGCTCAGTCACATCATCGACCATGCTTGGGAGTGGCGATACATGGTCACTGCTGCCGAGCAGCACGACCGCCTCAGGTGGTATCAATATGCCAGCAGCCACGGCCCCGAGAAACCAGCGGAGTACCTCGACGTTATTTCCAGGAAAGTGGAGTGGCTCAACGCGCAGTGGAGTCGCACTGCCTCGGCCGATGTCAACCAGGACGGAGCAGTAAATGTAGCCGACATTTACGCCATCTACGACTACCTCCTCAACGGCAGCAATCAATACTTAGCGACTTCCGATGTCGATGGCGACGGGGCGGTCACCATTCACGACCTCATCCTCGTCTACAACCTTATTCTAGGATTCTAAACGAAAAAACAACCAACGATTAACGATTAACGAAAAACGATTTCCCTTATCACGGGCTTTCCCACAAGCTTGTTGAGTTGAGCGATAATGCTTGAGCGCGACAGCATCAAGTCGTTACGCAACGCGGCACTTGATATCTTCACCCTTATCACTCCATCCTCCACATAGCGCTCAGTGGTCATGCGGTTCACACCGGGACCCACCACTTGGCTCCACAACTGCAATGCCTTGTGCTCGAGAACAGCTGTCTCGATATCCTCTTGCTGCATGAAGTCGCCTATTATTTCGGCTATCGACTTCGCATCGGTGCGTTTCATGGGGTCGATACCTCCTCCTTGCGGCTCACTATGGGCGTTATCACGCCATTCTCCACAACCATCATGGCATAGTCGCCACTCATCATCGCCACTATCTCGTCAAGGTGGGTGCGGTTGGTGTCGGTAATGAATATCTGCCCAAAGTCCTTGCTGTTGCTCACCACGTTCACTATGCTCACAACGCGCTGCTCATCGAGCTTGTCAAAGATGTCGTCGAGCAACAGTATGGGCGTAGTGCCAGTATACTTCTTCAGGAACTCAAACTGCGCCAACCTGAGCGCTATGGTGTAGGTCTTGCACTGACCCTGCGAACCCGTCTTGCGCATGGGATGGCTACCCATCCACAGGTCGATGTCATCGCGGTGAACGCCGCGGGTGGTGTAACCCATTATCATGTCGCGGTCGCGGTTGGCATTCAGCAGCTGTTGCATGGTCATCTCGCTCAAGTGGCTCTTGTAGCTAAGCCGAACCTGCTCGGCTTCACCGGCTATAGTGCCATAGTAGCGCATGAATATCGGGGTGAATTCCTCAATCCAACGCTTGCGTGACTCGTGAAGCAAAGCTGCTGTGCTGCACATCACCTGCTCCACACTCTCATAGAGCAACGGGTCGCGGTAATCGTTCTTTATCATTGAGTTGCGCTGCTCAAGGGCCTTGTTGTAGCGTATTAGAGCATCAAGATATTGACGGTCGCCCTGACTTATAATCTGGTCCATAAGGCGGCGACGCTCCTCGCTTCCACCCCTTATCAGGTCCCAGTCGAGTGGCGACACCATAACCAGTGGCAACAGCCCAATGTGCTCGCGCAGGCGCTTGTAATCCTTGCCGTTGCGCTTAACTGTCTTGCGCTTGCCGCGCTGCACGCTTAGCGATATCTCTTCGGGCGAACCTTTGCGGCTGTAGCGACCTTGAAGCATCAGGAAGTCGGCGTCATGATTGATGGCAGCGTTGTGCTCATTGCTGCTGGTGAAACTCTTGCAGTAACTCAGGTAATAGATGGCGTCGAGCACATTGGTCTTGCCCATGCCATTATTACCTATCAGGCAATTCACCTTCGACGAGAAACGCAACTGCGCCTCACCAATGTTCTTGTAGTTCAATATCGTTAGCTGCTCGAGTGTCATAGCACTGCAAAGATAGAAAAAAGTTTTTAGTTTTTAGCTATTAGTTTTCAGTCTTATTCAATAAAAAGACATTCTAATCTATAACAGGAAGAAGAGCGACACGCCAGCGACCGAGATTATGGCGCCAAGCACGCTCTTGGCGGTGATGGGCTGCTTGAAGAGCCACCACGCAGGCAGGATGATGATGATAGGGGTCAACGCCATAAGGGTGCTGGCGATGCCGGCACTAGTATATTGCACGGCGAGTAGAGAGCATCCCACTCCCACAAATGGGCCGAATATTGTGGTTAATGTCGCCACTGTCATGCTTGTGCGGTCGGTAATGTTCTTGCGTAGCGACGTGAAGCCATCGCGGAACATGAGCAGGAGGAAGAATCCCGTGATGCCCGCCAGGCAACGGAACACGTTGGCATAGAATGGCAATATCCATGGCTCACAGGGAGCCTCAAGCGACGCCTCATAGTGGTTCATTCCAATCTTGCTAAGCACCAATCCCATGCCTTGACACACGGCGGCGCCAATGGCAAAGAGCACGCCGTTGAGCGGCAATTTGAGCGAGAGGCGGTGACTGCTGTCGCCACGGCCCAGCACCGTGATGGCGATACCCGTGAGGGTGACCACCATCGCCACAATACCCATTGGCCTGATTTCCTGTCCTAGTGTGAACCACGCCATGATGGCGGCAGTGATGGGAGCTAGCGTCATGAATAGCTGGCCAAACTTCGAGCCAATGATGATATAGCACTGAAACAGGCAGAAGTCGCCTATCACATAGCCAACAAGACCCGATAGCATCATCCACAGATAGGCCTCGCTGCTCGCCTTGGCAGGCAACGGACTGCCCGTCACCATCCAGAACAGAATGGCCGAGAACACCAGCGTGATGCCCATGCGCACGAAATTGAGCGTCACGTTGCCCATGCGCTTGCTGCCCATCTCGCTCAACAGCGCTGTTGCCGTCCACGAGAAAGCTACACCTATCGATATCAATTCGCCTAAATATTGCATTTGCTACTATTTAAATCATCTTGAGTCCGTTCCAAATCATCTTCACGATTCCTAATTATTGCCACCGATGCAACTGCACCAGTGAGCTGGAATGTCTTGAAAACGGCTTTTGGCGACAATGCCGTCAAGGGCACTACCTCGCCATCGTCAGTTATATCAAACGAAGGAAACTCATGAGTCAACCCAAGCCCCGTAGCTTTGGCATAGCTCTCCTTGAGAGTCCACAGTTGCGTGAAGAACAATTCCTGCTCCTCAACACTGGCAAGCGCATCGAACCGCGCTATCTCAGCCTCGCTCATCGTGTAGTTCACAAGGCTGCGGCGAAGCTTGACTATCGTCTGCACATCAACTCCCACAGGCCTATAGCCCATCGCACACGCCACAAGCATTCCGCTGTGCGACATGTTGAAGTGGAGTTCGGGATGACTGCTCAGCACTGGCTTGCCGTGCTCACCTGCGGCATATACCATGTCGCGCTCGCGCAGTCCGTGTTCCATGAGCATGTTGTCGAGCAGCAGGCCTGCTCCGGCGCTCAGCCACTTGCCACGCTCAAAGCGGTAGCGCGCCACCTTTTCGCGGCGCTCGCGCGATAGCATTTGCAAAGCAGCGTCAAGAGCCCCTGGCGCTCCCAGCGGTTCCACACTAGCGATCTTCACCACACAACCGTCAATGACAAATCGCTTTAATATGGTAATGCCCATCGCATTTCTCATGGGTGCAAAAGTACAAAAAAAACAATAACCAACTGCTTTGCGTGACAGAAAATAACCCACAGCGCTCAAACTTTGGCGATAAATCATTATCTTTGTCGTTGATATGCAAGATATATTTTCTAGAACCGAAATGTTGCTGGGCAAGGAAGCTGTAGCTGCGCTTGCTAGATGCCGTGTAGCGGTATTTGGCGTGGGCGGTGTGGGTGGCTATGCAGTCGAGGTGCTGGCTCGCAGTGGGGTGGGGGCGATTGACCTCTACGACAACGATGTGGTTGCTCCATCCAATATCAACCGCCAGATAATTGCCACCACGAGCACCATTGGCCGTCACAAGGTGGACGTGGCGGTAGAGCGAGTGCGCGACATCAACCCCGCTTGCAAGGTGCAGGGCTTCAAGATGTTCTACGTTGTGGCAAATGCCGATGAGGTCGACATCTCGCAGTATGACTACGTTGTCGACTGCATCGACACTGTGAGTGCCAAGATGGAACTCGTGCGTCGCTGCACACGGTTGGGTGTTCCCATCATTTGCAGCATGGGAGCAGCTAATAAGTTAGATGCCAGCGCATTCCGCGTTGCCGACATCAGCGACACCGACGTGGATCCACTCGCACGCATCATGCGCAAGAAACTGCGCAAGGAAGGCATTGAGCATTTCAAATGCGTCTTTAGCAAGGAACAGCCTCGAGAGCCGCTTGAGCCATGCGACGATGACAAGCAAGGCAAGCGACCCATTCCCGCCAGCAACGCATGGGTGCCGGCAGCGGCAGGCCTCATCCTGGGTGGAGAAGTGGTGCAAGACCTTATTTGCTAATTTCCAAATTTTGCATCAATAGCTGAGCGAGACGCTGGGCGGTGTCGTTGATTTCCTCTTCGCTCTCAAGATAGGTAGAGTCAAACTGCAACTGTGCTTTCTTGTAGAACTTGTTCCTTGCTTTCAATCCCTTTTTTACCGATTCCTTTATCTCCTCGTCGCTCAGGTCGTTGAGCAATGGACGCTTGCTGCGCTGCTCAGGCAGCACCAGGCGCGAAGTGATGCGCTCCACGCTCGCGCGCAGCCACACCGTGACGCCCACGCGGTTCATCAGCTCCATGTTGCCAGGCTGCAGCGGAGTGCCACCGCCACACGCCACAATCGCGTCGCCACCAGTGCCAGCAACCTCATTTAGAGCCTCACGCTCCAATTGGCGGAAATGAGCCTCGCCATGCGTCATGAAGACCTCCTTCGCCGTCATCCCGCACTTCTCCTCAATGAAAACGTCAAGGTCGACAAACCGCCATCCAAGCAACCGCGCCAGCGGCTCCCCGAGCGTCGTCTTCCCGCAACCCATATATCCTATCAAAAACACCGTCTTCATCACAATTATTTTAAGAAGTTCCTTGTATCGCTGCTCTGCCGCAATTTTCAACACAAATAATTCTCGCCATCTCATTAAGCTCAAGGCATTGCTCTCTTCTTATCTTCCGGTGGTCATTATGATGCGGCCATGGTGCGAGCATTAACAACTTGCCTTGAGCGCAGGCATCAAACCGTTGCCCTCCAGGTTTTGTTAAGGGAGCAAAACCGTTCTCTTGCAACACAATGATAGGAAATCCATGATTGAAAACAGTTCCCATTATTTTTTTCTCTCCTGAACTAATACTTGGAGAAACAAGAACAGCACCATTGATGGCTTTTAAGAGAAACTGCTTACATAATTCTTCTATTCGTTCGTTGGTTAGGTCTTGCGAACAACGAACCTGCACTAGGTTAGGAGCGTTAAGTAAGAAGATATTTCCTTGGGCTGCAAATGTGTAATTACCCACTTTTACATTTTGACGTACTCTAAAAAAATCTGGATGACAGCTCTTTATTGCTCGGCGACGAGGGTTGTCATATAGATAGTCTTTCATCCGTTGTAATTGCCCATCATTGTCAAGGATTATGTCATTATATCCTTGCTCCCAAAGTGCTTTATTTTCGCTTTTTATAGCACCTTTCTCTTTGAGAAAGCGATACTCTCGGTTGCAAGCCACTTTGAAACCATTGATTATAGTGCCTAGATGAACAGGAATTCTTTTCTTAATAAAAATTATAGCATGCAAGTGATCGGGCATGATTTGTTGTGACCATATTTCTACTTCTGGATAGATCTGAGGTATGTTAAAAAGGGATTTTACAACAGCATCACCCAAAAGGCTACGATCCATTCTTGCCTTTTGTTTCACTCCATCACCTAAAATAATGCCAAGTAATGGATTTCGCCCTTCAACAACCAGTGTTATCATATAGACACACCGCGATTTATAGTCATGACCAACACGCCTACGCTTCATTGAAGGTTTCAAATCACCCGCCCATTGTTTTGATCTTTTATACCTCTCCCAATCCATGCCACAAAGATAAACCAAATAGAAAAAAAAGCAAAGAACTAAAAGAAAAAATGATTAAAACCACGACAAAGTCGTGGTACGGAGAGCTTAAGAGGTCCCCCGTCCTTGCCACGAAGAGTCTAAGAGGTTCCCCGTATCGCGGCTTTGCCGCGGTCAAAATAAGCGTCCGCTTCGGTTAATCTATTGCGCCACATCGTGGCGTTCAACCATCAGCACCCAGGTGCTTCTATTATGAATTTTGCATTATGCATTAAACTTTCTTCCCCCCTGAATAGTCTTCTACCTTCCGTCAATGTACTCGGCGACACAAGCGCACAGCCCCATACAACAAAAGACAAGAAAAACCGCCTCAACTGAGACGGTTTTTATCAGTTTGCTATTTTAGATTGTATATATTTTGATATTGATTTACTCTCTAATTCTCGCATAACATTCTCCATATAATCCCAATTTGGATTACCCAAATCATCAATAGGCAAAAGGAGTTTTGAACGTATCATTCTTTTGGGTCGCCATTTTCTGGCATAGGTAAAACATACTCTTTGCTTCTCAATGCAACCAATAAGGTATAACGCTATGTGCCTATTTAATGTTTTACCTTTCAAATAAAGTGGATTAACGTCATGGGTGCAGGTGAAATCTTCAACTTGATAATAAGCGTAACCAACAGAGCCGTTATTTGTTACGCATATAGCATTGCCTGGGAAAATTTTCATTTCTATTGGCTCATTTTTGCCATAGCCAATTTTGGAATTTGCTTCAATAGTTTTATAATCGGTAAAACCAGTTACTCCATTATTCGAATCAGAAGCACCTATAAATGGTATATTTCCGTCGTCATAACACGGTGGCTTTTTGTTGTAAAACCCCTTGCGGATAACGAAGATATCAACAAAATCAAAGATTTTCCATTTTACCCCCCCACCGAAACGACTGATTTACAGCCACTTAACTTTGCCTTGAAAATTGGCAGAGTAGTTTTCAATATATCTTGCTCAACATTCTTCATGAATGTTGACATAAATTCAAAGTCGATATCGCCATGTTCGTTTACAGGCAATAGCAACTTTTCTCGCTTTATACGTTCATCGTTTATTTCACGGTTAAAACTATATTTTTCGCTCAAACGACTAACCAAAGGGATTAAAAACAAGTAAGCATATTTGTCAAGTCCTTCACGCTTTAATTTCGTTACATGATCGCTTGCAACAAAATCATACTTATGAAAGAAGGCAGAACCAACACTACCACTGTTAGCGATAGTCAAGCAATCAGCAAAAATTCTTACGCTGTTTTCATTACCGATGAAGCCATCAACACCATTGTTAAACGCTGTTGAGGACACATAAGGAGTAGTCCCTTCTGTGTGGTCTGCTTTTTTAAGGCGTTTGCCTCTTTGGATTTCGGTAAATACTTCGGTGAAAAAGAAAACTTTCCAATTTGAACCGAGTGATTTACCCCCCCTATTATCTCGTTGATAATCAAGCGTTTGCATAGTCTTTCTAATGTCGGTTTTAATATTTCTTGTTCTTTTGCCCTCATGTATGCTTCCATATAAGCATAATTAGGCTCATTATTTTCATTTATAGGCAGTAAAATCTTTTGTCGTTTCATTCGCTGGCTATTAAACTTATAGCCGTATGCATATTTATCTTTTTGCGCTTGAATTGAAACGGCAAGAAATAAAAGTGTAAACTTATTATTCTTTGATGGGTCTTTCCATTTAACCCTTTTAACATCATCTGAGAACAAAGCAAAATATGGATGATAAAACGAAAATCCCACACTGCCATTGTAATTCACACCAAGCAAATTATTATCAAAACTGCCATTTCTGTTTGAACAATAAGCAGTAATGCCGTTATTCATTTCAGACGCACCAATAAATGGTGTGTCGCCATCTTCCATATCAGATTTAGTCAAACGTACACCATTGCCGATTGTTACAACATCTTCAAGGAAGAACTCTTTCCATTTTATATCTTTACTCGTCATGCCTCATTTCTCCTTTCTTCTCGTCAAATAGATAACCACGGCCATGAGTTATCATATTAAACTCAAAAGTCAAATAATCAGCCATTGTACGCTCAAAATCTTCTACCGATGGAATCTCATCGTTAAAATAATAGAAAGCATGCAACCATTCATCATCAGGCTCTATTGTTGTCTCAACACAAAATTTCGTTTCAGCTTCAACACGTCCAAACCAAACGTCAAGCAAATGTTGCTTTTTATCTTTTGCTGAGGCAGTTTCAACGAGTCCAACATGTTTTTTAACCTCAAATCCATCATCTTCAAAGTTAATGAACTTGCAAATGTGGTCTTTTGGGTGAGGAATGCCAGCAGTGAATATCACAATACATGGATTTGTACCCACGCGATAGAAAGTATTGGTATTAAGAGTAATTACGCCCTCTAATGTGTGGTGTTTCAAAATACTTTCTTTTATATTACGTTCCTCAACAGTTTTGCCAGTCACTGATGATTGAGGAATAATGACGATAGCACGCCCTCCAACAACAAGAGAATCCAACAAATGCTCCGTGAAATTGATTTCATATTGGCTTGGGTCTTGTTTTGTTCCCTGCGAATATGGTGGGTTCATCATTCCAACTGTACAACCATTCAGTTGCAATTTCTTGGAATTTTCGCCTAAGAAATCTTTATTTTCAAGGTTACTTTTACCATCACCTCTTAAAATCATATTTGTTGTGGCAATAGTAAACATATATGGTTGTGACTCAATGCCATATAATTGGTCTTGCCTTATATGCCGTTTTTGGGTGTCATTCTTTGTCTTGTTCAACATATTATGCATGGCAGCAATCAAAAAACCAGCCGTGCCACAACAAGGGTCAATCACCACATCTGTTGGCTTTAAATCCACCAATTCACAAAACAGCTCAGTAATGTGCTTTGGTGTCAAGACTATGCCTAGACTTTGCCCATCGCCACCCGAATAAGACATAAATTCACTATAAAAACGGCCTAAATAGTCCTCTGCCGATTTACTATAACGTATGCTTTTATAGATACTGTTATATATAAAATCAGTATAATGTTTTAGTGGTGTTTTTCCTAACTTATCATTTATTTCATTAATTCTTGGTGTATCTTTTATGACATTGAATTGACTAAGCAATTTATCACGCTTTGTTGATGGAGTTACATTTACTCGTTTCAAATGTGATTCTATTGCATCATAAATTTTTTGACCATCTGTTTTTACATCTTGGTCACCAGTTAGTGAAGAAATAGAGAAATTATTTTGATGGATCTCTTGTAAAGCAAGCAAAATCCCCGAGACAATTAAAGGTTTATCTTGGTCTTGAATGCTGCCATATGTACGCAAATCCTCATGAAGTTGTTGAGCCTCTCTAAGTATCTCTGTGGTTGCTTTTTCTTTATCGGTCTCTTCTTTTAGAACTTCAGTCAAATAATATTCATCAATATTATTTTCATTGAAAGAAACAAAAGTTTCAACATCATTTAAAACCTCCCATTTACCACGCTCATTAATGAAGATTGGAGTGATTTTGTGGTGTTTCTGATTGCCCGAAACGCCAAAAGCAATAACTTTTTGATAAGAAGTGTTTTTCGCAAGATGTAAACCATAAAACAATGCTCCATTCATTGCATAATCACGCACATCTTTAATCTCTTGCGAAATCAAATCATTATCATCATACTTAACATGGTCGGTTAAGTTGGCTTTATCCTCTATAACTAAAAGAAAATCCCTAACAACACACACAAATTCGGGATAACCAGCGTTGCCAGTTCCAGATTTTGAAGCTGTTTTTAAGGCTTCGTTAATTTCCTTAATGTCACTGCCTTGTTCTGAAAAGTTAATTTTAGCTTCTTCAAGCATTTTCCTAACAAGACCATCAGTTATAATCTCTTGTTTTCCCATTTTTTGATGTTGCTTTTTTCAAAACCACAAAAATACAACATTTTCTATAATTTTCCACTATCACGGTAAATTTCCCCCCAAAAAATCACTCATAAAGGTGATTGCCAATGTATGCTGCAACAGTTGCAGAAAAAAGGGCGAGCGGCTATCGCCACAACGCCCTCATTATAAGCCGTAATTTTCTTTTACGAAATCTTTCCAATGCGATTCTTCATCTTCATACCAATAAGCTTCATAATCTCGTGTTATGCCTTCTGCTTTAGCGTATGCAGCAGCTTGCCCTTCAACATCTGAAAAGTCAGGGAATAGTGTGCTTAACGCGTCTTTCACTCTATTTATAATAGAATCAACATCATCAACATTGCTTGCATTTTCGCTTTTCAACTTCTCTGCTTGGTCAAAGAAATCACTTTGGAATTCATGTTCATCATAAAGCTCAAATATTACATGAAAGTTTTCGCCACAGATTGTGTAGGTTGCACTACCACAATATGCACTGGATTTAATACCATCTTTGTCAACAACAATCAGATAAAGCTCGCCGTTGTGCTCATATTCTTCCACAAAATTTGGCGCCTCAAGATCCTCGAGATAGTCGCCTTTTTTTATGGATTCAATAATTAAATTTGCTTTGTTTGATAAATCTTGAGGTGTCATAATACGAATCTTTTTTCATGCAAAAATACAATATTTTCGACAATATACCACTATCATGGTATATTTTAGGAAAAAAATATAAAGTACAATATTGACAAAGAGCGTGGGCGTTGTTTTGTATTGCGTCACTCCGTGGCGTTCAACCATCAGCACCGCAGGTGCTTCTCTCTTCGCTCTCCCCTGAATAGCTTTCTACCTTCCGTCAATGTACTCGGCGACGCAGTCGCCGTCAAAAAAACATCTCCACAGCACTTCCCCGCGCAGCCTTTCCTCCCCTCTTCCCTCTCCCCTCTCTCCTAAAAAAGCGCTGTGCTTTTTTAATGTTGTTTCCCCTTCCACCACCTCATTACTTTTGTCGCAGTAACAATTAAAACTCAAATATTATGGAAATTAAAACTATCTCCGAAGAATTCATCCGTCGCATGGATGACGAGTTGAAATATCACTCTAAATTATATCAGAAAGAAGGCGAGCCTTTCGGCTCTCAGGAACTCTCAACAATGGCAGTAGGCTCATTGCCGCCAGTCGACCTGTGGCATGGTCTCTGGTACCAAGGCGAGATGGCGTGTCTGTTTGGTGAACCAAACGTCGGCAAGACCATACTCGCTATGCAGATTGCCAACGAACTCAGCAAGCGAGGTCTCAAGACACTCTACTTCGACTTTGAGAATGCCGCCCACCAGTTCAAGGCGCGTTATAGCACCGAGAAGTACGACGACCGCTCTGGCGATGCCTCTTTCATCGTCAAGCCCCTTAACCCGAACTATTCCACCGCTCCGCTCGACAGCCGAAGCATCCTCGACTATATCAAGAAGGACTTCATAACCGAGCGAGCGCCTGTCATCATCATCGACGACATCACACACCTCATTGGCTCGGGCGACCAGGCCGACGTGCGCCACGTCCTCAACACTCTACGCAGCTGGACGCAGCATTTCCTCGTCTCGATTCTCGTGCTGGCGCACTCCAAGCGACGTCGCCCATCCTCTCTCACCACCATCGAATCGCTGGCGGGTTCCTTCGAGTATTCCTATGCCTTCGACTCTATCTTCTCGCTTACGCGTGCCAATAGGTACAACGCCGAGAACAAAGGCATCACACATTATATTAAACACCACAAGAACCGCATGGGGCCAGTATACTACAACGAGCTGAACGTCATCACTACGCAGTTCGGACGCGACGAGGGCAACGGATTCCTCCAGTTTAACGAACTCTACACAGGAGGCAACGAGCGCCAGCTCCTCCGTGACTTCGGATACAAAACCAGCGACGAGATACGTCAGGCTATCATCCAATACCGAGCGTTACATTACACCACAAGAGAGATAGCAGCCGTCGTTGGTTGCTCACAGTCACATGTCTCAAAAACCTTAAGCAAGTACGAGGCACAACAAGAACAATCCACTACTTTCAGTGATTCCAGTGATTCTAACGATTCCAACGATTCCATGCTTCCATCCGAACCCACACTCTCCACTCTCCCCTCTGCCCTCTCACCTATCACGCAGCTATTGCCACCCGTCATGCCTAGGATAAAACTAGAGCCCGACCTCACCCCAATCTACGACGCCTCAAAATACACCATCGACCCCTACGGCCAGAGATGCACAAAGGAGGAATATGACCTTTATTACAACGACGATGAGGAACAGGAAAACTTCTTCAATCCATTCGCCGACGATGACCACGAAGAAGATGAATTTGATGACGATGACTGGGATGACGATAATGACAACAATGAAGAAAGGGTGAACTTATCTTGAGGCTCGCACTTGCCGCAAAGAAAAGCGGTTGATTTACCTTAGTTGTAAACCAACCGCGTGTTGTTTTGGATGATGTAGGGTTAGCCCTTGGCTCTAGTGTAGTCAAATTCAAAAGTACCCTGTTTTATATGTAATATATCATCTTTAATGGATATTTCATAAGTCAAGGCTTCTGAACTACTCGCACTATAAGTCATTGTTAAAATATTGCCCTTTAATGACCATGTAAAATTATAATCAGGAGACATAACACCATCAATAAACATCCATGACTTGCCAGTATGATCTGCATTAAAAAGTATATAACCTGAATGAGGATGTGTCACTACAACCTTGCCATCTACTATGTTATATACATCTCCAACCCATGAACCAATGAGTTCCTGTTCAAGATTCTGTTTTGGTTCGTCTTTATCGTCGCCGCAGGAAGTGAGGACGAAAGGCTGAATGATTGCCAATAATAAAAGTATCTTCTTCATAATGTCGTGATTTTATTGGTTATTAATTCTTTTGTGCAAAGATACAACAAAATTAGTGGAAGTTGAGAGAAACACCAAATTAATTTGAGTATTTCCTAAGCGCAGCCTAATTTATCTAAATGTTGGTCTTTGCAACGTTTTTGGCCTCGTAAATAAAAATCAAAAACTTTGTCATTGATTTTGCATTTATCTCGTCTTGCACTATCTTTGCGAGGAAAAAGCAAAAAAGACTATGTCGAGCAACAAGAGAAAATGGTATGTTGTGTGGATTGGCACAGAGCCTGGAGTGTGCGACACGTGGACCGAGTGCCAGCTGCGCACGAAGGGCTATCCTGGGGCTCGCTACAAGAGCTTCGACAACCAGGAAGATGCCATCGAGGCGTGGCGAAACGGATATGAGGAAGAGGCACGCAATGTGCTGCGCGCCATTGCCAACGCCCCTCGCCGCAAGGACGAGGTAGACTACACGCTCATCCCCGAAATCATCCCCGGCAGCTGGGCAGTGGATGCCGCCTGCAGCAAGAATCCCGGCGCTATGGAATATCGCGGCGTGGACGTCTACACCGGTGCGCAGATTTTCCATCAGGGACCTTACCAGCAGGGTACCAACAACATAGGCGAGTTCCTCGCCATCGTGCATGCCCTTGCGTTGCTCTACAACCGCGGCGACTCGACCACTGCCATCTACAGCGACAGCCGCACGGCACAAATCTGGGTGCGCAAGCGCCGCTGCGGCACCAAACTCGAGCGCACGCCACAAAACTCAAAACTGCTTGAAATCGTGGCACGCGCCGAGCAATGGCTACAAACCCACACCACCCAGAACCCCATCTACAAGTGGCAGACCGAAAAATGGGGCGAAATCCCCGCCGACTTCGGCCGCAAGTAATCGCAACTTTAGCAAGTGCATGGAAACAACTTCTCTGAAACAGAAATACAGGCGCTTCAAGCAGTGGCAACGTGAGCCTCTTCACTATCACGACAGCGGCGACACTCATCGATGCTGCAACTGTGGCATCGAGTTTCAAGGCAACTATTGCCACTCGTGTGGGCAAAAGGCCACCATGGGCACCATTTCATGGCACAGCGTGTGGCAAGGCATTGCCGACGTGTGGGGATTGGGCGGACGCTCACTGCCTCGCTCCTTGTGGTACCTGCTGTGCCGCCCAGGCTATCTCATGAGCGACTACATCAATGGCAAGTGCCAGGCAAGCTTCCCGCCAGTTAAGATGATGGTCATCGTGGGCGCGATATTCGTCACTCTGAGCTGGATTATGGGTTACGAAACCTTTGAACAATCCAGCGAACCTATCACCAGCACCGGTTTTTACTACTACTACGACCGCTTTTTCCAAATTTTGGAGAATAATATAATTTGGGAAGTGCTGTTCATGCTCATGTTTCTCATTATTCCCACCTGGTTTGTGTTTCGGCATTCTCCACGCAACCCGCATCACACCTTGCCTCAAGGGTTTTATATCCAGGTGTTTATAGCCACCCAATTCATGCTCATGATTGGCTCATTAACCTTCCTCGATGAGTTACTGCGCCACATTGGCATCAACGATATTTCGACCGACTGGATCATGATAATATTCGTGCCTTTCATGTTTATCGACTACAAGCAACTGTTCGGCTACAACTGGTGGGGAACGCTGTGGCGCTTCGGGATGATGTTAGCATTATTGCTTTCCTTCTTGCGGAGTAGTGCACGCCTATTCTGGCTCGTTGAGGGCATTAAGCACAAAGGCGATAGCCCCACCACCCTGATGGTAGAAATGATCATTTACTTTGCACTGCTTGCGCTGCTGGCCCTGGCCACCCACCTTATCAACCGCAAGACATCTAAAGAACGCCAACTGAAAGCCCTTGAGAATAATCATTCCGAGGCCTAACGATCCATTTTTTGGGACCCCAAAACCGCCTCGCTCAGCACATTTTGCGAGCGAGCCGGGCACAGATGTTTATTTTTGTCGAACTCACGTTATCTAATAAAAATCTCAAAATATGAGATTTCGATGGTAGGTTATAGTCTATAATACGTCAAAAATCATTACCTTTGTCGTCACAAACTAATAAGACTTTCATATTTTGAATACCGAAGAAAAAAACGAAATTATCGCGCTCATTAAGCAGCAAGTGGTACCAGCCATTGGATGCACCGAGCCGATTGCAGTGGCACTCTGCGTCGCCAAGGCAACAGAAGTGTTGGGACATGTTCCCGACAAAGTGGAGGTGCGACTGAGCGCCAACATTCTCAAAAACGCCATGGGCGTGGGAATCCCCGGAACGGGAATGATAGGACTGCCTATCGCCATCGCACTTGGAGCGCTCATAGGCCGACCCGAGAAAGAACTAGAGGTGCTGTGCGACTGCAATAAGCAGGCAGTGGAGCGCGGCAAGCAGTATATCGCCGAGAACCGAATCCATATCTCGCTCGAGGAGAATGACCCCGACAAGCTCTATATCAATGCCCTTGTGACTGCCAGTGGGCACGAAGCCGAGGCTCGCATCAAGACGCACCACACTCACTTCGTGCTGTTGCGCAAGGACAGTGAGGTGCTCACTGATAACGACAAGCCCGCTTGCCAATGCACCTCGGAGCAGGGTGCTGAAGGACCTAAACTGACCCTGCGCAAAGTGTATGACTTCGCAACAGAGACCGATGTCGATGACCTGCGCTTCATCCTCGAGGCGAAACGACTCAACGAGGCAGCTGCTGAAAGCGGACTCCGCGAGAACTATGGTCACCAGCTGGGCAAGACGATGCAGTCGCCACTAGGGCGAGGCATCATGGGCGAGAGCATCTTCTCAAAGGTACTCTCGGTTACTAGCTGCGCCTGCGACGCACGCATGGCAGGTGCGATGGTGCCCGTGATGAGCAATTCGGGCTCGGGCAATCAGGGCATCTGTGCAACTATGCCAGTCGTAGTGTTTGCCGAGGAGAACCATAACACCGAGGAGGAGACCATCAGAGCGCTCATCATCTCAAACCTCACTGCAATCTACATCAAGCAGACGCTGGGAGCTCTCTCAGCGTTGTGCGGATGCGTCGTGGCGTCGACAGGAAGCAGTTGCGGCATCACCTACCTCATGGGAGGCACCTACGAGCAAATCAGCTACTCAGTCAAGAACATGATTGCCAACCTAACCGGCATGATTTGTGATGGCGCCAAACCCTCGTGCACGCTCAAGCTCACCAGCGGCGTGAGCACAGCCATGCTCAGCGCCATGCTCGCCATGCAGCACAAGTATGTGTCTTCGCAAGAGGGAATCATCGACGACGATGTCGACCAGAGCATCCATAACCTCACCGCCATCGGCAGCAAGGGAATGGATGTGACCGACCGCTTTGTCCTCGACATCATGACCCACAAGTCGAATGTGAAATAGTGTAATTATTCTGTTCTATTTAGTAAAACTCCTTCTCCATGAAAAAAATTATAATTTTTTATTTGATTTTTTTGTGCATTGCGACTTGTTATGCTAAACGGTTTAATAAAGTTCAACAACTTTCATCATCAGTAAAAACTATAACCGCAACCCTTGATGGAAATAAATACTTTCATCGAAATGGAGATATCTCAATTGCTGGAGTAAGATACCACGACTTATATTTTTTTTGGATAGGAGAAAATGTAAACTACAATAATTATAATCACATATTTGCTTTTTCAAAAGAAGGGAAACTTATACAAACAATTTCCTTGCCCCAAAATTTTGATAGTTCTGGGCAATTATTTGTAAGAAATGATTCTCTTCTAATAAGAAACGATTTTAGTGATTATCCAGATTACCATATATGTTTAATTGACACTACTTGGACAATAACGAAAATAAACAAGTTATCAAGGCTTATCTATGAGGATGCTGATTATCGCGTTTTTTATAAGGCGATGGGTGAATGGGGAACATATCTTCATTTCGTAGAACAACAAACAAATGTAATACACACTTACTATGGTAAAGAATCCCGAATAATCAAACATAAAGACGGCTATTATTTATATGGTCCTTATTCTGTAAGCTACATACACAACCCCAAAGAAGGAATAATAAACAGTTCTAACGTCCTAG
>JAEEGG010001841.1_pt1 | contig 56310 bp, 43 predicted proteins | sample 9134161 | NCBI WGS metagenome assembly JAEEGG01 (sample SAMN16246543, study PRJNA631951) | gut metagenome | biome: gut microbiome; feature: rumen; material: CR-attached | host: Bos | place: Iran: Karaj | collected 2018-10 | reverse complement strand
TCCGGTTCTCCGCACGCCTCACCGAAAGCGTCTGCTGCCTCGTCGGCGACGAGGCCGACCCGTCCGTGAACATGCAGCGCCTGATGAAGGCGATGAAGCAGGAAGCGCCGGAAGTGAAGCGCATCCTCGAGCTCAATCCCGACGCCCCGCTGATCCGGGCGATGGCGAAGAAATACGAGGCGGAACCCGGCAGCGCCGTGCTGACGGACTACGCCGCGATGCTGTACGACCAGGCCCTGCTCTGCGAAGGCTCCGAACTGCCCGATCCCGCCGCGTTCGCCCGCAGGACCGCGAAACTGATGACCGACGGTCTGACGAAGAACTGATCTGACGAAAAACCGAGAACGGAAGGCACTCCCCCCATGCCCGCACGACACACCGAACTGTACGAACTACTGGAGATCTCGCCCGATGCCGACGAGGAAACCATCAAAAAGGCGTACCGGCGTCTGGCCGTAAAATACCACCCGGACAAGAACCCCGGCAACAAGGAGGCCGAGGAGAAGTTCAAGAAACTCTCCCACGCCTACGAGATCCTCGGAAACAAGGAAAAACGCCAGATCTACGATCAGTACGGCGAGGACGCCGCGAACGGAAACGGAGGTGGCGGCGGATTCTCCGGCGACCCCTTCGACATCTTCAACCAGTTCTTCGGCGGCGGAGGCGGGGGAGGCTTCGAGTCCTTCTTCGGCGGCGGACGCAGACGAGATCCGAACGGCCCGCAGGAGGGCGCGGACCTGCGCTACAACCTCGGCATCACGCTGGACGAGGCGTTCAAGGGCGTCACGAAGAAGATCGAATTCAACCGTCCCGGCCTCTGCACCACGTGCAACGGCTCCGGCTGCGCCGACGGCACGAAGCCGGAACGCTGCGACCGCTGCAAGGGCAGCGGCCAGGTCGGCGTCTCCCAGGGCTTCTTCACCATGATGCACGAATGCCCCGTTTGCCACGGCACCGGCCAGAAGATCGCTCACAAGTGCGCCAAATGCAACGGCGTCGGCAAGGTCAGCGTCCATCGCGCCATCGAGGTCCACATCCCCGCCGGCATCGACACCGGAAACCGGATGCGCGTGAACGGCGAAGGCGAGCCCGGCCTGCGCGGCGGCGCGAACGGCGACCTGTACATCATGATCCAGGTCCGCCCGGACAAGCGCTTCCAGCGCGAGGACGAGGACATCTACGCCGAATACCATATCCCGTTCCCCGTGGCAGCCCTGGGCGGAACGGTCACCATCCCGACCGTGCACGGCGATGCCGAGCTGACGATCCCCGCGGGGACGCAGAACGGCGACGTGCTCACGCTGAAGGGAAAAGGCATGCCGGTGCGCGTACGTCCCGGCGTCTTCGGCAACCATCATGTGAAGCTCACGATCGATGTCCCGCGCAAGCTCAACGACGCGCAGCGCGAGGCGCTGAGGGCCTACGCCGCTGCGTTCCAGCCCGACAACGGCGGCGCGAAGAACAACGGCGCCGAACCGAACTTCACCATCAACGCCGAGAACGACCCGGGCTTCTTCCAGAGGCTCAAGGACAAGGTCGCCCAGCATCTCGACCAGACCAAGCTGTGACCATGAGCGCACGCACCCAGAAGTTTTTATGCGGTCTTGAGAATAAAACCCTCGCGCCGTACGCCGTTCACGCCGGAGCGCTTCGCGGGCGCCGTTACCCCGAAACGCCCCATCCGTACCGGACCGAGTTCCAGCGCGACCGCGACCGCATCCTGCACAGCCAGGCGTTCCGGCGGCTCGAATACAAGACGCAGGTCTTCCTGAGCACGACCGGCGACCATCTGCGGAACCGTCTCACCCACACGATCGAGGTGGCGGGCATCGCGCGGACGATCGCACGGAGCCTCGGGCTGAACGAGGACCTCACGGAGGCCATCGCGCTCGCGCACGACCTCGGGCACACGCCGTTCGGACACGCCGGGGAACGCGCCCTGCACAGTCTGATGGAGGGACATGGCGGATTCGACCACAATCTTCAGGCGATCCGCGTGGTGGACCTGCTGGAAAAGAAATACCCCGCCTACGACGGGATCAACCTCACATGGGAGACCCGCGCGGGCCTCATCAAACACCGTTCGCCGCTGCATCCGCCCGTACTCGACGGCGCGGAACTCGCCCCGGCCCCGTGCCTGGAAGCGCAGGCCGCCGACCTCGCCGACGACCTCACGTACTACGGACACGACGTCGACGACGGGCTGGACGCCGGAATCATCACGGAGGACATGCTGGACGGCATCGCGATCTGGCGCATGGCCGCCGAGGAAACGAAGTCGCTCGGGCTGAAACGCGGCGACGGAAAATTCCTGACCTACACCGTGCGCGCGCTCATCAACCGCATGGTCGGCGACGCCATCGAGACCTCGGCGAAGCTGATCGACGCGTCCGGCGTGAAAGCGCCCGGCGACGCCCCCGCGAAGGGCATGACGCTGATCGCGTGGAGTCAGGAATTCCAGGTGCTCACCAGCGAACTGAGGACGTTCCTGTACGAAAACCTGTATTTCTCACAGGAGCTCAACAAGCTTAACCAGCTGTCGAAAGACCGCATGTCGTTCCTGTTCGAGACCTTCGTGAAGCACCCCGAGCTCGCGGGCAGTCAGGTTCGCCGCCGCATGGAGACCGACGGCATCCACCGTGCCGTCACGGATTACATCGCCGGCATGACCGACGTTTTCGCCATCTGCGAATACCACAGACTGAAATGACCGCGCCAGCCAGGGCGCAGGCGAACGGCAGCGCGGGAATCTGGTAGCGCGGCATCAGCACCGGGCCCGGCGCCGCCAGATAATACAGCACAAACACCGCAAACAGCGTCAGGACGGTCCATCTGCGCCGCCGCAGGTAAATCCACACTCCTGCCGCCGTCAGTGCGTAGAGCACACCCGTAGCCAGCAGGAACGGCGCCGCGAGAAACGCCGCCGCGTAACTCCCGTCCATGTAATGCCGGAAAGCCGCCATCGGGCCGTCTTTCCGAAGGACCGCCAGCGTGCCGCGTTCTCCGGTACGCAACCCGAGGTTCTGAAGGAAATCCGGCAGGTCGGGCAGCAGGATCCACACCTGGAAAAGATGTGTCGCGGCTGTCGCGCCCGGATGCTCGAAAATCGTTTTCTTATAGCGCGCCAGATACCAGTCGTCCTCCGCCATTTTCAACTCAAGCAGATTCGCGTACTGTTCCGTTTTCCCGGCAAACGCAGCCTCAGCTTCAGCCTCCAGCGCGGCGCGTTCCGTGTCGCCGTCCGTACCGTTCACGCGGGCAAGGATCGCGGCGGTATTGTGAAGTGCTGTGAGACCGGAATTGCGGTCAAGCACGAATCCCGCGCCGACGGACTGGTTGCGGAGCATCCACGGCACAAGCATCGCGCTGGAAACGAGGATGGCGAGAACTGCCGCAACCGCGGCTTTCCGCCACGGACGCATCAGGACCGGAGCCAGTACGAACGGGATCAGGAGCAGAACGGGGAGATTGACCGGCTTCGTGAGGGTCGCGGCAGCGGCGAACACCGTACCGAGGAGGAAATCGGAGAGGCGTTTCGTACGCCACGCCCGGACGAAGAAAAACACCTGCCACGCGCAGAGGAATCCGAGCAGGGAATCAGCAAGGATCAGCGGCGCATTCGCGAGCGCGGTCAAGTTCAATGCGTATAGGACCGCCGCCCAGAATCCCGCGCACCGTCCGGCAAGCCTCCGCCCGGTCAGCGCCACGGGGAAGATGGTCAGCGCGTCCACCAGACATCCGATGATCGGGGGGCACGACAGGAAAATCACCGCCACCAGGAAGAAGATATACCCGGGCGGACGCTGCACCGCGGGGAAATCGGAACCGACATCCAGGGTCAGCTTCCCGGTTTCCACAAAGGCTCTTGCCGGGAAAAAATAGGTCGCGGAGTCCGGCCGCATGAAGGATTCCATGTCAACGTCACCCATGAAATATGACCAGAGCGCGGGCCAGGCACACAGGATGCGGATCGCGAGCGCGAACAGGAAGACCAGGGCGGTGCGGCTGCGAAATCTGTTTTTTTCGGAAGACATGGATGAATTGAAATGTTAGTTCTAAGGGATGGTTGTGCGAATGCCGTCCGGCGGACTTGAGGCGGGACGGCGCTTCCGCGAAAGAAAAATGGTCAGGATTCTCCGAAAAGAAGTTGCATTTTTCGCTTATGGGTGTATATTATAAATTGCTGTGTTGCTTTAAAGTAGCACGGTTTTCTCTGAAATCAAATACAAATCCAACATATATGAGGTTAAAAATGAAAGATTCCATCCATCCCGCGTATGGTCCGGCGAAGGTCATCTGCGCCTGCGGCAAAGTCTGGGACATCTACTCCACCCGTAAAGAGCAGAAAGTCGGTATCTGCGCCGAATGCCACCCGTTCATCACCGGCAAACAGAAACTGGTCGACGTCGCCGGCCGCGTTGAGAAATTCCGCCGCCGCTACCAGAAACCCGCCAAGTAATTCGGTTTTCCCGAACGGACGGAACGGCGATTCCTTAACGCATATCGCCGGATCAGCCAGCCCGGACCCCGCAGTTTTCGAACGGAGGCCGGGCTTGTTTTTTGGAAGAATCTGAACTAGAAATAACCCATGCGCCCGGAAGATTTCACACGGCAGATCGAACAGTTCAAGGCCAGGCACGACAAGCTCGAAACGGAGCTGTCCGATCCGGGCGTCTACGCCGTGCCCGCGCGTGCCTCCATGCTCGCACGCGAAAACCAACGTCTGGAAAACATCTTCGCCGCATACGACAGGTGGACCGGGGCGCTGAAAGCCGAACAGGAAAACCGCGCCCTTCTGGAAACCGAGCACGACCCGGAATTCCGCGCGCTCATCGAAAATGATCTCGCCGAACAGGAAACGACCGCGACCGAGGCGGAACAGGCGCTGATGATGCTGCTCGTGCCGCCGGACAAGGCGGACTCCCGCGACGCCATCGTGGAGATCAAACCGGCGGCGGGCGGCGAGGAGGCGGCGCTTTTCGCGGGCGACCTCTTCCGCATGTACGTCCGCTACGCGGAGAAACGCGGCTGGAAATGCGAGGTGATGGAGCAGTCGGACTCCGAGCTCGGCGGCATCAAAAACGTGATGTTCTCTCTCTCCGGCGAGGACATCTTCTCCCGCATGAAATACGAAAGCGGCGTCCACCGCGTCCAGCGCATCCCCGTCACGGAGTCCGGCGGCCGCATCCACACCTCGACCGTGACCGTGTCCGTCCTGCCCGAAGCGAGCGAGATCGACGACATCGCGATCCGCCCGGAAGACCTCGAAATCTCCACGTTCCGTTCCTCCGGTCCCGGCGGCCAGAACGTGAACCGGACCGATTCCGCCGTCCGCATCCGGCACATCCCGAGCGGGCTGGTCGTGGCGAGCCAGCAGGAACGCTCCCAGATCCGTAACCGCGAAATCGCGCTGCGCATCCTGAAAAGCCGTCTGCTGGAGATCCAGCGCAGCGAGGAGGCAGCGAAACAGGCCGCCAGCAAACGCCTGCAGGTCGGCACCGGCGACCGCAGCGAACGCATCCGCACATACAACTTCCCGCAGAACCGCGTCACGGACCATCGATTCGGCGTCGTTTCCGTCTTTAACCTCCCGGCGCTCATGGAGGGCGACCTGGACCTGCTGCTCGACCCGCTCTTCCTGGCGCACAGCAAGCTCGTCGTGGAGGATTTTCTGAAAAATCAGGGAGAAACTTCCTGACCGGCGCTTGATTTTTCCGTTCAGCGGTGGCATATTACCAACAAAGCGAGGGGAAACAGGTTCTTTTCTTTCTCCGGCACACCGGCTTTCGGCGACAAAAGAGGGCTCATGTTTTATACGGGAATGAACGCAAGGTGGTTGAACAGGGCTTTTTTTTCTCAAGGTTCAGTAAAAGGTACTGTTTTTACCGAAACTTGTGCGTATGCGTATGAAACAGGTTCTTTTACACCTCCGACACCTCGGATTTCAGAGACAAAATATAAGGCCATGTTTTTCACAGAAATGATTGAGAAGGAATAAGACGGAACTTTTTCTTCAAGTTTCAGTAAAAGGTACTGTTTTTACTGAAACTTGCGTGTATGCGTACGTAGCAGACGGCCCGTGAAGAGGCGCTGATATAGAAATCAGTCAGGACACAACGCCAGAAAAAGGAAAACCGAAAATTGAAGAACGGATTCTATCTTCAAGTTTCAGTAAAAGGTACTGTTTTTACTGAAACTTGCGTGCATGCGCGTGAAGCTGGGTAAAAAAGGGGCGTTTTCCCCATAAAACCGGCTTGAAAAACATGTTCGCCGGATGTATTTTATACAAACAAAACGCAAACAGCGGACGGAACAGGACAGCCCCATGAGAAAACCCGACATCTTCGACGAGATCATCCAGTGCCTGAAAACAAGTGAAAAGACCGGAGCCGACACATCCATGAGCGAAGCGACTCTGCACGATTTCTACAGCGCACCCGTCCGCAAAGCCGCGCCTCGTCCCCAGGCACAGGTCGCCCTCGCGCAGAACATCCAGGGCGTCCCGCCAGCCTATGCGCCCGACCTGCCCGAATGGGAATCCCTGCGCACCGAATGCGCCGCCTGCATGAAATGCCGCCTCGGTCCCACCCGCACCAACATGGTCTTCGCCGATGGCAATCCGCACGCCGAACTGATGTTCATCGGCGAGGGCCCCGGCGCGGACGAGGACGCCACCGGCGTGCCCTTCGTGGGCCGCGCGGGCGAACTGCTGTCGCGCATGATCGCCGCCATGACGTTCGACCGGAAGACGGAAACGTGCATCGCGAACATCGTGAAGTGCCGCCCGCCGGGAAACCGCAATCCGGCCGACGACGAGGCGGCGGCGTGCATGCCGTACCTGAAACGCCAGATCGCCATGGTGAACCCGAAGGTGATCGTGCTGCTCGGCGCGGTGCCGCTCCTGTACCTCTTCAACCTCAAAGGCATCATGCGGCTCCGCGGGCGCTGGCTGGACTACGACGGCATCCCCGTCATGCCGACCTACCATCCGGCGTTTCTCCTGCGCAATCCCCCGGCAAAGAAAGACGCCTGGGCCGACCTTCAGGCGGTCATGGCGGTCTTCGGACGCAAACCCGCGCCCCGGCGCTGAACCCGACGCGAGGCTGTCCGAATGGGCCGGTACATCGTCAAACGAATTCTCTACTCCGTCTGGATCCTGCTCGGGATCATGGTCGTCACGTTCATCCTGTTCCGGGTGTCCTCGGGCGATCCGACCGCCGTCCTGCTCGGCAAGAATCCGACCGCCGCCGATGTGGAGGCCATGCGCGACTCCATGGGCTGCGACAAACCGCTGTTCTTCGGCAACTGGCGCATTACAGAACTGTACCCCGCCGCCGATTTCACGGGCGGACACACCGAGTTCCCCGGAATCGAGCTGAAAGACGTCGAGCTTGAGAAAGCCGCCGGACAGGACGGATTGCACCTCGGCACAGGCAGCGCCGTCTTCAAACGCCAGTTCGTCAACAAAGAACCGAAAAATCGCATCGTCCTCTCCGGCACGGGACGTTTCCGCGTGGCCGGACAGGAAATCGAGCTCACCTCCGGCAAAACCGCAATCGAACTCACCGACGCCCCCGACGAGCTCACAGTTGTCGGCCTCGACACCGACTGCATGCTGGTCCGCGCCGGATTCGAGCGTCCGAACCGCGCGTGGTACGATTCGCAGGCGCTGGATTCCATGAAGGAACTCGTCACGTTCTCCTCGCGCTTCCCCTACGTGACCTTCTTCAATTTCGGCAACACCCTCCTCACGCACGAATCCATCCGCGGCAAACTGTGGCGCGGCATGGTGCCGTCCCTCATGATCATGCTCCCGATCTTCTTCGGCGAGCTTCTGCTCGGCATCGTGCTGGCAATGGTCTCCTGCGCGTTTCAGGACCGCATCCTGGACCGCGCGATCGTGGTGCTGTCCGTCGCCGGAATGAGCGTCAGCTACCTCGTGCTCATCATCCTCGGCCAGTGGTTCCTGGCGTACTACCTGAACCTCTTCCCCGTGTGGGGCTGGGACAGCCCGCGCTGCCTCGCGCTGCCCGTCATCATCGGCATCGTGTCCGGCACGGGCGGAGGCGTGCGTTTCTACCGGACCGTCTTCCTCGACGAGATCCGCCGCGAGTATATCCGGACCGCTTCGGCAAAGGGCGCTGCTCCGACGCGCGTGTACGGCATCCACCTGCTCCGGAACGCCCTCGTCCCGATCATCACGCGCGCCTCGACCGAACTGCCGTTCCTGTTCACGGGCAGCCTGCTGCTGGAAAGCTTCTTCGGCATCCCCGGGCTGGGCTACGAGGGCGTGAACGCGCTGAACAGTTCCGACCTCTCCATGCTGAAAGCGCTCGTCCTGCTCGGCGCGATCCTCTTCATCGTCATCAATCTCGTCACCGACGTGGCGTATGCATGGGTCGATCCGCGCGTCCGCGTCGACCGCGAGTGATCCGCGCCCGGTTCCGGCGTTTAACGTTCCATCCCCGTTTTTCCAGTCTCTCACGCGCCGGAAATCCGCCGAAAAGTGAAAATCGCGCTTGACAATCGAATATACGCGTGATACTGTATCACCGGAAACCGCTATTCTTATCAACAATTCATGCAGTCAGAAAGGAACCCTCCCCCATGAGCACCAGTGTCCGCGAACAATTCATCGCCCGTTACGGCAAAGAACCCGCAGTCTGCTCCTTCGCCCCCGGCCGCCTCGAAATTCTCGGTAACCACACCGACTACAACGAAGGCTTCGTGCTGAGCTGCGCCGTGAGCCAGCACACATGCTTCGCCATGAGCCCGGCGGACGGCACGAGGTGCAACATCTGCGAGCACGGCAAGGACCAGGAACTCGACTTGCTCGACATCGACACCCCGGTAAAGGGCGACTGGCGCAACTACATCAAGGGCCTGCTCGTCGACCTCAAACGCCGCGGCATCAAGTTCGGCGCGTTCGACGCCGTCCTGGACAGCCAGGTCCCGCTTTCCGCAGGCATGAGCAGTTCCGCCGCCCTCGAAATGTCCTTCGCGTTCGCGCTGAAGACCATCTACGGCATCGAGCTCCCGCTCGCCGACTGGGCGCGCGTCGGCCAGGCGGTCGAAAACAGGTTCCTCGGCCTGAACAGCGGCCTGCTCGACCAGTTCAGTTCGCTCTTCGGCAAGAAGGATTCCTTCATCCTCTGCGATTTCCGCACGGTCGAAGTCCTGAAGAACGTCGGCATGCCCTCCGGCTACGTGTTCGTCGTGGCAAACTCCATGGTGAAGCACAACCTCGTCGACTCCGCCTACAACCAGCGCCGCGTGAGCTGCGAGAACGCCACCGCCGCCATTAAGAAGACGCACCCCGAGATCAAGACGCTCCGCGACGTCTCCGGCGAGCTCCTCGAAGCCTGCAAGGGCGACATGGACCACATCGACTATCTCCGCGCCAAGCACGTGGTCGGCGAGGACGAACGCGTCTTCCGCGCCGTCGACTGCCTCGGCAAGGACGACATCGCCGGATTCGGCCAGCTCCTCTACGAAAGCCACGAGAGCTCCCGCGTGAACTTCGAGAACAGCTGCCCCGAGCTCGACATCCTCGTCGAACTCTCCAAATCCATCCCCGGCTGCCTCGGCGCGCGCCTCTCCGGCGGCGGCTTCGGCGGCATCTCCATCCACCTGGTCGAGATCGACAAAGCGGAATCCTACGCGGAACGCCTCAAGACCGCCTACAAGTCCCAGACCGGCATCGACGCCGCCACGTTCATCTGCTCCATCGGCGACGGCGCGGGCATCGAAGCCTGAAACAACCTTACCTTTCATTCGCCATGAATCTGAAATCCCGCCACCTGACCGCCCGCCTCGCGGGTATCGCCATGCTCATCGGAACCGTCTGCACGGCTGTCTGCTGCTGCGACGTCTCGGACGGGGACGGCATGGAGCGGGACGCATCTATCGTGGAGAATGACGAGCCGCCCGTGTTCCCCGCCGTGCCCGCCGAGGCGAAAAGCGTGCTGGAGGAACAGATCGCGGATTCGACGCGCGAGTTCGACGGCGGCGTGTCCGTGCTGGATTTCGGGAAGGACGCCTACTGCCACCTCGTCCTGACCCTGAAGGCGGAACAGGAAGGCAAGCTGGAAGTCCTCGTCGGCGAGGTCCTGAAGCCGGACGGACGGATCGAGGAGAATCCGGGCGGTTCGCGCATCTGCTACAAAGAGACATTCACCGTGAAGCCCGGCGAGGCCGATTACCTGATGAAGTTCCCGCCGCACAAAAACCCGTACGGCGGGATGTCGCGCCCCCAGACGCCCGAGATCGCGCCGTTCCGTTATGTGGAAATCCGTAATCCGGGCGGGATCGAGGTCGCGGAAGTCATGCGCGTGGCGCATTTCCCGGAATTCGACGATGACGCGTCCAAGTTCGAGTGCGACATTCCCGAGCTCGTGAACGTCTGGGAATTCTGCAAATACTCGGTGAAAGCGTGCGTCCCGTTCGGGCTCTACATCGACGGCAACCGCGAGCGCATGCCCTACGAGGCGGACAGCTACGTGACCGCGCTCAGCCATTTCGCCGTGGACGCGAACTACGCCGCCTGCCGCGCGTCGATCGAATGGTCCCTCGACAATCCCACCTGGCCGACCGAATGGCGTCTGCTGATGCCCGAGCTCGTGAAGGTCTACCTGCTGTACAGCGGCGACTTCGAGACCGTCCGCGGCTGGTATGAGCGGCTGAAGCCGTTCCTGCTGTCCGGAAGCCTGGACGAACACGGTTTCCTGACCGCGAAACGCCTCCCGCAGGGCGTCCGCGACATCGTGGACTGGCCCGAGGGGGAACGCGACGGATACGAGATGAAGGACGTGAACTTCGTCCCGAATGCGTTCCGGCACCTCGCGCTGCTGGATATGGCGTATCTGGCGGAACAGACCGGGCATGCGGACGAGGCGGCGCAGTACCGCCGGGAAGCCGCCGCGCTGAACATCTGCCTGCACGAGTTCATGTTCGACGGCAAATTCTTCGTAGATTCGCCCGGCTCGAAGCATCATTCCGTCCACTCGCAGATGGCCGCGGTCTGCACCGGCGTCGCACAGGAATCGGAAAAGCCCGCCATCGCCGAGTTTCTGAAGGGAAAAGACATGGCGTGCAGCGTGTACGGCGCGCAATACCTGCTAGACGCGTGTTTCGAGCTCGGACTCGGCGAACACGCCGTGGAGCTTATGACCTCGGACGGACTCCGCGGCTGGCGCAACATGCTTCGCGCGGGCGCAACCGTGACGATGGAGGCGTGGGACAACTCCGTAAAGCCGAATCAGGACTGGAATCATTCGTGGTCGACCGCCCCGGCGAATGTCGTCGCACGGCGTCTCTTCGGCATCCGTCCGCTCGCACCGGGATTCGCGGAATTCTGCGTGGAGCCGGACCCGTGCCTGAAAAATGGGTTCTACCGCCAGCCGACGCCGCTCGGCACGATCGAGGTCACGGTGAAGAACGGCACTATCAGGATAAGCCATCCGAGGTGGCTCAAGCAGGTGCGCCTTTCCTCCGACCCCATCGTCCAGCTGATGGAAGAGATCAAGCGCCAACAGCAGAAACACTGATGCCCGCCGCGCTCGTTCCGCGGACGGGCATCGTTCTGAACTGAAAAAAAGGATTTGCGAGGGATTAATTTCCTGCGGCGGCTTCGACCGCATCCGAAGCATCTTTTCCTGCGTTCCGGACGGCTTCTTCGTGTATCTTCTTTTCCAGGTACTGCTCGACGGTCAGTCCGCCGTAGTCCGGCTCGGTGTAGGACGTTTCCGCTCCCTCGACCTCGTTGCCGTTCTCGTCCAGGTCGCTCATGTCGTATCCGAGAATCGCCTTGGCGTCGCGCTGGCCTTTCGCGGCAGCGTCCTTGAGCAGGACCGCGGCCTGTTTGATGTCCTGCGTAGTGCCGCATCCATAAAGATAGAGAAGCCCAAGCTCGTACTCGGCATCGGGGAAGAAGTTCGTGGCGGACGGGTGCAGGGTCAGCTGGCGGAACGCCTCGCCGGAATCCTTCGCGCAGCCGAGTCCGCGCGCCGCGCAAAGTCCGAGGTACACGTGAACGTCCGCGTTCTTCGGATCGGAAGCCGCGCGTCTGAAATTGAAGTATGCCTCGGCATATTTCGCGATGGCGACCTGCGGATCCGTCGCCTGACCGGCCTCGGCGAACAGCGTCTGACCGGCCTCGTAATAATCCTGCGCGTTGGAGTATTCGATCTGCTCGGAAATCCCCAGGGCGAAATGCCACAGACTGTACGGGAGGATCAGGAATGCGAGGTAGAGGCACGGTTTGGCGTAGCCGGGCTGCTTGTGTTTTTGCTCGGGGATGTGGTCCGGCTTCTCTCCGGCTTTCCATTTCGAGCGGACATAACCCAGCTGGTTGTGCGACGGGGCGTCCTTGCCGAACAGGATGCCATTGTATGTGATGACGCACAGGCGGATGCAGATCAGCACCGAAACAAGCTCGCCGATGAAGCCGCCGATATTCGCCTGCCGCACCATTTCGATCATTTCGAGCACGCCGCTGACGATTCCCAGAATCGCCACGATGCGGAAAAGCCATTGCGCCGCGGTCGAGCGCTGCGTCCGCAACGCCACGCCGAACGCCGGCAGGATCACGACCAGCGGAAGCAGAAGCCAGGTCAGGATCACGATCGCGGTCTTCATGGTCGGCGGGAAGCCCGGCAGATGCGGCATCGCGAACATTCCCAGCTCGAAGAACACGAAAAGACCGGCAAGCACATAATACAGGATGCCGAGATGTTTCAGCGTACGCGAATCATGCAGGGCCTTCTTCGATGCTGGACCGTCCAGCGCCAGAAGGCGGGCCTCGACGGAACCGGGGGCGTATTCCGGGGCGGAGGATGCGGGCGTTTCTGCCGGATTCGAGTTCGTTTCGGCGGAAACGGCGGACTGGTCGGCGGGTTTCTGTTCGGGTTCGCTGCTCATGGCGTCAAGCTCCTCAATATGAGTAATCGGAAATTAATAATGTTTATTCTGCCATAATATAGTCCGCGAGGGGAAACAATGCAAACCGAAAGCCGGATTTTTCTAACAAAAAATCAAGAAAACCGACTGACAATTCACAGCCCGTAGAGGCGTTCGATCAGACGGTCGGCGGCGGACGGACCGCCATGACGCAGCGCCCGCAGCACGGCGCACTGTTCCCGACGGGTGGCGCGGCAGACGGGAAGGCGTTTCAGGATCGCGATCTTGACCTGCGGGAACGGCTTGCCGGATTCCGAGGCAACAAGCCGGTACCAGCGGTCGACGACCGCGCTGTTCATGACCGCCGCCAGAAAATGAAGCGAATACGTCCCCGGATGCGGCACGGTACCGTGCAGGGTGTTCGCGTAGTAGTATTTTCCGGCGGAGTCGCAGGCGACGATAATCCGGTCGGCGGTCTGGCGCGAGAGGATCTTCGGGCGTTCGAAGACGTCCGGCGTGCGCATGCGGAGTCCGGGGAGCCGTCCCCCGAGGCGGGCGGTTTCGAGGGCGGCCATACGCGGCGGATCATAGTCGATCCAGCGGGCGGCGGGCAGGATCTTCATGCGGACGACGTCGCGTCCGGTGAGGAGCGGTTTCGGGTTCGCGGCGCGTTCCGGCGAGCGCACGAACAGTTCTTTGCCGACCGAGCCCTGAATCACGCCGTCGCGCACGTCGGCAACCTCGCCGAGCGGGACACTGTGCGCCCGGACCATCCGCAGGAATGCGCCGTCGGCGCAGAGTCCGGCGACGACGCGGCAGCCGGGAAACGCGAGGATGTCGGCGGCGGGCACCACCCCGGCATCGTCGATGCGCACGCATCCGTCCGGGGGCATGGGCTCGCGCCGGAAGACCACCGCGGCGGAATCCACCACGGCTTTCCCGAAGAGGCCCGGCGGCAGCGACGAGGCGGAAATCAGGCGCTGTTCGGTCAGAAGCCAGCGGCGCATAGGCGCGCCCTGCGTATTGAGCAGCAGACGGTCCGGGGCAAGCCAGCCGCACACGCCGCCCTCGCGTGCCAAGTTCGCGCCAAGCTCGATGAAGAGCGAAAAGAGGTTGAACCGCCCGTTCGTGAAGCGGTACTGCGCCCGCAGACGTTTTTTCCGCGCCTCGGGGATCGCGTCAATGGGCACGAACGGCGGATTGCCGAGCACGAGGTCGAATGAGCCTGCCGGAAAGACTTTTTTGTTCAAAGCGTCAGCACAGACGATGCGCGGCGCACCGGGAGTTCCGGTCAGGCTCAGGTAAAGCCAGCGGAGACGCAGCGCGGCGACCTCGGCGGCGAGCGGCTGAAGTTCGATCCCGCAGATATTTTCCGGGCGGGGCAACTCGTCGAATCTTTCGTACAGAATACGCATGGCGGCGGCGAGAAACGCGCCGCAGCCGCAAGCGGGGTCGATGATGCGCAGACGCGCCACGGTTTTCCGGTTCAAATCGGGCAGAGCGTCCAGTGCGGCGGACACAATGCGTTCGGCGACGGGGCGCGGGGTATAGTAGATACCGTCGCGTTTGCGGAACGGTGCGAGCGCGGCAGCGCAGAGACCTTCGAGGTCGTCCAAATTCAACACATGTCTGTCCAAACGGGGACGCGGCATGTTCAATCGGCTTCCTGAAACGCCTGAATGATCGCGAGGAAATCGTCCGGGATCGGCGCCTCGAACTCCAGGCGTTCGCCGGTCACAGGGTGCGGGAACGAGATCCTGCGGGCGTGAAGCATCTGGCGCGGCGCGGGCGAGGAGCGTCCGCGGTTGTAGAGCTTATCGCCGACGATCGGGTAGTCCTTGTACGAGAGATGGACGCGGATCTGGTGCGTGCGGCCGGTGTGGGGGTGCATCTCCATGACGGCGACCTTGCGGCCGTCCCAGACGCCCTTGCGGATGAGCTTCCACGTCGTGACGGCTTCGCGGCCCTGCCCGTCCCGCGCGATCGCCATGCGCTTGTGGTCGGGGTGGCGCATGATGGGGGCGTTGACCACGTTCACGGGCGGCGACGGCCAGCCGTGGACGATGGCGAGGTAGGTCTTCTGAACGTCGCGTTCGGCGAACGACTTCGCGAGTTTGCGGAGCGCCTTCGCGGTCTTCGCGATGACCAGCGCGCCGCTGGTGTCCTTGTCGAGACGGTGCACGATGCCGGGCCGCATGGCGTCGAAATCCTCGTCGTCGAGCCCGGGTTCGCGCCCGAGCAGAGCGTTCACCACGGTCCCGTGCCAGTTGCCCGCCGCCGGATGCACCACCATGCCCGCGGGCTTGTTGATGACCAGCAGCACGTCGTCCTCGTAGATCACGTCCAGCGGGATGTCCTCGCCCTCGGCCTTCAGCGGGACGGCCGGCAGATCGTCGGTGAGGACTGCGACCGATCCGGCGGAGAATTTGAGGCGCGGGACGTCGCAGACCTTGCCGTTCACCGTGAGCTTGCCGTCGCGGATCAGCTTCTGGATATGCGTCCGCGAGAGGTCGGGAAGACGCGCGGACAGCACCTGGTCGATGCGTTCGGCCGCGTCGTATTCGTCGAGCGTGAACTCGTACACTCCGCTGTCGTTTCCAGTTCCGGGTTCGTCAGGCATCGGCGGACTCCTCCGCGTGTTTCTTTTCCTGTTTGCGTCCGAGCGAACGCGCCGTGAGATAGACGATGATGCCGCCGGGGATGGCAATGGCGACCGCGATGAACTGCGACGGCGTGAGGCCGAGGATGGAATCGGTGTGGTCGCCGCGCATGAATTCGATCAGGAAGCGCATCACGCCGTAGAGGATCAGGTAGATACCGCCGATGGTCCCGGCATACTTGCGTTTCCGCAGCAGCAGGAGCAGAATGATGCACATCAGGATGTTTCCCGCGGACTCGAAGAGCTGGACCGGATAGACAGGTTCGGACCCGCTCGAAAGAAGCGATGGATAGCGCGCCGCCGCCCCCGATCCGGGCGGGAAGCACACGGCGAACGGGAATCCCTGCGGCGCGGGCTTGCCAAAGCAGCAGCCCTGCATGAAACAGCTGATGCGTCCGAACGCGTGGGCGAGCGCCATGGCGGGTCCGAGGATGTCGAGCAGTGCGAGGATGCTGATGTCCTTGCGCGGTTCGGAGCCGTCGGCAGGTTGTTTTTCCTTCAGTCCGAGCAGACGCCGCACGGTCGGCCATTTGGCGTAGATACATTCAGCCGTAAAGGCGAGGATGAACCCGCCGTAGAAGACGAGTCCGCCCTCATGGACGTTCAGGATCGCCAGAATGCCGCGCCCTCTGAACTGGTCCCAGAACTGCACCACATAGAAAATGCGTGCGCCGACCACGCCAGCGAAGAGCGCGATCATGGCGATGTTGTAGATCTGGTCGGCCGTGAGCCTGGCGTACTGTTTGAGATACATGAGCAGGCCGAACGACGCCAGGAATCCGATGCCGATGAAAATGCCGTACCAGTGAACGGCGAAATTACCGATGTGAAACGCGATGGGATACATTTTTTCTCCAAAGTCAGCAAAAAAACAAAAAAAACACTGGAAAAATGAGGATTCCGCGGGTACATTATTTAGAAGCCAATATTTTTCCGGCGGAATCCCCCGAAGGAAAAACCGCATCTAAAAAGTATAGCATCTTCCGCAGAAAATTCCAGTACAAAACGCCCGGCGGATGCGAAAAACCCGAAAAATAGCCACGACAGAAAGGTCCGCCATGACAGAAACGCTCGCCAGCCACATCGAATACTTCGCATCGTTCGCCCAAACGGCCCCGCTGCTCCTCTTCTTTTTCATCTTCCTTTTCATGACCATCGAAAGCTCGTTCATCCCGTTCCCCAGCGAGGTCGTGATGATCCCCGCCGGATTCCTGATCTGGCGCTACCCGCTGACGCCGTCGCACGCGCTGGACGTGGTGATCGTGATCGCGGTCGGGCTGTGCGGATCCATGGCGGGCGCGTACATCAACTACTTCCTCTCGAAATGGCTCGGACGGCCCGTGCTCCACACGCTGCTGAAGAAATACGGCAAATACATCTTCATGTCGGAAGAGTCGCTCGACCGCGCGGAGGAGATCTTCCGCGAATACGGCGAGGTCGTCACGTTCATTTCCCGCCTGCTCCCCGCTATCCGCCAGCTCATTTCCATCCCTGCCGGACTCTCCCACATGAACCTCTTCCGGTTCTCGCTCTTCACCGCGCTCGGCGCGGGCCTCTGGACGGCGGTCCTGACGCTGCTCGGCGTGTGGTTCGGGCACGCCACCGGCGATATGACCTACCTCGAAATGATCGAGAAGGGCAAGGCAATGATCCAGGAGCATTACCTGTGGATCTTCGCCGGATGCGCCGTGCTGTTCGTCGGCTACATCATGGTCCACCGGAAGATCATGGGGTCGAAGAAGAAAGCGCCGGAAGCCGCCGAAGCAAACAAGCCCGAGGCGAAAGAGAGCTGATCCATGCTCACGGGAACATACTCCGCCACGCTCATCGGGATCGACGCGGTCGCTGTCGAGATCGAAGTCCACGCGTCCGGCGCGGGCGAAGGAGTCAATGTTTCCATCGTGGGACTGCCCGACGCGGCGGTCCGCGAGAGCAAGGAACGCATCCGCAGCGCGCTTTATGCCGCCGGCCTGCGGCATCCCGAAGGGTTCACGCTCGTGAACCTCGCGCCCGGCGACATCCGGAAGGAAGGCACGGCGTTCGACCTGCCGATCGCGCTGGCGCTCGCCTCCGCGGCCGGAGCGTTCCCGAAAGAGACGCTCGAAGACGCCATGATCCTCGGCGAACTCGCGCTGGACAGTTCCGTGCGCGCGGTGAAGGGCGTCCTGCCCGCCGCGCTCCTCGCGAAGCAGATGCCGAATATCCACACATTGATCGTCCCGGCGGCCAACGCCCGCGAGGCGGCGACCGTGCTGCCGCACATCCGCGTGTACGCCGTCAACTCCCTCACGGACGCCATCCGCGCCCTCTCCGGCGAACTCCTCCCGCTCTCGAACAACGACGGCGCGGTTTTCCTGGAGCCGGACTGGGACGGCATCCCGGATTTCGCCGAAGTCAAAGGTCAGGCCGCCGCCAAACGCGCGCTCGAGATCGCCGCCGCGGGCGGACACAACGTGATCTTCATCGGGCCGCCCGGTTCCGGCAAGAGCATGCTCGCCCAGCGCATGCCCGGCATCCTGCCGCCCATGTCCGAGGAGGAGACGCTCGAAACGAGCAAGATCCATTCCGTGCTCGGGCTGCTCCCGCCCGATACGCCGCTCCTCCGCAACCGTCCCTTCCGCGCGCCGCACCACACGGTCAGCGACGTCGGACTCATCGGCGGCGGAACAAATCCCCAGCCCGGCGAGATCAGCCTCGCGCACAACGGCGTGCTCTTCCTCGATGAGCTTCCCGAGTTCAAACGCAGCACGCTTGAAGTGCTTCGCCAGCCGCTCGAAAACGGCGAGGTATCCATCAGCCGCGCAGCAGGCAGTTTCGTCTTTCCCTGCCGGTTCCTCCTCATCGCCGCCATGAACCCGTGTCCCTGCGGCCACCTCGGCGACCACCGCCACCGCTGTTCCTGCCGTTCGCTCCAGATCCAGCAGTACCGCGCGAAGATTTCCGGGCCTCTGCTCGACCGAATCGACCTGCATGTGAACGTGGAGGCGCTGTCCGACGACGAACTGATCTCGACGCGTCCGGCGGAATCCAGCGCGGTCATCCGCGCCCGGTGCATCGCGGCGCGCGACATCCAGACGCGCCGCTACGGACGGGACAGCCGCGTGCGCTGCAACGCCATGATGGGGCCCGCTCAACTGACAAGATACTGCGTGCTGGATCCTCAGCTTCAGACCATGATCCGCCACGCGATCAACGAATTCGGATTGTCGGCGCGTGCCTACGACCGCATCCTCCGCGTCGCGCGCACCATCGCCGACCTCGCGGGCTCCGAGAACATCCGCCGCGAGCACCTCTTCGAGGCGATCGGCTACCGCGCCCTCGACCGGAAGGCCTGACGTTACAGCATGGCGGCGGCAACCGGCTTGAAGGCCTTAATAAAGTCGAACGTGTGCCGCCCCTCTATGCGCTCCCGGTAGATCACGCAATCCAGCTCGTATTCCGCCTGCAGATTGATCCAGACCTGCGCGGAAGTGCCGAAAAAACGGCTTAGCCGCATGGCGGTATCCGCGGTTACGGCGCGTTTGCCGTGTATGATTTCATTGATCCGGCGCGGCGGTACGCCGATTTCCCGCGCCAGTCTGTTTTGCGAAAGATTAAGAGGCTTCATGAAATCTTCAAGCAATATTTCACCGGGATGTACGGGTTTCAGGTATTGTTCTTCATTTGCCATAGTTGTGCCTCCGTTAGTGGAAGTGAATCGAACCGATTTTATCTCGTATCCTTCGTATTTTCGTTGTCTTCCAAAGAAAGATTAAAACGATATTTCCCCTTATTTACCCAAATATCGCGGGGCGGTTCTTTTTTTGTTTCCTCTCTCTTTATCTCTATATTTTTTTCTTCCACCTTCGCCTTTCGAAATAAAACAATCCAGGAAATGAATATAAGAAGAATTGCAATTACATCAAAACACATCCAAGCGTCTATGTCATCCAAATGTATTTGAATAACCGGATTAAAAAGAATAGCATTTAGGATCAAAATAACTTTCCACCAAATTGAAAGCTTTTCAAAACATAAACAAACCATAGCCCCAAACATAACAATTCTAAGAAAAACATAATACCCATTACCAAGGGTTTCATGTTCCTCTATGGCCCATAGCGAAATTCCGAGAAGAACAACTGAAACGATAGAGGCACTAAAAGAAACCTTCTGGAAATCCGTAAAAGAAGAAATTCTTTTGAAACTTTTCGTTGTTGTACTGGAAAAAGAATCTATCATGCAGGACAAGAAACGACCAATCAACACGAAAGCATATAACACCAAAGATGTAAGAAGATACAAAGATAAAATACAAAAAACAAATGCAATAACACAAAGAAAAATAAGGAGATTTCCCTCTTTTCCCGACAACACAGGCATGTATTTGTATATTAGAACCGACAAAGGAATTGCAAAAGCTATGCAAATCCTCAAGGCCATGCTGTTATAATGCTTCTTCTTTTTGTTTGCCATGTTGGATTCGGTTTCGATTCGGATGATAAACAAACTCGGCTTACTTGCCCTCTTTTTCTTCTGAGGCGGGCGGCGGGTCCGGTTCCGCGCCGGGCAGGTGTTCGCGCTTCATCTGCGCCTGTTTCTCGCGGCGCAAACGGTCCCAGTAATCCAGACGCTTGCGGATTTCGCGCTCGAATCCGCGGTCCGGCGGATTGTAGAGTTTCGTGCGCGGCATGCCGTCGGGGAAATAATTCTGCCCGGAGAAGGCGTCGGGGAGGTCCTGGTCGTACTGGTAGCCGTGCCCGTAGCCAAGCTCCTTCATGAGCTTCGTCGGGGCGTTCAGGATGTGCGCGGGGGGCATGAGAGAGGAATACTTCTTCGCGGCGCGGAGGGCGCTGCCCCACGCCACGTACGCGCTGTTCGACTTCGGCGCGGTCGCCAGATAGATCACGAGCTCGGCGATGGCGATGTCTCCCTCGGGCGAGCCGAGGCGTTCGTAGGTGTCCCAGCAGGACACCGCCACCTGAAGCGCGTTCGGGTCGGCCAGGCTCACGTCCTCCATGGAGAACCGCGTGAGGCGGCGCAAAAGGTAGAGCGGATCCTCGCCGCCCTCGATCATACGCGCCGCCCAGTACAGCGCGGCGTCCACGTCCGACCCGCGCAGGGATTTGTGGAGCGCGCTGATGAGGTTGTAATGCCCTTCGCGGTCCTTGTCGTAGACCGGGGCGCGCTGGCGGACCAGCTGGGAGAGACGCTTGGAGTCGATCTCCTCGCCCTCGGCGGCGAGGTCGTAAACGGATTCCATGAGGTTGATGAGGTAACGGCCGTCGCCGTCGGCGAGTCCGGGCAGCGTCTTCCGCGCTTCCTCGGACAACGGCAGCGGCATCCCGGACAGCTCCTCGGCGCGTACCATGATCTTATCAAGCGCCGCCTCGTCCAGCGGTTTCATCACGAAGACCTTGCACCGGGAGAGCAGAGCGCTGTTCAGCTCGAACGACGGATTCTCCGTGGTCGCGCCGACCAGCGTGACCGTACCGTTCTCCACGAACGGCAGGAACCCGTCCTGCTGGGCGCGGTTGAAGCGGTGGATTTCATCGACGAAGAGAAGCGTGCCCTGCCCCGCGGCGCGGCGTTTCGCCGCCTCGTCGAACGCCTTGCGGAGTTCGGCGATGCCGGAGAACACGGCGGAGAGCGCCACGAAGTGCATGCTGGTGGTGTGCGCCATGATGCGGGCGATCGTGGTCTTGCCGCATCCGGGCGGCCCCCACAGGATGAAGCTGCTCAGGCGGCCGCTTTCGATCATGCGGCGCAGCGGGGCGTCCGGGCCGAGCAAGTGATCCTGTCCGACCACTTCTTCGAGCGTGCGCGGACGCATGCGGTCGGCCAGCGGCGACTTCAGAAACGCCGAAAAAAGACTGCCCTGTTCGTCATCCATGGCAAGGAAGCCCGTTCAAGAAAGTTCGAGTTTAAGCGAGGATGCGCTTACAGGACGCCCTTCGTTGAAGGCACGCCTTCCACACGGGGATCCAGCGAGACAGCCTCGGCCAACGCCCGCGCAAAGCCCTTGAAGATCGCCTCAAAGACATGGTGGACTTCACCGGAGGACAGCATGCGGATGTGGAGCGTGATGCCGCCCTTCACCGTCAGCGCTTGGAAGAATTCCTTGAAGAGCGCGGTGTCGAGATCCTTGATGTACTCCGCGGGCGGTTCCACATCATAGACCAGGAACGGACGGCCGGAGAGGTCGAGCGCGACCAGCGCGAGGGATTCATCCATCGGCAGCATAAAGTTCCCGTAACGGCGGATGCCTTCCTTCGTGCCGAGCGCCTGCGTAAGTGCGTGCCCCATGGTCAGGCCGAGGTCTTCCATCGTGTGGTGGCAGTCCACGTCCAGATCGCCGGACGCGCGGACCGTGAGGTCGAATCCGCCGTGCCGGGCGAAAAGCGTCAGCATGTGGTCCATGAACGGGATGCCCGTTTCGATATCGCCTTTTCCGGTCCCGTCGAGATTCCAGTTTACGAAGATGGAGGTTTCGTTCGTGTTGCGTTCGATTTCCGCGGTTCTCATGGCGCAAGTCTCCTTTTGATTTGTTTTCCTATCACAATACAGTAGCACATCCGCGCGTCCTTTTCAAACGGTTTCATCCTTTTTTTGTGCCTTTTTCGCGCGTGTTTTCACTTTGGCATTTGCATTCTCGCGTTTCAAATCTATATTTAACTGCGTATCTTTTTCCCGCGCGGCAAAACGGCGCGGCAAACCCTATTTCCGGTGCATGACCATGAAACATTTCTGCTTCCTTCTGCTTTTCGCCATGACGGCGGTCCTGTCCGCCGCGGCAAATCCGACCGCGACAGCCAATACAAAACCGGCTACGACAACAGCGAAGCCCGCAGCAAACACGGCGAAGCCCGCGGGCTCCGTTCTGACCTCCATCTACAGCGCGGACCGCGCCCCGTCCGAGTTCGCCGAACCGGACAAGGCCGCCGACCTGATCAACCGCCGTGCCGAGCTCGCACAGAAGATCCAGAACGAACGCAAACGCATCCTGAAGGAGGACGCCAAGGCGAAGGAGCTTTACGAGGAGATCATGCGCCTGAACCGTCAGCTCGCCTCCCTTCTGGAGGCGAAGAAATCCATGATCGAGCTGAATTCCCAGCTGATCGAACTCGACAGCGCCATCTCCAAGCTCAAGCCCGCCCCCCCGCCGGAAACGGAGTCCAAAGATACAAAAAAAGAAGACTCCGACGATACAGATAAAGCCGACAAAGCAGATAAGACCGGCAAAGCCGGAAAGGAGTGACCGATCATGTCCGCCAACCTCATCAACGGCAACGAGATTTCCAAGGCAGTCAACGCCGAGACCGCGGCAGAGGTCGCGGAGATCGTCGCGAAATACGGCGTCCAACCCGCGCTGGCCGTCATCCTCGTCGGGGAGGATCCGGCCTCCCAGGTCTACGTCTCCCGCAAGGACAAAAAATGCGCCGAGCTCGGCATCCGCTCGGAAAAGATCGTGCTCCCCGCTGACACCACCGAGGCAGACCTGCTTGCGATCATCGCGAAGCTCAACGCCGATCCGTCCATCCACGGCATCCTCGTCCAGTCGCCCGTCCCGAAGCAGATCAATGAAAAGAGCGTCGTACTCGCCATCGACCCGGCGAAGGACGTCGACTGCTTCCACCCGGCCAACGTCGGACGCATGATGCTCGGCGACTTCTCCGGATTCCTGCCCTGCACCCCGTGGGGCGTGACCGTGCTGCTGGAACGTTCCGGCGTCGTCACGCGCGGCAAAAACGCCGTCGTGCTCGGCCGGTCCAACATCGTCGGCAAACCCATGGCCGCCATGCTCGCCGCGAAGGCTCCGTTCGGCGACGCCACCGTCACCGTCTGCCACTCCCACACCCGCGACCTCGCCGCCGTCACGCTTCAGGCGGACATCATCGTCGCCGCACTCGGCATCCCGCGTTTCCTGAAGGGCGACCAGGTGAAGGAAGGCGCCGTGGTGATCGACGTCGGCATCAATCGTATCCCGGACCCGGCGGCCAGGAACGGCTGCCGCCTTGTCGGCGACGTCGATTTCGATTCCGTCGCGGAAAAAGCCTCCCTCATCACCCCGGTCCCCGGCGGCGTCGGCCCCATGACCATCGCCATGCTCATGAAAAACACGCTCCGCGCCTGCCGCGCGGCGCTGAAGACCGCCTGACCGGAGCCAAGCCGGAGTCCGCTGAAAGAAGGGTTTCCGCATGCCTCTTCTGTTCAAGATCATCGCCATCCTGATCGGCATCTTTATCTGGAAAGCCGTCATGACGAGTTTCCGCAAAGCCCGCAAGGCGATGCACGACGATTCCTACGACGGAGAGGAAGACTCCGCCCCCGTGGCGAAACTTGACCTGGAGGGACAGTGGCGCGAGGCGGCGAATCAGCTCGGCTGCGAGTACGATCCCGGCGCGTCGCCGGACGGGAAGGACGCCGCCATCACCGGCAGGTTCTCCGGTCATTCCGTCACGATCAAACGCTTCGGACGCAATTATGTCCGCTACTTCGTGGACTTCCGAAATCCGCCCGATTTTCATGTCTGCGTGGTCCGCGACCTGGAGTCGATCGCCGAACGCATCCTGGACGGACACCCGATCTACCCCTCGAAGATGTTCTTCTCCTCGCAGGAACCGGATTTCTTCTGCTCCGCGGAATCCGAGGACGCGTTCGACCGCTTCCTGAATACGCCGTCAAACCGGTCCGCCGTGCTCAACCTCGTCCGGCTCTTCCCCGCCGGGATGTTCAACAACGAGGGCGTCTCCGTGCGGCTGCGCGCCACTGCCCCGGACATTTCCGTCATCAGCAAAATGGCCGCCATCGCGAACGCGCTGGAATCCCCCTCGTCCGACCCGATGCCCGACCTGACGACCGCACAAAAAAAGGACCTTCTCGCCGTGCCGCGGGATTTTACGCCCGAGGCGCAGACGGAAGAACCGGACACGCCCAAACGCCACCAGCCGCTTCAGGTCGACACGGTTTCGAAAACAATCCGGATGCCGCTCCCGTCGAATCCCGCCGCATCCCAGCGCACGACCGTCATCCGGATTTCGCCCGAGGCGAAGCGCACGAACAAACTCGACACGCTGAAAGCCGGCGTCGTGCGGAGTTCGGCCGCAACACCGGAAGCCGAGTCTGTCGCGCCTCAGGGCCAGCCCGTTTCCGTACCCGAGCCCGCCGCGCCTGTCGCCGATGACCTGACGGTCGAATCCGTCTGCACCGCGCTGTTCGGCAAGACGTTCCCCGGCGCGGAGGAACGCGCCGCGTTCGACGCGATGAAGGGACGCCGCGTGCGCTGGAGCGGCGAACTCCTGACGAGCATGCCGTTCAGCATGGACTTCGTATTCGGTTCGCGGAAGGGCATCAAGGCGACGATCCTGATCTGCAAGCTCGCGCAGGGGTCCGTCAAAACTCAGATCAAAGCCGTCGCGGCGTTCCCGCCGGACAAACGCGAAGTTCTGGAATCAATGAAGGGGACAATGATCCTCTTCGAGGGCGAACTCCTCAAATTCGAGCCGTTCGCCCGCGAGATATACCTGACGGACGCTTCAATCGTCTCCTGATCCCGCGTGCATCGCGTTTTTTTCCGCGTAAAATCCACTTGAAATGCGCGGGAAATATGCTATAATATTTTATTATAGTTTTCAAAAACAATCATTCGCGGCATATTCCGCGGCCGGCGACCCGCCACGAAGGGTATCTCTATTCATTCAGGCGGATGGATTTTCAGCAGCTGGGCAAACAAGACAATGCAGGAAGATTTGAGCGTGGCTACCTGAAGGTAACCACCGAAAATCTTACCAATTGGACTTTGCCCGGATGCGAAAAGCCACCGAAAACCAATGAATAGAGGTGCCCATAACTCGGTTCCCGCCGGTTTCAACCCCATGAGGCACTGTTATGAATCTCTTTCTCGGCGGCATCGTGTTTCTGGTACTCGGATATTTCGTGTACGGCAAACTGGTGGAAAACATCTTCGGTCCTGACGACCGCGAGACGCCCGCGGTGAAGCTTGCCGACGGCACGGATTATGTGATACTGCCGCGCTGGAAAAACATGCTCATCCAGCTGCTGAACATCGCCGGCATCGGCCCGGTGATCGGCGTGATCCTGGGCATCAAATTCGGCATCATCGCGCTGGTCATCATCCCGCTCGGCTGCGTCCTCATGGGCGCGGTGCACGACATGGCCGCCGGCATGATGTCGATCCGCGACAAGGGCGCGAACCTGCCGAAGATCGTGCATAAAAACCTCGGCATGGGATACAACGTCTTCTTCGAGTGGTTCATGGTGGTACTGCTTCTGCTCGTGGTCGCGGTCTTCATCAACGTCCCGGCCAACCTCATCAACACGACCGCGCAGGAATTCAGCACCCCGTCCGACCCCGTCGCCGCCTCGGCGTACGAGCCGGAGAATTACTTCTGGGTGGCGGTCGTCGCCATCTTCTGCTACTACGTCATCGCCACGATGTTCCCGGTCGACAAGATCATCGGCAAGGTGTACCCGTTCTTCGGCCTCATGCTTCTGGTCGGCACCCTCGCCATTTTCTTCGCCCTGATCGTTGCCGGCGTCAAGGAACCGAGCATCATGCAGGAAAGCGCGGCCTTCAAAAAGGATATGTTCAAGCCCGACACCTCGCCGGTTTTCCCTCTGCTCTTCGTGACCATCGCATGCGGCATCATCTCCGGGTTCCACGCCACGCAGTCGCCGATCATCGCCCGCACGATGAAGTCCGAACGCGAAGCGCGCAGCGACTTCTACGGCATGATGATCCTGGAAGGCATCATCGCCATGATCTGGGCGGTCGGCGGTCTCGCCATCTACAATCTGAAGCCGGAATTCATGTCGAAGAGCGGCCCGGTGGTGCTCTGTGAGATCACGACCCATTTCCTCGGATCCTGGATGGGCACGATCACCGTGCTGGCGGTCGTGATCCTCGCCGTCACGAGCGGCGATACCGCGCTCCGCAGCACGCGTCTCAGCCTCGCCGAAATGCTCCACATCCCGCAGCAGAATTTCCTGCCGCGCTTCCTGACCTGCCTGCCGCTGATCGTCCTCGTGGCCGGTCTGCTCTACTGGTCCAACACCGACGCCAAGTCGTTCAACAAGCTCTGGAACTATTTCGCCTGGGGCAACCAGGTGCTCGCAGCCACCACCCTGATGGCCGCAACAGTGTGGCTCCTCCGCAGGGGAAAGAAGATCGGCTCGCTGATCACCCTGCTCCCCGGCATGTTCATGACCGCCGTCGTCGTCACGTTCATCTTCTGGACGTCCGGAAAGAACGGACAGCCCGCGGGACTTTTCTTCTTCACCCGCAACGGCGGCCTGCCGTACGGCGTCTCCGTCGCGATCGGCGTCATAGTCGCGGTGGGATTCGCCGTCTTCGTCCTGCGTCAGGGCAGGAAACCGGATCCGCTGATCGACTACACCCCGGCGGCGGAACGGTATACCGTCATGGAATTCCGCCACTGCGGCAATACCGGTCTCCAGCTGCCGAAGGTCTCGCTCGGCCTCTGGCACAACTTCGGCGCAAAAGACAATTTCGACAACGCGCACTCCATGGTCTGGGACGCGTTCGACCACGGCATCACGCACTTTGACCTGGCGAACAACTACGGACCGCCGGCCGGCAGCGCGGAAGAGGCGTTCGGAAAGATCCTGAAGGCCGACTTCACCGGCAAACTGCGCGATGAGCTGATCGTGTCCACCAAGGCCGGCTACACCATGTGGCCCGGCCCCTACGGAGACAGGGGCAGCCGCAAATACCTGATCGCCAGCTGCGACCAGAGCCTGAAGCGCCTCGGCCTCGACTACGTCGACATCTTCTACCATCACCGCATGGACCCGGACACTCCCGTCGAGGAATCCATGCTCGCGCTCGACCAGATCGTGCGGTCCGGACGCGCCCTTTACGTCGGCATCTCAAACTACTCGCCCGAACGCGCCCGCGAGGCGTTCACCATCCTGCGCGAACTCAAGACGCCGACCGTGCTCCATCAGGTGCGCTACAACATGTTCGACCGCAGATGCGAAAAGGACGGCACGTTCGACGTGATGAAGGAATTCGGCGTCGGCGGCATCATCTTCTCGCCGATGGCGCAGGGCCTGCTCACGAACCGCTATCTGGACGGCATTCCGGAGGACTCCCGCATGACGCGCAAGGTGTTCCTGAAGCCGGAGGCGCTCACACCGGAAGCTCTGGAAAAGATCAAGAAGCTGAACGAACTCGCACAGAGACGCGGACAGAGCCTCGCCGCCATGACGACCGCCTGGGTGCTGCGTCAGGACGCCGTCACGTCCGCGCTGATCGGGGCAAGCCGCATCAGCCAGATCAACGACGTGCTGGACGGCCTGAACAGGAATTCCACGTTTACCGCGGAGGAACTCGCGGAGATCGACGCGATCCTGAAGTAAGCGATATCGATTCCGCGCCCCGTTTCCGGACGGGGCGCTTTTTTTCCGCTTTTTCCTGAAAACGGCTTGATTTTCGGCGGAAAAAGCGTAAAGTATATAACAGAGGCGTTCGGGCATTCCCGGACGCCGACAGAATCCGCACTCCTGAGGCAGCAGGGTTTTACCCTCCCTTTTTCCCTGCCGCCTCACTTCTTTTTAAAACGGCTCCTCTTCAACCGGACCTGACCATGGACCTGCCTTTTCACCCGAGTCTTCTCCCGACGCTGGCGCTGGCGGCGATCTCGATCCCCGCCTCGGCTGTCCTGCGGCGCTCCGCACGGAAAGAATACCGTTCGCTCCTGCCGTGGTTGCTGCTCTGGGGAACGCTCTGCACCATCCCGGCTCTGATGTTCGCGCTCCTGTGTCTGCCGGGGTTCGATGAAGCGGCGGACTGGCTGAACGAATCCCTCGCCGGAAGCAGTCTGGAAATCGTGGCGGGGATCGCGGGCGTCCTGCCCGGGTTGCTGTGGGACGATGCCGCCGAGCGCATCGAACAGAACCGCCCGCCGCTTTTCGGGCTGCCCGCGCCGATTCTGCGTGCGCTTTCGATCTCCGCGCTGATGATCCTGCTCCTGATCCCGTACGGATTCCTGTTCAACCGGCAGACGGCGGACGCTCCGGTACAAACGGAAGACGTTACCACCACACTCCCCGCCCCGGACACGGCGGACTGATTCTTCGCCCGAAGGACACAATTGGCTTCACTTTTTTTTCAAGAAAATACAAAAAAGCCCCTTGAAAATTTTAACCCATAGGTTATATTTAATCTCAAACAGGAGCGCAAACCATGACAAAACCGAACAAGCCGCGTCCGGCAAAGAAAAAGCAGTTTGAGATGATGGATCCTGTGAGGGACTTCCTGCGGGATCTGCCCGGAGACATCAAACAGGAATTAAACAGCCTGATATGGATGCTTGAACAGGACGGATATCTAGACTACCCATACGGCGAGAAAATCGGCGGGGATGATGACCTTTTCGCGATAAGGGTTATCCAAACTGGAAACATCCGCGTTTTCTACGTCTACGGACAGGATAACGCTATATATGGCATCCACGCCTACGAAAAGAAAACCGAGAAGATACCCAAAAAAGAACTCAAACAAGCGCGCACCATTCTGAAAATACTTACCGAAGGAGGTTTAATATGAAAGACCACGCCAAATATGCTACCGAAGCAGAAATAAGGGCTAATGTTGCCCGTATTGCCGAGCGCAGAAAGAAAGGAATCCGAAGCCAAGAGGAAGAAGAAAGGGACGCATATTTCACCGACCCCGCGAACGTCGAGGAAATAGCGGCAACTTTTGCCCGTATTGAATTGGTAAAGGCGATGTACAAGGCACGCAAAGAGGCAGGGCTAACGCAAAAGGAAATGGCGCGGAGACTTCGCAAAAAACAGTCTTACATTTCCGCAGTGGAGAACGGCAGAAAGAATATCACGTTTTCCACCCTTGCGCGGTATGCTCACGCTTGCGGAAAGAAAATCGTATTGCAGTAATGGCATTTAGCCCCCTTAAACGGGGTAGCGTTTCACGACACCCTCTCGATGCACCATCCGGGAAGTTTGCCCAACCGTATCACCGGACATTTGGGCAGACAGGAGGATTCCGGACGCTTTTTCGTGTTCCGGCTTGATTTCCGCCTCGGCAAATGCTATATTAATTGATTGCATGTAAACACTATAATCAATGCGAGGCTGAACAACGATGAGCTTGATTCTGGGAATCGAATCCAGCTGCGACGAAACCGCCGTGGCGGTCGTGGAGGACGGGCGCAACGTCCTCTCCAACGCGGTGGCGTCCCAAATCGCCAAACACGCCCCGTACGGCGGCGTGATCCCCGAGCTCGCCGCGCGTGCCCACCTGACCGCCGTCTGCCCGACGCTGGACGAAGCGCTGAAGACTGCGGGCGTGACGCTCGACGACCTCGACGCCGTGGCGGTGACACACGCTCCCGGCCTGATCCCGGCGTTGCTCGTCGGCCTCAACTTCGCCAAGGGGATCGCAGCCTCGCACAACCTGCCGCTGATCCCGATCAACCATTTCTCCGCGCACATCTACGGCGCGTTCCTCGAACAGGACTCCATCGTCTTCGGCGACCCGGACCTTTTCCCGATGCTTGCCGTGGTCGTTTCCGGCGGCCACACCGCGCTGGTCGTGGTCGGCAGCGACGGCAAAATGACGCTCGCCGGGACCACGCTCGACGACGCCGCGGGCGAAGCGTTCGACAAGGCCGCGAAGATCCTGGACCTCGGCTATCCCGGCGGCCCGGTGATCGAGCGCCTCGCGAAGAACGGCGATCCGCACGCGGTGAACTTCCCGCGTTCCCTGACGCCCTCGTCCGGCAAACCCGTCGCGCCGGAGAACCGATTCCACTTCAGTTTCAGCGGCGTGAAGACCGCGCTGCTCTACCACGTGAAGAACCTCGGCGGCGTGGAGAACATCCGCGACCGGGTCCTCTTCGACATCCTCGCGTCCTACCAGGAAGCCATCGTGGACGTGCTTTGCAGAAAGGCGTTCGACGCCGCGCAGTATTTCAACGTCCGTTCCATCGTGCTCGCCGGCGGCGTCGCCTGCAACGGCGCGCTCCGCGAACGCTTCCAGGCCACCGTCCCGAAACGCTACCGCGCCGTCCTCCCGCTCAAAAAATACTGCACGGACAACGCCGCCATGGTCGGCGGCCTCGGCTGGCATTACTGGAAACGCGGCGTGACCGCGGAGCCCGGACTCGATGCGCAGGCCCGCCTCCCCCTCAACCAGACCATCCCGATCTGGTTCGACAAGGTACAGCCGTGAACGCAGTCGTCGCGTTCGACATGGACGGCACGCTGATCGACTCCGCCGCCGACATCGGAGCCGCCGTCAACCGCATGCGCGTCTCCTTCGGTCTCGCTCCGCTTCCCCGTGAATCCGTCGTCCGCATGGTCGGCAGCGGCGCGCGCGTTCTGGTGGCACGGGCGCTGGCGGACACCCCCGGCGCGGATTTGGACGAGGCATTCCGGCGCTATCGCCACGAATACGATACGCATCTTATCGACGAAACGCGCCTCTATCCCGGCGTCACGGAAGCACTGGAAGCCCTGAAATCCGCCGGATTCCGGCTGGCCGTCTTCACGAACAAACCATACGGTTCCACATGCTTTATTCTGAAGGGTCTCGGCATCGACTCTTTCTTCTCCGTCGTGGTCGGCGCGGATTCCGGATTCCCGCTGAAACCCGAACCCGATGCGCTGTATCACATTCTGAAAGAGACAGATGCGAGTGCAGACGGGTCATGGATGGTCGGCGACAACTGGACGGACATCGACTCGGGCCGCGCCGCAGGATTCCGCACCGCTTATTGCACTTACGGATACGGCGCGCCGGACAAAAATCAGCCGGATGCGGTCTGCGCATCGATGGACGCCGTAAAAAGGACTATCATGGATGCAAATAAAACGGAATAACGGAAAATTCGACTTTTTTTCAAAAAAAAACGCACTTTCGCCGGTTTTCCTCTTGTCATTTTCGACAACATGAGGTATAATAATAGGTGCATTTTTTCAAACCATACAGATTTTTCAACATTCTTGTTTCACAACCAAAACCATAAAGGACACAAAATCATGAAACAAAAAGACAAAGGCTTCACCCTGATCGAGCTCCTCGTCGTGATCGCGATCATCGCCATCCTCGCCGGCATGCTCCTCCCCGCCCTCAACCAGGCCAAGGAAAAAGCCAAACAGGCAGACTGCACCAGCAAGCTTTCCCAGATCGGCAAAGCCTTCTTCCAGTATGCCATGAGCTATGACGACTACTATCCGACCACCAAGAAAAACTCCACGCCCGGCTGGATGGCCGGCGAGAGCTATAAGGATCTCGACCTGCTCCGTTCCCAGGACCTCCTGACCGACCCGAAGGGCTACCTCTGCCCCTCCAAGAGCGGCATGGAAACGCAGCAGCCGAACAAGCCGCTCACAAGCACCAACGTCTCCTACAACTGGGTTGACTCCCTCATGGGCGGCAACGCCACGATCTCCCCGGTCTGCGCCGACGGCGCCGACAACCACGCTGCCACCGGCCGCTTCGTCCGCGGCGATGGTTCCGTCGGTGTTGCGAACAGCGCCGGTACCGGCGACCAAAAGGGCTGGTGGAATGTTACGTCCGACCTCAAGGTTCAGGGTTCCGCAGCCACTCCCAGCCACAAGTTCGGCAGCAGCACCGGCACCTCCAGCGGTGGCAAGTAATCTCGCCTGAGACCTGTTTTCCCGCGGTGTCATCACCGCAAAGAATAGGTATTCTATGGAAGACGGCGGTTCATTCCGCTGTCTTCCATTTTCTTTCCCGATATAAACGGAGTTCTGTCGCCGGAGCGGAACGATCATTTTCAACAAGGACCGGAATCATGCACATAGGCTGTCATTTGTCCGTAGCGGGCGGATATCGCCAGCTTTGCGCGGACGCGCTCGCCGTCGGCGCCGATACGTTCCAGTTTTTCACGCGCAATCCGCGCGGGGGATCGGGACGCGTGCCTTCGGATGAAGAACTCGCCGAACTCGGCGTATTCCTTCGGGAACACGACTTCGCACCCGCGGTCGCACACGCGCCGTACACGTTGAATCCGTGCGCCGCCGCAGAGAACACGTTGCGGTTCGCGCGGGAGGTCATGCGCAGCGACCTGGAACTGCTGGACCGGTTTCCGGTGGAACGCATCTACTACAATTTCCACCCGGGTAGCCATGTCGGCCAGGGGATCGAACGCGGCATCGAGCTGATCGCGGAGACGCTTGATCTGGTCATGGACCGGAAGCTGAAGCCAGTTGTATTGCTGGAAACGATGTCCGGCAAAGGCTCCGAGGTCGGCTCGAGATTTGAGGAACTGGCGGAGATCATGTCGCGCTCCAAGTACGGCGACATGCTGGGCGTGTGTCTGGACACCTGCCACGTTTTCTGCGCCGGATACGACATCGTGAACGCGCCGGAAGCCGTGCTGGAGGAGTTCGACCGTATCGTCGGGCTCGACCGTCTGAAGGCGATCCACCTGAACGACTCCATGATGCCGTTCGAATCGCACAAGGACCGCCATGCAAAACTCGACGAAGGCGAGATCGGATTCGAGGCGCTCGCGCGGTTCGTGTCGCTGGAACCGATACGCAATCTCCCGATCGAGCTTGAAACGCCGAACGAGCTGGACGGTTACACGGCGGAGATCGCCCGCATGAGGGCATCCGAAGCCCGGTAAAACAGACAACAGCTTTCTTTGATTTCAGGAACGCGCCTTCTTCCCCGAAGGTGCGTTTCTTGTTTACACGAAGAAAAAACGTCAAAACTTTTTCTTTTCCGCTTGATGTTGGGAAAAGGACGGCTATATTACTGGGAAAGCATCAAACAGGAGATTGAACCATGGTAAAACAGGCGATTAAGGATCTTTTGATCCTGCAGGCGGAAGATCTGCGCATCCGCGAACTGAAGACACGATATATATCCCTCCCGCGCGAACGCGCCGCGCTCGTCGCGGAATTCGACGTCGTGCGCAAAGGACTGGAAAAGGCGAAGCAGAACAAGCTGAAAGTCGAACAGGCGGTCAAGCAGCAGGCGGCGGCCACGAAGGCCGCGCAGGAGAAGCTCCAGGCATTGAAGATCAAATCGTCCTCCATCAAGAAAATCAACGAATACAACGCGATCCTCGCCGAGATCGAAGCCGCGAAGAAAAACATCTCCGACTCCGAAACGCGCGAAATCGAGCTCATGGACGAACAGGAAGCCGCCGACAAGCTGCTGGCAAAAGCCGAACGTTCCTACAAGGCGACGGGCCGGACCGTCCAGGCGGAAGTCCGCGAGCTGGATTCGCTGAAGGAAGCGATCGCGAAGGAAATCTCGGAAAAGGAAAAACGTTCCGCGGAACTCGCGAAAAACGTCGTGCCGAACTACCTGGAACCGTATCGCCGGATGCTCGCCGCAGGCAAGGGAAGCCCGGTCGGAACCATCCGCAACGGAAGCTGTTCGAACTGCAACATGAAGAACTCGCCGCAGACCACGATGGAAGCGCGGAACGGGAATCTGGTGAACTGCGACAACTGTTCGTTCTATCTGTACGACCCGGAAGCATGAGAACGTTTCCGTTCACCACAGTCAGACAAAACAGCACAATCCGCGGACTGTAAAAGCAGTTCACTTTCACCTATTTTTCCAAAAATATGTACTGCGGAATACTTGAAAATCTCTCATGCGCGCGATATATTATATTAAGCGTTTTTATTTTCATGCCATCAAACACTTGAAAGGGTTTCCAAACAATGCGCAAACCAAGTGATGTCGACTTCCCGTTTTTGTGGAATATTTTCAGACGCCGTTACCAGTACATTCTGGCATTCGGGATTTTCTGCGCCGCTATCACATTCGTTTACCTCAAATACATCGCGAAACCGGTCTACCGCGTGGACTTTTCGCTGTACGCCTGGGACTATGCGGGAAGTTCGGATGATATCTCCACATCCGGGCAATCATCCGTCACAGCTCTTCAATCAGCAAACACGATTGACCGCGAACTGATCGTAGCGGACAAGATGCTGAACGACTATGAAAAACTGATGAGCAGCCGTTACGTGACGGACCGTGTGAAAACGCAGCTCAGCCTCGAATATCCCGAGCTGACCCTTGAGGGAATCCCCTACCGCAAAGAGATAACGCTCAGCCGCAAAACGCACTTCATCGACTGCACGTTCTTCTCCGAATCCAAGGAAATGGCCCTGGCCGCCGCCACGGTGACGAATGAAGTCTTCCTCGACACCATCAAATCCCAGCTCGGCATTTCCAAGCTCAGAAACATCGACACCCCGCACGCAAAAGAAAAACCGGTCAACAACCGTCCCGTCTTCAAGGCCGGCATCGCGTTCATCTTCTCCGGCGCATTTCTCTTCGGTCTGCTTACGCTCTACGCCATGCTGCGCGACCACATCACCTCGACCGACCAGATCACGAAGGAACTCCAGGTCCCGCTGCTCGGCACCATGGTCCGCCTGAAACGCCGCAAAGCATACCGCAACGACAAGAAGATGAACGTGGCATTGAACGACAAGACCACGTACAACTTCAACAGCTTCTACGAAGACTTCCAGATCCTGCTGACCAACCTGCAGTATTCGCGCCCGAAAAAGGACACCGCGCACGTCATCATGGTCACCAGCTCCACCCCGAACGAAGGCAAGACGCTCCTCTCCAGCTATCTTTCCCTCCTCCTCGCGGAAAAGGACAAAAAAGTGCTTATGATCCACGCCGACATCCGCAAGGGCGACTCCGCGGACTATTTCGGTCTGTCGCACTCGGTCGGTCTGGTCGACTACATCGTCGGCAAGAAGACGTTCGAAGAAGTGGTCCACCGCAATATCAACGGCACAAAACTCGACGTGATCCCGCCCGGACCGATCCCGCCGAACCCGCTCCGCCTGATCGAAGTGTTCGCCGAAAGCGGATTCGTGGCGGAAAAGGCCAAAGACTACGACTACATCATCGTCGACACGCCGCCCGCCACCATCCTCGCTGACGCGCTTGTCCTGGGCAAGATCGTCGACGACATCATCGTCGTGGTAAACGCCCGCAAGACCTCGCTCAGCTCCCTGAAAGTCCTCGTCGAACGACTGAAGGAACTCAAGCTCAATATCTCCGGCATCATCCTGAACCAGTTCGCACAGTCCTCCGGCGCCTACGGCTATGGCTACGGCTACGGTTATGGCTATGGTTACGGCTATGGCTACGGCAAGAAGTACGGCGGATACGGTTATGGTTACGGCTACGGTTACGGCTACGGTTACGGCTACGGTTATGGTTACAGCCACAGGTCGAAAAAGAAAAAGAGCAAAGGCCCCGAGCCCGTTCTCACCAAGGAAGAAGCCTCCATCTCCCTCATGTCGCCCGTTGTGCCCGAAGACGAGAAATCCGGCGGAGAAAAATAAACGGAAGCGTCATCTGTTCAACCCCAGCCCCGAGTTTGAATCATGATTGATATTCACTGCCATATCCTGCCCGGCGTGCCCGGCGACGACGGTTCGCCCGACATGGAAGAAACGGTCAAGATGTTCGAGCTTGCCCGGGCGGACGGCATCGACACCATTATCTGTACGCCGCACGGGAAACAGCCCGCCGGCGACCAGATCAAGCGAATGGACGAAATCCGTGCCGCGACCGAGGCGAAAGCCGCGGAATACGGAATCAAGCTCCTGCGCGGCCTCGAATACAATCTGCCCCAGCTTTTCCAGGTGGATGAAAAGGCGGTCGGCCTCGCCGGAACGAATTTCATCCTCATCGACTTCGTCCGCAGCCGCATGGACTCCTCCGTCGACGCCATCAGCCGTTCCACGCACTCCGCCGGATTCCATCCGATCTGCGCGCATCCGGAACGCCTCTTCCAAAGCTGGGACCACGTGCGCCACATCTACAGCACCGGCTACACGATGCAGCTCACCGCGGCTTCGATCCTCGGCGATTTCGGGCACGGATGCCAGAAATTCTCGCTTGATCTGATTGAGCACGGCCTGTGCCACTACATCGCGTCCGACGCGCACTCCACCTCGCGCGCGTTCCGCCAGACAGCATGCAGGAAGTTCATCACGGAAGAGTACGGCGAAGAGACCGCGAACATCCTCTTCGAGGAGAACCCGAAACGCCTCCTCGCAAACGAACAGCCGCTTGAGATTCCGGTCCTCACCGACGACTACGACGAAGATCTCCCGAAAAATCCCTTCCTCCGCGCCATGTACCGGCTTTTCCTCAGGCATCGCCGCGACGATGACGAGGATTGACCGTTCCGCAAATCTTTTCTTCAACAGGGCGTATTCCAAACTCGGATTGAGGCTGGAGTACGCTTTTTCCAGCATGGAGTCCCCGGCATCATGAAAACACGACTTATCCCCGTTCTTTCCGCCATCCTGCTCGCAATAGCGCTGATCCCGGCGGTCCATTCCGCGACGGTCCGCGGAGGACGTCAGACACGTCAGACACGTCAGACACGTCCGGCGCAGACTGCGACAAAAGCTCCCGGCTACGCCATCGTGATCCCGGCGGACCATCCCGAACTGAACGCCGCGGTCCAGGCACTGAAGACCAAACATGCCGCGCTCGGGCCTGAGGTTTTCACGTACAAGAAGGACGTCCGCGAAGTTCTGCCCGACCTTCAGAAGTTTCTCCCCTACTGCACCTGCTTTGTGACGCCGAAGGAGCTCGCCGGACGCAAGTTCACGGGCGAAATCTCCCGCATGGCCCGCGAGATCCTGCCCGATCCGTACGGCGACACGTTCTGGGGCATCATAACCGGGTACGACACCTCGGACATCAGGCGCGTGGCGGAGTTCGAAGGCCCGATCAACATCACCGACGCGCTCGACATGGTCGGCGGGTTCCATCATTCGCTCATGCGGCGCTGCTACAGCTTCGACGAAACGCAGAAGGATTTCAACCTCCGCATCACCGACCCTGCAAAGAAATACGACAACGAGAAGACCCGCACCGACAAGGATTTCACCGAACAGTTCCTCAAGCTCGTGAAGGGCGGCGGATTCCAGATCATGATGACCTCCGGGCACGCCTCGGAGCACGACTGGGCCAGCGGCTATCTGAGCAATAACATGTACCTGATCGACCGGAAGGGCGGACTCGCCGCGCGCGATACCCGCGGCCGCGTGACCGAGTTCAAGGACATGACCCCGAAGATCTGGTGCGCCGCGGGCAACTGCCTGATCGGAAACATCCCGCACGGCGAGGATTCCTGCATGGCGACCGCCATGATCCATTCGTTCGGCGTGTACCAGCTCATGGGCTACACCATCGAAACGTGGTTCGGGCGGCAGGGCTGGACGGCGCAGGGGATGCTGACCGACTATCCCGGCTATTATTCGTTCAATGAAGCGTTCCATTTCACGAACGCGTGGATCGTGGAGAACCTGGTGAAACGCAATCTGAACCACCTCACGCTCGATACGTCCGACTACAACACGTTCGAGATCAAGGCCGCCCAGACTCTGCGCGGCATCCGGTTCCGGAACACCGAGGAACAAAGGGAAGCGCTCGGGCTGCTCTACGACCGCGACGTGGTGGCGTTCTACGGCGATCCCGCCGTGCGCGCCGCCATCGATCCGAAGCCCGGCCAGACGCTCAAACTGGAGCGTTCCACGGACGCGGACGGCGTCCTGACGCTGAAGCTGACCGCGCTGAAGGACGACCAGTGGAAGGAACAGGGCGTGTACCTGCCCTACGGATTTGTGATGGCCTCGCCCGAAGTCGTCTCCAAGTCGTTCGACGCAGACGTCATCACCTCCTCGATCTTCGCCTGCGCCAAGCTCAAAGGACCGTTCAAGAAAGGCGACGTGATCACGCTCAAGATCAAAGACGCCGGAAACAAAAAAACGGTCTCTGAAAATGCCAAGAACGAGAAGAAAGCAGGCGAAAACACATCCGAAGCAGCCGGAACGCTCCGCAAGATGCTCGCCGCCCTGCCCGCCGGGGCGACCGCGACCGCCCTTGATGCGCGTCTCGAACGCGCGCTCTCCCGCATCCCGCAGGACAGACTCGACAAGATCGCCGTTTACGGCGCGACTCCCCCGGAAGGCCCGTACATGGCCGCTCTGGTGGCGGAAATGCCCGAATGCGACTATGCGGACGTCGAGCCCTTCCAGCTGCTGGAACACGTCCGCTACGCGCTCAAAGCGCGCAGGGAAGCCCCCTGGCGCGACCAGATATCCGAGGACCTCTTTCTGCGCTATATCCTGCCGTACTGGAGCGTGAACGAGAAACGCGATCCGTGGCGGAAGTTTTTCTATGACAAATTCATGCCCGCCGTACGCGAGTGCAAGACCGCCAGCGAGGCCGTCAAATACCTGAACGACCATGTCTTCAAGGAACTGAACGTGACCTACGACGCGGTGAAGCGCCCGAAGGCCGACCAGTCCGCGCAGGAGTCCATCGCCGCCTCCTACGCCTCCTGCACCGGCCTCTCCGTGATCCTCCTGGACGCCTGCCGCGCCTGCGGCATCCCGGCGCGTTTCACAGGCTGTCCGCAGTGGACCGACCGGTCCGGCAATCACTCCTGGATCGAGTTCTGGGACGACCAGTGGATTTACGAAGGCGCGTCCTCCAGCGATCCGCGGAACCGTTCGTGGGTCGGCGACAAGGTGAAGGAAGCCACCGAGGATTCCCTGGTCGGCGGCGTGTGGGCCGTCACGACCGAACCGCAGAAGGACGGCGCGTTCTTCGTGCTGCCGTGGAAGCCGACGGACCGTTCCTATCCGGCGGTCCCGCTGCGCGCCTTCTACCTCGACGACGGCATGGTCAGCTACGACATCACCCCGTTCAGCGAGGAAAAGGCCCCCGTCTGGCTGTATTATAAAGGCGAGCCGTGGTACCGTCTGCCTCCGCCGATCACGCGGACCGTCGATCTGCCCTCGTCCGCGCTTCTGGACATAAGCGTCCGCTTCGAATCCGACAAGGAAGCGAAGCTCGTCCCGCTCGTGCGGTAAACCCGGATTGTCACGAAAGCAAAGAACCGGTCCCGCGACAGTCGCGGAGGCCGGTTTTCCGTTTTAAGGAATGGCTTACTTAAGTCAGCTCTTTTTCAGGACGCTCGGGGGAAACCCGATCTGCTGGTGGAACTGCTTCGAGAAGAAGAACTGGTTCTTGTAGCCGAGGCGTTCGGCGGTCTCCTTCACGCTCATGCCGGAGGACAGCATGTTCACGGCCTTCTCCATCCGGCACTGGATCTGGTACTGGCCGATGCTGTAGCCGTTGATCATCTGGAAATGACGGCGGAGCGAGGGATAGCTGAACGGGATGTCCTTCAGGAGTTCGGGCAGAGGGCAGTTGCTCTTGATGTTCGCCTGAATGACTTCCTTGACTGCGTCGGATATTTCATCGGAGAAGCCCTTGATGCGGCTGTCCAGGATCACGGTCAGGAGTTTAAGCGCGCGGAGCGCGATCTGCGACTCGTCGCCCGCGGTCCGCAGGTACGCGAGGAAGTCGTAGCACTGGTTGAGAAGTTCGAGCGAGAGATTGATGTCGCGGACGGGCCCCTGCGAATCCAGCGCAAAGAGATGGCGGCACATGGACCGGACCCAGGAATCGTCCTGATCGGGCATGTTCTTGAGCTTCAGATAGCCGGGGGTCCCCGCTTCGGTGTAGTCCAGGAAGGCGTCGTGCGGCTCGTTCCCGGCTGTGTCTTTCATGAAGTGGAACGCGAGGTAGAACTCCAGCCAGTTGCTGTCGGGGTCGATCAGGTTGGAATGGCTCACGCCGGGAATGCGGAAAAAGAGCTTGCCGGGGCAGAGAGGTTCGCGGCGCCCGGCGGCGTCGATGTAGGTCCCCGTGCCGCGCAGGACGACCGAGACGGAGAACAGCGGAAAGCCGCCTCCGTGCCAGTCAAGCTCCTCGTGCTTGCGGATGATCCCGGCGGTGACGGCGTCGCGCCCGATGGACCGGTACACGCCGCCGAAGTCGATGTCGAATTTTTTCGGGACTTCGAACATGACCTGAAATCACCCGAGGTTGACCGGCTTTCCGTCCTCGCCCTTCCGCAGATCGCCGTCCTCGATGATGCGCTTGACCATATTGGTGAGTTTCTCCCCGGTGAGGGGCTTCAGGATGATGGCGTCGAAGTGCGACATGTCGAAGTTTCCGCTCGTCTCGACATCGGCGGTCTGTGCGACGACCGGGATATGCGCGAATTTCGGATTCTCCTTCACTGCGGCGGAGAACTGTGCGCCGTTCATCTCCGGCATCCACATATCGGAGAGGATCAGGTCAATCGGCTGTTTTTCGAGTAACTCGAGCGCTTCCTTGCCCGACCCGGCGGTGGAGACGTTGGCGAACCCGATCTTCTTGAAGAGCGCCTTCGCGACGCGGAGGTTCATCGGGACGTCGTCGACCACGAGGATGCGGATCGACTTCACGTCGCTGTCCGGCGCGACGGTGAGTTTGGCCTGCGTCTTTTCAGCGCCCTTCGCGGACTTCTTCGGCTTCGCCTTCGCGCGGTAGCGCACGGCGTTGAGCGTGACGGAGAACGTGCTGCCCTCGCCGACCGTACTGGTGCAGGTCAGAGCGCCGTTCATGCAGGTCGCCAGGCGCTTGGAGATGGAGAGACCGAGGCCGGTGCCGTTGTTCACGGCGTTGGTGCCGCGCATCTTGGAGAGCTGCACGAACGGCTCCATGAGCTTCTTCTGATCCTCCTCGGAGATACCGATACCGGTGTCCGAGACGGAGCATTTGAGCGTGCCGGTGTCGCCGGAATCCACGTCGGGCGTAAATGTGACGCTGAGCGTGATGGCGCCCTTCTTCGTGAACTTGACGGCGTTGCCGAGCAGGTTGATGAGGATCTGGCGGATGCGGATGTTGTCGACGTCGAGCTCCGGCAGGTCTTCCGGGACGTCGGAAACGAGCCTGTTGCCGTTCTCCTGGGCGCGGAACGTGAAGATGAGCAGGACTTCGCGGCAGAGAGCGTTGAAGTCGGTGTACGCCGTGATGATCTGCATCTGGTTCGCCTCGAGCTTGGAGAGGTCGAGCACGTCGTTGATGAGCATGAGCAGGGCGTTCGCCGAGGAGGAAATGGCGTCGAGGTATTCCTTCTCCTGTTTCTGGGAGACGCCGCCCTCGCGGAGGAGTTCGGCGAACCCGATGACGGAGTTCAGCGGCGTGCGGATTTCGTGGCTGACGCTGGCGATGAAGAAGCTCTTCGCCTTGTCCGCCGCCTGGGCGCGGGAGAGCGCGTCCATGATAATCTCCTTGGCGCGTTTTCTGGAGAGGACCAGCTCGATCATGTGCGCCATGGAGCGCAGGATCCCGACGTCGTTTTCGGTGAACTTATGGGTGACGCCCTCGTAGTTGAATCCGACGGTGCCCCAGATTTCGCCGTCCAGAAGGATGTTCGAGAGGAAGATCGAGCGGAGGTCGATCGCATGAGACGCCTTGCCCCACTCCGGCGCGATGCGCGACCAGTTGATGGTCCGGATGTCGCTGCAGACGAACGTGCGTTTATCGTCCGTGTTCTCCAGGATGCCGCGGACACGGCTGAGCGTGCGGCCGAACATCCTGAAATCGGCGTGCGGATGCGTCGGCTCGACGAATTCGGCGATGCAGTGCGTCTTCGTGCCTTCCTCGACGTGTTCGAGCAGACAGCCGCGGCTTGCGCCGAGGAGCTTGCAGACGTTTTCGAGGGTGCGCCGGATACAGATATCGAAATCGTCCTCGCTGATGACTTCCTCGAGCATTTCGTTGCCGAACCTCTGGTTCTGGATGAGCTGGTTCATGGTGGTCACGTCCACGGCGTACACCATGTTGTACAGCAGATTGCCCTGGCCGTCGCGGACGCCGTCGTTCACGACGATGTAATCCTGTCCGAGGTACGTGGTGCTCTTGAGCCGCGAGGAGCGGCGGACCAGGGCGTCGATGCTGACGTCGGGCTCCTTGATGTTGGCCGAGAAATCGCGGAAGACGCGGTCGTTTTCGGCGGGATCGAGGAGCTCACCCGGACGGCCCGCGACCCTGGAGACGGCGGAGTTCGTGCGGATGAGCACGTTTTCAGTGTTGAACAGCCAGATCGGGATGTCGATGTTGTCGAGGATCAGCTGGTTTTCGAGCATCGCCTGGCGAATGGCCTGCTGGTTGCGTTCGCGCTGTCTGGCGAGCGACACGATGTTGCCGCAGCTGATCAGGATGGCTTCATCGAGGTCGGTGAAGTCCCTGCGGTCCTGGAGGAACGTCAGGAAAACGCCGCCGGACAGCCTGTTCTTTTCATAAAGCGGAACGGAGATCAAGGAGTATTCGAGCGCACGTGACCCCGTGTCCAGCGTCAAACCGCTGGCATCCACAACGTTCTGGAGGCCGTCGATGCGGATGATGGATCCGAGGGGCGACTTCCTGACGCGTTTTTCCCAGTCGAACATGTTGAGGATGATCCCGGCCCGTTCGGCCTTGATCGGGTTCAGGCCGTCGTACTGCCACTGGCGGTAGACGATGAACCCGTTCTTTTCCTTGTGCACGACCACGATGCGGGCGCAGCAGAGTTCCTTGCGGAGGACTTCGGCGATGCCGTCCAGAACGCCGTCGAAGACCTGCTCGCGGTTGAACCGGGACAGCATTTCCGTGTTGATGCGCTCGATGGTGAGCAGCTTCTGCATGTCGGTGACGTCGTTGGACGCGGCGAGCAGGAGTCTGCGTCCGCTGGCGTCCCGGATCACGCGCGTGACGGTCTTGATGAAGCGGACATGCTGGTGTTCGCCGCCGACGGGAAGCTCTTCCTCGAAGTCCACCGTGGCGTTCACCTCCTGGTTCGGGTTGTTCATGCGTCTGGCGAAATCCAGGATATCCTTGTTCTCGAACAGCTCCAGATCGGTCTTGCCGATGATCTCGTTCGGGGTATGGCTGAAGATGTTCGCGAACGCGTTGTTGCAGAGCAGATAGCGGAAGTCGTGGTCGACGTCCTTCACCGTGAACATGACCGGGATGGCGTTGATCGCGGCGTCCCACAGAGCCTGGGTGTCCTTCAGTTTCAGCATGCTCAGCGTCAGCTCGGTGACATCCTGCAGGATGCCGGCCACCGCCGGTTCGTCCGGATTGCTCAGGTCGAGCGAGACCAGCGCACGGATGTAGCGCAGGCTGGACGTCTGGCCGATACGGAACGAGAACGTGGCGGTCTCGCCCGGTTTTTCCATTTTTTCCATTTTCTCCAGCTCGCGGGAGAAAATCGGAATATCATCGGGATACACCCAGTCCTCAAACCGGATCGGTTCGCCGTTTTCGTCGTTCGGCCAGAGCGAATAGAGCAGGCTGGAACCGGAGCGTTTGCGGGTCTTGATCTCGTAGCGGAACGACGCCAGACGCGCCATGTTGGAGGCATTTTCCAGGCTGGTCATGGCACGGCGGAGTTCTTCGCGCTTGTTCCGTTCGTCCGTGACGTCGCGGAACACCAGGATCGCGCCCGTGACCTCGCCGGACCGCGTGTGGATCGGGGCGGCGTTGGAGGCGATGTGATACCGCTGTCCGGAGGCGGAGACCAGGTCGGTCAGGTCCGCGCCGTTGGCGACCTCGCCGGACCGCAGGGCTTCCGTGAGCGGCGAAACGACCGGCTTCCCGGTCTGTTCGTGGACGATGCGGAAGAAGTCGGTATGGGGTTTGCCGAGCGCGTCGAGCTGCCTGCATCCGAGCAGAGCCTCGGCGTTCGGGTTGATCATCGTGACGACGCCCTCCGCATCCGTCGTGATGATGCCGTCGCCGATGGACCGGAGCGTGAGGAGGAAGCGGTCGGCATTTTCCTCCGCCGCGCGCTTCGCGTTGACCATTTCGGTAATGTCGCTGGACGCGGCGAGCAGAATCCTGCGTCCGCCTGTGTCCCTGATCACGCGAATTACGGTCCTGATGGAGCGGAGACTTCCGTCCGAGACGGGAAGCTCTTCCTCGAACTCTCTCGTTTCGTTCACGTCCAGAGTCAGGGCAAGCCTGTTCAGGCGGTTTGAGAAATCCAGATTCCCGACATTGACGAACAGCTCAGGATCGGTCTTGCCCGTGATCTCGTCCGGAGTACAGTTGAAGATGTCAGAGAACGCATTGTTGCAGAGCAGATAGCGGCAGTCGTCGTCGAGATCCTTCACCGTGAACATGATCGGCATGGCGTTGATCGCGGCGTCCCACAGCGCCTGCGTGTCCTTCAGTTTCAGCATGTTCAGCGTGATCTCGGTCACGTCCTGCACGATGCCGGTCACCGAGTTCCCCGTCGGGTCGCGCTGGTCGAGCGTGAGTTTCATACGGTAGTATTTCAGGTCGGACGCATCCGTGCCGATTCGGAACGAGAACTGCACAGTGTCGCTCGTCTTTTCGAGCAGGTCGCGCATGTTCTGCTTGAAGAGGGGAATGTCTTCCGGATAGACAAATTGTTCCTCAAGGAGCGCATTGCCGTTCTCGTCCGTGGGCCACAGTTCGCAGAGGAGGTTGGACCCGGTACGGATGCGCGTGTTGAGGTTGTAATGGAACGATGCAAGACTGGCCAGTTCGGACGCGCTTTCGAGGTCCTGCATGGTGTTCCGTTCCTCCGTGACATCGCGGAACACCAGGATCGCGCCCGTGACCTCGCCGGACCGCGAACGGATCGGGGAGGCGTTTGCCGCGATGTGATAGCGCTGTCCGGAAGCGGAAACCAGATCGGTCTGCTCGGCGCCCATGGTGACTTTGCCGTAACGCAAAGCCTCCGTGAGCGGGGAAGTGACGTTTTTTCCTGTCTGCTCGTGGACGATGCGGAAGAAATCCGTGTGCGGCCTGCCGAGCACTTCGGCCTGTTTGCAGCCGAGCAGGTTCTCGGCGTTCGGATTGACCATCGTGACGATGCCGTTCGCGTCCGTCGTGATGATGCCGTCGCCGATGGACCGGAGCGTGAGGAGGAAGCGGTCGGCGGTCTCCTCCGCCTCGCGCTTCGCGTTTTCGAGGTCCGTGACGTCGTGGAACAGGGTGAAGAGGATACGGCGGTTGTCCGAGGTACGGATGAGCTTGCGGTAGAAATTGCCGATACGTGTGCGTCCGTTGCGGTCGTGGATGCGCCCCGTAGAGTGGTACTCGGGACGGCGTTCCAGGACTTCGACGGCGTGCAGGTCGTCCGCGTGGATGGCGTCGGCGTCCTCGGGGTTGAACAGGAGGTCATGGTCGGTTTTTCCGGCGACGGACTGAGGAGTCTGGTTGAGGAATTTGAGGCAGGCATCGTTGCAGGTGATGATGCGGAAGTCGTCGTCGATGTCTTTCGTCATCACGAAGGACGGCATGTTGTCGAGCAGGATGGAGTGCTGCTGCAGGAGTTCCTGGAGCTTCGAGTTCAGCTGCTGCATCTGGATGTGCGCCTCTTCCAGTTCCGTGATGTTGATGGCAGTGCCGAGCAGCAGGCGCGTGCCGTCCTCGTCGGTGAAGATGCGCTGGATGCTGCGCAGGTGCTGGACGCTGCCGTCCCAGGACGTCACGTCCACGTTGGCTTCCATCTGGCCTTCCGGATTCTTCACGAACTCCTCGTCCTCCCTGCGGCGCTGTTCGGCGACTTCCTGCGGCAGGAAGTCGAAGTCCGTCTTGTCGTTCAGCTCGTTTTCGCCTACGCCGTAGAACTTGCAGCGGGTGCGGTTGTTGAAGACGTAGCGGAAGTCGTTGTCGATGTCCTTGGCGAAGATGTGGATGGGCAGGAAGTTGATGAGGATGTCCCACATCCGGGTCGTTTTCTTGAGCTGGGCGGAATAGCGCTCGGCCTGGCGGCGCGCCTGCTGCAGCTCGGTGTTGTCCAGCGAGAAGCAGATCACCGCGTCCTGCCCGAAAATGTCGTGTTCCAGCAGGGCGAACGAAATGGCGCGGTGGACGTCCTCATAGTTGTACTCGATCGTCATCTGTTTGCCGGACTGGAAGACCTCGTGGACCGCGCGGGCCAGTTTCGGATAGTCGATCCCGAGCAGCTGGTCCAGCTTCTTCGGAGCCTTTTCCCGGTAATCGCCCTTGATCCACGAAGCGAAAAGAATGTTTTCCGCGCGGTTCAGCACCAGCACGCGGCCGGGGAGCGAATACAGCATGTTGCGGCTTGTCCGGAGACGGCGGCGCATCCAGCTGAGATAGAATATCTGGAGCACGATCACAATCAGGACCACGAAAAAGATCGTCAGGAAGGTCTGCCAGTGACGCGTCCACATCGTGTCCGGCTTGTTGATGACCGTGGTCCCGAGCGGAATCCTGCCGGAGAAATTCCGGTAGCTGTTGAACTTGCCGTAGTCAACCATTCTGACCGGCGCGATATCCTTCAGGGGTATACGCTGGGCGCTTCCGGCGTTCAGGATCTGCGCGGTCATGCGCGCCGCCTCGTGTCCGAGCTTGTCCGTCTCGATCACGCAGCCCGCGGCCGCGCCGTTGCCGAAGAGCGTGTCGTCAAGCACCAGGCACGGGAACCGTTCGTCGAACCCGATGTTCCGCACGAAGGCCGTCACGGTCTCGTTGTGTCCATTCGCATAGTCGTGCGTCGGGAAGAAAAGGATCAGGCTTTCCGGCGAAAGAGTGGCGAGGGTGCTCTGGATCTCCTGCTTGGGCATCAGGGAATTGATCCACTTGTAGTCCAGCTGGGGGAAGTGCAGTTTGCAGTTGGACAGGATCTCGTTGCGCGTCTCCTCCGAGATCGTCGTCTCGTCCGTGACAAGCGCCAGATTCTGCGCTTCCGGGAAGAGCTTCAGGCCCAGCTCCACCGTCCCGAGCGTATCGTCGGTGATGCCGATGCCGGTCGAGTTCGGATACTGGCGCTTCAGGTCGACCGGCATGCGCCCCAGGCCGGCGAACAGGACCGGCAGGGTGCGCGGGAACCTGTCGTAATTCCGCATGATCACGTTCGCGGCCTCGTGGTTCAGCGTCACCACGATGGAGTACAGGCCCTGGTTGAGCGATTTTTCCAGACGGGCGAACGTGGATTCCACCCGGTCCTCGTTGCCTTTGTGGGTGGCATTCAGCTCCACCACGTGGCAGTCGATCGGCAGGTTCAGCTCGCGGATGCCCTTGCGGTACGAATCGAAGAAATTGCTCGTCACGACGTCCGCGACGGGATAGGACGTCAGCAGAAGGATCGTCCTGACGTTATTCTGAAACGGACGCGGAGCTTCCGGCCCGTCCTGCGCCGAATCCGGAGTCGGCGTCTGCGAAAAAGCGAAGATCGAAAAAATAAACAAAAAAACAGTCAGGTATCGTGCCAGCAGGTTTCGCATTTGTTTCATGTGCAGCCTGTCCTCAAAAACATGTTTTCCCATGGGTGGCGGAACGTACCGGATATGCTTTTTTACGGCAAAAAGAGACCTGAAACCGTATGAAAAAACACGTCCTGTGCGCGTGTCGTTCTCTAAATATCTTTCCATAATCTATCTTCTTTTTTAAAAAATACAAGCTTTTTTCCGGTTTTCTTTCAATATTCTTTGGTTTTTTTTGATAATTCGTGTATATTTTAGTGTAAAAGATTCTTTTTCAACAACATATTTTCCCGTTTCAAGACAGCAATCTCCATGTCCGACGTTTTCTTCATTCCGTTCGATCCCGCCTCGGGAACAACCGGTCTTTCGCAGGCCGCGGTCCGTCTCCTTCAGACTCTGCTGGACAAATCCGGCGTCGAACTGCCCGCCGACGTGCCGCTGAAGGTGCATTTCGGCGAGAAGGGCAACCGCACGTACCTCAAACCCGAGGTGTACGACGGCATCATCGACTTCATTCAGGCGCAGGGCCGCGCGTGCCATTTCGTGGAGACCAGCGTACTGTACGGCGGCGAGCGTTTCTCCCGCGAAAAACACCTCGCACTGGCAAAGAAGCACGGATTTACGCGCATCCCGGCGGTCATCGCGGACGGCGCGCACGGCGAGGAATCGGTGTCCGTCCCGGTCAACCTCAAACATTTTCAAAGCGCGAGCATCGCAAAGGCGCTGGCCGAGGCGGATCGGGTGATCGTGCTGTCGCATTTCAAGGGACACGGGCTCGCCGGATTCGGCGGCGCGATCAAGCAGCTCTCCATGGGCTTCGCCGCGAAGGGCGGAAAGATGGCCATGCACCTGAACGTGAAGCCGCGCATCCGCAACTGGAAATGCAAGCGCTGCAAGCTGTGCCTCACGCGGTGCAACGAGGGTGCGATCACCATCGGCGAACGCTCATGCATCGACCACGACAAATGCATCGGCTGCGGCGCGTGCTTCTCCATCTGCCCGCACCACGCCGTCTCCATCCTGTCGTTCGCCGGGCTGAAGCATGCCCTGTTCGGCGGCCGTCTCTTCCGCGAGAAACTCGTCGAATACGCCTACGCCTCCCACCACGGCAAACATCACCTCTACATCACGTTCGCCGTGAACATCACGCGCGGCTGCGACTGCGAACCGCGCCCCATGATGACCTGCATCCACGACATCGGCGTGTTCGCCTCGCTCGACCCCGTCGCCATCGATGCCGCCTGCTGGGACGCCGCTGTGAAGGCCGGAAAGAAATTCAAGGGCGCGGAACAGCTCGCCTACGCCGAAAAGATCGGCCTCGGTTCGCGCAACTACAACCTCGTCAGAATCGACTGACACCAACGACCAGAGGGAAAGATTTCTTTCGCCCTGTTTGTATTTTCCGCTTGACTTTTCTCTTTTTCGGTGTATCTTAGTAACAACATTGTATAACCTCCAAAAAAAGGAGTTTTCCCGTGATCAAGTCGCTTGTAAAACATGGCAACAGTTCCGCGCTCGTAATCGAAAAGCCCATTTTGAGCTTGCTTGGTGCAACGGCCGAATCCGAATTCGAGGTCGTGACGGACGGAAAGTCCCTGATTCTCACACCTGTTCAGGATAATGTGCGCCACGAGAGATTCCGGAAAGCCGTGGCAAAAACCGGTAAACGCTACAGCAAGACATTTGAGGAGCTTGCACGTTGAAGCGCGAACCTGTCTTTCTCACGCTTACCGAGGCCATTGAAATCCACGAATACCAAATCAGGCATTTTGGCGGAACCAATGGGCTGCGCAGTCTGGACCTGCTGAAATCCGCAGTCGGCATGCCGGCATCGACATTCAATGGGAACTACCTGCATCCGACGATCCCGGACATGGCTGCGGCATATCTTTTCCACATCGTCGAGAATCATCCTTTTGTTGACGGGAACAAACGCGTCGGCACGATGTCCGCGCTGGTCTTTCTGGAATTGAACAGATACGACTTCGATGCCTCGGATGATGAACTTACCGACATCGTTCTGCAGGTCGCTGCCGGGAGGATGTCTAAGGAAAAACTTTCCCTGTTCTTCCGGCAACATTCATGCCGAAGGTAAACCGTCCTCTGTTTTTATCCTAACAGAAACCGCCAGCCGGATTGCCCCGAACTGGCGGTTTCGATTGATATTTGGGCTGAAACTTCCGTTTACTTGAGGAGGATCGCCTCCAGCTGGTCCAGCGAGGTCTCGAAGAGACGCATCGCGGCATTGACCGGTTCCGGCGTGGCGAAATCCGCCCCGGCATCGCGGAGCAGATCCAGCACGTCGCGCGTGTCGCCGGACTTGAGGAACCGGAGCGCGGGCGCCGGATTCCCCGCGATGATGTCGGCGGAGAGCTTGGCGGCGGCGGAAAGCCCGGTAGCGTACTTGTAGACGTAGAAATTGTAGTGAAAATGCGGGATGCGCGCCCATTCGAAGCGGATCGGCTCGTTGTTCACGACGTTCTTGCCGAAGTATTCGCCGTTCAGCTCGTAGTAATGGTCGCCGAGGGCCTCGGCGGTCAGGGGTTCGCCATCCTCGCTCATTGCATAAATATCGCGTTCGTACTCGGCGAACTGCGTCTGACGGAACACCGTGCCGCGGATGAGGTCGAGCAGGTGCGTCAGCAGGTAGGCGCGGAGATTGTCGTCCTGAGCGTGCTCAAGAAGATAATGGTTCAGCAGGAGTTCGTTCGTGGTGGACGCGACCTCGGCGGCGAAGAGGCAGTAGCCGGCATAGTGGTATTCCTGCGCGCGGTCGGAGAGATAGGAGTGCATGGAGTGGCCGAGCTCGTGGGCGAGCGTGGAAACGCTGTCCAGCGTGCCGGTATAGTTCAGCAGGACGTACGGGGGCTTGCGGTAGCAGCCGCCGGAATAGGCGCCGGAGGTCTTGCCGCGGCATTCGTAGACATCGATCCAGCGGTCCTTGAAAGCGTGTTCCAGCGCCTCGCAGTATTCGGATCCGTAAAGCTTCACCGCCTGGCGCACCAGGTCGCAGCCCTCTTCCCAGCTGTACAGCACCTTCGCCGGACGGACAAGCGGGGTCACGAGGTCGAAAAGCTCGAGCTTGTCGAGCTTCAGGACGCGGCGGCGCAGCTCGAAATAACGGTGCAGGAGCGGGAGCTTCGCGCGGACGGCATCGATCAGGCCGTCGTACATGGATTCCGGCACATGATCGGGGAACAGCGAGGCGGCACGCGCGGACGGGAAATGACGGAGTTTCGCCTCGAGCACGCCCGCCTTCACCGTGCCGTCGAGCAGCGCGGCGATCGTGTTCGCGAACGACGAATACGTCTTGTAGCAGGCGTCGAAGGCGTCCTTGCGGACGCGGCGGTCGGCGTTCTCCAGGAACTTGATGTAATTGCCGTGCGTGAGCTCGACGTCGTTGCCCTTGTCGTCCTTGATGTGAGGGAAGCGCAGGTCAGCGTCATTAAGCTTGCAGAACGCGTGGTTGCCCGTTGAAAAGACGTCGGAGGCAAGACCGAGGATGCGTTCCTCCGGCTCGGAGAGCGTGTGCGGACGCTGGCGGGCGGTGTCTTCGAGCGTGCGGCGGTAGAACGCCAGCACGGGATCGTCCATCAGCTCTTTGAAGCGCGCCTCCGGCATGGCGAGGAGTTCGGGATCGAACCAGGAGGTCTCGCCCTCGATCTCGGCGTAACGCGCGGCGATGCGGTCGCGGCGGCCTGCGTTCTTGCCGTTGGCTAGGTCTTCGTCGGACTTCAGATGCGCGTAGGAATAGAGCGTCTCGAGGCGAAGTCCGAGGGCGTCGCCGGTCTCCAGGCCGCGCTTCAGCGCTTCGGCGGAGTCCGCCAGATGGCCGCGGCACGCCTGATGGGCGGCGAGCAGGTCGTCGAGCGTGCGGAACGCTTCCTCCCAGTCCGCGTCGGTTTTGTAGATTTGGGTGAGGTCCCAGCAGGTTTCCGGGGCAAGTTCACTGCGGAGTTTCGGGGCGTTCGTCTCTGACATGGATACCGGTTCCTTTCGCGTCAATTCACTTTGAGTCCAAATTCAAATAGAACAAAAAAGCCCGCGGTGTTTTTGACGCACCGCGGACTTGAAGCGATCGTTCAGATTACTTGCTGAAGCGTTCTTCGAGGGCCTTGCGCTGCGCCTCGAGCTCGGCCGGGAGACGGTCGAACTTGGCATAGTGCTCGGAGATGGTCTCGAGTTCCTTCTTCCAGCCTTCCTTGTCGATGGCGAGAAGCTGCTTCATGTCGTCTTCGGTCACATCGGTGCCGGTGCGGTCGATGGCGTCCAGAGCGGGGACATACCCGATCGGGGTCTCGTCGGCCTTGCCTTCGCCGTCGCAGCGCTCGAAGATCCATTTGAGGACGCGGCTGTTGTCGCCGTAGCCGGGCCAGAGCCACTTGCCGTCTGCGGTCTTGCGGAACCAGTTCACGCAGAAGATCTTCGGCAGCTTGGCGCCTTCCTTCTTGCCGATCTCAAGCCAGTGCTTGAAGTAGTCGCCCATGTTGTAGCCGCAGAACGGCAGCATGGCGAACGGGTCGCGGCGGACGGTGCCGGCCTTGACATCGAGGGCAGCGGCGGTCACTTCAGAACCGACCGTGGAGCCGATGAACACGCCGTGTTCCCAGTTCTTGGACTGGTAGACGAGCGGGAGCGTGCTGGGACGGCGGCCGCCGAAGAGGAACGCGGCGATCGGAACGCCGGCAGGATCTTCCCAGTTGGAAGCGATGGCCGGGCAATTGCAGGCGCGGGCGGTGAAGCGGGCGTTCGGGTGAGCGGCCTTGACGGGCTTGCCGTCGGCGTCGACCTGACCGGGCTTCCAGTCCTGGCCCTTCCAGTCGATGAGGTGCGCGGGAGCGTCGTAGCCGATGCCTTCCCACCACACGTCGCCGTCATCGGTGAGGGCGACGTTCGTGAAGATGGTGTCCTTGGCGCAGGAGAGCATGGCGTTCGGGTTGGACTGCATGCTGGTGCCGGGCGCGACGCCGAAGAAACCGGCTTCCGGGTTGATGGCGTAGAGCTGGCCGTCCGCGCCGAACTTCATCCAGGAGATGTCGTCGCCGACGGTCTCGACCTTCCAGCCCTTGATGGTCGGAATGAGCATGGCGAGGTTGGTCTTGCCGCAGGCGGACGGGAACGCGCCGGTGATGTATTTGACTTTGCCGTCGGATTCACGCGTGAGCTTCAGGATGAGCATGTGTTCGGCCATCCAGCCTTCGTCGCGTGCCTGGACGGAGGCGATGCGGAGCGCGAGGCACTTCTTGCCGAGCAGGGCGTTTCCGCCGTAACCGCTGCCGTAGGACCAGATCTCGCGGGTCTCGGGGAACTGGGCGATGTACTTCTTGTCGAGCGGGGCGCACGGCCAGACGCCGTTGTCCTTCGCGCCGTTTTCAAGCGGCTTGCCGACGGAGTGGATGCAGGGGACGAACTCGCCGTCCTTGAGGACATCGAGGACCTTCGTGCCGACGCGGGTCATGATCTCCATGTTCGCGACGACGTACGGGGAGTCGGTGATCTCGACGCCGATCTTGGCGATCGGGGAGCCGACGGGGCCCATGGAGAACGGAATGACGTACATGGTGCGGCCGTGCATGCAGCCCTTGTAGAGGCCGCGGAGGGTCTTCTTCAGTTCGACCGGGTCGATCCAGTTGTTGGTCGGGCCGGCTTCCTCTTTCGTCTTCGAGGCGATGAAGGTGCGGGCTTCGACGCGCGCGACGTCGGACGGATCGGAGCGGAACAGGAGGCAGTTCGGGCGCTTCACCGGGTTGAGGCGGATCGCGAGGCCGGATTCGACCATTTCGTTGCAGAGGCGGTCGTACTCTTCGCGGGAACCGTCGCACCAGTAGAGGTTGTCGGGTTCGCAGAGGGTAGCCCATTCTTTCACCCATGCGACCAGCTTCGGCGCATTGGGAGCGGCATTGAGTTCTTTCATAGTTTGGATTTCCCTATGGTTTGGGGTTGTTAGGAATGGTTGGTTGAGTCGTTTCGGTAAATCCATATAATATACACCGGAAAGGCGTTGAAATCAAGATGGATTCGGAAAAATGTCGGCCCTCTGACGCGTTTTTCCCGGGAATTGTCTGAAGCATTGGAGACAGTACTTTGTAACCGATGCTGAAAAATGCTCATACAGGAGCGGTTTTATCCATCTTTTTTCATTTTTCTGATTGACTTTCCGCCCTTCGCGTGTTATGTTTATTGTTCGGATGTCCGGCGCGTGCGGAAAAATGAACGCGGCGGACCGTCCGAATCTACGCATTTTACAACCACTTTTGAGGAGTATGACCATGTCTGGAATTTTCAAAGCCTACGACATCCGCGGCATTTACCCGGAGCAAATCGACGCGGACCTCGCGGAAAAGATCGGGCGCGCATTCGTCGTCTTCACCGGCGCGAAGAAGATCGTCGTGGGACGCGACATGCGTCCGCACTCCGCCCCGCTCTTCGAAGGCCTCACCCGCGGCATCACGAAACAGGGCGCGGACGTGATCGACATCGGCCTCTGCTCCACCCCGATGTCCTACCACGCCAACGGATTCCTCGGCGCGGACGGCAGCGTGATGATCACGGCTTCGCACAATCCGGGCGAATGGAACGGCTTCAAGCTCTGCAAGGCGCAGGCGGTCCCGATCAGCGGCGACACCGGCATCGCGGACATCCAGATGCTCGTCGAGGCGAACAGCTTCCCCGCCGCGGAGAAGAGAGGCAAGATCACGCAGTACGACATCGCCCCCGAATACACCAAGTTCCTGCGTTCCTACGCGAAAATGGACCGCAAGCTCAAAGTCGTGGTCGACTACGCGAACGCCATGGGCCTTTACGAGTTCGCCGGGATCAAGGACTTCTTCGAGGTCGTCCCGCTGTACGACACGCTCGACGGCACCTTCCCGAACCACCTCGCCAACCCGCTTCAGACCAGCACGCTCGACGCCATCCGCAAGAAAGTCGTCGAGGTCGGCGCGGACTTCGGCGCGGCGTTCGACGGCGACGCCGACCGCTGCGGCTTCATCGACGACAAGGGCGGGATCATCCCGATGGACCTCTTCACAGCTCTGATCGCCATGGACATCCTCGGCGAACCCGGCTGCGGCAGCGCCACCATCCTGTACGATCTCCGCAGCAGCTGGGCCGTCCGCGAGGCCATCCGCGACCACGGCGGCAAGCCCAGCATGTCCCGCGTCGGACACGCGTTCATCAAGAACCAGATGCGCAAGGAAAACGCGGTCATGGCGGGCGAGCTCTCCGGCCACTACTACTTCCGCGAAAACTACGTGGCGGAATCCCAGGGACTCGCGATCATCAAACTCGCGAACCTGATCTGCAAGTCGAAAAAGAGCGTCAGCGAGCTCGTGAAGCCCCTCAAGAAGTATTACCAGAGCGGCGAGATCAACTCCAAGGTCGCCGACGTCAAGCCCATCCTCGACAAGATCCGCACCAAATACGCCGACGGACGCATGTTCGAACTCGACGGAATCAGCGTGGAGTATTCCGACTGGTGGTTCAACATCCGTTCCTCCAACACCGAGCCGCTCCTCCGCCTCATCGTCGAGGCCAAGGACAAGGCCACCATGGAAGCCAAGCGCGACGAGATCCTCGCTGTGATCCGTTCCTGACGGATATGCTTGGAGGGTTTTCCTCCGTTTTTAAGGCGGATTTCCGACATCATACGGGAATCCGCTTTTTTTGTGTTATCATAACAGACAAAATCCCCGCCGGACTGGAATCCAACGGGGATAAGATGCGAAATCTGTTTGTGAGGATTAATTGCGAGGGGCTTGAGGAGGCGCGCCGAAGCCGCCGGAACGCTGGCCGCCGCCGGGGGCTCCGCCCATTCCGGGAGCACCGCCGCCGAAGCCGCCGCCCATACCGCCGGGAGCACCTCCGCCGAAACCGCTCATACCGCCGGGAGCTCCGCCGCCAAAGCCGCCGCCCATGCCGCCGGGAGCTCCGCTGAAGCCGCCCGGACCGCCACCCATACCGGGTGCGCCGCCGAAGCCGCCCTGGCCGCCGCGACGCTGATCGCCGCGCTGACCGTTGTTGTCCCGGCCGCCTCTGCCGCCGTTGCCGCCTCGGCCGCCCTGACGGTCGTTGTCAAATTCGGGGAGTCTGCTGCGGGCGCTCTGTTCGTTCTGCTTGCGCAGGACGTCTTCGTAGGTGGGCGCTTTGTCGGGATTCAGGTAATCGTCGATCGTGGAATTGATGAAGAGGTCGGCGTTTTTCACGCGTTCCGCGTGTTGTTTCTTCAGGATGTCGAGGCGTTCCTGTGCGGACGCGATGATGTCTTCCGTCTCTTTGATCTGGCGTTCCGCGGATTTATTGGAGGTCGTGAACCGCTCGCCGATGAGCTCGTGAAGTTCCTTTTTGATCTTGTCCTTTTCGGCGCTGCCGGTGGCTTTGAGATACTTCTCGCGAAGTTCCATCGCCGCCTTGTATTCGTTTTCCTGCTGACCGGAAACAAGATTGCGGAGTTCCTTGCGGAATGCCTCGTAATCGGTCCGCATCAGCTGCATCAGGCGGTCGCGTTCTTCCGCGGGGATGGAGTCGATCATGGACATATTGCGGCGGGAATTGCCGCCCATGCCGGGACCGCCGCCGAAGCCGCCGCCCATACCCGGGCCGCCGCCGAAAGCATTTCCCATGCCGGGTCCGCCCATGCCGGG
>JAEEGG010001836.1_pt1 | contig 56422 bp, 44 predicted proteins | sample 9134161 | NCBI WGS metagenome assembly JAEEGG01 (sample SAMN16246543, study PRJNA631951) | gut metagenome | biome: gut microbiome; feature: rumen; material: CR-attached | host: Bos | place: Iran: Karaj | collected 2018-10 | reverse complement strand
GAGTTTAGTGGAAGACCTGCCTATGAACTAAAGGGATGGGAATCGCGAAATTCCATTTCCCAAAGTTCATTTGTACGGTTTAACTCATAAAGTACAGATTATCAACACTGTATAGATATTGCGTGGGAAAATAGAATGTTCAAAACAACTCTGAATAATTTGGAACAACTATGCAGGCACAGAAGAATGTAATATACGACTATAGCGAGCTACACAATCTGCGTACTCAAAATCTAAATCTTTCCTCAGAAAACCAAGAATTGAATAATCAGCTTACCACGCTACTTGACCAATTTAGTACGCCAAGCCTACGTAGTGCTGTTCTGAAACTCGCTGGAACAATCATGGCTGATGAAAGCTTCGCTAGCGGTGGAGAGACCTCTGATTTGAGATGGGACGGGCGAAAGCCTGGAGAAGACGAAGACTCATTCGCACGCCGTTGTTTACTCTATGCTTCGAAGAGTATAAAAGCGCAAAGTTCCTATAAGCGACATAGATAATTATTTGAACTTTTAGCAAATAGTAGGATTCCTAAAGAGTGGAAAACGCAATAAATCGCGATGAAACAACGAAAAAGTGCTAAAAATGTGATTTTTCTTTCAGAATCTATTCCGAAAATGTGATTTTTTAATTATATTTGCAACCGAAAATGTGAATATTGAGATATGAAACTGCTTAAAAGAAAGATAGACAAGTACCTTTTGGATTGGAAAAACAACCCAAAGAGGAAACCGCTGATAGTGAAAGGTGCCCGTCAGATTGGCAAGACGGAGTCCATCCGTGCATTTGGCGAGGTCAACTATGAGTCGGTCATCGAGATTAACTTTGTGCTTCAGAAGAAGTTCAGGGCTATCTTTGACGATGGCTACGAAGTGGAGACCATCATCAAGAACATCTCCCTGCTGGAACCTTCATGGCGGTTCATCCCCAACAAGACGCTGATTTTCTTCGACGAGCTGCAGAAATGTCCTGACTGTGCCACTTCGCTCAAGTCGTTCTGTCAGGACAAGCGGTATGATGTCATCTGTTCAGGTTCGATGATGGGCATCTATTACGAGGAAATCGAAAGCAACGCTGTGGGTTTCAAGGACGACTTCGATATGTTCTCGATGGACTTTGAGGAGTTCCTGTGGGCCAAGGGCTACCAACCGGAACAGATCGAAGACCTGTATCGCCACATGGTGGAGTTGAAGCCGTTTTCGCAGTTGGAAATGGAAACCATCATGAATGTGTTCCGTGACTATATGAGTCTCGGTGGTATGCCAGAGGTGGTGAAGATGTACATCGACAATGGTCACTTCGGAGGCACCTTGGAATTGCAACGCCAGTTGCTGAAAGACTACGAGGAGGATATCACGAAGTATGCTAAGCAGACAGACAAGGCCAAACTCCTGGCCGTCTATAACCATATCTCTACCTTTTTGGCCAAGGACAACAAGAAATACCAGATTACGAAGATTGCCAAGGGGGCACGTAACAGAGAGTATGTAGGTGCTGTCGATTGGCTGAAGGAGGCAGGCATCATCAACGTCTGCTACTGTCTGAATAACGTGGAGCTGCCTTTGAAGGGCAATTACATGGCTGATTACTACAAGTTGTACTATCACGACACGGGCCTGCTTATCGCTTCGCTCGACGAGGAAGCGCAGGAGGATCTGCGTGCCAACAAGAACTTTGGCACCTACAAGGGTGCTATCTATGAGAATGTCGTTGGAGAGATGCTGCGCAAGTCGGGTTATGAGCAGCTGTATTTCTACAAGCGCGAGAATCCAGCACTCGAAATGGACTTCTTTGTGCGCGATGCCAACTCATTGGTACCCGTTGAGGTCAAAGCTAAAGATAACGCCACCGCCTCGCTAAACAATCTTATTAAATGGGATTCCTATCCAGATGTGAAGTACGGCATCAAGCTCGGCTATAAGAATATCGGTTGGAACGGGCAGTTCTACACATTTCCCTATTTCCTTACATTCCTGTTGAAGCGCTTCCTAAAGGAAAACTAATAACAAATCTTCGAACCATAGCATAGGAAGAAAGTAGCAAGGATGTAGCGTAGACCGAGCTTATACCCTCGAAGAAGGCACGGGGACAGAAGAAGTGAGTAAGAAAGTAACTTTGTCTACGCCTGTTAAATCAAGCATCAATATTTTATTTCTCGCAGAGCCTGTATTCTTACAGGCCGTTCACCATACGGTGCTTGAAGCTGAAGCGGAAGTTGTTCATCGCCTTGCCAAATACGGTTGGCGTGGCCCGCTTGAAATCGGTTCTACATCTACTAATAATTAACAAATTGCCTTCAAAGATACTGATTTTATTTGGCTTCTGCAAATATTTCAATCATTATTTTCATCTATTTTAGTTCTATATAACCTCTACATACTTTCTACTTTAATTCTATTGACTTAATGCTTCCTTATTCTCTGATACTGGCAGGTTATTTCAGAATAAGGCTCCCTTATTGAGAAATACTCGTAGCTTATCAAATATTCCCAACGTGGGAATACTTTATTCCCAAGGAGGGAATGTTTTGTTCCCAAGGTGGGAATATTTTGTTCCCAGGCAGGGCGCTCGGCTTTGCCGCTTCGCTTGTCGAAGAATATCATGCCAGTCCCTTGCCATTGTCAACTCCCTGTTCTAAAACGAACATAGATGATAAATAGAAATTCAGTAGATGTTTTGTAGAGGTAAAGTAGAACATTTATAGATACAGAAATTCTTATAAAATACTTATTATACGATAGTTATACAGTTTAAGTAGATAGAGAAAGACATACAGATATGGAAGAGAAGAAATTGACATACAAAGATGTTCCTTTTGGGCTTGCATGATTGGTCAAGTCGTGACGGGAATCAACTTTTGTTAAATATGTGTGCAAAATTACAAAAAACTGAGGATTTTTGAGTACTTTTGCAAATAAATTTGCGAGAACGGGCTGCACCTCGGCAATTCAAGCGTACTTGATTGCTCTCGGTTTGCACCGTCCTTGCCATCAGAATTAAATTGTTTTATGCAATTATGGCAGAAATGAAAGAGATTAACTATAAGGAAATGAAGTTCAATCCGTTCAACCTCATTGGTGGTGAATGGATGCTGGTGACTGCTGGTAACGAGCAGTCGGGTTGTAACACGATGACGGCCTCTTGGGGTCACCTCGGATGCCTGTGGGGACATAATGACCCGACGGCAGTTATCTACCTACGCCCTTCGAGATATACCAAGAAATTCGTAGACAAAGAGCCATATTTCACGCTCTGCGTTATGGATAAGTCGTTCAAGAAGCAGATGGCCTATCTGGGCAGTGTGTCAGGACGTGACGAGGATAAGATAGCCAAGACAGGCCTTACTCCTGTATATGCTGATAACTCTGTCTATTTCCAAGAGGCAAAACTTGTCCTGATATGTAAGAAGATGTATGCTTCAGAGCTACAGGAAAGTGGTTTTCTATATCAGGACACCATTGACGAGAGCTATCCACAACGTGACTTCCATACCATGTACGTCGGAAAGATCGAGAAGGTTCTAGTACGCGATGATGAATACTTGGGTTAATGGAGTTACTGATGGAAGGAAAAGTTTGGAGGAAATACTTGTGCAACACAAATGGATGTCGGCACATAAGGAGAATTTACTCAGGAGGTTCCCAAGGCTTCAGCCGATGATTCATCATTTGAGCAGTCTAAGCTCCAAAGCATTTACTATTGCTGTCCTTGAAGAGTTGGTTTTATTGCTCCTTGCTACGGCGTACTACCTTGCTGACGGCCCTTATGCTTTAGAGATATGGGCAGCTTTGTTCGTGGCATTCTCCGTACACTTGGTAGTTCACATTGGCCAAGGTGTTATCATCATAGGTTATGTACCAGGACTCATTACATCCATCCTGCTATTGCCCTACTCCTGTTACGGCATCGGCTGTATCTGTCAAGAAATGGACTTTGGCAAACTCATTCTTTTAGGAGTGATTGGATTTGTAGCCATAGCAGTAATTATCCCATCACTACGTCAAGTACCATCATCAAGACGAAACCAATGGCGAAACCGATGGTGCTAAGGTTAGAGTGTTGACCATTGGAGGCTTCAGGGATAAGTTCCTCTACAACTACGTAAAGCATAGCTCCGGCAGCAAAGGCCAACATATAAGGAAGAATTGGCATCAGTAGCGAAGCCAACAGCAGGACAGCAACGGCTCCCACAGGTTCTACGGCTCCGCTCAATGAGCCAATGACGAATGATTTCCACTTGGAATTGCCAGCCGCACGCATGGGCATGGAGATAATGGCACCCTCCGGCACGTTCTGGATGGCGATACCCAATGCAACTGCAACGGCACTGGCTAGTGGGATATTCGAGATACCACTCTCTGCGCCTGCAAACACCACGCCCACAGCCATTCCTTCAGGAAGGTTATGGATGGTGACGGCCAACGCCAGCATAGCAGTCCTGGAAAGATGGGAACGCATGCCCTCTGGCTTGTCTGTTCCTATATGCAAGTGAGGTGTCAGTTCGTCAATCATCAGCAGGAATCCCATACCCAACAGGAATCCTATAGCGGCAGGAAGAACCGAGAACCGTCCGCTGTCAGCTACCATTTCCATCGACGGAATCAGCAGCGACCACACCGATGCGGCTACCATCACACCAGATGCGAAGCCGAGTAATGTATTCTGTAGTCTCACTGACATTTCGTCTTTCATGAAGAATACGAAGGCAGAGCCGAGCATCGTACCGAGCAACGGAATCAGCAGACCAATGATCAATGTTGTCATGCTTTTCCTTTGAACGTATAACCAATCCCTTCTACTGCCGAGCGGATGGTTTCTTCCGTAGCGGGACCTTTGATGGTGAGGGTGTTTGCAGAGGCACTGGCCTTGGCTTTCTCTACGCCGGGCACATCCTCGACGGCACGCACTACGGCAGCCTCACAATGGCTGCAATGCATATCCTCGACTCTATAGACCACCACATCGGGGTCTAACGGTTTCTTGGTAGTAAACTTGCTGAATAGTTTCATCATAAGAGCAAATATTATAAGTAGGGTTAATACTATTGCACATATCAGTTTAAACGGACGGAGCAGCGAGAGCCATGCAAGCAAGCTTGCAGATGGCCGAGTCGTGACGGACGAAGGCAAAGCCAACGGGCTGGGCAAAGCAGATGTCATGCAGCACGCATCAAGACTGGCGAGGGAGAAATCCACACCGGTGGCATTGAGCAGCAGACCGAAGAGTACGGCAAAGCCCACGATGGTCATCAGATAAATCGAGGTGAAACGCCGTCCCATCGCTTTATGAACCACGAGAATGGAGGCTAGATTGACAGCTGGCCCTGCCATCAGCATCACCAGTGCCGCACCAGGCGAGAGTCCCTTCATCATCAGTGCCGCAGCCACGGGGATGCTGCCCGTAGAACAGATGTACATCGGTATGGCAATGGCCAGGATGACCAGCATCTGCAGCAACGGCTGACTGCCGAAGGAGAGGAAGAACTCATCGGGTACTGCAACTTGAATCAATGCCGCTACAATAAGTCCGATAAGCAGCCGCAGACCGATGTCGCGTATCATGTCATAGTAGGCATACTTCAGCACCCGCCAGATTCTGTTGCCTGTCTCCATCTTGCATGAGACGGTGGAATCCTCCCTTATGTCATCCTCACGAACCAGACGGTTTACCAACAATCCGCCGCATACACCCGTAATGAGTGCCGCCACAGGACGGATGATGGCAAAGCCCAGTCCCATCAGCGAAAAAGTGGCCAAGATGGAGTCGATGCCCGTCTGCGGTGTGGCAATGAGAAACGAGGCAATAGCTCCCTTCGATGCTTTCTCGTTCTTCAAGCCGATAGCCGTGGGAATAGCGCCGCAAGAACACAGCGGCAGGGGTACACCGAGCAGCGCTGCCCAAAGCACGGACAGCTTGTTATTTCGTGAAAGATAATTGGCATAGAACTTCTGGGGCACGAACACATGCAGCACCCCTGCGATCAGGAAACCCAAAAGCAGATAGGGAGCCATCTCGCAAACCACATTCAAAAAGGCTACGGGTAGGCGCGACAGCGGGAATGGCGATGTGAAGAAACCCTGTAGATCCATGCTGCAAAGATACAACAAATCTTTTGCAATCTGGTTGCAAAGACGATATATTTATGGCTTTACACCAAGAATCGTAGCATAAGATGGTTTCTTGCGATGGATTTCTGTCTTAGTGAAACCTGCATCATCGAGAAATTGCTTTAGCTGCTCAGGAGGATAGGCAGTCATGCCTTCCACCACATTTGTCCATTTGGAGTCTGTATCGACCACCTCTACCATGATGGCGAAATGTCCTCCGGGCTTCAACACCCTTCGCACCTCCTGCAGACACCTGGGCAGGTTTGGCCAGAAATAGACCGTCTCGACAGCCGTTACAAGGTCGAACGTTCCGTCATCGTAGGGCAGTTCTGCGGCTGATCCCAGTTGCACAAACACTTGCTTGTCTATCACGTCGGCATTGACCTTTATGGCTTTGGCCACACTCTCCTCAGAGATGTCGATGCCATAGACCTTGGCACCTCGGCTTCTTTTGAGCAGCCGCTTCAGCGTTGCCCCGCCACCACAACCGATGTCGAGCATCGTCCAACCGTCCTGAATGCCGACGAGGCTCAGTCCCCAGTTTGTCAGCGGTGCATGACAAAGGTTCATAAACTTCAACATAGCGCGCCCCATCCGTCCCTTCGGGTGGGCGCAATTAGTGAAAAGCGATTTCAATAGTCCCATAATATAAAAACTAATTATGGGTGCAAAGGTACGGCGATTCTGTAAACTGTGCAATACTCAAAAGTTGGGCTTTTTCTTTGCCATATTACCCTAAAGCATCCTAGACCAATTAATCATAAGTAGGTATCAATTCTAAATTATCCCCATTTTTATTTGTTTTTTCGCTCACTTATTCGTACCTTTGCAGACGAAAGTCTGCGAGCCTGCTCACGCTCGGCCGCTCGACCTCTGGTCGCTTGCTACCGAAGAGACGCAAGAATCGATGCTAGCATCATTGCCCTCGCTTAATTGCAGCCTTGCCAACGGATTGACAAAAAAACAAGAAATTATGAAAAGAGTGATGACTATCAGCCTATTGCTGGCAATGTGTGTACTGGGAATATCAGCACAAAGGCTACGGGTAGGCGAGCTTAGCTCGGGAATGAGTATCTATGATTTCAAAGTAATGAACGATGTGGGTCAGGAAGTGTCACTTGCTGACTACAAGGGTAAGGTGCTGCTCATCGTGAACACCGCCACTCGCTGCGGATTCACGCCCCAGTACAAGGAACTGGAGGCGCTCTACGAGAAGTACCGCAGCGAGGGACTGGAGATTTTGGATTTCCCCTGTAACCAGTTCGGACAGCAGGCTCCAGGTACGATTCAGGAGATTCACCAGTTCTGCTCGGCCAACTTCGACATCCAGTTCCCGCAGTTTGATAAGATTGAGGTGAATGGTGCCAATGAACATCCGCTTTACACTTGGCTGAAGACACAGAAAGGCTTCAGCGGCTTTGATGTCAATGACCAACGTGGCAAGATGATGGACGGTATGCTGCGTAAGCAGGATGCCGACTACGACAAGAAGAGCGACATCAAGTGGAACTTCACAAAGTTCCTCGTATCACGCGACGGACGAGTGTTGAAGCGCTACGAGCCGACGGATCAGATGGCCAACATCGAGGCAGACATTTGCATGGAAGTAAATCCTGTACTGAGCAGCATCATGGCACGTCGCTCCATCCGTAAATATCTCGACAAGCCTGTAGAGCACGAGAAACTGGAGGTCATCGTGAAGTGTGGCATCAATGCTCCCAGCGGCATGAACCGACAGCCGTGGGTGGTCCGTGTAGTGGAAGACCAGAAACTGATTGCCGACGTGACGGAGGTCTATAAGCAGGAGAACGCGGAACAGGTGAAGCGCGACAAGGATTTTAAGAACATGTTCCGCAATGCGCCGAACCTGATTTGCGTTTGCACCCCTGCCAATGGCGGTGGCGAGTTGGATGCCGGTCTGCTGGGCGAGAACATGATGCTGGCAGCACAGTCGCTGGGTCTTGGCACCTGCTGTCTAGGCGGTCCCGTCCGCTTCTTGCTGTCGAACGAGAAGTGCAAGTTCTTCCTTGACCGTCTTGACATCCCCGAAGACTACAAACTAAATTACATCATTGCCATTGGCTATCCCGACGAACAGCCCGAAGCGAAGCCTCGCGATGCCTCAAAGGTGAAATTCATAAAATAACGAAGCACATTGTATGAACACGCGACTGACGATGTACATTTTCGACCTAATTCATACTGTAATTGCTATCGCTGACCGAGAACGTATCATACGATGGTTATTCGTCGTCGTCTTCATCCTCCTCCATCTTGCAGATTTTTCGAGTCTCTTTCCTTGCATCCTTCCAACGGGGGAAGAACTTATCCATTAGTGCATGGAAACGGGCATTGTGACTGGGTTCAAGCAGATGGCACAGCTCATGAACCACCACATGCTCGACGCACCATTCCGGCAATAATAGCAGGTAGGCCGAGAAGCAGATGGACTTATCCTTGACATTGCAGACACCCCAACGTGAGATCATTGCCTTGTAATATACAACCGAAGGTTTCACGCCCATCTCCTTTGAATGGCGTTCCACCATCGGCTCTATCAGGGTTTTCAATCGTCTTAGGGCATCGTCAGCCTGCTCTCTCGTCTGTAGCGGCAGCTGATTATATTACCTGTATTGCCATTTCAATTTGTCATTAGAATAATCACGCCGCTCACTGCGATATAAGCATAGACAATATATCGGAAGATGCGATTGGGAATGCGTCTGAAAACATAGGCTCCCAAAACTGTGCCGATGATGACTCCACCAAGTCCGAAACAGTAATCCGTCAGGACGGTCGTGGTGAAGAAACCGTTGTAGGCACGAACGAAGGTCATCATTATATTGCCAATCAGGAAGTAGGTCTGAGCCATTGCCATATAGTGTTCCTTGGTGGGTTCCGACTGGATGAAATACAGTACGGCTGGCGGGCCTTGCATTCCAAAGAATCCACCCATCAGACCGCTCAACGTTCCTGCTCCTACCTGCACTCGTTTGGTTGTGGGTAGCTTGATCTTTTGGCTGAACAGCGCGAAATAGACGCTGATGACTATCAATGCCACACCCAGAATCCGCTTCAAGATGTGGTCTTCGATGCGGGTCAAGGCAAAGATGGCTATTGTCGATACAACAATAAACGTCAGCAGTATCGGCCAAAGCCGTTTCCATGTGACATAGCCTCTCATTCTCCAAACGATGACAGCCGAGGTTGTGATGGCCAAAAGACCAGATAGTGTTGTGGCCTCCCCGTATGTCGGCAGGAAGAACGGCAGCATCGTCATGATGAAGATGCCAAAGCCGAAGCCTGTTGTGCGCTGCACAAAGCTGGCTCCAATGCTCAACAAGAATATGGCTATGACAAGGCTACTCATCGTTATTCCGTCAAGAGAAAAAGTATTTCTCAGCCATAGCCAGCAACTGTTCTGGAGTAAGGTTGGCTACCCCTGTCTTCTCAATCAGCGAGAACTCTTCCTTGTTCTTGCCGATGACGTACTTCCGTTCCTTGCCATCGATTTCAGCGAGCAAGTGGAAGTTGCCTTTATAGGCTTGCTCTATACGGATACTGGAAACCAAATGGCCGTTGATAGTCTGTTCTGGCATTGCCACATCTTCCTGCCATTCACCCCATTCCTTCAGGTGGTCGATAATCGTAATCTCGACCCTACCCGTCCATTGCTCAGAGACACCATATTTCGTGGCAGTGGTTCTGAACTGCTTCAGTGACGCAACCACATCACGGATGATGGCATCAGGGCGGCGTATGCCGTTGTCACGGGCAAACAGGATGGCATCCTCACGGGTGATTCCACAGAGCTTTGCCCTGATATACAGGCAGTGATCCTCGTTAGGCAGGAAGCCACCATTATCTATGATGTAGGTGATATCGTATGCAGGTGACAGTCGCCAACTCCCATCTTCATCCATGATGAACGAGAAGTTCTTATTATGGTCATCGGTATTGTTGGCCAGAATATTGAAGACCATCCTGCGGAACACCTCCTGGCAGTCGGATTCAGGCAGATGCAGCTTACGGCAAACGGCAATCAGCTGCTCATAGCTGTCAGCATCAGGACTGATGGCAGCCAGCGTCTGGGTATATATCTTCCTCTCACCGTCACGATCGAAACGTTTGGTGATGAAATGGTTGTTACCGTCAACGGTATATAGCTCCGATGGCATCATGCGGATTCCTGCCATCGTGGCCAGTTCATAGTAAGTCATCTCCAGTTCAGCCGAACTGTACTGTGTATTGCCGAACTTCAGCAGGCAATAGTCATAGTTCTTCAAGCCGGATATCTGACCACTGCGAATCTCACCTGTCTTCCGGTTGATGGCAATGATGGCCTTCGGCTGACGGCCACCTGCAGATGTGCCGACAGTCAGCAATGACTGCATGGTGATGTTTTCATCAGGCATGATACGAGCCTGTTCCCTCTCTGTGTAGATACGTTCTGCCAAGTCAGCCAATGACTTCATATCAATCTTCTGAGCTTTGTGTTCACGGGAAAACTCAGGTTGGAACTCCAAGGCTCCCATACCACGTTTGCCAATAAACGAGAGTTTGTCCAAAGGCGTGATGTCGGCATTGGCCAGATGGTTCTGTTGTCGCCAAAGGTCGAAGAGCTGATTACCCCAGGCATCAGGCAGTGAGTCTGCAACAAACGCTGGCAACTTCTGGTATATCTTGGCATCCTCACCCCAAACAGGCGCAAGTCCTCGTGCTCCATCGATGGGTGCAACCAAGGGAGAAATGTTCAGACCTCGCTTGATCCACTCAGGGTTATACATGAAATAAGCCAGCCTCCTGCGCTCATCCCATGCCAATCTGCCTATCTCTTCTCCCCAAAGGATAACTTTCAATGAACTTGTCATAACAGCCTACTTCTTATTCGTGTGACGTATTCTCTGTGCCTTCTTCTCTTCCTTGCGAACAAGGTAAGGCGACTCAGGCAGCTCTGGCAGCACATCGTCCAAAGCATTCACCTGACCAACCACCCTGAGAAGCAAGATGAAGGTGGACAGCGACAAACTGTTTGCCGTACCATTCTCAAACTTATGGATGGTGGTCAAGCCGATGCCTGACTGCTCTGCCACCTCCTTCTGGGTGAGGTTGCAGCGCATCCTGTATTCCTTGAACCGTGAACCAAGTAATCGAACCAGTTCTGGCGTAGAATATTCATAAAAGTCTGCCATAATTGATGTATTTATTATTCAATAAACTGATATTTATATATCGTTTTTATTATTTATCTTCACTTTTTTGATATTTAACGCTGCAAAATTAAGCATTATTTTCCAATCAAACAAACTTTTTCGGGTAAATATGCGATTCTGGAGACCACTTTTAACAATCAACGTCGTAAGACAGGATTTCGGTCAAGAAAAAAAAGGTTTAAGGTTTAGGTTTAACCATGTATATATACATGCCTTCATAACCTCAATCAAACGTACTGAATCACACGACGGGTTTAGTTTACTCCTTATATGTATATAAGCCTCTCTAAACTTAAACCTAAACTTTTCAGGGCAACTTTTTTTCTTGACCGAACATCGAATAAAAAAAGTACCGAAAACATTCTTTAGTTCCAGTTATTATTCGTACTTTTGCAACTGCAGAAGTCGCAAAAGACAAGATGCCCGGATGAAGTTCCATGGATTTTCACGGAGGTACATCCTTCGATGTGATCACAGGCCTTCTGAAGGTTATAAAGGTGACGGGAAACGGAGAAACTGCAACCAAACAGCAGAATTTGCCGTTAACGAAACCTAAAAATGTTAAAGTAAAAACGCTGTTTTCCGCTTGACACGCGGTTTTCAGACGTTGAATTTGATGTTAGATATTTTATTTGTCCCAAGGAAAGAAACGCCAAAATTAGGGTGTAACGTGCTGAAAATCAGCGGTTTAACTATTTTTCTACACTATTTCTACCCTTTTAGCGTAACTACTTAATAATCAAGCACTTACATTTCCTGCGTGGGCAAGTAAATTTCACATGGGCAAACAATGTGTATCTCTGGTATCATAAAAACTACCGCTGACATATCTTTGCAGATACATCAGCGGAAATAAAGAGATTCACTTGATGGTGATCCAGACGGGTTCACCCCTACCCTTAGCCTCAACGATTTTCTGTTTCAGGCGGTGAACCCAGATGCGGCTGTCGAGCACTTTGCCTACTTCGCGGTTCTTGCCTACGAGGATGCAGCCTTCGGTGTCTTCTGAGGTGTCGCCCGCATGGATTCGGATGCCCTCGAACTTCGGCACGCCGAGCAGGATGGGAAGCCATGCCCCAAACCTTGGACTCCAAGAGATCACTACGGCATAACGGCCTTCGGGGATGGCCGAGCGGCCTTTCACCTTATAGGCCCCGTTGGCATAGTCGCGCCAAGTGGGTTCCAGTGTGTCGCAGAAATAGTCATCGGTTGTGCCGGGCAGATATTCATCCATCACCTGGCGGCGGATATACAGCCTACCAATGGTGTAGGTCTTGCGTTTTGCTATTCGTTCTAAAATCAATTCCATAATGCTTAATGTTACAATGTTACAAAGTTACTTTGTGACGTTTTTTTTGTTTCTTTAATACGATATGACGTACCCGTCATGTTGATGAGGTATGATTTATGACACAGTCTGTCTACCAGTGCAGAGCATAAAACCTTATCCTTAAGTACTTCCTCCCACCTGGTAAAAGGCAGGTTCGTAGTGATGACAGTCGACTTTTTTCCAGTCCTTAATGAGAGATGATTGAAGAGCATCTCTGCACTTTCTTTGTCGAAGCCGACATACCCGAGTTCGTCACATATAACGAGGTCATAGCGCTCAAACTTAATCTCCAGATTCCTCAGTGTCTTCTCCGTCTTCGCTTCCCTGATATGTGTAAGCAAGCGTGGTACGGATGTAAAGAAAACCGAGTATCCTTCAAGGCATGCCTTGATGCCGAGCGCGATGGCGATATGTGTCTTGCCTGTACCAGGATTGCCATACATGACGATACTTCTCCCTTCCTTGATAAACTCCAGTGTTTCCACCTCCGGCAGCAGCATCTGCCCCTCCAGGGGGAGCTCCTCACGATGGAGCTCCTCGAGGTATTTCATTTGAGGGAAGTCGGCCCTGTGTATGCGCGTGATCTTGCTCTTTTCCCTCCGCTGCATCACTTCCTCTTCAAGCAGTCTTCGCAGGAAGGAGAGATATCCCCACTGCTCCCTCATGGCATCTTCGGCAAAGAGTGCCGCATTCTCCCTTACGGATGCCAGTTTCAGTTCCTTTGCATATGCGCTTACGATATCCTTCTCACTCATAGTCTGTTCCTCCTTTCTGCATTCCCTTGCATGATGCTGTCGAGCTGTGACAGCACATCCTCGCTGCCGAGCTCTATCTCCAAAAAGTCATCAGTCCTTTGGATGTCCGTGAATACAAGAGGTTTGTCATCCCTTGTTTCCAAAGCCACCTTTATCTGGTCAAAATTGATGTGTCTTGCACCTCGCATGCGTATCTTCCTCACCGCATCCAGTATATCCTTGTAGTCATACGACTTCTCCCTGCAGTACTTAAGCAGTTTGAGGAAGTCCTTCCCGTTGTCCTCAAAATGCACACGGAAGAGCTCACGCATTTTCTCAGGCATCTGACGGAGGGCGATAGACCCTTTCAGCGCGCCGGGCTTCTTCATCAGGGTGTTTATATAGTGGTTGATATCAAACGTCCATGAACCGTTTGAGTAGCTGCGCTCATGTTCTGCCACCTTCTTGTGGGCTGAGTCATAGACGCGTATCTTCTCGCTGTACAGTTGCACTGTGACAGACTCTCCTGCGAGGTGGTCGGGCACAGAGTAATGGCATCCCCTGACAGATATGGTGGACTGTTTGTCCGCTGTGCATTGAAGCAAGTCAAAGCATCCAAAGTCACCAGGAAAGTGCAACATACATTCCATATCCCTGCGCAGAGCTTCCTGCTTGTTACCCGTGGCGATACTACCACTTTCCTTATTGATATTATCGCATATGCGGCTCAGCCATTGCTGGGCACTCTGGATGGAATCAAAGTCCACACGGGTAGTAAAAGCACGTCCCCTGACGTAGTCTACACTACGCTCCACATGTCCCTTCTCCCATCCTGCACGTGCATTGCAGAAGCGGTATCCGAAGCCATAGAATGCGCACATACGTAGCAGTGTCTCGGTGGGTTTCTTCCCATCAGGTTTGAGGATGACGGCCACCTTCATATTGTCATATGCCATCGTGTGAGGCACACCATGCACGTCATGGAAGAAATTACGGTGTGACTCCATAAAGGCAAGGTTGTCCTGATGGCGGAAAAGGTAGGCCCAGCGTCCTTCGCTGTGGCACAAGGCAAACACAGCCATCGTAAACGTAACAGGCTTCCCGCCTATGCGTAGTTTGACCTCGCCCCAGTCAAACTCACACTCTTCTCCCGGCTCATAATACTGCTTGACAAAAACATCCTTAGTTTTTTTTGACTTCTCTGCCTTGCGTTGCTGGATGTATTTACAGACACTTGAATAGCTGATAGTAAATCCTTTCTCTATCAGTGCGCGATGGATGTCCTGTTTTTTCAGACATTGCTTGCGCATACCCGTCAGCCTGCGCTTCGCATTTTCGCTGAGCCAGTACTCAATCTCTGCACACACGGGCTCCGTCAGACGACTACGCTCAATCTTGCGAGGTGGATACTTGGGCTCACTGGCCAAGCACATGTTAATACCTTCCTCAGGATCTGCCTGCGCCAGAGTCTCATACTCCGTGATGTAGCGCTTGACGGTCTTCCTACTGACACCAACTCTGCGGGCTATCTCCCGCTGACTCAAACCATCAATGCGATGGTAATGGAGGATTTGTTCTTTCTTGTCCATGTCTACCATGTTTTAACTAATTATACAATTACAGCGCTCTTCTGAGCTACCATATATATAACGTAAAACTCTGGTCTACGTGGTACCCTTTTCGATTATTACGGTGGTATACTTTTCAATTACTATTTACACTCATGGGCAGTTTTTTTTATTGGCTGTATGCCGTAGGGTATAAACTTTTACATCGCAAGCCAAAAGGAGAACATTAGGGGAATGAAGACAAGGAATTTCGGCATATTCATCTGGAATACCCTGTTTTCAAATGAAAACTGTGGAAGGCTGCCAGTGGAATATCCCGAAATAGGCTTTGCCGGTACTTGTCGCATTGACCGTTCGCCTTAACTTTGCGACGTAAAATGTTGGCCAATACCCTGTCGGCAGAAAGCCTATATGAAAGCTGCCCGCTGAGACCGTCGTGTCAAGGACACCACCCGAAGCCCATAAAGACTATTCCTGACCTAGGGGACACGGAATAATCATTTGAGGACAAATCATATCCAATTGCGCATAATCACAAACCCCATAATTTGCACAACCGAACAACCTGAAAGAGTTTCTGAAACTACAGTAGAAGGCAGTTAAAATTGGCAAATTGCCAGTTAAGGGACGTTAATAGACATATAGCTGAGAATTACACAAAATGGAACGAAAAACTCGTGTATATAGTCTTTACAAAGAAGATTATCAAATTAAGGTGATATAAGATGTTGTGCAAATGTTGTGCAAATTCGAGATATAAAAAAACTATTGTGCTGAAATTCAACACAATAGTTTCGACTTTAGTCGGGGCGACAGGACTCGAACCTGCGACAGCCTGGTCCCAAACCAGGAACGCTACCAACTGCGCTACGCCCCGATTTTTCTAAGCGGGTGCAAAGGTACGGAAAATTTGCGTAATACGCAAATTTTTCCGCAACTATTTTATAATTCCTTGTTCTACGAAGATCTTCTTCAAGGCAACCACCGAACGGTCGACCTGCTCTTTGGTGTGTGTGGCCATCAGGGCATAGCGAACGAGCGTGTCCTGAGGTGCACAAGCGGGCGGAATGACGGGGTTGATGAAGACGCCGGCCTTGAAGGCGAGGGCTGTCACGAGGAAAGTCTTGTCGACATCGCGCACATAGAGCGGAATAATTGGGCTCTCGGTATCACCAATCTCGAAGCCCTCCTCACGGAAACGCTTCAGGGCGTAGTTGGTGACATCCCACAGGGCCTGAATGCGCTCGGGTTCCTGCTGAATGATATGCAGGGCGGTCATAGCGGCTGCCGTTGCAGCAGGCGTGTTGGAAGCCGAGAAGATATAGGTGCGGCAGGTATGGCGCAACCAGTTGATGGTATCTGAATCGGCAGCGATGAATCCGCCGATAGAAGCCAGTGACTTCGAGAAGGTTCCCATAATGAGATCTACCTCGTCGGTCAGGCCGAAGTGATCGCAGACACCCCTACCCTGTTTGCCGAAGACACCAATGCCGTGTGCTTCGTCAACCATGATCGAGCAATTGTACTTATGCTTCAGTTCAACGATCTCAGGCAGCTTGGCGAGGTCGCCCTCCATCGAGAACACACCGTCGACGACGATGAGTTTGATGGCCTCCTGAGGCAGCTTCTGCAGCACGCGCTCCAGATCGTCCATATCGTTGTGCTTGTAATGCAGCTGCTTGGCAAAGGCCAGACGGCGTCCATCGACGATGGAAGCGTGGTCGCGATCGTCGCAGATCACATAGTCATCCTTGCTCAGCAGAGCGGGAATCACACCCTGATTCACAGAGAAGCCCGTAGAGAAGCAAAGGCAATCGTCCTTGCCGATGAATTCGGCAATCTCCTTTTCCAACTGTACGTGCAGGTCGAGCGTTCCGTTGAGGAAACGGCTGCCGGCACATCCTGAACCGTATTTGTCGAGAGCCGCCTTGGCAGCATCGATGATGCGCTGGTCGCCTGTCAGACCGGTATAAGCATTCGATCCGAACATCAGCACCTTGTGGCCGCCCATTTCAACTTCTGTACCCTGCTTTCCCTCAATCGCGCGGAAATAAGGGTAAACGTCAGCCTCCATGAACTTCTGAGGTTCACGATAATGCTTGTATCTTTCTTGTAACTGTCCCATTCCGATAGGTAAGTTTTTACTTAAATTTTTGTTTCAGTCTGCAAAGTTACACATTTTTTGGCAAATCGTGCAAGAAAATCTTAATAAATGTCGTTTTTATCGTTTTTTCTTGTATAAATCGTGTATTTTTCACCGGATTTTCGTATTTTTGCATCGTCATTATGGATAAAAAGAAAAAGATAACGTTTATCATCAACCCGATATCGGGCACCCATTCGAAGGAGGAAATACCTCAGATCATCGACGAGGTGCTCGACCATGAGTTGTTCAATCACGAACTGCTCTTCACCGAATATGCCGGACACGCCTCAGAGATAGCCAAGGAATGTGCTGAAAAGGGTCAGGACATCGTGGTGGCCGTAGGTGGCGACGGTACTGTGAACGAGGTGGCCCGCTCGCTGACACACACACAGACCGCACTGGCCATCATCCCCAGCGGCTCCGGCAACGGACTGGCCCGACACCTCTGTCTGCCTCTCGACGCCAGGAAGGCCGTAGAAACCATCAATGCCTGTAAGATAGAAGATTTCGACTACGGCGTGATCAACGACCTCCCCTTCTTCTGCACCTGCGGTATGGGCTTCGATGCCTTTATCTCGCTGAAATTCGCGGAGGCCGGCAAACGAGGGCCCATCACCTATGTGGAGAATGTACTGAAAGAGGGACTGAAATACAAACCCGAGACTTACGAGGTGAGCGATGATACGGGGGCCAAGCGTTACAAGGCCTTTCTCATTGCCTGTGCCAACGCCTCGCAATACGGCAACAATGCTTACATCGCACCAGGAGCTACTATGAAGGACGGCGAGATGGATGTGGTGATAATGGAGCCCTTCGATGTGCTCGATGCCCCACAGATAGCTGCCGACCTTTTTATGAAGACCTTCAGCAACAACTCGAAGATCAAGACCTTCCGTACCAAGCGACTCCATATCCACCGCAAGGAACCTGGAGCCATCCATTACGATGGCGATCCTATCATGACCGATGCCGATATCGACGTGCATATCGAGCCCGGAGGCATTAAGATCGTAACCAATCCTGAGGCTACGGAGGATGCCGGACAACCGAATTTCCTGTTGAATGCCTTCAGCGACTTCTTTAATAATATAAATAATGTACGTGAGGACATCGAGAAACGGGGCAAGCGGATACAAAGGGTGAATAAGGTGATGCTCAGGAAGCTGACGAAGTTGTAAGATGTGGCAGGAAGTGTTGGTAGTAGTAGTGTTGGTTGTGGCGGCAGGATATGCAGGATGGCGGATCTATCGGACGCTGACGAATAAGACTGAGATATGTGAGGGATGTCCGTTGGCAGAGAACTGTAAGAAGAAAAAAGGCTGTGAAAATTGCGGTACAGACTGTCCTAAGTGTTAAAAAATGCCAACGTCCGAAAACTATTCACTATTCACTATTCGTTATTCACTAAAAATGATTACCTTTGCACCCGCAAAACGCAAATGGTGCCTTGACTTAGGTCGAGCCACCTTCGCTCGAAAGAGTTGATGCGAGCATCGCTCTTTACTCGCTTAACGGTGCCTTGGATGAGTGGCTTAGTCTACGGTCTGCAAAACCGTCCACGGCGGTTCGAATCCGCCAGGCACCTCGCAGAATCCTCAACCGAAAGGTTGGGGATTTCTTTTTATCAAGATTATTTTTATTATCTAGAATTTGAGAATTAGAGAATTATTAAATGCTACAATATGCAAAGCATAAATTCTCTAATTCTCAAATTCTAGATATAATTATTTATTCGTCCTTGAAAAGATCACCGATTTCGGCTATCTCGTCCTCATCGAACCATTTGGAGAGACGTTTCTTGGCCTTCGCCTGAATCTCAGGATCGATGTCGGTCCACACTTTCTTCAGCACATAGAGCAGTACCGCCAGGTCGTCGGTGAGTCCGGCAATGGGAATGGCATCGGGAATAGCATCGAGCGGACTGATCATATAACCCAAGGCTCCGATGATGATGGCCTTGTCCTTTTTGCTGACCTTGTCGCTCTGAAGCGTATAGTAGAGAATCAGGGCAGCATAGACCAGTTTGGCACCTGCACGCTTTGCGATGCGGGAAATCTTTTCTGCGAAGTCTCTCTTGGAGAACTTCCCACCATAGTTCATAAAATCGGGTAATTCCATAATACCTATTTGAGAATTTGATTATTTGACAATTTACTATTTGACAATTTAATGGTTGATTCGGATGATTCGGATTCCGGTGTGAGATGGATGCTTCTGAAGATACTGATAGAGCGTCATAGGTTCCTCGACCACCTTCTTGTGCAACTGAGAGGCGTTGAGCAAATGAAGTCCATCCTTTCGCCATACGGCAAAGCCGAGATGGGCAATGTCGAGACCGGGCTTGTTGCAGGTGATGGCAATGATATCGCCATCGTGTATGGCCTCACGCATGGCCTTGGTGTCTTTCACCTCCGATTTGGGGATGAAACGGAACTTCAGACCCGTGATACGCTGTTCCATCTTCTGGATTTCAGACACATACTCAGGGTGCGCCTTTAGGGCTTTGTAGCTCTGGGGGTGCCCACTCATATAATTGACTTTAACGGTTTGCTGAGCTGTAAAGGGCGGATTGGGCTGCTGGATCTCGCTAACGATGCCGGCCTTCTGATTCGACACAATCCAATCGGTGAAATAATGGATGCGCGAGGGATAGCCATCGATGACGCCATTACGATAACGCATATTCCGAAGGGCATTCTGATAGGCTGCAAAGGTGAACTCCTTGCGATAGGCACACAGTGTGAGAGCGGTGACGGTCTCAACGAGTGTCGTGCAATCGAGCTCTTCGACATTGATGACTAGCTGCTCTTCATCGTTGACCTCAAGGGTATGAGCCACATAAGGCACGTCAAGGAACTTACGGGCAAAGAAGAGCGGGAAGTTAGTCTTCGACGACTGCTGCTTGGCATCGCGAAGCAGAGCCTCGATGGCAATACGGTAAGCAGGCTTCTTAGAATCAGAGGGCTCGGAATACTCGGAGTACTCAGAGTTATCAGAGTACTCAGAGTTATCGGAGTACTCGGAATTCTCGGAAGAGGCAGCCTCTGTTTTGGGGGCGCTGCTGTTGGCACAGGATTGCAAGGGCCAGATGAGGGTACAAATGGCGAACAGCAAAACAATATGGGAATAATGCTTCATTTCTGATGAATTTTAGAATTTACCTAATATACGGTCCATAGCCCAGTTGACGGGCGTGGCAGAGACACTCGTACAGGTGCAGACACCGATGCCCTGCAGATGTTCGATGACATTCTTGATGATTGGATATTGTACGTAGGGCGGATTGGGAACCGTGATTTTCTGATCACCCTCACTCGTCTGAAGACGGATGGGTTTGTAGTCGAAGACAGAGAAACTGACCTGACCCTCGGTGCCGATAATCTCGATGCAGTCTTCACGGGCGCTCTCATGAGCCACATAGCACCACGAGCCGCTACCAGGCAGACCGTTCTCAAACTGGAAACAAGCACTCACGGAATCCTCAGCATCGTAGAGTTCGCCACGATTGCTACAGATGCCCCTGGCTTCGAGAATCACACCGAATATGTGCTGTAGGAGATCGAGCTGGTGAGGGGCCATATCATAGAAATAGCCACCTCCGGCAATCTCCGGATGCAGTCGCCAGGGCAGGTCGCTTCCCGTACGGATTGCTTCCGCATCAGCAGTACGTAAGGGTTCGGTATAGCGTACTTGGACATTGATGATTCGACCTATAGTGCCACTTTTAACAATATCGAAAACTTTCTGAAAATAAGGAAGATACCGACGGTAGTAAGCCACAAAGCAAGGAATACCCGTCTGCTCAGAGATGCGATTGATGCGGGCACAATCCTCATAGCTCGACGCCAGCGGTTTCTCCACATAGACAGGTTTGCCCGCTTTCATCGCCATAATGGCATAGGTAGCATGACTCGATGGCGGTGTGGCGATATAGACGGCATTGACATCAGGATCATCGATGAGTTCCTGGGCATCGGTGTACCATTTGGCGATGCCGTGCTTGACGGCATAAGTCCTAGCACGACGCTCTGTACGGCTCATGACAGCCACCACACTCGATCCCTCGACCTCGCTGAAGGCAGGGCCGCTTTTGGTCTCTACCACCTCACCGCAACCGATGAATCCCCACTGCAATATCTTCATACAATCTAATTTTGGTGCAAAGTTAGTAAAAAAAGTGAAGAGTGAAGAGTGAAGAGTGAAAAATTTGCTACCGCTTGAATAATTTTCAATTATAATTTGTACCTTTGCACATTGAAAACAGATTCTAAAAGCGAAATTATGGAAAAAGAGAAAGATGATATCCTGTTGAAAGTGCGCAGCAGCCGAGCTTGTATCAGCGCAGGATACAGGCTTTATACAGGTCGATTCAAGCATATCTTCAGATATTCGTGGCTGGCGGCATTGATCTTTGCCGTTTTCTGCAGCGTGGGTGGTGCCATGATGATTATGGTTCCAAGGCTGATGCCCATAACATCTGCTATTCTGATCATCGTGGAATGCTTGTTTGCCTCTTACGGATTCAGTGTGCTGAAACAGCATCAGACATTCGGAAATATCCTCAGACCCGCCAAATGGTTCAGTCTTGACACCCATATCTTTGTCCGCACTATCAAATGCTGGCTGTGTCTGTTCATCATCTATATGATAGCCAGCGTCATCATTGTCGGCTTGGCATATACGGCCTTCAAGTTCCTGTCGCTTTACACGGCTATAGGCGCCACCGCATTGAGCAGTCTTGTGATTCTCTGTCTGCTGTTGCCGTTGGCCTATATCACCATGCGCTATATCCTGAACGATAGCATCGGCTTCTGGAAGCAGTTCAAAATAGGTTATGGTGTCGGCATGCGTCGTTGGGGCTTCATCTTCATTGTAGTGCTCGTCGCCGTGATTGTCGAGTTGCTGCTCCTGATGTTGCTCTCGCTGCCCGCTATCATCCTCTCGATAGCAAATACACAGTCGGTGTTTGGTGTGGCCATGGGTGATCCTTACGCCCTACCCTCTTACATGCCGGCATTGGCCGCAGGCACCTTCCTGATCATCGGATTCCTGCAGGCATACGTGATGTTGTCCACCTTGTTCCCCATCTATTATATGTATGGGTCGATTGACGCACAAGAACAAGAGAAACAAGACTTTAACAAACAACAGCAATGAAGAGAATACTGTTTATCGACCGCGACGGTACGCTGATAGAAGAGCCCGCCGACGAGCAGATTGATGCCTTTGAGAAGCTGAAATTCACCAAAGGCGTGTTCCGTAACCTGCACTTTATCCGCGAGCACACCGATTTCGAGTTCGTGATGGTGAGCAATCAGGATGGTCTGGGTACAGATGCATTCCCAGAGAACACCTTCTGGCCTGTGCACAATTTTATCTTGCAGACATTAGAGAGCGAAGGCATCACTTTCGACGAGATACTGATTGATCCCCATTTCCCTGAGGACAATGCCACCACACGCAAACCTAATACCGGACTCGTGGAGAAATATATGAATGATCCCGAATACGATATTGCCAATAGTTATGTGATCGGTGACCGCGAGACGGACCGTCAATTTGCAAAGAACATCGGCTGCAAGGCCTTGATCCTTTCGGATGAGGGTATGTCGTGGGATAAGATCTCAGAACTGCTGTTTGCTGGTGAGCGCACAGCCGAAGTGCGTCGTACCACCAAGGAGACCGATATCCATATCAAGGTGAATCTCGACGGAACGGGCAAATGCGACATCTCCACAGGCTTGGGATTCTTCGACCACATGCTGGAACAGATCGGCAAGCACGGCAGTATTGATCTGCTGATTCATACCAAAGGCGATCTGGAGGTGGATGAGCATCATACCATCGAGGATACAGCGATTGCACTCGGTGAGTGTATCCTCACAGCCTTAGGGAATAAACGAGGTATCGAGCGTTATGGCTATTGTCTGCCGATGGACGACTGTCTGTGCAGTGTGGCCCTCGACTTCGGCGGTCGTCCCTGGCTGGTGTGGGATGCGGAGTTCACAAGGGAGAAGATTGGGGAAATGCCTACGGAGATGTTCCTGCATTTCTTCAAGAGTCTTTCGGACGCTGCGAAGATGAATCTGAACATCAAGGCCGAGGGGCAGAACGAGCACCATAAGATAGAAGGAATCTTCAAGGCCCTCGCACGGAGTCTGAAAATGGCAGTCCGACGTGATATCTATCACTACGAACTGCCAAGTACGAAGGGGATGCTCTAAGGCATCCCTTTATTTTTTCTCCTCTTTCGGCACAATCAGCTTGTCACCAGTCTGCTTGACGATCTCACGGACATATTCCTTCGGATAGCCTGGACGCTGTACTCTTGCGCCGTTACCATATTTCGTACGTTCGAAAGTACCATCAGCCTTGGTGGGTTTGATAACCATATCGTTGTATTTCACAATGAGGAAATAAGCCAACTGTCGCCAGCGCGCAATCATCTCGTCACCCTTCTGACAACTATAATCCGTCAGGTATTTCACACGGGCATCGCCTTCAAGAGACTGAGCCTTTACCTCGATCTGTGCCTGCAATTTGTCGTAAGAGGCATCGAGAGAATCACGGACAGCCTGCAAAGACGGGAACATCAGCGAGTATTTGGGATAGACCATATTGCTCACCCAGTTGCAGACCCAATAGGCATTGTCCATCGAGAAGGTAACATCGTCAGCGCCCTCACCTGAGAAACACTTCGGGATGCGCTTGATGCAAGTATACATCGGGGTATAAGCTACCATATTGCCATCATCGTTGCCAAACCAGAAGCAGCCGCCAATTTCACGAGGCAGCCAGGAACGCATCTGAGAGATAAACGACCAAGCCGTCTGAAAAGTAGAGATAGGACGCTCGTTGAAGATTTCCTGATCATCGAGCTTATACGACAACGGAGAGAGGCGATACGGCATCTGATAGATACCGCCACCGATATCAGAATCGAGTGCAAACGGTGTACCCTCATAATGATCGCGCATAGCCGCACGCAGATCTTGAAGGCTTACCTTCTTGTTGGGAATGATCCAGAGCGGCATAGGCTCGGCATCCTTCACCTTACCTTCGGCATAAGGCACATAGCGTGAGAAGTCGTCAGCAAAGCGGTTGAAGAAACTCCATACACGGGCCTCACAATAACGACGGCCTGAGAAGTCGGGAGCGGCATAGGCAGCATTGTAGGAGAAATCAGCATCCTTACCCTCGAACCAACCCATCGTACGGGCATACTTCACGACATTGTCGGAATAGACCACGAGATTAGGCACGGGCTTCTTGCCATCAAGGGGATACTTCTTCAACAGATCCTTCATCTTAACTGGCGTATAACGGCCATCGAGGAACTGCGTGATACGACTCTGATTGGCGTGAGCCGCAATCGCATCATCGGGGATGCGGACAGCCACCCAGACAGTACGCTCCTTGGATTTCTCACGATCCGGACCGCAGCCCATCATCTCCAGCATCCAGGCTTCGTTGGGGTCGGCTACTGAGAAGGTCTCGCCCTCAGAGTAATAGCCATACTGCTCTACCAGCTGTGTCATGATCTGCAAAGCCTCGCGAGCGGTCTTGGCACGTTGGAGTGCGATATAGATCAGAGAACCGTAGTCGATGATACCTGTGGAATCAGCCATCTCCTCGCGGCCTCCGAAGGTAGTCTCGCCAATCGTAACCTGCCACTCGTTGGAATTACCGATTACATTCCAGGTCTCAGCAGCCTCAGGAATCTCACCCAGATACTTGTTAGTGTCCCATTCATACACCTTACGCATATCGCCAGGCTGATGCTTGGCAGCGGGATAGTGATAGAGGGGCATGAAGGCACCGAAAGAATCGGCGTTGTAGGTGACGAAGACAGAGCCATCGGCACTAGCCTTCTTGCCTACGATGAAATTGGTACATGCCATCGCATAGCTACCAGCGACGAGCATGACGGAAAGAATTAAATGTCTTTTCATACCTTAATAAATTATACTTGTTTCAAATGTTTGCGTATTATGACAATGATCAGTAGCAGTGAAGAGAAGCTGATGCTGTCGCCCAGTCTTACGAATAGGTGACTCACGCAGGTTACAGACCACCTGTGAAGATTTCTCCTGTGGATTAAACACCACAAACTGCCCGTCGATAGTTCCTTTATACGTTACTACCCCACTCTGCCCATCGCTCACGCTCAGACGGAGCACATCGGAAGACGTATGCGTCACGAGAATGATGGAAGGGGGCTCGTCATCGTAATCGAGCGAATAGGCATAACACAGTTCGTTGATATGTCCTATCACCCAACCGTCTTGGTAGTCGCCGCCCATATATCTTCCCGTAGACGAACGGATATAGAGCTTCGAAGGATCGGCCTCGGTAGACAGGATGCGGTCAGAGCCGATATTATCCAATCTGGCACAGATCATGAGTTCACCGTTTGCCATCAGCGGATAACTGACGGGATAGAACGAATAACAATCAGATATTTTATCCGGTTGCCTGATGACGACAGGTTGCAATATCATATCTTCTGCTAAAAGACCATACGGCACCACCAGTTGCATCTCGCCTGGATAGGAGAAAGAGTTTGTCTGATTCCAAAGGAAGCGCTGTCCGATGGGTATCTCAGGATGGGGTATTTCTTGTTTGACGCCACGCACCGTAAAGGCATAGTGACTCTCGTTGCCCTTAAAGTCGCGGAGGATATACTCCAACTGATAATCGCGCTCCTCGTTGAAATTGACAATCCCTCGGAGGCTGTCCGAATGAAGAATAGACAATTGATTACCGGGTTCGATATAGGATTTCATATACCAACGACGGGTTTGTCGCCAATGGTTGTAATCTCCCCAGGCATTCACAAACGGATTCTTGCCCACAGGAATACGGTCGACGTTCGAGCGGAAAACCATATTCCCATCGAGCATCAGGATCGTCTCGCGAATGCCGTAGTGATGATAGTTTCCCTGCATATAGTCGTCGCCCCAGAGGGCAAAGCCCACCTTTCCCCATGCTGTAAACGCCTGCGTAAGCTGATGGCCAGCCATACCAAAGGTCTGTTTATTGGCAGAGCCATTGAACAATCCCTCTCCTGCCATCGGCGTAGCCATCAAGCCATGTGCCTGCGGCGGAACGGAGTCGTTGATAAAGTCGTTCAGGAATTCGTAGGGGTCGAGCATGTCCCAGGTCTCGGTATCGTGAATCTCGAGATGGAGATGAGGACCCGTAGAGTGGCCAGTATTTCCGCTCAAAGCTATAAACTGCCCCTGTGACACCGGACATACCAAAGGAGACAGACGGGCATCGGGAACATTGGTCTCGTGGGCATACTGATAATCGCGGAGGGCAGCCCTGATACGAGGCGAGAAAGATTTCAGGTGACAATAAATAGAAGTGTAGCCCTCAGGATGAGTGACGTATACCGCATTGCCAAAGCCGTCGATGCCTTGTGTGATGCGACTGACATAGCCATCACCAATGGAATAGATCACCTTGCCCTCTACATTATCGGTAGAGATATCAAGACCTCCGTGAAAATGATTGGGACGAGGCTCACCAAAATTCCCCGCCAGAGAAATGTCATAATCCACTGGCGGGGTAAATATACTTAGCAGAAGACCTATCAGCAGTTGATTCAGCACGCCTTAAACGACATATCAAGTCCTTTGACTGAGTGCGTGAGTGCACCAACACTGATGAAATCGACGCCCTGCTCGGCATAATCGCGGATGGTATCGAATGTGATGCCGCCACTCGACTCTGTCTCGAAACGGCCGTTGATCATATCTACCGCCCACTTCGTGTCAGCCACACTGAAATTATCGAGCATCACGCGGTCTACGCCACCATGAGCGAGCACTTCCTTGAGTTCTTCGAAGTTGCGCACTTCAATCTCGATCTTCAGGTCCAGGCCTTTTTCCTTCAGATAAGCGTGACAACGGTCGATGGCATTCACGATACCGCCAGCAAAGTCAACATGGTTATCCTTGAGAAGTATCATATCGAAAAGACCGATACGATGGTTACAACCACCGCCAATCTTCACGGCCTGCTTCTCGAGCATACGCATACCAGGAGTCGTCTTGCGGGTGTCAAGCACACGGGTCTTTGTACCCTTCAGACGCTGTACATACTTATCAGTCATCGTGGCAATACCACTCATGCGTTGCATGATGTTCAGCATCAGACGTTCCGTTTGCAACAGCGAACGCACCTTGCCCGATACCACCATCGCAATATCGCCCTTATGAACACGCTCACCATCTCCTAATATCACCTCTACCTGCATAGTAGGATCGAAACGGCGGAACACCTCTTTGGCAATCTCCACACCTGCCAGAATACCGTCCTCCTTAATTAGCAAATGAGACTTGCCCATCGCATCCTCAGGAATACAACAGAGCGTGGTATGGTCGCCGTCGCCGATATCCTCGGCAAATGACAAATCAATCAGTCTGTCAACTAATTCTTCTACACTCAGCATAAAACCAGACTTTTAAAAATACAGTGCAAAACCAAGTTTGAGTCCTACGCCGCTGTAATCGCTGCATTTAGTACTCAGCTCATAATAGATCTCAGGTTCAATGGTAATGTGACGGGAGAGGAAGAAGGCATAGCCCACATTGGCCTCGGGAACCAAATCATCGAAACCATCCGTATGTACGTACTTGCAGCCTGCGCCCACATAGATACCGTTCTCCTCGACATAATAACGCAAGCCACCACCTACATTCACCGATGAATGACCATAAGTGGAGTTATTATAACCCAGCTTACCGGTGATCATGAAGTCGTCGACAATCAGATAACCGGCTTTTGCATCGAGGCTCAGGTTCCATTTCTGACCCTTGTGCCAACTCAGGTCAAGACCTGAAGCAGAGGCTCCGATCATAAACTTGCCTTCATGGAAAACTTTCTCTGAGCTGTTCAGATACTGTGCATTCACACCAATCGCCATCATCAGGCCGATGGCTGCCATCAATAGTTTCTTCATATATAAATAAATGTATTATCCTATTTTCTTCGTTTCTTTTCTATACCATATACAGAACCACGCCAGTGATACCAATAGGGCAATAACGGCAATGACGGTGGTGATAGTGCCGTCGAGCCGCAGGACCAAACTGGGCACCCATGATGGCGCCGAAGATAGGACCCGTACCCGCGATGTTCAGGAACTGGATCATGAAAATCTTCCAATTAGGAAGCACGATGTAGTCAAGACCGTCGGCCTTGGCGACAGCAGGAGTCACACGGTCGTCGGGCGCAAAGACGCGCTCCACGAAACGTCCGTAAAGCAGATAGCCTAACACGAGCGCTATCAGACTCAAAGTAAAAGAAACCATTTCTTATCTACTATTTTAATTAAAACATGTTGCAAAAGTACAAAATAATTGTGAATTGTGAATTATGAATTGTGAATTATTTAGTAACTTTGCAGCAAATTTTAATAAATTACATCATTTTGAGAACGATTATAAGACTTTTACTGCTGCTTGCACTGACTGTCAACATGCAGGCACAGACTCCAAAATACGAGGTTCGCGCTGTCTGGCTTGCCACTATCGGAGGCATCGACTGGCCACATACCTACGCCAACAGCTCATATAACATCCAGCGTCAGAAACAAGAACTGACCACCATTCTCGACCAACTCCAGCAAGCCAATATCAATACGGTGTTGTTGCAGACACGTGTCAGAGCTACCACCATCTTTCCCAGCAATCGCGAGCCTTGGGATGCCTGTCTCTCAGGCAAGGCAGGCGTATCGCCTGGTTATGATGCTTTGCAATTTGCCATCGACGAGTGTCACAAACGGGGTATGCAGTGTCACGCCTGGATCGTGACTATTCCCGTGGGTAAATGGAATAACTACGGCTGCAAGCAGCTACGGCAGAAATATCCGAAACTCATCGTCAAGGTGGGCGACGAGGGGTATATGCATCCCGAGATGAGCGAGACAGGCGACTATCTGGCTCAGTTCTGCCGTGAGGTGACCCGTCGATATGATGTCGATGGCATCCACCTCGACTATATCCGTTACCCCGAGACTTGGAAACTGAAAGTCAGCCGTTCCCAAGGTCGGCAGTATATCACCAATATCGTCCGTAAGATCAATCAGGCTGTGAAGGCCGAGAAGCCCTGGGTGATGCTCTCCTGCTCTCCCATCGGTAAGTACGACGACCTCGCCCGTTACAGATCTGGTGGTTGGAATGCCAATACCACCGTCTGTCAGGATGCTCAGGGCTGGCTCCGCAACGGACTCATGGATGCACTCTTCCCGATGATGTATTTCCAGGGCAATAATTTCTTCCCCTTCGCTGTCAACTGGAAGGAGTTTGCCTATGGTCGTATCGTGGTACCTGGCCTCGCTGCCTACATGCTCCACCCCACTGAAAGAAACTGGCCTCTCGATGTGATGCAGCGCGAGATGTACGTCAGCCGCGAGCAGGGACTCGGTCACTGTTTCTTCCGTTCTAAGTTCTTGATAGACAATACAAAAGGACTATATACCTTCACGAAAGACTTTAACCAGAATCCCGCCCTCATTCCACCGATGAGTTGGTACGGGAAGCGCTCACCAGCAACACCGTCCAAGGCTCAGTTACAACGTGGTGCGACAACAGATATGTTTGTCTGGGAACAACCTCGCGACTATTCTGGAGGCGACTACCTATTATATAATATATATGCCTCAACCGATTACCCCGTCGACATCGATGATAACCGCAATCTCATCAGCACCCGCCAGCGCAGCAATTATATCAATGTGAAGCATGGCGGACGACAGCTCAACTATGCGGTGACAGCCGCCGACCGTTATGGCAACGAAAGTCTCCCTGCACAGACCGTCAAGCCCCAGGCACCCCTCCGGAAGCTCGATTTCAGGGAACTCATCGTAGGCAAACCAAGAAAAAGAACCAAAAAACGATGATTTTGCAACGAAAAAACAAACAACATTCGCAAAATATGCGTATCTTTGCACAGAATTTTAAAAACTAATAGCGTAAACAATATGGAAAGAACATGGAGATGGTTTGGCAAGAAGGACAAGATCACCCTTGCCCAACTGAGACAAATTGGAGTTGAGGGCATCGTCACTGCCCTGCATGATGTACCCTTAGGCCAGGTATGGACAAGAGAGAAGATCCGCGACCTGCGCGAGTATATCGAGAGTTATGGCATGCGTTGGAGCGTGGTAGAGTCGCTGCCTGTGGTAGAAACCATCAAATACGGCGGTCCCGATCGCGACCAACAGATCGAGGTCTACAAGGAGTCGCTGCGTAACCTCTCAGCAGAGGGTATCCACTGCATCTGCTACAATTTCATGCCCGTATTGGACTGGGCCCGCACGGATCTCTTCCATGATAATCCCAACGGTGCCACGAACCTCTATTTCAATTATGCCGAATTTGCTTACTTCGACATCTATATCCTCAAACGTCCGGGTGCTCGTGAGGAATGGGAGAAGTTCCAGTTCCCCGAGGGTTGGGGCCAAGGCCGAAGCGTGATTGCCGAGTGCGACGAACTCGCCAAGACCATGACTCCCGAGAAGGATCATAAACTCGTAGAGAATATCGTCATCAAGACGCAGGGCTTCGTCTCTGGCAATTTCAGCGAGAACGACGAGGCGCCCGTACAGAAGTTCCGTGAGTTCCTCGACCTCTACAAGGGTATCGACAAGGCTAAGCTGCGTGCCAACATGAAATACTTCCTCGAGGCCATCATGCCTGTCTGCGAGGAGTGTGGCATGAACATGTGCATTCACCCCGACGATCCCCCCATCGAGATCCTCGGTCTGCCACGTATTGTCCGCACCGAAGAGGATATCCAGTGGTTCCTCGATGCCGTGCCCAACAAGCATAACGGTCTCACCTTCTGTGCAGGATCGCTCTCTGCAGGCGCCTATAACAATGTGGTGGAACTGGCTAAGAAGTTCGCTTCGCGCACCCACTTCGTACACCTGCGTTCCTGCCATATCTTCCCCAATGGCGACTTCACCGAGGCTTCTCATCTGGGTGGACGTGCCAACCTCATCGAGCTCTGCCGCATCTTCGAGAAAGAGAATCCTGCGCTCCCCATGCGTGTTGATCATGGTATGACCTTCACTGATGAGCCTGGCGGCGTGTTCGACGAATCGAGTCACGGCCACAACGCTGGCTATACCCTTCTCGGCCGTATGTTCGCACTGGGACAGGTACAGGGCATCCTCGCCACCGTCGACCGCGAACTCGGCATCGAATACAAACAACCCGGATTTTTTGATTGATATATTAATTATGAAAGAAATGTGAATAATGTGAATAATTTATTCCAGAAATAAGAAGAAATAAAAAATATTTATAGATATTTCTGGATAAAATTTCTGTGCATTATTCATATTTCTTTCCGAAAACAGAAAAAATATGAAGTTAAATGAAATAATTTCTGGGAATTTTAATCCCGCAGAGTGGGAAGCCAAAGGCTATGAGCTCCCCAAGTTCGACATCAAGGCCCTGCGCGAGAAGACCGCCAAAGAGCCTACATGGGTACACTTCGGTGGCGGCAACATCTTCCGTGCCTTCCCAGCAGCCATCCTCAACGATGCCCTGAATACAGGTAAATACGATCGTGGCGTAATCGTCGCCGAGACCTTCGATTTCGAAGTCATCGACAAGGCTTACGCTCCTTACAACAATCTCTCGCTCTGTGTGAACCTCTGCTCCGACGGCTCCATCGAGAAGAAAGTCATCGCCAGCGTCACCGAGGCCCTGAAGGCCGACCCGCAGTTCTCCGACTGGAACCGTCTGGTGGAAATCTTCAGGAATCCCAGCCTGCAGATGATATCCTTCACTATCACCGAAAAGGGTTATACCTTCAACGAGGCCGATCTCGCCCGTGGCCTTCAGCCGATGTTCGCGATGGGTAAGGTCTGCGCACTGTTGCTGGAGCGTTTCAACGCAGGACAGCTGCCACTGACCGTACAGTCGATGGACAACTGCTCGCACAATGGCGACAAGGTGAAAGCGGGTGTCTTCGCCTACGCTGAGCGTTGGTTGAACGACGGACTCGTCCCTGCTGCTTTCCTCGACTATCTGAAGGATGAGACAAAGATCACCTTCCCTTGGTCGATGATCGACAAGATCACCCCGCGTCCTCACGAGAAAGTCAAGGAACTGCTGGCTGCCGATGGCTTCGACGACAACGACTATATCGAGACCGAGAAGCACACCTTCACTGCTCCCTTCGTGAATGCTGAGGAAGTACAGTATCTGGTGATTGAGGACAACTACACCAACGGCCGTCCCCCACTCGACCTGGGCGGTGCTCTTTACACCACCCGCGAGACAGTGGATAAGGTAGAGACCATGAAGGTGACCACCTGTCTGAATCCGCTGCACACGGCGATGTCTATCTATGGCTGCATGCTGGGCTATACGCTGATCTCTGCAGAGATGGCTGATGAGGACCTGCGCTCCTTCATCCAGAAGATCGGTTATATGGAGGCAATGCCCGTAGTGGTTGATCCGGGCGTGCTGAACCCCTATGAGTTCATCGGTGCCGTCATCAACCGTCGTCTGCCCAACCCCTTCATGCCCGATGCCCCGCAGCGCATCGCGATGGATACATCTCAGAAGTTGCCCATCCGCTTCGGTGAGACCCTGAAGAAATATTGTGCCCGTGGCCTCGACAAGAGCAACCTCGTGCTGATTCCCCTCACGTTGGCAGGCTATGCCCGTTATCTGAAAGGCATCAAGGACGATGGTACTGCTTTCGAGCCCTCGCCAGACCCAATGCTCGCAGAGCTGCAAGCCATCGTTGCTCCGTTGGAGATTGGCGAGCCCGATCAGGACTGGAGCCCATTGAAACAGCTCTACAGTCGCAAGGATGTGTTCGGCCTCGACCTCTATGAAGCAGGTCTCGGCGAGCAGATCGAAGGAATGGTTCGCGAGTTATACGCTGGTCCCGGTGCCGTGCGCGCCACCCTCCACAAATACGTTAGTGCACGATAAATCCGAGCTGTAAAAAATATCGCGAGGGTTGGGAACCATAATAACCCGCCCTTATTCGAAAATAACCCGTCCTTATTTATCAATAACCCGGCCTTATTCAGCGATAAGGCCGGGTTATTGATAAATAGAGTTAACTTTATTGTAACTATCGTTATCTCACAATCTTTTTCCCTTTCGTTACCACGACGCCGTGATAACTGTCGTCAACACGGCGACCAGAAAGGTCGTAGGTGACAGCCAAATGACTGGAGGTATCATGAACCACGGATTCGATAGATGTCACATCGCTCTCAGCCTGAATTCCGATTTCGGCAGCAGATGTCCAAGCACGACCATTGATCTCGGAATTGGCCACGAACTTAAGATACCTACCCTGTTTGGGCGTCTTCAACTTGGCCACCTGCAACGAGGTGGTATTCTTAAACTCGCCCGTGACAACGGCTGCCCCCCATGTTTTGCCATCGTCGCTCAGGTAAACGGCATACGACTTCACCATGCCGTTCTGATTGCCATCCTGACGCGAAAGATAGGTGATAGCTGACACCTTATATATATTATTCATGTCGATGACGATGGTGTGCGGGCATTGCGGCTCACGGGTCCCCCACTCCGTGTGCCAGAAGGTGTCGTTCTTGCCGTCGAAGGCCAGACGGGCCTCGTTGCCACCCTGCTGGCTGTCGACACTGACGAGCTTCCACGCAGACTTGTTGACGAAGAGGTCGAAGTCGTAGGTCATCACGGGACTGGCCAACAGTCCGTCAGCCTCGCAATAGGTACTGAGAGTACAGGCAGCGTCCTGCTGCACCGTAGAAGTGTATTTCTGATAGGTGCCGCCGTTGATACTGTAATAGATGGTAGCGTTCTTCGTCGGTGTCGACATCTTCAGGCGACCGTTAGTCTGGCGTTCGCAGATGACGGGCTGGCAGACGGGCATATTGACGCGGGCCATCTTTGCAGTCTTCACGTCTTTACTGAGCGGCATGATGAAGAAACGGAAGGTGGTATTCTGGGCGTGCAGCTCGTATTTCTCCATCACTTCGGGGCCGCAGCTGGCATTTCCCAAGCCACGCGTGACAGCATCGAGCGAGATAACGGTATTGGCACAGGTTTGGAACTGATAAGGATGCTTGCGGCGGGAAGAACGGTCGGTGTAGTTATCCTCGGGACGGAAATGAACAGCGGATGCTGCCATCTGGTCGGGTGCCACAAAGAGCAATCCCCTACCCTCATCATCAGCGAGCGACAGCCAGCGCACTTCCTGCTTCGTGCCGTGTTCCTGCGGAAGAATGTAATCCTCGCGCTGGGCAGTGACGGTAGACGAGTAGATGGCGGGAAGACAGGCCTCTTTGCGATCACGGTAGCTGTCCCACGGGCCACGGCCGAACCACTCCAGCTGCTCCATTGCTGCGGGCATCTCCAAACGGAAGCCTAGCTTGGGGATGACGGCCCCGGTGCTGGCAGGACGAATCATGGAATTGACCATGAGCGTGCCGTCAGCACAGACGATGAAATCGAGCATAACGGCAAACGAGGTGCCTGCCTTACCGGTATAGGTGCTCTGGAGGGTAACTGTAGTGGTCTTCTGATCTTCGGCCACATGGTATTTGGCATCGGTGCCCTTGACGGTGAGTTTGCGCAGCCCCATTGCGTCCCAAGTACTGCTCTTATTGCCATCATTGTCGGTGGGTAGGCGGAAGGCATTCAACAGCAAGGGCTTGGCCATGAGTTCGGTGCCATCGTAGGTATAGCCGGAGAGCGTGCCTTGGGATTTACTGAAAACAGCCTTGAAGCGGGCGTTAGAGACGGTGATGGTGGTGGCGTCTTCGCTGACAGTCAGTGCCTCGCACTTGGTAAGGCTGCTCAGATCGTACATCGGTTTCTCAGCAGTTTGTATGGGCAGTTTCTCCTCAGCCACAACGTAGCCTGCTTCGGCCCATGCGGTGGCAGTCTTCTGACGGGCGGTGAAGTGAATAAATAATTCCTTATCGGGCTCGGGGAACGCTGTGAGGATATCAGAGATGCCAATGTTCATCGCAGCACTGTCTGCAGCAGCCACCTCCTGCGTGAGCATACCGTTATTAAGGACATTTCCCTCCTCGTCGACAATGTCGAAAGTGATGTCGTAATAACTCGACGGGAGGAAAGCCATTTTGTTCTTGACGAGGATCTGATCTGGCTTATCCTTCACGCGTTTGAACTCCAATGGCTGGTAGATCTTCTTTGTGTTATACGACTTGGCGGTGAGGCTCCAGTCTGGACGCACAAGGCCGTTGATGCAGAAGTTGCCGTCGTTGGGATTGTCGCCGAAATCGCCTCCGTATGCCCAGTATTCCTTACCGGCACTGGTCTTCGTCAGCAGACCTTGGTCCTTGAAGTCCCAAATGAACTCACCTGTCAAGCAGGGATATTTCTCGTAGATGTCGAACATCTCGCGCACATTACCCATGGCATTGCCCATGGAGTGTGAGTTCTCACACTGAATGTGGGGTTTCTGTCCACTCTTTCCCTTGCGCGACGAGCCGATCCACTCGATGGTTTCGTAGCTGCCATACATTGTAGACGATACATCAGCATAATCACTATTGCCTTCATAATGCGTCAGGCGTGTCTTATCGAGGGCCTTGATAGCCTGGGCCACATATTTGAAATTATCACCATTGCCGCTCTCATTGCCAAACGACCAGATAAAGATAGAGGGATGATTGCGAAGCCAACGCACGTGGTTCTCGGAACGTTCCACCATAGCATTGCGGAACAATTGCACTGACGAGAGTTTCGTATTAGCGTGACATTCCACATCGGCCTCGGCTAAAACATAGAGACCATATTTGTCGCAAAGATCATAGAAGATGGGATCATTGGGATAATGGCTGGTGCGCACGGCATTGATATTCAGACGCTTCATGGTCTTGATGTCCTCCTCGATTTCGGCATCAGTGATGGCACGGCCGTTGACGGGACTGAAATCGTGGCGGTTGACACCGTGGAACACCATACGACGACCGTTGATGATAAGAGCGCCGTCGCTACGGATGCCCACCTCGCGGAAACCGACTTTCGATCCACGACTGTCAATCGTGTTACCCTTGGCATCCTTGAGTGTCAACACAAGGTCATAGAGATTGGGGGTCTCGGCAGTCCACAATCGGGGCGCAGTCACGTCCATATCAAGACTGAGGTTAGAAGTTGTTGCGTTAACATCCGAGGTCTGAGAGGCGATAACGGTGGAGCCATCGAGAATTCTGGCCTCAAGCGTTCCTTCGTTAAGAGCATCAGCTCCCGTGATCTGAACCTTCACATTGGCCTTCGCATTGACATATTGGGCATCGAGGTCTGTAGTGAAGAAATAGTCGCGTATCTGTGTCTTAGGCGCAGCCCATAGGAAACAATGGCGTTGAATACCCGTGAGTCGCCAGTAGTCCTGGCATTCCAGGAAGGAACCACTCGTGAAGCGATACACCTGGAGCGCCATCACATTATCACCCTCTACGAGGTATTTAGTGATATTGAACTCTGCCGGTACATACGAATCCTCACTATAGCCTACGCGCTGACCGTTCACCCAAAGATAAAAGCCGTGACCGACACCATTGAAGCGCACATAGACGTCGTGTTCGGCGAGCCAGTCGGCAGTCATATTGAAATGGCGACGGTATGTACCCACAGGATTAGGCATACTACTATTGTAGGTAAACCAGTCTGGGCGGCTGGCCATCACAGAATAGGTGGTCTCGTTGAAAGAAAACGGGTAAGCAACATTACAATAGAGCGGCTTGTCCCATGACTTATTATGGTGGATTCCCCAGACCTGCCAACTGGAGGGTACGTCGATATCGGTCCATGAGGCATCGTTATAATCGGTGGCGCACATAGTCGCTGTGGCCTTTGTCGGTGTGTTCACCCAATGAAATTTCCAGATACCGTCAAGCGATTGATAGTAGGGGGAATTGATGGGAAGTGACACAGTATGAGCCACTTCACGGTTTACACTCGTTGTCTTGGGATCGTCCCATTCCTTTCCAGTCTGGGCAGCGGCAGTGAACGCAAAGGTCATTGCCAGAAAGTTGATAATAATCCGTCTCATTGATTATATAAATATGTATTAATGGCCTGCAAAGTTACACCTTTTCTTTTAACCGCGCAAACAATTGTTGCTTTTTTGCATATCCAACGCAAAGGTTTTCGTTATTTTTTAACGTTATAGGGCGTTAAAGATTTGGAAGTATCACAGAAAAATACTATCTTTGCATCCGCAAATCAATAATCACTCAAACAATATTTAAAAATGAAACCGCTAAACAAACAATTCGCTCCCAAGAGCGTGATGCCTGAAAAGGTGATTCAGTTCGGAGAAGGTAACTTCCTCCGCGCATTCGTAGATTGGATTATCTGGAACATGGACCAGAAGACCGACTTCAACGGTTCGGTTGTCGTGGTGCAGCCTATCGAGAAAGGTATGGCCGAGTGGCTGAACGGACAGGACTGTCTCTACCACGTGAACCTACAGGGCCGCGAGAACGGCAAGCCCGTGAATACCCTGGAGCGCATCGACGTCATCAGTCGCGCACTCAATCCCTATACCCAGAACGCAGCCTTCATGGCCCTTGCTGATCAGCCCGAGATACGTTTTGTCATCTCGAACACCACAGAGGCCGGCATCGCCTTCGACCCCGCCTGTAAACTCGAAGACGCACCTGCATCTTCTTATCCCGGTAAGCTGGTACAGCTGCTCTACCGCCGCTATCAGACATTCAACGGCGACAAGTCGAAGGGTCTGATTATCTTCCCCTGCGAACTGATCTTCCTCAACGGCCACGTGCTGAAGGATTGCATCTATAAATACATCGACCTGTGGAAGCTGGGCGAGGACTTCAAGAAGTGGTTCGAAGAGGCTTGCGGCGTGTACGCTACGCTCGTAGACCGCATCGTGCCGGGATTCCCCCGCAAGGAGATTGCTGAGATCCAGGAGAAGATTTCGTATCGCGACAATCTCGTGGTACAGGCTGAGAACTTCCACCTCTGGGTGATCGAGGCTCCGAAGGAAGTAGCCAAGGAGTTCCCCGCTGACAAGGCCGGCCTGCACGTGCTGTTCGTTCCCAGCGAGGAGCCTTATCACAAGCGTAAGGTGACGCTGCTCAATGGCCCGCACACCGTATTGAGTCCTGTGGCTTTCCTGAGCGGCGTGAATATCGTACGCGATGCCTGCAACCATGAGGTGATCGGCAAATATATCCACAAGGTGCAGTTCGACGAGCTGATGCAGACACTCGATCTGCCGATGGACGAGCTGGAGAAGTTTGCTGGCGACGTACTCGAGCGCTTCGACAATCCGTATGTCGACCATCAGGTGACCTCGATCATGCTCAACTCGTTCCCGAAGTTCCAGGCCCGAGATCTTCCTGGTGTGAAGACCTATCTCGAGCGCAAGGGCGAGCTGCCTAAGGGCCTCGTATTCGGTCTGGCCGCTATCATTACCTATTATAAAGGTGGCAAGCGCGCCGACGGTGTGGACATCATCCCCAACGATGACCCGAAGATCATGAAGCTGCTCAGCGACCTCTGGGCTACGGGCGACACACAGATAGTGACTGTCGGAGTGCTCGGTGCCGAGGCCATCTGGGGGGAGGACCTCAACAAGATCCCCGGTCTGGCCACGATGGTCAAGCAGGATCTCGACCTCATTCAGCAGGTCGGAATGCTTGAGGCCGTGAAGTCAATCCTTTAATGAGCGATTACATTGAAATAAAGGGGGCGCGTGTCAACAACCTGAAGAACGTTGACGTCAAGATTCCCCGAAACCAATTCACAGTGATTGCCGGAGTCAGTGGCTCCGGTAAATCATCTCTGGCCTTCGACACATTGTATGCCGAAGGTCAGAGGCGTTATGTGGAGAGTCTGTCGAGCTATGCCCGGCAGTTCCTCGGCCGCATGAACAAGCCCGAGTGTGACTTCATCCGCGGTATCCCGCCCGCTATCGCCATCGAGCAGAAGGTCATCGCCCGCAATCCCCGCTCGACCGTCGGCACCACAACCGAGATCTACGACTATCTCCGTATGCTCTTCGCCCGCATCGGACATACTTTCTCGCCTGTCAGCGGTCAGGAGGTCAGGAAACACGCGACGGAGGATGTGGTGCAGAAGACGCTGGAGTATTCGAAAGGTACGCGGTTTGTCATCATGGCACCTGTGCATATCCCAGAAGGCAGGACATTGGAGCAACAGCTGAAAGCATATATCCTCGAGGGCTATGCGCGCATCTTTGCTGACGGCGATTTCGTCCGCATCGATGATTATCTGAATAATCTGAGTACTCAGAGTAATCCGAATACTCCGAGTAATCCGACAAATATCTTCCTCGTCATCGACCGTATGTCGGTTGATGATTCGAAGGATGCCATCGCCCGATTGGTGGATTCCGCTGAAACAGCCTTTTTCGAGGGTAATGGCGAACTCCGTCTGATGTTCCCGCCCTCGAACATCTGCTATGACTTCTCGCAGCGCTTCGAGGCCGACGGCATCACGTTCGAGGAGCCTACGGATATTCTCTTTTCATTTAATTCGCCTGCTGGTGCCTGCCCCGAGTGTCAGGGTTTCGGTAGTGTGATTGGCATCGACGAACGGCTGGTCATTCCTAATACCACGCTCTCAGTCTACGATGGCTGCGTGGTCTGCTGGCACGGTGAGAAAATGAAAGAATGGAAGGACTGGTTCTGTCGACACGCTGCAAATGACGATTTCCCCATCTTCGAGCCTTATATGAACCTCACTCGTCAACAAAAGGACTGGATCTGGCACGGGCTGCCCTCAGACAAGGGCAAGAAAGAAAAACCCAGCATCGACCAGTTCTTCGAGATGGTGAAGGATAACCAGTATAAGATACAATATCGTGTGATGATGGCGCGCTATCGGGGCAAGACCACTTGTCCGAAATGTCACGGTACACGCCTAAAACCTGAGGCAGAATATGTGAAGATCAACGGCCACAGCATCACCGATCTGGTGCAGATGCCGGTCGTCAGATTGAAAGAATGGTTTGACAATTTGCAACTCAACGACCACGATGCAGAGGTTGGAAAGCGTCTGCTGACGGAAATACGCTCGCGCATCCAGTTCCTGCTGGACGTGGGTCTGGGCTATCTCACACTCAACCGTCTGTCTAATTCTTTGAGCGGTGGCGAGAGCCAGCGCATCAACCTCTGTACCTCGCTGGGCAGCAGTCTCGTGGGGTCGCTCTATATCCTCGACGAGCCGTCGATAGGACTGCACTCGCGGGATACCGACCGGCTGATACATGTGTTGAAGGACCTCCAATCATTGGGTAACACGGTGGTAGTGGTAGAGCATGACGAAGAAATCATGCGCGCCGCAGATTATCTGATAGACGTGGGGCCAGACGCCGGAAGGCTCGGAGGAGAGATTGTGTTCGAAGGGAACGTATCCGGCCTTTCTAGCATATCTGGCAAATCTAAAAAGTCTAGCCTTTCCAGAAGCCATACCGTCCACTATCTGCTCCATCAAGAAGAGATCCCCGTACCCATTAGCCGTCGTCCTTGGAACAGACATATCGACATCAAGGGTGCCAGGATGAACAATCTCAGAGGCATCGACGTAACGATTCCACTCAACGTGATGACCGTCGTCACAGGTGTTTCCGGCAGCGGTAAGTCGAGCTTGATAAAAGGAATCCTCTACCCTGCTATGAAACGCCATATAGGCGATGTCTGCGATGCCCCTGGCGAATACTTGGGTCTGGCTGGCGACATCGATGCCATCAAGCGCATCGAATTCGTGGATCAAAGTCCGATAGGCAAAAGCAGCCGCTCTAATCCCGCCACCTACGTGAAAGCCTATGATGTCATCCGCGAACTGTTCGCAGAGCAACCCCTGTCGAAACAGATGGGCTACACGGCGCAATATTTCTCATTTAATGCTGATGGCGGACGGTGCGACGAATGTAAGGGAGCTGGCGTCATCACCGTAGAGATGCAGTTTATGGCCGATCTCGTGTTAGAGTGCGAAGCCTGTCACGGGCATCGGTTCAAACACGATATCCTCGACGTGAGATTCGAAGGACTTAACATCGACGACATCCTGAACCTGACCATCTCTGAGGCGATGGAGTTCTTTGCGGAACATCATCAGGATACAATCGTGAAGCGTCTGAAATCGCTGAATGACGTCGGCTTGGGCTACATCAAACTCGGCCAGAGCTCCTCAACCCTCTCTGGCGGCGAGAACCAACGTGTGAAACTAGCCTATTACATCAATCAGGAGAAACAGGAGCCTACCCTTTTTATCTTCGATGAGCCGACAACAGGTCTTCACTTCCATGATATCAAAAGGCTGCTTAACTCTTTCGAGGCATTGATTTCGCGAGGACACAGCATTCTCATCATCGAACATAATATGGAGGTGATTAAATGTGCAGACTACGTGATTGACCTGGGTCCGGACGGTGGTGACCGCGGAGGAAATCTCGTAGCAGCAGGAACACCCGAAGAGGTGGCCGAATGTGGTGACAGTTTCACAGGACAATACCTGAAAGAAAAATTAAAATAATTGTTAAAAAGAGAACAACGTATCGATATTTTTCGTAACTTTGCACCGCTTTAAGAGATAGTTTTAGGATATTAGTTTGAGAATCAATCAGTTAGAAAGGATTTAAGGTAAGAAGATGAGGCAATTAAAAATTCAGAAAAGTATCACAAACCGTTCGAGTGAGGCACTCGACAAATACCTTGTAGAAATTGGTCGTGCACCGTTGATTTCCATTGATGAGGAAATCGAACTGGCCCAGAAGATCCGCAAGGGAGGTCCAGAGGGAGAACGTGCAAAAGAGAAGTTGGTAACTGCCAACCTACGTTTTGTCGTTTCTGTTGCCAAGCAGTATCAGCATCAGGGATTGACCCTGACAGACCTGATCGACGAAGGTAACATCGGACTGATTAAGGCCGCTCAGAAGTTTGATGAGACGCGTGGATTTAAGTTCATCTCTTATGCAGTATGGTGGATTCGCCAGAGCATTCTTCAGGCTATTGCAGAGCAGAGCCGTATCGTTCGTCTTCCCTTGAATCAGGTGGGTTCGCTGAACAAAATCAATCATGAGATCAACAAGTTCGAGCAGGAACACCAGCGTCATCCCTCTGTATCAGAGTTGGCAGAGGCTACTTCTATCGACGAAGATAAGATTGGTCAGTCCATGCAGGCAGACAGCCACCATGTGAGTATCGACGCCCCGTTCCAGGATGGCGAAGACAACTGTATGCTCGATGTGATGGCCAGCGGTGATGACAGTCGTACCGACCGTCAGGTAGACCATGAGTCAATGGCCCTTGAACTGAACAATGTGCTGAACAAAGTGCTGAAAGAGCGCGAGATCACCATCATTCGTGAGTGCTTCGGTATCGGTTGTCACGAGAAGGGTCTGGAGGAAATCGGTGACCAGCTCGGATTGACACGTGAGCGTGTTCGTCAGATCCGTGAGAAGAGCATCGCAAAGCTGCGTGATAGCGGAAACGCAAAAATTTTGATGAAATATTTGGGTTAAACCAAAAATATGCGTACCTTTGCAATTGTGAATTGCAAGACGCTGATATTCTATATAGTGCTGGGCATACTCACAAGTATGCCCAGCAGTCTTTTTGCCTGGAACTGGGAGAAGAAAGATTCCCTGATCCTATCGCGAATCTATGCCTATTCACAACACCATCAGCCCTATGCCGATACCATCACCGACAACGTATATATCAAGCTGCGTTTCAACGTGGAGAAGCGTAACCCTACCCTTTGGCTCATCCCGACGATGTACTCACTGGCTAAGGACGAGCGACAGTATATCCGTGAGACCTACAGCAAATTCGTATACACCGATGAACATGAGTATGATATTGTCAGTCAAGTAAAGGCTGGAACTATCAGGCATAATCGGAATGCAATGCCGACCTTGATAGATATGGTAACGCCCAAGATTTACGACGAGACATTATACGAAGGTCATGTCTTATCGCCATTCCACAAAGCGAACAAAAGACTATACAAATATCGTCAGAATACCAACTCTGCTGATGGAACAACCCGTATCGACTTCACTCCCAAGCTCTACAACACCCAATTACTGAATGGCTATGCCATCATCGAAACAGAGACGGGTCGCATCATGAGGACAGTGTTCAACGGCGAATTTGACATGATCAACTTCCGTACCGAACTCAATTACAGCAATAAAGGCGGACGGTTCATCACCCCTTGGCGCTCCTCGACGGCCGCCACCTTCAAGTTTGTAGGCAACCGTATCTCTGCTAATATCGCTTCCGTACACCATTGCAAACCGGAACTGCCTGACAGTACCCCTTGGGCAGAGGGCAAAGCCACAATGGACACCTTACGTCCGATACCACTGACCGTTGAGGAAGAGGAACTCTATGAAAAGACCGAGGACTACTTCCCCGCCCCACCTGCGCCTGAAGATACGATCACCAAGAAGCCTAACTTCTTCAAGAAAATCTTCTGGGACACCATCGGCGAGACGCTCGTCACCCCTATCCGAGCAGAATCCGAACAAACCTATTTCAGACTGTCACCCATCATCGACCCCCTTGCCATCAGGTATAGCGACAGCAGAGGTTTCTCATATAAATTGAAGTTGCGCTTCCAATATACTTTCTCAAAGCACCGATATCTGACGCTGAATCCCTATTTCGGCTATAACTTCAAGATCAAGCAGTTCTTCTTCGATGCGCCATTGCGAATGACCTATAACCCGAAGCGTAACGGATATGCTGAGCTGACGGCGGGTAACGGTAACCGTATCAGCAACTCGACCGTAGAAGAACTGATCAAGGAGGAGTTTGGCGACACCCTCGACTTCTCGAATATGGAGATGAACAAGTTCAAGAACACCTATGTCCGCGCCTTCAACAACATCATGCTCTTCGACTGGCTGGATCTCGAATCCGGTATCGTCTTCCACAGACGCAGCGCCGTCAATAAGGCGATGATGAACTATTACAATATGCCGACGGTATATACCAGTTTCGCGCCGATGATGGGTGTTAAGATCTTGCCTTGGGAGAAAGGACCACTCTTCACGTTCACCTGGGAACGAGGCATCAAAAACATCTTCTCCTCGAATATTAGTTATGAGCGCTGGGAGTCCGATGCCCAATGGAAAATTCGTATGCCTAGCTTGCGGGTACTCAGTCTGAGGGCAGGTTACGGAACCTATTCGCATCGTGAACAGAACTATTTTGTCGACTTCGATAATTTCCAGGAAACCAATCTCCCCGATGGTTGGGAGGATGACTGGACCGGTGATTTCCAACTGCTGAACGGCAGCGAGTTCAACCGTTCCAACTACTATGTCCGCGCGAATGCCACCTACGAGTCGCCATTGATGGTTGCCACTTTGCTGCCATACGTGGGGAAATTCATCGAGAAGGAAAGATTCTACATCAATTCTGTACTGCTGGAACGTACCCGCCCTTACATTGAGATTGGATATGGTTTCACCAACCGGTACATTTCCGTAGCCGGCTTCGCCAGTTTCAAGAACACCCATTTTGAGCGTGTCGGCTTCAAGTTTGATTTTGAGATTTTCAGACGTTGGTAATTATCTATTATTATGCGCAAGCCTTTAACAATATACAAAGCCAGTGCTGGCAGCGGAAAGACCTTCACGCTTGCCACAGAGTATATCAAACTGGTCGTTGAGAATCCGCAATCATACCGTAATATCCTGGCTGTGACCTTTACCAACAAGGCCACAGAAGAGATGAAGATGCGTATCCTCAGCCAGCTTTACGGTATCTGGCAGCAACTGCCCGACTCCGCGAATTACATGAAGGTGATCTGCGAGAAGACGGGACAGTCGGAAGCATTTGTCAGCGAACGTGCGGGCATCGCGCTCAGCAATCTGCTCCACAACTACAACTACTTCCATGTAGAGACCATCGACACCTTCTTCCAAGGCGTGTTGCGCAACCTGGCACGAGAACTGGACCTCACTGCGAATCTGCGCATCGGGCTCAATGACACACAGGTGGAGGAGCTGGCCGTCGACCAGCTGATAGAAGACCTCAACACTACGGATGTCATACTCCAATGGCTGCTGAAATATATCATGGATAATATCTCTGATGATAAATCGTGGAATGTTATCGGGCAGATCAAGACCTTTGGCAAGACCATTTTCCGTGATGAATACAAGAATGTGAGCCATCTCCTCCGTCAGAAGATGGATGAGCCGGGATTCTTCGACAAATACACCACCCGGCTTAAGGAGTTACGTCAGACAGCGAAGGAACGAATGGAGCATCTGGCCCATGAATTTTTTGATACGATAAACAGCGAAGGGCTTACCGTCGATGATTTCTCGTATGGAAAATCCGGTGTCTGTGGTTTCTTCCTGAAACTGCAGGAGGGCATCTTTGATGAAAGTATCGTTGGCAAAAGGGTAGCCGACAGTATCGGTGATTCAGAGAAATGGTGCAAAAAGACACATACGCGCAGGGAACTGATCTACAGCCTTGCAGATACAACCCTGGGCAGCATTCTCCGGACAGCTATCGAAGAGCGTCCCCGTCAGTGGAAACTCTATCAGACAGCCGATCTCACCTTGCGCCATCTCAGTCAGTTAAGACTTTTGGGCAGTATCGAGAAGAAAGTGCGCGAACTGAATGAGAATGCCAACCGTTTCCTTCTCAGCGACACCCAGCAATTGCTCCACGCCCTGATTGACGGCAGCGACACGCCATTCATCTTTGAGAAAACCGGCACTCAACTGCAACACATCATGATTGACGAGTTTCAGGACACATCGACGGTGCAATGGCAGAACTTCAAGGTGTTGCTCTCTGAGGCGATGAGCCAGGAAGGATCTGAGAACCTGATTGTAGGCGACGTGAAGCAGAGCATCTATCGCTGGCGTTCGGGCGACTGGCGGCTCCTGAATGATATCCAGACCCAGTTTCCTTCACCAGAGGCGCAACTCGACATCCGCACCCTCGACACCAACTACCGCTCGCAGCGCAATATCATCGAATTCAACAATGCCTTCTTCCGTTGTGCAGCACAACTCGAACACCTTGCTTTGCAGGACAATCCGGAAGCCACAGCCCTTCAACGTGCCTATGCCGATGTAGAGCAGACCGTTCCTGACGGATTGGATCACAACGGACAGATCAACATACAATTACTGCCCGCTGACGATTATCAGGAAAAAACGTTCGCGAGGATAGCCGACATCGTTTGTGAACTCAGCGACAAAGGGGTGAAGCCCTCAGAAATGGCCATTCTCGTCAGGACTAATGCCTATATCCCACAGATTGCAGACTATTTCACCAAACATCTGCCCAATTTTCGCATCGTTTCCGACGAAGCCTTCCGCCTGGATGCCTCCATAGCCGTTAAGCTGCTCGTCGAAGCCCTGCACCTCATCACCCACCCTGACGACATACTCGCCAAGGCCGATATCGTCAAGCTATACCAATGTTACGTGCTTGGCAGAAATACAGCAGACAATGAACTGCTGCTCAGCACCAACCCGCTCGACGAACAATTGCCGGAAGCCTATATCAACCACTTCGAAGAACTGACGAACCTGTCGCTGTACGAACTGACAGAACACCTGTATAACCTCTTCGAACTTCATCGTCTGGAAGGTCAGAGTGCCTATATGTGTGCTTTCTATGACCAGCTTCTCAACTTCACCAGCGAGAACGCGACAGACATAGACGCATTTGTTGCCGAATGGGAAGAGAATCTCTGTTCAAAGACCATCCAAAGTGACGAGATCAACGGTATTCGCCTGATATCCATCCACAAATCGAAAGGGCTGGAGTTTGCACATGTCATCATTCCTTTCTGCGACTGGCAGTTGGAAAAACAAGGCAATATCCTCTGGTGCCGACCCGACGAAGCACCATTTGACGATCTGCCCATCATTCCCATCGATTATAGTCAGAAACAAATGTTGGGCACTATCTATGAAGACGACTATCAGCACGAGCACCTGCAGAATACTGTCGATAACCTCAATCTGCTCTATGTCGCCTTCACACGTGCCAGCCGGAGTCTCTTTGTCATCGGCAAGCGGAATGCAAAGAACAGCCGTTCGATGCTCATAGAACAGGTGCTGCCTCTGGTAGCTCAGGAGAAGCCCGATGCCATCCTTTCAGGCATCGACAACGAAAGCGAGCCTGTTGAATTCTCCTACGGTGCCCTGGTTCCGGAAGAAGCAAAAGGACGTCATAAGAAATCCTCCAATCCTTTCCTACAGAAGACGACATCCGTCAGCATTAACATCGAGACCTTCGACAATCCCGTATCTTTCCGTCAGAGCAATCGCAGCAAGGACTTTATCACTGCGCAAGATGAAGAGAGCGAAGAACACCAGCAACGGCAATACATCCAGACGGGTAGCATCCTCCACCAGATATTCTCCACCATCCGCACCTCTGCTGATATTGACGGCGCCTTAAAGCGTCTTCAACTTGAAGGAATCCTTTACGATGAACAGGTGACAGCAGAAAAGATATCATCGATGCTCCGTAAACGGTTACAGAACACCAAGGTGGCCGATTGGTTCTCCGACCGGTGGACACTCTTCAACGAGTGTGCCATCCTTTCGGTAGAGAATGGCATCGTCATCGAGCGACGTCCAGACCGCGTCATGACTGACGGCAAGGAATGGGTGGTGGTCGATTTCAAGTTCGGAAGTCCCAAAGACGAATACCACGAACAGGTACGCGAATATATGCAACTCCTAGCTGATATGGGTCATACCAATATCAAGGGCTATCTCTGGTTTGTCTATTCCAATAAGATTGAAGAAGTAATGTTTAAACAACCATAATACCAACACTATGAAATCCTTCCTCGAATACGTCGCAGCCGACCTGCTCCAGAAATACGGCACCAATCTGTCACGCATCGCAGTGGTCTTCCCCAATAAGCGCGCCTCACTTTTCCTTAACGAGCATCTGGCCCGTCTGGCAGGAAAACCCATCTGGAGCCCGGCCTATATCACCATCAGCGACCTCTTCCGCAGTCATAGCCAGAGACAGGTGGCTGATCCTATCCAACTGGTCTGTGAGCTGCACCAATGCTTTACGCAGTGTACTGGCATCGACGAGACCCTTGACCATTTCTACGGGTGGGGACAGTTGCTGCTATCCGACTTCGACGACCTCGACAAGAATATGGCTTCTGCAGAACATGTCTTCGCCAACCTGCGCGATATACACGAATACGATGATATATCATATTTAACTGAAGAACAGCGACTTGTTATCAAAAAGTTCTTCAGTAACTTCAATGAAGAGCATAACAGCGAACTGAAACAACGCTTCCTGCAATTATGGAGTCATATCCTCGACATCTACCTGTCGTTTAATGCCAGACTCTCCCAGCAAGGATTAGCCTATGAGGGAGCCCTCTATCGTGAAGTGGCCGAACGCGAGGACCTCGATTTCGAATACGACACTTACCTCTTCATTGGCTTCAACATGCTCCAGCAAGTAGAGCAGACATTGTTCCGTCGGATGAAGCAACAAGGTAAGGCCCGCTTCTATTGGGACTACGACCAGTATTACCTCCACACTTACGAGGCAGGCTACTTCATTGCACAGTATCTCAACGATTTCCCCAATGAGTTGGATAATGACAATGAAAGCATTTACAGCAATTTCACCCGACAGAAGACCATCACCTATATCTCTGCGCCGACGGAGAATATCCAGGCGCGCTATATCAGTAGCTGGCTGCGACAACAGAACCGCATCGCCGACAACAGGCGAACGGCCGTTGTGCTCTGTAATGAGAATCTGCTGCAGACAGCCATCCACTGCATTCCCACAGAAGTAGAAAAGGTCAACATCACCACAGGCTATCCGCTATCCCAGACACCCATCACTTCGCTCGTCAATCTGCTCATCGACCTGCAGACCAACGGTTATGTCACTAAAACAGGCTGTTATCGTCTGCGTCATGTCAACCGAGTGCTGCGTCATCCCTATTCCCATTATATCTCCGAAGCAGGCAACAGTCTCTACGACGAATTGAACACCCAGAAGATCTACTATCCCGACCCCGCGCTGCTCTCACAAGACGAAGGACTCCAATTGCTCTTCTCTATGGATCATGCGAGCACAGGCCGATTCAACAGCACACTCCTGCTTTGGCTGATGTCAGTTATCCGCCGGATAGCAAAGACCATCGGATCAGACGAAGAAGGACTCTCTCCCCTGACGCAGGAGAGCCTGTTCCGCATGTACACCCTGCTGAACCGTTTGAGCGACCTCGTTGAAAGCGGCATTCTTCAGGTCGACACCATTACCTTGCAACGACTCATCACGCAGATTGTCTCTGCCACCAGCATCCCGTTCCACGGTGAGCCTGTCGAAGGGATTCAGATGATGGGCGTGCTTGAAACACGCAACCTCGACTTCGAACATGTGTTGCTGCTCTCCTGCAACGAAGGCAACCTGCCCAAAGGCATCAGTGACACGTCGTTCATCCCATACAGCATCCGGAAAGCCTACGGCCTCACCACCGTCGATCACAAGGTGGCCATCTATGCCTATTACTTCCACCGGTTGCTGCAACGTGCCAGCGACATCACACTCGTCTATAACAATTCCACCAACGACGGACAGACAGGTGAGATGTCACGCTTCATGCTGCAGATGATGGTTGAGGGCGGACACAAAATCAACATCCAGACCCTTCAGGCCGGTCAGGCACCCATCCTGCGGACGCCACAGACCATCGCGAAGACCGCTGCCGTTATGCAACTCCTACGGAAACGGTTTGAAGACAGTCTCCTTACCCCGACGGCCATCAATCATTACATGCGCTGCCAACTGAAGTTCTTCTACCAATATGTGAGCGGCATCTTCGAACCCCAGAATGACGATGAAGACATCTCCGACAACCGCACCTTCGGAAACATCTTCCACCTGGCAGCCCAGCTCATTTATGAAAAGCTGATGCAGAAGAGCCGTCTGATTGTAGCAAAAGACATCGAATACCTGCTTCAAACGGAAGTAGACATTGATCGAGCCGTTGATCTTGCTTTCAAGCGCGAGCTGTTCCAGATTAAGGATGACGCCCGCCCATTGCCACCACTCGACGGCCTGCAGATCATCAATCGCGAGGTCATCATCAGATATATCCGCCAGCTGCTCGAAGTAGACCTTCGCCTGACGCCGTTTACCATTCTGGGACTGGAAAAGACCGTAAGGATGGACCACAAGCTGTCCATCGGTGCCGAACCCGTTACGATAAGAATCGGCGGCAAGATCGACCGTCTGGACAGCATCACCACCTCTGACGGCACAGAACAGATCCGTGTGATAGATTATAAGACCGGCAGTCGCCGGCTCAAGGCACTGGCCGATGTGGATGCCGTCTTTGCGCAGGAGAGTCTGAAAGACCATAGCGATTATTACCTGCAAGCCTTCCTCTACAGCCATATCGTCAGACTCAACTATAAGGACACCCCCGTTGCCCCTGCCCTGCTCTTCATCCAACATGCAGGAACTGAAGATTATGATCCGACGCTTTGTCTGGGGCGTGAACCGGTCAATGACATCGCAACCGTCTCGGAGTCATACATGCGGCAGCTTGGTGACCTCATCAGCGACATCTTCAATCCTGCCATCAATTTTACACCTACCGACGACAGGAAACGATGCACCAACTGTCCGTATGCACACCTCTGCGGGATGTCCTAACGGTTCTTGTGCTTGATATACCAGTTGTGAGTGAAGAAATGATAGAACAACAGCGCAGCCACCGTAATTACGAGTGACACCTGCAGCACCAGGCTTGTCTGTTGTTCCAGTTGTCCATAGCCCAGTCCGATGCCCAGCGCCAGTCCGCACTCCCACGCCAGGAAGAAGGTGCTCTGGGCTGTGCCGCGCTGACAATGACGGCTCAGTTTGATGAAGAACAACAGGAAACGCGAGCCGATGATGCCCAGTCCCAGACCGATGAACATCGGAGCTGCGAAAGAAACAATGGTCTGCTGGCGGGTCAGCATCATCAGGAGCGCGACACCGATCAGGATGAGACCCGTAATAATCTCACTCTCTATGTCGGCATCACGGAAAACGAAGCGCTGCGCTATCAGGGCCACCATGAATCCCACCATCACCATCACGAAGAACAGTTCCGAAGTCGTCGTCGACAACAGCAATCCCACGACAAACGTCACAAGGATCAGATTGAGTGTCAGGGGCCACCCCTGTGGCAGGAAGAAACGGTCGAGACTCACCACCCTGACATTTTCTTCGGGCGTCCTGAACGGGAAATGTACCAATAGGATGATGATAATGGCTGCAACGGCACAGCCGATAGATACCAGCAACACGGTGCTGAAGCCTGCCAGCCGGTCGACGATGATACCCGTCAAAGGCCCCAGCGAGAGGGCAAAACGTGAGAACCACGAGGCAGAATGATTAGCCTCCGTCCGTTGGAACGACTCGCAGGTATCGATAATCAAGGTGCTCGACAGAATCATCTGTGCCACGCCGAAGGCCGCACCGAGTGCCAGACGCTGAACCAGCAGGACTGACACATCGAAGAACTGCGATTTCTGTAAATCCAGATAATAGAGCCACCCAAGCAACGCAGCCATCAGCATAATCGCCCAGATGCAGGCAATATTCCTTCTGAACCGCTGAACCAGCCAGGATGTCAGATAGCCGAACAAGAACAGGCCGATACCGAAAGCCCCCATCACCAAACCGGTTTCCTGCAGCGTCAGGTTCTCCGTCTGCATCAGCCACTTCGGCATCACGGGAATCAGCACATATACCGCCATCGTCAGCAGCAGATTGGCCATCGCCATCAGCCAGAAGTCACGATGCCATAACCGGATATGTACAGGTGTATTCTGAGAGTTCATAATCAGATCTTGAAATCAAGTGAATGAGAAATGGAATCAAATGTCAGCCCCGTATAGTCTGACACTTGCAGCTCCGAGAGCGGTGCCACAACAGCCTCCGGATTAGTGGTCAGCAGTCCCACCACCTTCATTCGGGCAGCCAATCCGGAGCGCAAGCCGTTAACGCTGTCTTCAAAGACCACGCACTCATCCGGCTCCGCACCTAGTTTCAGGGCAGCTTTCAGATAACAATCGGGATCGGGCTTGCTGCGCTCGAAATCCTCTGATGTGAGAATGGCATCGAAAAGCGTCTTGAATCCCGGCTGCTTCCTGTAGACACTCTCCATCTTGGGGATATTGGAACTTGTCACCACAGCCGTCTTCACACCATGCTGATGCAGATCCTCGACAAAGGCGATGAAGCCTGCGATATAGTCATAGTCCATCTGCTGCTCATAGGCATTCAGCCTTTCCGTAATCACAGGCTGCTCTTTCAGAAGAGGTCCGCTGAACCAACAGTCATAGATCTGGGTCAGCGTAGAACCTTTGATCTCCTGTTCCAGTCCGGGATGCTCCGGATGGTACATGCGACACTGCTCACCCCAGAATACCGTGTATTGGGGCTCGGTGTCAAACACCACGCCATCCAGGTCGAATAACGCTGCTTTCAGTTGCCTTTCTTGCATAATTCCTTTATTTTTGGGTGCAAAATTACGTTTTTTTTGCGAGAAATTTGCGAAATTCCTAAATTAAGTGTACTTTTGCCCCCAATTATGATAACAAAAATGAATTTATGAAGAAATATTACCTCCTCGTGCCCATGTTTTTCCTTCTGACGGGCTGTGGCAGTAGCGACGAAGGTACCACGTTTGAAGTGGTTACCGCCGATAAGACCGTCAAGCTGGCATCTGAAGATAATTCTCCCTCGTGCAGTGTCCATTTGGAATTGTCGTATGCAACAGAGGCCAACGGCCATAAGGCAGAGATTATCAACAACCTCATCGAGAAGCGTCTGCTCAATCTGCAGGATCTGACCATGCAGCAGGCAGCCGACTCGTTTGCCACCATGTATACGGACAATTATCAGATCAACCTCCTGCCCTTGTACAACCAAGATAAAGGAAATCAGAAAAAGAGCGAATGGTATAATTACCACTATATCCTCAAGACCTCAACCGAACAGGGTTACAAGAATGCTACGGTCTATCATGTCTATCTCGACTACTACGAGGGCGGTGCCCACGGTATCAACCAGCATCTGACGATGAACTTCGAGCAGTCCACCGGGCGTCAGCTCATGTTGGCCGACATCTTCGTACCGGGCTATGAGCGCCAGTTGAGCTCCATGCTTCAGAAAGCGCTTTGCTCGTATGTCGGTGTGAGCAGCGTCAAGGAACTCAAAGATCAGGGGTTCCTTTATTCGATGGACATGTTCCCTTCAGAGAACTTCATCCTTGGCGAGGAAGCCATTACCTTTATATATAATCCCTACGAGATTGCCCCGTATGAGAAAGGCAGCATCGACCTGACCCTCTCCTACTCCGATCTCGACGACATCCTGAACAAATCCCTCTGATTATGCATCCACTCATCAACAAATACTTTGCCGACCTGACGCCCCAGCAGTGCAGCCAGATAGAAGCGCTCGACGCCCTCTACCGCGACTGGAACGACAAGATCAACGTCATCTCCCGCAAAGATATCGACAACCTCTATGAGCACCACGTGCTTCACTCGATGGCCATCGCCAAGGTCATCAGCTTCCGTCCCGGCACCAAGATCCTCGACTTCGGCACAGGCGGCGGGTTCCCGGGCATTCCCCTGGCCATCCTTTTCCCGGAATGTCAGTTCAGGCTCATCGACGGCACAGGCAAGAAAATCCGGGTCGCTCAGGAAGTCTGCAATGCCATCGGCCTGAAGAACTGCGAGCCTGTACATCTGCGTGGTGAGGACGAAAAGGGAACTTACGACTTTGTAGTGAGCCGTGCGGTCATGCCGTTGCCCGATCTCGTCAAGATTGTGCAGAAGAACATCTCCAAGAAACATCAGAACGCCCTGCCCAACGGTATTCTCTGTCTCAAAGGCGGTGATCTGCAGGCAGAGACACAACCCTTCAAGCATATCATCCAGACCACGGAAATCAGCAGTTTCTTCCACGAAGAGTGGTTCAAGGAGAAACACGTCATCTATCTTCCCCGCTAAATCAACAGACTATGCTTACGATCAAATGCTTCACCTGCAACATGCTCTCCGAGAACTGCTATGTGGTCAGCGACGAGACCCGCGACTGTGTCATCATCGATTGCGGGGCTTACTATCCGGAAGAGGCACAGGCCATCATCAACTATGTCAAGGACAACAAGCTCACACCCCGTCATCTGCTTTGCACCCACGGCCACTTCGACCACTGCATGGGCAACGGCTTTATCTTCCGTGCTTTCGGTCTGAAGCCCAAGGCCCATCAGAACGACAGTTTCCTTATGGAAAAGATGGAACGGCAGACCAGCGAGATTCTCGGCATCCCTATTCATCTTGACGTACCTCCTGTGGACAAATACCTCACAGACGACGATACCATCACGTTCGGTTCTCACACCTGGCAGATCCTCAATACACCGGGGCATACCCCTGGCGGCATTGTCTTCTATGATGCCAAAGAGAAGGTGGCCTTCAGCGGCGACACCCTTTTCCGCATGAGCATCGGGCGCACCGACTTCGAACGCGGCAGCTATGCGGAGATGATTGCCTCGCTCCGTTTCCTCGCAGAACAGCTGCCTGCCGACACCACCGTCTACCCCGGTCACGGACCTCAGACCACCATGTCCGATGAGATAAGATACAACCCATATATGAGATGAAACAAACAATTGTTGTGGAATTATTTGGCTGTTTGCAAAAAAATGCCTACCTTTGCACCCGCTAAACAAAAGCAAGGCCGGTTCGGTAGCTCAGCTGGATAGAGCAACTGCCTTCTAAGCAGTAGGTCTTGGGTTCGAGCCCCAACCGAATCACCTAAAAAACAGGCTGACATCTTCTGATGCCAGCCTGTTTCCTTTAAAATACGTTCTTCAATCTTAGAGTTCGATTGGTCCATACCCCATGCAACTCGTCGTTGTGATCGCCGTCAGAAATGCCGTGAGTGCAGCTACTATCACCTTCACCGCCACCTCAATAATCCTCTTCTTCATACTCATCTATCTTTTTACGTTGTTCTTCTTATGGCGTTCCAGCGTCACTGGGAATGTCACAATGGGGACAGCGACACCACGTGTGATATCTCTGATGTCACACTGGTTCCTGTCCCCAGTGTGACATTCCCCTGTGGCGCTTAGACGGGCCTAGTCCTTATCGATTCCGTCGCCATTATCTCCGCCCTCAGCGGTTCCCGTGTTAATCACAAGGCTACTTGCCTGTCCAGGCATCGCGAAGCTGCCGCTATACACACCTTCTGACTCTGTGAGCTCGATGCTCGACCCATTCACACTTGCCGTAGGCACCTTCCCCTCTGCCGGCGTGATACTGATCTCCACCTCGTCATCCTCATTCAGCGAATCACCGGAGGTAACGGCGTTGCCATCATGGGTGATGTTTGCACTACCCGTACCACTCTTACTGATCGTCAGCGCATAGCCCGACGTCTGATTCTGCTGACCTTGCTCGCCCTGCTGGCTGTTCTGACCGTTCTGGCCGTTCTGCGTGTTCTGCGAGCCGTTGTCGTCGCCCTCGGGCTCTTCAACGGTTCCTGCGTCAGCCGAGGTCACACGCTTTACAACGTTGCCGTTGCGGTCGTAGCACGTAATCTGGATGGCGGTATCGGCCAACTCGTCCTTCAGATCCTGCGTCGGCGTGAAGATGATGCGGCGGGTGCTGATCAGCGAGGTCTTCACGTCCTCTACCTTCTCTACGCTCTTGGCGCGCAATCCGAATCGCATGCTACCCAGACCGGGCAGCGCCACACTGTGACCCTCGGTCGCCCAAGCCTTAATCACCTCTCCGGCTGCATCCCAGCAAGCCTTCATCACACCCTGGCTCACACCGCTGCGCAGAGCCGCCTCGCGGATCACCTTTGCCTGACTCAGCGCGATGTACAGTTCAGGCTGCATCACGTAGCGCCATACGCCGGGATCATTCTCATCCTTCGTGAACTTAATGTTTCGTTCAACTGCTTTTACTTTCAATGCCATAATTCTTTCCTTTCTTTTAAATGGTTAATAAATTGATTAATTGTTGATATATTGTTTAATATTTTCTTTGTCTCTGAATTCGACTCCGTTTTTGGCTTTGCCCAGGAAACACTTGCCTCGCGCGCAGGTAATTTTTGTTGCTCAGGCGGGCCGCAAATTTCGTCTTTTTTCTTTGACAATGCAAAGGTACTAAATTTTCAGGCACCTTCCAAATTATTCTTCAAAAAAAGCACGCAAAAAAACACGCAGTGATTTTTCAAGCAAAATTAGATGTGAATGTGGTCAT
>JAEEGG010001833.1_pt1 | contig 56431 bp, 38 predicted proteins | sample 9134161 | NCBI WGS metagenome assembly JAEEGG01 (sample SAMN16246543, study PRJNA631951) | gut metagenome | biome: gut microbiome; feature: rumen; material: CR-attached | host: Bos | place: Iran: Karaj | collected 2018-10 | reverse complement strand
GTCGCTCGGCAATTGAAAGCAAGCTTTCATTGCCCTCGCTCCTAGGAACCTTGTAAATCCTTCCCTCGATCTTGTCTCTGTCTCAGAACGCTTATCCGGTAGTATTTGCTATATAGAAGGTTGCCTATAACGGCGACCTTCATAAGAAAATTGAACGGTTTGTTTCAATTACCTTTGCTTCTTGTACTACTTCTTCTCTGTCTATGTAAGTCTTTCAAAGAACTCTTCTTCAATGCCCTCAGCCTAACTTTTTAGGCGAAAGCGGGTGCAAAGGTACGCGTTTTTTTTCTTACCTCCAAATATTTTTGAAGAAAAATGCAGATTATTTTCAAAAAAAATTTGGAACTTGACTCAAATCAAGTTCCAAATCTGCTACACCTTAATAATATATAATAATAAGAAGGCTTCTTTATCGTCTATTGTGACGCTCCGTATTACTTGTCAGACTCAGGAGCCTGTCCAATCAGATCCATAAACTCGTCAAGCTTCGGCGTAATGATAATCTGTGTGCGGCGATTGCGCTGCTTGCCCACCTCGCTATCATTGTCGGCAATGGGATTATACTCGCCGCGACCACCTGCCGTAAGACGCTTAGGATCGACACCATAGTCGTTTTGGAGAGCCTGTACGACGGAAGATGCACGAAGTGTTGAGAGGTCCCAGTTGTTACGGATATTCTCACGCTTGATGGGTACATTATCGGTGTTACCTTCGATAAGAACGTCATAGTCCTTATAGTCCTTGATGATCTTGGCAATCTTTGAGAGTGTTTCAGCGGCACGGCTGTTAATCTCGTATGAGCCACTCTTGTAGAGCATGTTGTCGGCCAGTGAGATATAGACAACGCCCTTGAGAACCTGGACATCGACCTCCTTCAGCTCTTCCTTGGAGAGCGAACGGGTAAGGTTGTTGGTAAGCACCATGTTCAGCGAGTCGCTCTTCGACTTCACCTCCACCAGATGGCGGATATACTGGTTCGACTCGTTAATCTGGTCAACCAGTTTCTCAATGCTGACATTGTTCTGGCTGGCATTCGACAGACTCTTGTCCAACGACTCCTGCAGCTTGGCATACTTAGCCTCGGCAGCTTGCAGGGCCTGCTGTAAACCAGACTGGATCTTCTCAAGAGTCTCTACGCGGGAATTGGCGACAGCCAATTGTGCCTTCGTATCCTGATAGTTCGTCTGCAACGCCTTATTCTCTTCCTGACAGGCCACAAGGTCCTTCTTAGAAGCACAGCTGGTCATCAGCACTACTGCAACCAGCGAAATCATGAAAATACTTTTCTTCATACTTTTATCCATTTTAATTAGTAAAGCGGGTGCAAAGTTAGTTATTCATCGCACATTTTGTTCTAAAGTTGCTTCAATTTAGAGATTTTTAAGTAACTTTGGCTTAGTCCCTACTTTTCTGCCAATTAATTTGCACACTCGAAAAGAATTGCCTACCTTTGCAGCGATTAATTTGAAGCATTTTACAAATGAGATTTGACCGAACAATGAAAAGAATATTAGCATTAGTAGGCGTGTTGGCATGCCTGGTCAGCACGGTAGAGGCTCAGGACGCCGACGAACAGTATGCCCGCGACCTGTTGCCGGTAGGAACGCTGGCTCCCGATCTGATAGACCCCACTGGAAAACCCTTTCTGTTGGAGAAGTTTCGTGGGCGCTGCGTGGTGCTCGACTTTTGGGCTACCTGGTGCAAGGACTGTCGCAAGGACTTGCCTGAGATGATGAAGCTTCACCAAAAATATGACATTGAGGGTGTGGAGTTTATCGGTGTGTCGTTCGACACCGAACCCTCGATATTGCAACATTTCATTGACAGCCTATCAATTCGCTGGGGACAGATTAGCGAACTGAAAAAGATGAAAGCATCACAAATGGCGAAGGACTACCACATCAATTGGATACCAACCATGTATTTGCTAGATACCGACGGCCGTGTGCTGTTGGCGACCGTTGAAATTGAGAAGCTGAAAGCAAAGTTGCTTGAGCTGCAGAAGGCCAATAAGCTGGTAAAGCCTGAGTTGGCTGGTCAGAACCATGCACCGCAGTTCCCTGGTGGTACCAAAAAACTAATGGAGTATTTGTCAACAAACATCAAATATCCGGAAGTATCAAGTAAATACGGCATTGAGGGGCGCGTCTTCGTCCAGTTCTATGTCGAGACGGATGGCAGCGTATCTGATGTCAAAGTATCGAAGACGGAGTTCGCCGACCGTCTGTCGGATAGTAAGTTCGGCAAGTATACCCGGGAGGAGAAGGAATCAATGCTGGAGCAAGGCACGCGTCTTCTGAAGGTAGAAGCCCTGCGCGTTGTAAGGAATATGCCGAATTGGGAACCCGCCAAGCGGCGTAATGAACCTGTTCGCGTCAAGTACACTCTTCCTGTCAATTTCAAGTTCAGATAGACTGTACACCTTTGAGTTTCGACCCAAAAGGCACTTTCACTCGGAAATGCAAAAGAAAAAGAAGTTTTCCTTTTGCATTTCGCTTGCTTATTTGTACCTTTGCAGCCAAATTAAAATTAATAAGGTACAAAAGAATATGATTCTCTTTTTCAAGACCCCCCAAGAGAGTGTGATAGCCACTGAGGTGGACCATCAGCTCAGTGAACAGGAAATCAGTGAACTTAATTGGCTTTATGGCGGTGCCACGCTGGAAGAAGCCACAGAACTGAACGGCTTTTTTGTCGGTCCGCGCCGCGAGATGGTGACACCATGGTCAACCAATGCCGTAGAGATTACCCAGAACATGGGACTCAAGGGCATCAGCCGTATTGAGGAATACTTCGCTGTTGCCAGCAAAGATGCGGAACACGACGAAATGTTGCAGCGTATGTATAACGGTCTGAACCAGGACATCTTTACGATTAACATCAAGCCCGAGCCCATCAAGTACGTGGACAATCTGGAGGAATACAACGAGCAGGAGGGTCTTGCCCTCTCGCCCGAGGAAATCGAATACCTGCATGGACTGGAAAAGCAGAATGGCCGTCCTCTGACCGACTCAGAGATTTTCGGTTTCGCCCAGATTAACTCTGAGCACTGCCGTCATAAGATTTTCGGTGGTACCTTTATCATCGACGGTAAGGAGATGGAGAGTTCGCTCTTTGCCATGATCAAGAAGACCACGCAGGAGAATCCCAACAAGATTCTCTCGGCTTATAAGGACAACGTCGCTTTTGCACAGGGACCTGTCGTTGAGCAGTTTGCTCCGAAGAACCAGAGCACCAGCGACTGGTTCCGCGTAAAAGATATCGAGAGCGTCATCTCGCTGAAGGCCGAGACGCATAATTTCCCAACAACGGTGGAGCCTTTCAACGGTGCTGCTACCGGTACTGGTGGTGAGATCCGCGACCGTATGGGCGGTGGTGTAGGTTCTTGGCCGATTGCCGGTACCGCTGTTTATATGACAGCGTATCCGAGACTAACAGATGATGAAAAGGTGGCTCGCGACTGGGAGGACATCCTGCCTGTTCGCCAGTGGTTGTATCAGACTCCTGAGCAAATACTGATTAAGGCTTCGAACGGTGCTTCTGATTTCGGCAACAAGTTTGGACAGCCGTTGATTTGCGGTTCGGTGCTGACGTTTGAGCATCAGGAGGATGCAAGTGGCTGTGGCACAGCCACAAACTCAACGAAGTACGCATACGACAAGGTGATTATGCTGGCAGGTGGTGTTGGTTATGGCACCAAGCGCGACTGTCTGAAGAAAGAGCCTCAGCCAGGCAACAAGGTGGTCGTTGTCGGTGGTGACAATTACCGCATCGGCCTTGGTGGTGGTTCTGTATCGTCTGTTGATACGGGTCGCTATTCGAATGGTATTGAGTTGAACGCCGTCCAGCGTGCTAACCCAGAGATGCAGAAGCGCGCCTATAACCTCGTCCGTGCCCTCTGCGAGGAGGACGTGAACCCCGTTGTGAGTATCCACGACCACGGTTCTGCCGGACACCTGAACTGTCTGTCTGAGCTCGTTGAGGAGTGTGGTGGTGAGATTGACATGACCAAGCTGCCTATTGGTGATAAGACTTTGAGTTCTAAAGAAATTATCGCCAACGAGAGTCAGGAGCGTATGGGCTTGCTCATCGATGAGAAGCACATCGAACATGTCCGTAAGATTGCTGAGCGTGAGCGTGCCCCGCTGTATGTGGTTGGTGAGACTACTGGCGACGCCCACTTCTCGTTCAGGCAGGGCGACGGCGTGAAGCCCTTCGACCTCGACGTGGCCCAGATGTTCGGTCACTCGCCCAAGACCATTATGAAGGACAATACCGTAGAGCGTCACTATGCTGACGTTACCTACAGTCAGGATAAGATTGACGAATACCTTGACCGCGTTCTCCAGTTGGAGGCTGTGGCCTGTAAGGACTGGTTGACCAACAAGGTGGACCGCTCTGTGACGGGTAAGATTGCCCGCCAGCAGTGTCAGGGCGAGATTCAGTTGCCTTTGAGCGACTGTGGTGTTGTCGCCCTCGACTATCGTGGCGAGAAAGGTATTGCTACTGCCCTCGGACATGCTCCTCAGGCAGGTCTGGCTGATCCTGCGGTAGGTTCTGTGCTCTCTGTAGCCGAAGCCCTGACCAATATCGTTTGGGCACCACTTGCCGAGGGTATGGACTCGCTGTCGCTGAGCGCAAACTGGATGTGGCCTTGCCGTTCGCAGGAGGGTGAGGACGCCCGTCTTTACGCTGGAGTAAAGGCGCTGAGCGATTTCTGCTGCGACCTGCATATCAACGTTCCTACTGGCAAAGACTCTCTTTCTCTGAGTCAACAGTATCCTAACGGCGAGAAGATCATCTCCCCGGGAACTGTGATTGTCAGTGCAGGAGGTGAAGTGTCGGACATCAAGAAAGTGGTATCACCTGTGTTGGTGAACGACAAAAATGCATCACTCTATCATATAGACTTCTCGTTTGACAAGCAGCGTCTGGGTGGTTCTGCCTTCGCCCAAAGCTTAGGAAAGGTTGGCGACGACGTACCTACTGTCAAGAACGCTGAATACTTTGCCGATGCCTTTATGGCTATCCAGCAACTCATCGAGAAGGGTTGGATTATGGCTGGCCACGATATTTCTGCAGGTGGTCTGATTACGACCCTGTTAGAGATGTGTTTCGCCAACACGAAGGGCGGTATGCACATCAACCTGCACGATATCTGCGCTGATGGTGATATCGTGAAGGCGCTCTTTGCCGAGAATCCGGGTGTGGTGATTGAGGTGAGCGATGAGCACAAGCAGGAGTTCAAGGAATTCATGGAGGATGCTGGTGTTGGCTATGCCAAGATTGGTTATTCAGTGCCTGAGAGTCGTAGTATTGATGTAATCTTTGCAGATGGAAACGGCAAAACCGTTTCCCACACATTTGATATTGATGCTCTCCGCGACGTTTGGTACAAGACCTCTTATCTGTTAGACCGCAGACAGAGCTTCAACGGCAAGGCAAAGGAGCGCTTCGAGAACTATAAGAAGCAGCCCATCGAGATGAAGTTTAACAAGGACTTCAAGGGTACACTGGCGCAGTATGGGCTCAATCCCCGCCGTTCTGAAGGTTGCTGTGGCACAGCAACAGACTCAACGCCGAAGGCTGCCATTATCCGTGAGAAGGGAACTAACGGTGAACGCGAGATGGCCTACTGCCTCTACCTCGCTGGTTTCGACGTGAAGGACGTCATGATGACCGATCTGATTTCTGGCCGCGAGACACTTGAAGACATCAACATGATTGTATTCTGTGGTGGTTTCTCTAACTCCGACGTGCTTGGTTCGGCAAAGGGTTGGGCAGGTGCCTTCCTCTTCAACCCCAAAGCCAAGGAGGCACTGGATAAGTTCTATGCCCGTAAGGACACCCTCTCATTAGGTATCTGTAACGGTTGCCAGCTGATGGTGGAGTTGGGACTTTGCGAGGCTACGCCTCTAAATAATAAAGAACAAAGAACAAATAATAAACGGCCTCGGATGCTGCATAACGATTCGCACAAGTTCGAGAGTGAATTTATCAGCTTGAGCATTCCTAAGAATAACTCTGTGATGTTCGGTTCGTTGAGTGGCAACAAGCTCGGTCTGTGGGTAGCACACGGCGAGGGTAAGTTCTCTCTGCCAGAAGCTGAAAGCACGTATAACGTGATTGCCAAGTACAACTACACTGGCTATCCCGCTAATCCTAACGGTTCTGACTACAACGTAGCTGGTATCTGCTCGGCCGACGGTCGTCATCTCTGTATGATGCCTCACTTGGAGCGTGCCGTATTCCCCTGGCAGAACGCCTGGTATCCAGCCGACCGTCGTCAAGACGAGGTAACACCTTGGATTGAGGCTTTCGTCAATGCACGTAAATGGGTTGAAGCCTCCTCCACCCCCTCCAAAGGGAGGGGAGTCTGATTAGATTATCCACAGGATGAATCAGGAAACAAACAACAGCAGTAGTAACAATGCCCCCCTCCTTTTGGAGGGGTTGGGGGAGGCTTTCACTTCCTTCTTTAAGATTGGCATATTCACCCTTGGTGGTGGATATGCCATGATACCTATGATAGAAGAAGAGGTGGTGAACAAGAAGGGATGGGTATCGAAAGACGAAATGCTCGACCTAATAGCCATTGCCCAGAGTTGCCCGGGAGTCTTTGCCATCAACATCGCTATCTTCATCGGCTATAAATTAAGAAAGATTCGCGGAGCAGTGGCTACCTCGTTAGGCACTGCCCTACCCTCGTTTCTGATTATCCTGGCCATCGCTATGTTCTTCCAACAGTTTGAGGACAACCGCGTGGTGGCCGCCATGTTCCGAGGCATCCGTCCTGCCGTGGTGGCGCTGATTGCCGTACCCACGTTCAACTTAGGCAAACAGGCAAAACTGAACAAGTTTACGATATGGATTCCCATCGTCTCGGCCCTTGCCATCTGGCTATTAGGGGTATCGCCTATCTGGGTGATTATCGTGGCAGGCGTTGGGGGATACGTCTGGGGAAAGGTAAAAGGGTGAAAAATAAAAGAATAAAATAATAAAAGAATAAAAGAGTAAAAAGATGATATTCTTTTGGTTATTTGTCACTTTCTTTAAGATTGGGCTTTTCGGCTTTGGTGGCGGCTATGGCATGCTGTCGCTGATACAGCACGAGACGGTAGAGCATTACCATTGGCTCACGACTTCGCAGTTTACCGACATCGTAGCCATTTCGCAGATGACGCCCGGTCCTATCGGCATCAACTCTGCCACCTATTGCGGCTATACGGCAGTAGCCAATGCCGGACATTCTGTTCCCATGGCCATTCTGGGCAGTGCTACAGCAACCTTTGCCCTGGTGTTGCCATCGCTGATACTGATGATACTCATCAGCAAGATGTTCATGAAGTATATGCACACCCGTACCGTCACCAGCGTCTTCACTGGTCTGCGCCCAGCCGTAGTGGGACTGTTGGCTGCCGCCACCTTATTATTATGTACCCCCGACAACTTCTCGACCCCGAAGGAAAATCTATGGCAGTTCTGCATCAGCTGTCTGCTGTTTGCTGCGGCGTTCTACGGTGTCAAGGTCATGAAAATCAACCCCATCCGCATGATACTCTACTGCGCCGTCGCGGGACTGGTGTTGCTATATGAATAAACAAAATGCGCGTCCAATCGGGGACGCGCATTTTGTATATGAAAAAGGTTTACCTTATTTGTGCTTCTGGTAATACTCCACCGCCCGTCGGATGTTCTCCTTCATGGCGTTAGACGTGAACGTAGCTCCCGTAACGGCGTCGACATCTTCGACAGCACCTTTTTTGATGGCTTTGTTCTCGTATTTGGGAAGCATTTCCTTCTTTACCTTAGCCACATACTTAGGACCGTCTAAAGTTTTCAACGGCACCACTTTTACCACCTTGTTCTTCTTGATGTACACCTCAACGGGTGTCGGACCAGCGTAACCCTCCACATCTTGAGCCAAAGTGGTGGTATTCACAACGTATGTTCCGTCCTTCTCTTTGCGCATGACGTCGTCAGCCTGAACGGCCAATGAAAACATCAGCGCAACAGCTAAAAAGATCTGTTTCATTTCTAAGTTACTCTTATTTGTTTTATGCATTCAATACATTGACGTTTAAGACCTGAAAAGGTTTAATGTCAATAGTTTCCCAAAGCCTTTATACTCTGCGGCATCCATACCTCCATCAGCCCTGGTCCCCGATGATTCCACGCATAGTAGGGAATCATGGTCAGTACGGCAGGATTGGCGTGGGCATGTCCGATATTATCTAAGTCAAGTGATTCGCCGTCCACCTCGATGGCCTTGACCGAGAAGGTCACGTCGCGGTTGCCCTTGATGACGCGGTCGGCCAAACGGAACGACGGTTTGGCGGGCATGAGGAAGTTGAAGATGTTGAAGCGTTCGTTGTCGACACCCTCGGCACAGTACACCAACGGACCACGCTCTACGGCAATACGGCCTCGGTCGTCGACAATTTTGTCGTTGGCCTTGACGGTACGTACTGGCATCGTCATGTGGATGGCCACGACATCGCCTTTCTTCCATTTGCGACTGACCACACAATAGCCTTGTTCTGAGCGGCCTTCAACCAGCTGGCCATTCACCGTTACGACAAAGTTACTCTCGGCCGCATCGTCAAAGCGGTATAGGTCACTGGGCACGGGCATTGACATCCACCCCGGGACACGGATGGCCAGATCGAAGTCCTTGGCCTGGTTTTTGAGCACCTTGATGGTGACGTCGCCGTCCCATGGATAGTTCGTCTGCTGCTCCAGCTCAACATCCTTGCCACCAACCTGAATCGACGCAGTATTGCCAGCGAAGAGGTTGACATACAGCTTACGATCCTTAACGGCATAAATATAGCCCGGGAATGACGGGATGAAACGGCAGAGGTTCGAGGGACAGCAGGCGCAACCGAACCATGGCTGGCGCTCTACGGTGCCGTCGGCATTGAACCGGTATTTACCATCGCTGGACAGTGGGTTGGGATAGAAGAAGCGTCCGCCGTCCACACTCATGCCACTGATGACACCATTGTATAAAGTGCGCTCCATGCAGTCGATGTATTTAGCATCGCCATGCAACAGGAACATGCGGTGGAAGAGGTAAACCATCGAGATGGCCGCACAGGTCTCGTTGTACGATGTCAGATTCGGCAGTTCGTAGTCAGCCCCGAAGGACTCGCCCTCGTGACGGGCTCCCACGCCGCCGGTGATGTAGTACTTCTTCGAAACGATATTCTCGTAGATAGTGTCAATAGCCTTGATATAGGCAGAGTCACCCGTCAGCGCAGCCACATCAGCCATACCGGCATACATATATCCGGCACGTACGGCATGTCCCCAGGCTTCAGTCTGGTCAACCACTGGTTTGTCACTCTGTGAATAGATGTTTTTGACCGTCGTCTTGCCCCGATAGTCCAACAGGAACTTCGCCTCGTCAAGGTATTTCTGTTCACCCGTCAGGATAAAGAGGCGAGCCAGGGCCATCTCAGCAATCTGATGACCAGGAACGACACAAGCCTGTCCCTGCTTTGCACCAACCTCGCGAACCACGCAGTCGGCATAGCGCTTGGCAATGTTCAGGAACTTATCCGAACCCGTAGCCTGATAGTGTGCACAGGCGGCATCCACCATGTGGCCAAGGTTATAGAGTTCGTGGCTGGCATGTTCCTCAGCAGCCCAGCGCTTATTGGCTGCCCAGCCGTGAGGATGTTCAGGATTGATGGTGCGGGCGGTATAGAGGTAGCCGTCAGACTCCTGTGCGGCAGCGACAATATCGAGCACGCTGTCAATATACTGTTTCAGCTTTTCGTCTGGATAAGTCTGAAGCACGTAGCTGGCGCCCTCGATGGTCTTATAGACATCGGTATCGTCAAACGAGAAACCCATGAACTTCGCCACGTTCCACTTGTCCGTCTTCAGGCCATCGTGGCCCGGATGCTGCAGGGTATATGCCGCCATGTTGAAGTTCTCATAGCGGTGCGTCTCCTCACACTTCGAGAATGCCAACGGGATAGTCACCTCACGGGCAGCACGGATGCGGTCACCCCAGAAGGTGTTGGGTGTCACCTTGACGGCAGTAAATGGAACTTGGCTAATGGGATAGCCGTTTGAAGCCTTCTGTGCATAGGCGGCCACGGTAAGCATAGCAACCAGCAGGAAAGAGGTCAGTCGTTTCATCATTTTCTTCTTTTAGCGAGTTTTAGTTTTCAGCCGACAAAGGTAGTTATTTAGTTACAAACAGGCAAGATTTTCGTCTTAATATAAATAAAAAGGTAACACAATGAAACGTTTTTGTATCTTTTCTCTCCTGCTGATGGCGACGCTTCTGCTCTCAGCACAGACAGACAAAGTGTTTATCTCCACCTCGTTCCACGAGCCGGCAACAGAGGGTTTGCGCTTCATCTACAGCCGTGACGGCTGGAACTGGCAACAAATTGACGGCGTCTGGCTGCGCCCGGAGGTGGGTCAGCAGAAAGTGATGCGCGACCCCTCCATCATCCGCACTCCAGACGGCATGTTCCACTTGGTGTGGACCAGCAGCTGGCGCGGAGACCGTGGCTTTGGCTATGCTTGTTCCCGCGACCTCGTACATTGGAGCGAACAGCGTTTCATAGAGGTGATGACCGACACAACGACCGTCAATGTCTGGGCACCGGAACTATTCTGGGACGACGTCAAGCAGCAAGCCGTCATCGTCTGGGCATCATGCATTCCGGGGAAGTTCCCCGACGGACAGGAGGAACACAAGAATAACCACCGGCTTTACTATACCACGACGAAGGACTTCAAGAAGTTTGCACCCGCGAAACTTCTGATAGAACCGGGATTCTCGTGCATCGATGCGACATTGGTGAAGCGTGGTAAGAATGACTATGTGATGGTACTCAAGGATAATACCCGTCCCGAGCGCGACATCAAGGTGGCTTACGCAACGACTCCCTACGGTCCTTGGTCAAAGGCTTCAGAGCCGTTTACGGGCAAGATGATGGAAGGTCCCACGACGGTTAAGGTCAAGGATGGTTGGTTGATATACTACGACCGCTACCAGTTGAAGGACTTCGGCGCCCACTACACCAAGGACTTCGTGACCTTTGAGGATGTCTCCGACAAGGTCATCGTGCCCAACCTCCACAAGCACGGCACCATCTTCGAGGCCGACGAAACTATCCTGCAAGGACTGCTGAATGCCAAAAAAATTCATTATACAGGACAGACGCTCAGCAATCCCAATCGCCACGACGGCGGGCTGTCACCTGTCGTCGGCGTTCATAACATCCAGATTCTGCGTGCCAACCGTGAACACCCGTCGGCTCAGAATGGCAACGGCTGGACGTATAACCATCAGCCCATGATGGCCTACTGGAATGACCAGTTCTACGTCCACTACCTGTGTGACCCGAAGGATGAGCATGTACCACCCTCGCACACCATGTATCAGACTTCCAAAGACGGTTACACATGGACTGACCCCCAGGTACTCTTCCCTGAGGTGCAGGTGCCGGAAGGCTTCCAGAAACCTAACCGCAAGGATGTGGCCCACAGCCTCGTAGCCATCATGCACCAACGTGTGGGATGGTACGTCAGCAAAAGCGGACAACTGTGGGCATTGGGCAACTACGGCGTAGCCTTCGACAAGAAAGACGACCCTAACGACGGTAACGGCCTTGGCCGCGTCATCCGCGAAGTGAAGAAGGACGGCACACTCGGACCGATATTCTTCATCTATATCAATCACACCTACAAAACCCACAACACCTGCTTCCCCTATTATACCAAAGCCCCCAAGGACGTCAAGACCGCCTGCCAGGAGATTCTAGCCAACCCACGCTACCGCATGCAATGGGTAGAGGAGGCCGACAGGAAAGACCCGCTGATACCTTTACACAAGGAGTATAAGGCCTATTGCGACTATACGCTGCCCGACGGTCAGATTGCCGCGCTATGGAAGCACGCCCTGACATCGACCAGCGCTGACGGCGGTCTGACATGGGCACAACCCGTGGAACGTGCCAAGGGTTTCGTCAACAGCAACGCGAAGATTTGGGGTCAGCGCCTAAGCGACGGTACATACGCTACGGTCTATAATCCCTCGGAATACCGTTGGCCGTTGGCCATCAGCCTTTCAAAGGACGGATACGAATATACTACGCTGAACCTCGTGCAGGGCGAAGTACCGCCCATGCGCTATGGCGGCAACTACAAGAGCTATGGTCCACAGTATGTCCGTGGCATCCAGGAAGGCAATGGCGTGCCCAAAGACTCCGACCTCTGGGTGACCTACTCCATGAATAAGGAAGACATGTGGGTGGCCCACATCCCCGTTCCCATACAGACCGAGGCTCACCGCCACGCCGACGGCAGCGAGTTCGCACCCGACGGGGAAACCGCCGGGAGCTCTCCCCTCTCCCGCCTCACCACCTGGAACATCTACTCCCCTGTTTATGCCCCTGTCTCGCTGAACGACGGCTGGCTGACGCTGAAAGACAGCGACCCCTTCGACTATGCCCGTGTAGAAAGAAAGATTCCCGCTACGAAGGAGCTGAAGGTAGCATTTGACTTGAAGGCTGGTCAGAAAGACCACGGGCTGCTCCAGATAGAATTCCTCGACCAGCACGGCACTGCCTGCTCACGCATCGAACTGACCCCTGACGGCATCATGCGCTGCAAGGGTGGTGCACGCTATGGCAACCTGCTAAAATATGAGGCCGACAAAACCTACCACATCGAAGCCGTGCTCAGCGTATCGAAACGTATGATAGAGGTCTTCGCCGACGGTAAGAAGGTCGGCCAGCGCATGTTCTTCGCTCCTGTAGAAGCCATAGAGCGCATCATGTTCCGCACAGGCTCCGAGCGTCGGTTCCCTGATGTCGACACTCCTGCCGACTGGGACGACGTACTACCTAATGCCGGTGAGCGCGAGCCGGAGGCCACTTTCGCTATCAGCGCTTTCAGCACAGCACCCGTAATGCCCAGCGGGGAAACCGCCGTTCTTCGCTATGCCGACTATAAGCACCACGTGGACTACTTCAACCAGATGGAGGATGAAAACATCGTCCAGGCCATTCCCAATGCCAAGGCATGGGAGTGGATGACACAGAACATCCCCCTCTTCGACTGCCCTGACCGCAGTTTCGAGGAGATGTGGTACTTCCGCTGGTGGACACTCAGAAAACATATCAAACAGACCCCAGTAGGCTATGCGATGACAGAGTTCTTGGTCAACCGCAGTTATGCCGATCAGTACAACCTCATCGCATCGGGTGTAGGCCATCACATCCTCGAGAGTCGATGGCTGCGTGACACGACGTATCTCGACCAGATTATGAACACTTGGTACAAAGGCAACGAAGGCAGGCCCATGAAGAAGATTGCCAACTACTCATCGTGGATAGCCCATTCGCTGTGGGGTCGCTATCTGGTGGACGGCCGCAAGGACTGGATAGTCTCCATGCTGCCCTCCTTGGAGTGGGAGTATAACCACTGGGAGACGACACATACCCGTTCCGTCACTCTCCCCTCAGCTGGGGAAGGAGTGAGGGAGGGAATTCTCTATTGGCAAGCCGACGTGCAGGACGCCATGGAGGAGACCATCTCTGGCGGCCGCAAGAAAAAGTATCTGCGTCCCAGCATCAATAGCTATATGTACGGCAACGCCATGGCCATTGGTAATATAGCTGCCATTGCTGGCGACAAGGGCAAGGCTGAAACCTACTGGCGCAAGGCCTTAAAGCTGCAAGACTGCATCCATGAGAAGCTGTGGAACGAGCGACACCAGTTCTTCGAAACCCATCGCATCGACTCCTCAGCCAACGTTCGCGAGGCTATCGGTTTTATGCCGTGGTACACCCATTGCGCCAAGCATGAGCCGCACCTCGGAGTGGCATGGCTACAGGCTGCTGACCCTGAGGGATTCTCCGCCCCCTATGGTCAGACCACTGCCGAGCGCCGTCATCCTGAATTCCGCACCCATGGGGTGGGAAAGTGTGAGTGGGATGGTGCCGTATGGCCCTTTGCCACCAGTCAGACACTGACCGCTATGGCTAACTATATCAACGACTACGAGAATCCCGTCGTGGGTGACAGTCTATATTTCGCCGAACTGACTAAATATGTACAGAGCCAGCACATGCGGGGCAAGCCCTACATTGGCGAGTATCTGGATGAGACTACGGGTTATTGGCTCAAGGGCGACCAGGAGCGGTCGCGATATTATAACCACTCCACCTTCAACGACCTCATCATCACTGGTCTCTGCGGCCTGCGGCCACGGGAGGACGGCATATTGGAGGTGAATCCCCTGTTGCCTGCTGACAAATGGGACTACTTCTGCTTAGACAACGTGCTGTATCATGGCCATACGCTCACCATCGTCTGGGACAAGAACGGAGACCGCTACCATATCGGCAAGGGGCTCCATGTACTGGTTGACGGCCAGGAGAAAGGCCAGCGCCCTGACCTGGGCAGACTTGTGATAAAAAACAATAGCCAATAAAACGTGGTGCGCTTTATTGGCTATTGGTTACCGTTTATTGTTTATTGATTATTGTTTAACGTTTACCGTCTTACGGCTGTGCTTCACACCGTTCTCGTCGGTGTATTGCTCAATGACGATACCGCTATGCTGCTGAGCGTCAGAAAGACGACGGCCAGAGAGGTCGTAGCTCTGCTGGTTAACGGCCTTGCCGTTCTCTATCGTCTCAACGCCACTGCCGCCTCCTTCAGTAAACTGCCAAGCATCCAAGAACAGGTTGTTAGCTTCGGTAGCGACAAAATAAAGCGTCTTGACACCTTGGAACTTCGTGGCATCGACTTCGACTTCGTGGTCGCTCATCTCGGTTGACGAAATATTGATGGTTGCCGAAGCCGGAGCGCCCTTTCTACCAGCGCGAATCTGTACAGTACCTTCACCCTTGGCACGCAGCATGAACTTCCCAGCACCGGTAGAGCCGAAGTCCACCTTGCGCACCTGGAACCATGAGCCGTCAAACATCTGCACCTGCATGTTCTGCGAAGCGTCGTTACCCAAGTTACTGATGCGGCCGTTCTTCTTAATGTTCGTGAAGTCCTCGTATTCGATGCCGCCGCTGGTAGCCATCGTCTCAGCCTCCTGCAGCTCGTAGGGATTCATGTTGGCGATAGCTTCGCAACCAGTCAGGTCTGTCTTCACTTGACTAATGGTTGCCGTCGATTCATCGACAGTGGCCTCGTTGACGCAAAGGGAACGATAGACGCTGGTGCTACCATCGATAACTCCGGCAGCCTTCATCTTCTCCTGCATGGCAGCGTTGTGATAGAGATGGTAGTAGCGGCCTTGGAATTGCTGCAGATGTGAGTGGTTGTTATTGGTACCATTACCAGGATGAGGGCCATAGACACCTTTATATACCCATGAGTTGGGATCCATCGGCGTATCGCTGACCATATAGCACATCGTGCATGTATTGGGTGCCGAAAGGTTAATGCCATGCTCGGCTTTGTAGGTATTCCACTCGCTTGCTGTCTCAGAACGGCTTGCCCAGTTTGAGCAATAGGTATAGACGTACTTGCCGCCGATGACGTTCAGCTCGTTGGCCTCGAAATGGTAGGGTGCTGGAATAATGGCAGCCGAACCATCGACTTCAGTCATTGAGGGCTTTAGTTTGATAATGCGTGCGGCATTAGGCATCAACGTACTGGGGCCAAGGCCGCCGAAAGATATCCAGCCTACGCCGTTATCGTCGATCGTTACACCTGGGTCGAAATTTGCATTGGTACCCTGCTTGTTAGCACCTGGGGTATCGTAGGTTATCATCAGTTCCTTGTTAGGTGACTTCCAAGGGCCTATTGGCGACGAGGCTGTCAGCACGCCAACGCCATGACTGCTATTGCAGAAATAGAGGAAGAACTCATCCTCGCCAGTTTCCGAATTGGTGCGCCAGGTCACAGACGGTGCCCATGACACGCCATAGCCGTGCCACCACGGGTTTGTTGTCCACGCAGAACAGAGCTTTTTCGTGTCGATGGTGCCGTGGAACGTCCAGTTCACCATGTCGGCAGTAGAGAAGACCACGATTGACTTGATCTCACCGTAGTTGTTCTCGCCTTTCTTGCCATTGGCAATAAACTGCTGATGGTCGTTCGAACCATAGACATACAGGCGGCCGTTATATTCCAGTCCTGTAGGGTCGGCACAAAACACGTTACTACTGATGGGATTAGCCTCGCTCGTACCCTTGTATTCCATAGCCAGAGTTTGTGCATTAGCCTGTAAACACGCTGCCCCAAGGGCCGCTGCAATGAATAGTTTCTTCATATTTCCGTTTTCGTTATCGTTTTCCGGCTGCAAAGGTATGTCTTATTTCTTAAATAACCAAATTTGAACATGATTATTTCATCCTGGGGTCAGCCATCACCCTGCGACCATTGTTGATATAGATGGATGCTACTGATTCAATCGCAAGTTCTTTTCCATTTCACTCGTTCAGCAGTTGTTCTACCGTTACATCTTTGCGCTGATTACCGTTCTTATCGATGAGCACAACAAAGGGGATGGCTGAGAATTGGAATTTCTCCTGCAGATAGCCCCATTCGGAGCGGGTGATATGGATGTGCTCGCCCTGGATGTTGTTAGGCTCCAAGAATGATTTACAATGTTCAGGCGTGTCGTCCGTGACGTAGAGATACTTCACGGGCTTGTCTTTGTTGGCCTCTACCTCGTCGCGCATTTTGAGCATACCAGCACGGCAGGGACCACACGACATCTCCCAGAAATCGACGTAGAGCACGTTGCCCTTGTAGGGTTCGATGATGCGCTGGAAGATGCTGTCGCCCTTGGTCAAGAGCTTATCTCCAACCACCTTTACTTCGTTATCTTTCACATATTCGCGGAAGGTCAGTATGCCTTGACGAATCAACTCGGGGTGAGAGACGACGGTCATCGCCGCAGCCACATCGTCTGCTACCTGATCATAGTGGTCTTTATGCCATTCCAACGTACTGAAGATGTCGCGCAACTGGCACACTTGGGCGCTGAAGTCGGTAGCGCTGAGATGTAGCTTCTCGTGTATCGCCTTCATTGCATTCATCCTTGCCTGGCGACGATAAGGGTGTTCCGCATTTTCTACCATCTCAGCTAATTTGGAATCGTAGTCGAAGGGAAGATACTGCAATGGGGCGCCCCCCGTTATAGGACGGAAGAGCTGAAATTCTATCCTGTTGAAGAAGAATTCGTCGGCACCAATCATCAGCAGGGGGTTGTCCGTCAGGTAGCTTGCACGTGGTGCCACGAAGCTGAAGTACTGCTGCCAGTAGGCTTCGCGGTCTATTGCAGGATCCCGCAGTCGGTATTCTGCCCGCATATAGTAGTCGCAGATAAGCTCCAAGCGCCGTGCAACGATATGGGTGCGCAGGATGTCGGAAGCCAAAGGTGAGCAACCTGCCAACTCGGGCAGTCCGTTGTTCATCTGTTGTACCAGCTCGTCCAATTGCTTCACCTGCTCATCTTTCCACATCGTCAGCGAATCGAGTCCCCGCTCATACACGTTATTCGAGTTGTCGAACTTGCAGTACTTCTTATCTATCTGCTGCCACAGTCTGGTGACCTCACCACCAAGGCCAGTGCCATCAAACTTTATAGCCTCCTCCTTGGTTTGTTTTGTTGGGTCAATGCTAACGTTGATGGTATCGCCAGGACAAGCATATGCCGTTCCCATGGGGTAGATGAGCACCTGCATGGGGTAAGGCACATAGACGTTGAGCGAGAACGTGCCGTCATCCTTGAACTCTATGACCGAGGTCTTCTCCTTGCGAACAATGTAGTTGCGCATGATGACAGTAAAACGGCCATTCAACTGGTTGAGAAGCTCCTGAGGCATTTTCTCACTTTTCACTTCTTCTGGGACAACAATGTGTCCCTGAACCACCACATTGCCGCCATGCAGGCGGTATTCGCTCAGCTCTGCACTGGGATAGTTAAGTAACTGGGGCACCTCGGCCTTCTTTTCTTTCTTTTTTGCTTCCAGGCTAACAGGTGCAAAGAGCACGGCCATTAGGATGATTGATAACAGTTTCTTGTTCATCATTTACTTTGATATTTTGTTAATCATTGAATGCTATTTGTTTTTGAAATAACGAAAAGTAAGGAAGGTCAGGCAGACGATGGCATACCATAGAAGGATAAATCCCAGACAACCTAAGAAGCTGTCCACATACTGCCCTACGAAGATTGCGGGGATAATGCCAATCGAACCAATCAAGTTCAATATACCATGAGGATTCCATTTATATTCCTCTCGTAATGGTTCCCAAAATTTACTCATTTTCTTTTATTGTTTTTATTATTTAATGCGATGAAGTAAGAGGTCACCACAATTCGACTCCACTTCTTCGAAAATCTCACGACACCGTTGCTCCTTCATCTTGATTTTAGTGCCGACGGCTAACATGTCTGCTATAGTAGGATTACCAGTTCCGTTAACAGATGTGGCATGTTCGCCATTATAACCTTCAGTACAGAGCGTGAGGTCGTAAGCTGGGGCTAGATGCCAGACATAACGTCCAGCTGATTCTTCGCAAACGTAGAAGCTGAAGTTTTTACAATGGTCATCCTTATTCTCTGTCAGATAGTTGAATACCATACGGCGGAACATCTCTTCCACTTCTCGTGCACTTTGGGTAAGATAACCAGTCAGAGCGAGCAGGTTGCTATAGTCAAGGACAGGATTCGCCAGCGACAGGCAAAGCAGACCTCCAGCTGTAGCCGTATGAATCCGCTGTCCATTCTTATCTATATCAAAACGGCGAGAAGCGAAGTAACGACCGTTCATGAGTTTGAAGTCTGGCACACAAATGCCACAATTTCGTGCAGTCTCATTATAATGGTATTCTTGCTGGCCAATGTCCTTAGGGTCGTATGTGTGGCGGAACTTCACCAGCCAATGACCTTCTTCATCACGAAAGACGGCTTTGGGGCGTGCACCACCGCTATTACCACTATTATATAGAAGAAGACCAGCATCCGAATCCTGCCGTTCCTTCAACACTTCGAGTGCTTTCTGCTGAAGCAAATCCAGGTCATTGATATCAGTACCTTGCTGAATAATTGTCTCAGGATGATAGGTAAGTGCACCCATACCTCCTGCCCCAACAAGGCTTAGCCTATCTAATGAAGAAAGGTTGGAGTCATTGATTCCCTCACGCATGAGGGCTTTATGGAGCAGATAGCGTCCATATCCGTCAGGCAGACTGTCCTCAAAGATGCCGAAATTGCCATAAAAGGGGGTTGGCTTGGCGACAAATAGCCCTTGTCGCAACGGAAGTTCAAGTGGTGAGATGCTGAAGCCATCCACGAGCCAAGTCTTATCGTACTCAAAAGCACAAAACTTGTCATCGGGCGTCAACGACAACGTACCAACAATCCGATCGCGGTATCTTACAGTAAGGCATTCTATCGTTTTCATTGTTTCTTGTACGCTTTCTTCTTATTAGTATTCTTACGTATCTGCGTCAGCTCTTCCATCGTGGCGTATTTGGGGGTGGCAAACAGATTCTTGATTTCAGCCGTATAGCCCAAAGCCATTGCAAGCGCTATCAAGTTCTTCAGCGAGATAAGTCCTTTTTGCTCAAACCTGATAATATTGCTGACCGCAACGTTTGCTGCCTGTGCCACTTCATCACGCGTCAGATTCTTCTCTATCCGTCTGCGCCTGAAGTCCTCACGCAACTTATCGGCTATATCATCAATTGATTCTAACGTATAACTATCAAGAACTGATAACATATTATCTGTTTCAACCATACTTATCAAATAACTAATAAAATATTATTCGTTGCAAAGGTAGGAATAATAACTGAAACCGCCAAAGAAAATGGCACAAATTATGAGAAATTCCAAAAAACGACGGAAAAGCAGTTTAAGATAAAGACGGTAATTTTATACCATTTTCCTTTACATTGCATATTTTAGTCACAAAAAGAATTTTGAAAATGTAAAAAAACCTACATACCTACACTAATCCAATTAACCATTTGAATATTAATAGGTTAATTAGTGTAGGTTACCTACATTTATCTACATTTACCTACACTCGGCATTTTGACCGTATTTTTCTTAAAGATTTCCGTCACTTTTCCTTATGATTTCCTGGCATTCCCAGGCTGGGAACATCAGATTCCCACCGTGGGAATAGTCAGTTATCCTTAGGAAAAGTTGAACTTTTCTCCGTGATTTCCTCAAGAAGTTGCCGTGATTTCCTGAACTTTTCTCCGTGATTTCTTGAACTTTTCTCCGTGATTTCTTGAACTTTTCTCCGTGATTTCTTGAACTTTTCTCCGTGATTTGCTTATCAAGCTGTCGTGTTTTTTGGTAGATATTTAGCATTTTTTTAGATTTTTGTCGTGCAGGAATTTCTCAAAAATAGCAATTTTGTGACATTTTCGCTTTGCGAAACTTTCTGACAAATGCCATTTTAGTGTAGGTAAATGTAGAAAAGTGTAGGTAACCTACACTAACTAACGCACTAAAATACAAGTAGTTACAAAGAAAGTGTAGGTGTGTAGGTAAAAATCACTAAAAATTATTTTTGAAAATTTTCTATGTAAAAACGCCCTAATTACCCAGATTGCTTCATACCGCCAACCGCACCCTTGCCCACCCCTAATGCCTTTGCCAACCACGCCTAATGCCCTTGAAACCAACTATATACACATCGCCCCGGGCCTGCCAGGAGCAAACCGGGACGATGCTATATTATATAATATAATAGGTTCGCGCGAGTTAGAAGTCTTCCTCTCCGGAAATAATCAGGAGTTTTGTTACATCTTCACCACTACGCTGCGGCCGTTGACGATGTAGATACCCTTATTAATTTTGAATTACGCCACAAAGACAATACTTTTTTCGTGAGAAAACAAGCGGAAAGACAAGAAAAAACAAAGATTCCGCCTGCTGGGTATTTGTTAGTTCTTCATCTGCTCTAAGAGGCTGGCGAGGTTTTCTAAATCGCGAGGGTCTACGCTGATGTCGAGGAGATTGCCGTCGCGATTGAAGAGTTTGTAGGTTGGCCAGCTGTGGACGTTCAGGTGGCGCTCGATGGCTGCCTGCTGTTCGTCGGGCAGGTTGTAATGAGCCACGTTCGGACCGCTGACGTTATACTCCTTGATGACGTTCTGCCAAGAGTCCTGCGGACTGCGATTGGCCAGGTAGAGATACTGGATGTCGTAGTCCTTCAGCCGTGCATACTCCTCTGTAGAGTGGCTGAGTGCCTCCTTGCAGGGACCGCACCATGTTCCCCAGATATCCAAGAGCACCAGCTTTCCTTTATAAGGTTCGATGATCTTCTTCAACAAGGCCTCACCCTCAGAGATATTGGCAAGATCGTCTGACGACTTGAGCACCAGTTTGTCGAACTCGCGGTTCTCGATGGCGAGGTAGTGGTCGTTCTGCTTCTCTATCATCGCGATGAGGTTGGGATTGCTGACCATGGCCTTGATGGTGTCCAAGACGGCGGGGAGGATGGATGTGTGTTCATGGTCGATATGGCTGAGCACCTGACGGCCGAGCCAGACGTTCTTGATAAATGGGTCGGCATGGAGTGAGTCGAGTGTCAGTTGGTATTGTTTCAAGGTGCTTACGAGCAGTCCTCCATTGATAATTTTGGTAGCTCTTGGCGACTGGAGGATTTTGTTGACCTGGCTGACCAAGTCGGCATTGAGGGAGTCGATTTCACGTGATTTGCGTATCTTAGCCTCGATAGTGGGTTCAGCCTCAACAAGAGGAGATACCTCATCTATCCATTTCTTCCAACGAGTGAGTATTGCCATTTCTTCGTCGTTGGAGGCGAACTCCTTGAAGTGGTCACGGAGGTTGTAAGAGAACACGGCGTTACGTGCCCGTCCTGCATCGTCTAAATAGTCACGGAGGAACCAGCCGAGTCCACGGTGCAGGGTGTAAGGTTTTTCAAACTTCGTCCAGAACGTGTCGTATGCATAGCGGCGGGCACTGTCTGAGAACAGCATATCCCTTGTGGAGAAGCGGGCCTGTCCAAAGTCCTTTGCCTGCATCGTCAGCGTGTTGCCTTTTCTGTAACGGTTGAAGCGTGTGGAGAGTGTAGGATGCTGCTCACAGAGTGCGTCGATGTTAGCATACTGCGCCTTGATAAGGCTATCGACCGAGGTAATATATGTATCATAGAGTTCCGCCCCTCCTTTGCCGGCAGTATCCTTCCCATGATACATTTCAATGGTCTTCCAGTCGAGCGGAAATTTAAAGAGTTCGTTCTGCAGGCGGCAGTCGTCGCCCATGAAGAAGCGGCGCCCTTCCTTGAAGTCGTAGAGCATGAAGTAGGTCTTGCCAGGCTCGAACATCGTGCGGACGAAACAGCGGCGCCAGTCCGTGAAGAACTCCGTACTGTTGAGGGCGGGAACTTTCGCGGTGAAACGTCCCTGCTCGTCGAGGTCGGCATAGACGGTGGTTTGCGCATCAGTATAGAAGTCTTGATGACTAATTTCGAAGGTTTTCAGCTGTTTGTAGAATTCCGGCATGTCCTTGATCCAACCCACAATGGTAACGGTGTCCGTCTTGTAGCCAGTATCTACGAAGTCGGTGCGCGTGTCCTTGGTAGGATAGTCGGGCAGGAAACGAGTGGTAATCATGGCATAGGTGGCCTTGTTGCTGCCAATCTGAATGGTGCGTAAGCCTTTCTTGTCCTTGCCGACCATGACCTTCAGCTCGTCGTTGCCATTGGTCATAAGGAAAGTAGCCTCGCCCGTCTTTGAATTGACGTCGCGCTGCTTATAGTTCCAGAACTTGCAGTCGTAGACAGCGCAGTCCTCGAAGAAGGCAATCTTCCAATTGCCCTGATCGTCGCGCCAGTAAGAAGGGAAGAGTTGTTTCCAGCGCTCCTCGGCAGGTTTGATGCCTTTAAACTGAAAAGCGCCCTGTCCGTCGCCCTCGATGAAGTCGAACGACTTCGTTCCCTTAGGCAGCGGCGGGAAGTGGAAGGCCATATCCCGTTTGTAGTCCTTGTCTGTCAGGAAGTGCTTGTTGAGTTCTATGCCGTCGGCAGAGACGATGGTATAGCGCTGTTCGCCCACCTTCAGATAGGTATCGCCCACAAACTGGAACCAATAGTCAGGACCGTCCGACCGCTGGTGTGCGGTGATATACACTACGGTCTCGTTGTCCTTCAACTCGACCTTAGTGACATCGAGGAGAAGGTTGAAGAACCCGTCGCCGTTAGTATTTCCATACTCCATAGTGGGCTGTTCCCACACGATGACTTTCTCTTTAGCCTGCCCTGCCACAACGACGAGGGCGAGGAGGATAGTTGATAATAGTTTTTTCATTGACATTGGTATATCTTTTTTAAATGCAGGGGCAAAGGTACGAAGAAAGATTAGGCTGTGCAAATAAACGAAGCACTTTTTCTGAAACTCCTTACTTATTGCCGTTTTCCTATGATGACAAAGCGAAGACGTTATACGTCTTTTTAATGGTATGAGAAAAACCCTTTTGCTCCTCATGATGCTTGTCGCGGCTGGTGCCGTGACCAACTTGTGCTTGGCTGACGGCTTCAGCAAGGCGCAGGGTAGTGGTGGCGACTTTGGCAAGGCGCAATGGATAGGAGCCATTACGCAGAAGGACGCCCGACTGCCAGTTGGGCGCAACTTCACAGGAGCCAAGCTAAAGGAAGCTGCCGTCAAGGAGGCTTGGGCGGCGGTCGACACACTGGCCTACAGGAGCATCTACCTCAAGCGTGACATCACGCTGAAGGGCAACGTTCGGCAGGCTACGGCTTATATCTGCGGACTGGGGTTTTACGAGTTGAGCATCAATGGCTGGAAAATCGGCGACAGCGAGTTTGCACCCCTTTGGAGCGACTACGACAAGAGCGTGTTCTACAACACCTACGACGTCACCGAATGGCTGATGACCCGCAGGGAAATGCACACCAACAGACTATACCCGCATTATGATTTGCAGGTTCTGTTGGGCAACGGATTCTATTGCGAGCCGGGCCTGCGGTATGCCAAGATGAAGATAGCCTTTGGACCGCCAACGCTCCTGTTCAGGCTACACATAGTCTATGAGGACGGCACGGAAGAAAACGTGGTCAGCGATAACCAGTGGCAATGGACCCTATCGCCCATTACGTTCAACAGCATCTATGGCGGCGAGGACTACGATGCGCGGTTGGAGGAGCCTACCCCCAACCCCTCCACAAGGGAGGGGAGTTGGTTACCTGTAGTCATACAAGAAGCACCAAAGGGTGTACTGAGGAAACAGATAGCTGAGCCAGTAAAGATTATGGAGCGTTTTGGCGTGAAGGATACTGTGCGCAAGGATTCCGTCCTTGTGCTCGATATGGGCCAGAACCTCAGCGGTTTCCCAGAGATTACCGTTGAAGGCAAACGTGGCCAATGGATTAAGCTGACCCCTGGCGAGACGCTGACCAAAGAGGGACTCGTGAACCAGAAGCAGACTGGCCGTCCACACTACTATACCTATATATTAAAAGGTGGAAAGAATGGCGGAAAGGGAAGGACAGAAGTCTGGCATCCACGGTTCTCTTATTACGGCTATAGGTATTTGCAGGTGGAGGGCGACATCGAGGTGCTGAAGAAAGTAGAGTCGTGCTTTGTGTATAACTCGGCAGAAAAGACGGGAGCGTTTGAGTGCTCGAATCCGTTGCTGAACGACGCCTACCGACTGATAGACCGTGCCATCCGCTCGAACTGGCAAGCCGTCTGGACCGACTGTCCGCACAGGGAGAAGTTAGGCTGGCTGGAGCAGGACTGGCTGAACGGCGAGGGACTGCTGGCTAACTACGACTGCCGCTCGATGATAGAACAGACCATGCAGAACATTGCCGATGCGCAGTTTGAAAACGGCGCCCTGCCGGAGATAGCACCCAACTTGTGCGTCTTTGAAGGGTCGTGGGCACCGCCGTTCCTCGAGTCGCCAGAATGGGGAGGGGCGTTTATAGCACTGCCGTTCCTGTACCGAGACTATTATGGCGATGACAAAATCATCGCCCGCTATTTGCCGATGATGAAACGCTACGTGGACTACTTGGCGACGCAGGATTCGGCATACATATTAAAACAGGGGCTTGGCGACTGGTACGACTACGGTCCCGGTAGGGCTGGCTTTGCACAGAACACCCCCATGCCGCTTGTCTCTACAGCCCATTACTATTGGTGGAACCGTCTGATGGGCGAGGCACGTGCCGACAGCATCCGCGAGGCGTTCATCAAGGAGTTCTACCATCCTGAGACGCACCTTGTGGGAACGGGCAGCCAATGTGCACAGGCCATTGCCTTGGAGATGGCACTCATCCCGGAGACCGATCGCCAGGCCGTGCTGGACAGCCTCGTCAGCGACATCCACCGTCACGGCGACCGTCTGACCACAGGCGACGTCGGCAACCGATATTTGTTCAACGCCCTCATCCACAACAGTCAGCAGGAACTGCTTTACAAGATGCTGAACCACTACGACGTACCAGGCTACGGCTATCAGATCAAGCTTGGACATACCACGCTGACGGAGCAATGGAACCCCGAGCACGGCGCCTCGATGAACCACTTCATGATGGGGCACCTGAACAACATCCTCGTACCTTATATATTAGGTATATGGCGAGAGAACGGTGAGACGGTCATAGCCCCCCACCCCATCGGCGACCTGACGTGGTGTAAGGGTGAAAGTCACGGCATCAGCGTCTCGTGGTACTACGAGGGCGACACCTTTTTGGTGAGCGTCGACATCCCTGACGAACAGCAGGCTACCATCCTGCTGCCCTATAGTGGCCATCGTCACCACTTAGGCGAAGGACATTACATTCTGAAAGAAATGAAAGGAATGAAAGAAATGAAAATGAAGAAATGCCCCAATAAATTGTAAATTGTCAAATTGTAAAATATAAATATCCAAGATGGAAACAAATTTTAAACGCCCTTTGAGCGGAATTATTCCGCCACTTGTAACCCCGTTGAAGAACAATGAGACGTTAGACGTCGAGAGTCTTGAGCGTCTGATAGAACACCTGATAGCAGGCGGTGTCCACGGTCTGTTTGTATTAGGCACCACCGGCGAGGAGCAAAGCCTCAGCTACGATGTGCGCAAACAGATGATCAAAGAGTCGTGCCGCATTAACCGAGGCCGTCTGCCCTTGTTGGCGTGCATCACCGACACCAGCATCGAGGAGAGCATCCGTCTGGCCAGGAAGGCTGCTGACTACGGTGCCGATGGCGTGGTTTCTGCACCACCCTATTACTTCGCCACGGGTCAGCCCGAGCTGGCTCAGTTCTATGAGGAGCTGGTGCCCCAGTTGCCCCTGCCGGTGTTTCTCTATAACATGCCCAGCCACGTCAAAGTAAGCTTTGCCCCCGACACAGTGAAACGCATAGCCCAGTTAGAGCAGGTGGTAGGCTTCAAGGACTCGTCGGCCAATGCCGTCTATTTCCAGAGCGTGATGTACAAGATGCAGCACCGCAAAGACTTCGCCATGCTGGTCGGTCCTGAGGAGATTACTGGTGAGTGTGTGCTATTAGGTGCACAGGGTGGTATCAACGGCGGGGCGAACATGTTCCCAGAGCTGTATGTCGCCATGTACGATGCTGCCTCGGCTCGTGACATCAACCGAGTGCTCGACCTGCAACAGCTGATTATGCAGATTTCGACCACCATCTATACGGTAGGCAAACACGGCTCCAGCTATCTGAAGGGACTGAAGTGCGCACTGTCGTTGTTGGGCATCATCAACGATGACTTTGTCGCCTCACCGTTCTATAAGTTCGAAGCCCCCGAGCGTGACAAGATCCGTCAGGCACTCGAAGCGTTACCCATTAAGAACGGCAAGTTATGCATCTGATTGATTTTATAATTTTCATTGTTTTCACGCTCGGCGTGGTGGTGTTCGGCTGTTCGTTCTTCAAGAAGGGCTCGTCGGCTGACGAGTTCACGTCGGCTGGTCACTCCATCCCCGGCTGGGTGGTGGGCATGAGCATCTTTGCCACCTACGTGTCGAGCATCTCGTACATCGGCTATCCGGGCAAGGCGTTTGCTGCCGACTGGAACGCCTTTGTATTCTCGCTATCCATACCCATAGCGAGCTATTTCGCCGCCAAATACTTTGTGCCGTTCTATCGTCATTCGGGTTCCGTGTCAGCTTACACCTTCTTGGAAGAGAAGTTCGGCGCATGGGCCAGGCTCTATGCCTCAGCCTGCTATCTATTGACACAGATTGCCCGCATGGGAAGTATCCTCTACCTGTTAGCCGTACCGATGTACATCCTCATGGGTTGGGACATGCACACCGTCATCATCTTGACCTCCATCGGCATTATCATCTATTCGATGATGGGCGGACTGAAAGCCGTCATCTGGGCTGACGCCATACAGGGAATTATATTAATAGGTGGCGCCGTGTTGTGTTTAGGCATCCTGATGTTCTCAATGCCCGAGGGTCCCATGCAGACTTTTGAGCTTGCTGCGAACAGTCCGATGGGCAATAAGTTCTCGTTAGGCGCCTTTACCGACGACCTCACGACATCAACCTTCTGGGTGTGTCTTATCTATGGCATCTTCATTAACTTGCAGAATTACGGCATCGACCAGAATTACGTGCAGCGCTATCATGCCGCCAAGACCGACAAGGACGCGAAGTTCTCGGCACTCTTCGGCGGTTACCTCTTTATTCCTGTCTCAGCGCTCTTCTTCCTCATTGGCAGCGCACTCTACTCCTACTATCAGGCTGGAGTTGCCCCGCTACCAACAGAGATTCAGGCCAAGCCCGACTATGTGTTCCCCTACTTCATCGTCAACGGACTGCCAGTCGGGCTGCGCGGACTGCTCATAGCCAGCATCTTTGCAGCCGGCATGAGCACCGTCTCGACGTCGGTCACCTCTGCCGCCACTATTATCCTGACGGACTACGTAAGACCGTTCTTCCTAAAAGCCCGCAAAGTCACAGACCACTTGCGCCACCACGACCCAAAAGACCATCATCAGCATCAGAAGCTGGAGTTGGCCATTGTACGCCTATCCAGTTTTGGTGTAGGCATTTTGGGCGCCTGTGTAGCCATCGCCATGCTGAGTGTCGAGAGCATTATCGACGCTTGGTGGACGCTCTCCAGCATCTTCTCAGGCGGTATGCTCGGCCTCTTCCTGTTGGGTTGCATCCCACAAAAAATAAACCGCAGCGCAGCACTCATTGGCTGCATCTGCGGCATTGTGGTCATCGGATGGATATCGCTGGCTGAGCTTTGGCATCTACCAGGCATCCACCTGCATCCCTATCTGGCCATCGTCCTGGGCACTACCACGATATTCCTCGTAGGTTTCCTCCTAACGTTCCTGATCAAGGGAAAGAAGTAAGCTGGTAACAGTGTACTTGATTTCACATCGTTTGCCCCTCAACAGTAATATCAAGATATCTATTTTCTGACAATAACTGCATTGGGATATTTCTTCATGTCGAGCACAAATATGTTGTCGCTGACGCCAAACTTAATCTTCGTCACCGTCATCTTCATGGAAGCGATGCTTACCTTGGACTCTACCTCGTGTAGCATATAAGTGTCCTTCACTATCTTCATAACCGTTTTCCTAGGCGTATCCTTCTTCAAGGGCCCAGTAAACGTAATCTCCCAAAGTTTGCCAGTATCCTTCAGTTTCGCCTTCTTGTACTCCTTGTCCAAGCCCAGGTTGATAGAGAACTTCTCCTTGCTTTTCGTTGTGGTTTTCTCAATGGTCAGCGTGTCGCGCTCGTCATCGTCAGAAGCCTTCTCGTATCGCCACATCTGCGTACCGTCGAAGCCCGTCTCGGTATATATTTCGTGACCCAGAACTTTCATCTTGACGACAGAAAACGACTTGTCGTCCTTTTTACACACCTTCATCGTGCCGTTCATCGATGCAATTACTGCACCCACGTGCAACTTTATGTCAATCTCAGCACCTCCCGAGAAGTGACTCTTATCACCACACTTTTTTAGGATATCCTTTACTTCGGCAGAAATCTGCGCTTGCGCTACCATGCTCAACAGCAGCAATGCTATAGTCAATAATTGTTTCATCGCCTCGTCTATTATTTCTGTGGCCACAAAGATAAGTATATTTTTCGAAACGGCAAAATATTTAAGAGGATTTCACAATAAAGGACCTTACTGTCATCGGCGTCATCACTATTGGTATGATGACAATAGGGTGGTTTGTTCGTCATAGAAGTTAGAAACTCATAACAACAATCATACTGAAACAATGAAACAAAATTATCCGAAGATTGGTATCCGCCCGACCATCGACGCTCGTCAGGGCGGCATCCGCGAAGGGCTGGAGGAAAAGACCATGAATCTGGCCAAAGCCGTTAAGAACCTTATTGAGCAGAACCTGAAGAACGGTGATGGCTCGAAGGTGGAGTGTGTCATCTCGAATACCACCATTGGCCGTGTGGGCGAGAGTGCCGCTTGTGCCGAGCAGTTCGAGCGCGAGGGAGTGGGCTCTACCATTACTGTCACCAGCTGCTGGTGCTACGGTTCAGAGACGATGGATATGAACCCCTACTACCCGAAAGCCGTCTGGGGCTTCAACGGAACAGAACGTCCGGGTGCCGTCTATCTGGCCGCCGTGCTCGCCGCCCACGCCCAAAAGGGGTTACCCGCCTATGGCATCTACGGTCATGACGTACAGGATCTGGACGACAACACCATCCCCGAGGACGTGGCAGAGAAGATTTTGCGCTTTGCACGTGCTGCCCAGGCCGTAGCTACCATGAGGGGTAAGAGCTATCTGTCGTTGGGCAACACCTGTATGGGAATTGCCGGCTCCATCGTCAATGCCGACTTCCTGCAGCAATACCTCGGCATGCGCACGGAATATGTCTCGCTGGTCGAAATCCTGCGTCGCGTCGACTTCGGCATCTACGACAAGGAGGAATTTGCCAAAGCAATGGCGTGGGTGGAGAAATACTGCAAACCTCAGGAAGGTCACGACTATAACGAAGACCGGCCACTCTTCCCCGGCGTACCCATGACCACCTTCAACGGTAAGGGCAAGGGCAAGAACCGCCAGGAGAAGGACGAGGACTGGGAGTTTACCGTAAAGTGCATGATGATTATCCGCGACCTGATGCAGGGAAGTGAGCGGTTAGGTGAGCTGGGCTACAAGGAAGAAGCTATCGGCCATAACGCCATCGCTGCCGGTGTGCAGGGACAACGCCAATGGACGGACTACAAGCCAAACTTCGACTTCCCCGAGTCGCTGATGTGTACCTCGTTCGACTGGAACGGTCCGCGCGAGGCCTATACCTTAGCTACTGAAAATGACTTCCTGAACGGTATGTCAATGCTCTTCGGCCATCTTTTGACCAACCGAGGTGTGATGTTCTCCGACATCCGCACTTACTGGAGCCCGGAGGCCGTCAAGCGTGTCACTGGAACAGATTTGGACGGTGTTGCCGCTGGGGGATTCATTCACCTTATTAATAGTGGTGCCACCACCCTCGATGCGACAGGAGCCATGAACGACAAGGTCGGCAACCCCACCATTAAGCCCTTCTGGGAGATGGACAACAAGGACATGGAGGCTTGTCTGAAAGCCACTTCTTGGATGCCTGCCGACCGTGACTACTTCCGTGGCGGCGGTTACAGTTCACACTTCCTGACCCGTGGTGGCATGCCGATGACCATGCTGCGCCTGAACCTCGTTGCCGGCCTCGGTCCCGTACTGCAACTGGCTGAGGGCTGGACGGTAGAACTGGACGAGAAGACCAACGACATCCTCGACAAGCGCACCGACCCGACGTGGCCCACGACATGGTTTGCCCCACGCCTCGACCCCACAAAGGACGCCTTTAAGGATGTCTATTCGGTCATGAACAACTGGGGTGCCAACCACGGCGCCATCTGCTATGGTCACGTAGGTGCCGACCTCATCACGCTGTGTGCCATGCTACGCATCCCCGTCTGCATGCACAACATCCAGGACAAGGACATCTTCCGTCCTGCTTGCTGGAATGCTTTTGGCATGGACAAGGAAGGCGCCGACTATCGTGCCTGCCAGAACTTCGGACCCATCTACAAGTAAATGAGAAAGATTCTGTTATGTATCATGATGTCTGTGTCGGTCATCGTGTCGGCACAGACGTTTGAGACGCGATATGAGCGTTCGGTCAACGACCTGATGAAGGACGTCAGCCGGCGCTTTGGCGTGAAGTTCAAGTTCGACAGCAATGTCGATACCGTGGGCAAACGCCTGCCGTATGCCGATTTCCGCGTACGGCCCTATTCGTTAGAGATGACGCTCGACAACATCTGCAAATACTACGACTGGAACTGGTGGAAGCAGAACGACAACCTCTATAAGATCAAGCTCTACGAGTATCCGCGTCGCCATGAACAGGAAGGCAAGATGATGCTCGACTGGCTCTCCACCTTATATAATAATAAGGAGCAGTGGGAGGCTCGGCGAGACTCATTGCGTCGTGAGGTGCGGCAGCGCTTAGAGCTGGACGCATTCCTCGATTCGTGCGTCGCGATGCGCCCCACCTTACTCTCAAAGATCCGCAAACACGATGGTTATACCACGCAGAACATCTGCATCGAACTGACCCCTGGTCAGCATCTCTTCGGCACCATTTATGCGCCCTCCGGGCAAAAGAATAAAGAGAAGATAAAAAATAAAAAACATGCGTTGATTGTATGTCCTGACGGTCATTGGCCATATAGATACAGGAAGGACGAGCAACAGCGTTTGGGGACACTTGCCCGTATGGGGGCTGTCTGCGTCGACTTCGACCTCTATGGCTGGGGCGAGAGCGAGAAAGAGGTTGGTGCTGAGGCACATCACACCAGCCGTGCTCATGTCTATCAGGCGGCCTGCGGCTATATCCTACTCGACTGGATGCTGACCCAACGCAAGGACATCGATCCAGAGCGCGTCGGTGTGATGGGCGGATCTGGCGGCGGCACGCATACCGTGTTATTGTCGTTATTGGACGAACGCGTAAAAGCCTGTGCTCCAGTAGTACATATTGCCTCCCACTTCGACGGCGGCTGCCCCTGCGAGAGTGGCAAACCCGTCCAGCTCTCCGCTGGCGGCACCTGCGAAGCGGAACTTGCTGCTGTGATGGCTCCCAAGCCCATGCTCATTGTCAGTGATGGTGGCGACTGGACATCAACGACGCCCGAGATGGAGTTCCCCTTCATCCAACGCATATACGGTTTCTACGATGCCAAGGACAAGGTGCGCAACGTTCACCTACCCAACGAGCGTCACGACTTCAAAGAGAACAAGCGCCAGGCTGTTTACGACTTCTTCATCGACGTCTTTGGTCTTGACCGCTCAATGCTCGATGAGAGCAAGGTCACCATCGAACCCGACGAAGCACTTAAATCACTCTTCAAATGAAACGAACAACCGCCTTTCTCCTCTGTTTGGTATGCTGCAACTGGGTCGCCGCACAATACCGATTGTGGTACGACAAGCCTGCGATGACGTGGACACAGGCACTACCGGTGGGTAATGGTGTGATAGGCGGTATGGTATTTGGCACACCTGCCGTAGAGCACATCCAACTGAACGAGGAAACCATCTGGGCGGGTCAGCCGAACAACGTTATCAATCCCCATGCCAAGGAAACACTTCCTGAGGTTCGTCGTCTGATTTTCGAAGGCAAATACAAGGAAGCTCAGGAACTCGCCGATGCGAAAGTGATGCCGCGTGCCGCTGACAAGAACATGGGCATGCCCTATCAGCCTTTCGGCGACCTCTACATCGCCATGCCCGGACATGCAGATTACAAGGACTATGAACGTTGGCTGGATTTAGACAACGGGAAAACCATGGTCCGCTATACGTCTGGTGGCGTACAATATGAACGCGAGATTATCACACCATTAGGCGGACATCACGTCATGGCCATTCATCTGACAGCCAGCGAGAAAGGTAAAATAACCTTTACTGCTAACATGACTACCCCCCACGAGAACCCGCTTATGGGGACTTTAGCACCCGACGGTTTCCCCGTTGGGGAGGTTTACCTACAAGGCGTATCGTCAAAGCACGAAGGTCTAAAGGGCAAGGTACGTTTCATGGGACGTATGGCAGTACAGACGAAGGGTGGGCGTACGACAGGCTCCAACGGAAACATCAGCGTGGTGGGAGCCGACGAGGCTACAGTCTATGTGGCCATCGGGACCAATGTCAAAAGCTATAAGGACATCACGGGAGACGAGGAGGCTCAGTCGAGAGAGCGCCTGCATGATGCAATGGCGTTAGGCTATGAGGTTCTGAAGGCTCAGCACGAACAGGAGTATCATAAGTATTACGACAGGGTGAAACTGAATTTGGGGCCAGACATCTATGCTGACGTTCCAATGGATAAGCGTATCGAAAGTTTTTCGCAGGGAAAGCCTGCGAACGTAAACGACAATCACCTCATCGCCACATATTTTCAGTTTGGCCGTTATCTCCTTATTTCGTCATCGCAGCCCGACAACCTGAATCCAGCCAATCTCCAAGGCCTTTGGAATGAAAAGATGTTCCCGTCGTGGGATTCGAAATACACCACAAACATCAATCTTGAGATGAATTACTGGCCCTCGGAGATCTGTAACCTCACCGAACTCAACGAGCCGCTCTTTAAGTTGATCCGTGAGTGTTACGAACAGGGAAAAGAGACAGCTCGCGATATGTATGGCGCCGAAGGCTGGGTGTTACATCACAACACCGACCAGTGGCGCATCACAGGCCCTGTCGACCGCGCCCAGACAGGTCTATGGCCAATGGGGGCTGCCTGGCTCTGCCGCCATCTGTGGGAACACTATCTCTATTCGGGCGACAAGGAATTCCTTCGCCAGTACTATCCCATCATGCTCGATGCGGCCATCTTTTTCACACAGACACTACAAAAACACCCCACAAAAGGTTGGCTTGTCGTCTGTCCTGGCGAATCACCTGAACACGGTGGGAAGGGACGACCAACGTCACTTGATGCTGGTGTAACCATGGATAACCAGATTGTGAAGGAACTATATACTAACGTTCTGTCAGCCGCCAAAATCCTCGGCGACAATAATTCTCAGTTGTCTATTATCAACTCCCAATTGAAAGAGCTTCCTCCCATGCAGATAGGCCGTTGGGGACAGCTGCAAGAATGGCTCGACGACCTGGATGACCCCAAGGACGACCATCGCCACTTCTCACACCTCTACGGACTCTTCCCTTCCAACCAGATTACTCCAACCAATACGCCAGACCTCTGGAATGCTGCCCGCACATCGTTAGAAGCCCGCGGCGACGTCTCGACAGGTTGGAGCATGGGCTGGAAAGTCTGTTCGTGGGCACGACTATTGGACGGCGAGCACGCCTATAAACTCATCAAGGACCAGCTGACGCTGACTGCTGACACCTTCCTCATATTCGGTAGCGTCAAACAACGCGGAGGTACCTATCCTAATATGTTCGATGCCCATCCGCCGTTCCAGATTGACGGCAACTTCGGCTGCACAGCCGGCATCGCCGAGATGCTGCTCCAAAGCCATAGTCATTTACAATTTGACAATTTACTATTTACAATTGATTTGTTGCCTGCCTTGCCGAACACGTGGAACAAAGGCAGCGTGACAGGTCTTGTGGCCCGTGGTGGCTACGTGGTCGACATGGAGTGGTCATACTCTCGCCTCACCCGTGCCGTCATTCATGCAAAGAATGGTGGTCGCTGCCTCATTCGCAGCAATACACCACTTAAAGGAAAGGGACTCAAAAAGACGGGCAAAAACATCTATAGCTTGTCCACCAAGCCAGGTGCTTCATACGTCTTGACCGGCCGTTAAAGTCGCACTTGTTATAGGGTTGTGACAAAAAAAAAAGTCTTTGATACATTAAAGAATGTAAGAATAACACTTTTTTGCGTACCTTTGCACCCGCAAAGTGTAATTATATTATTCTAACATGAAACATTTTTTACTTACAAGCTTAATGCTGCTGGCTTCCGTATGTGGAGCTAAAGCAGAAGTTGATCCGAACTTTTACATCTACATCTGCTTCGGACAGTCGAACATGGAGGGCAATGCCCAGTGGGAATCTCAGGACGTAGGCAATGTAGATCCACGATTCCAGATGCTCGCAACCTGTAATTTCAGCAGTCCCAAGCGTACCTTGGGCAATTGGTATAAAGCCGAGTGTCCTATTGTAAGCCCTGTTGGCAAACTGGGGCCTACTGATTACTTTGGTCGTACGATGGTGCAGGAACTCCCCGACAAGAAGATTGGTGTCATTGCTGTGGCCATGGGTGGCAGTCCTATCGAGATGTTCGACAAGGACCTCTACAAACAGAAGTACCAAGACAATTATAACGAGTGGTGGGCTCAGATTGCCAGAAACTATTACGGTGAAAATCCTTATGGTCGTATCATCGAGATGGCCAAGAAGGCTCAGCAGGTAGGCGTTATCAAGGGCATCCTGCTACATCAGGGTGAGTCGAACAACGGCGACGAGAAGTGGCCCGGCATGGTGAAGAAGATTTATAGGGACATGCTGAAAGACCTCGGACTCAGGGCTGCCGACGTACCCATCTTTGTCGGCGAGACTGAGTACGAGAACATGGGCGGTGGCTGCTCTTGGCATAATCATGTCGTCGCAAAGATTCCCGAAGTCATTCCTACCGGTCACGTGGTGTCGGCAGAAGGCATTCCCGGCAACGGCACTGACCCCTGGCACTTCTCAGCCGCAGGCTATCGCACCTTCGGCAAGCGCTATGCCGAGAAGGTATTGGACGTTATGAACCATCCTGATGATTATATCAAACACTATACCATCGACGAGCGGCTTGAAGGCGGTTTAGCAGCTTTGAGCGGTAAGACCTTCGCTATCATCAACGAGGCAGAGGACAAGGTTTTCTATTGCCTCGGCGAACAGGAGCTGGGATACGATGACTGCAACCAGGCACTCATCAGCATCAATGAGGCTTATCAGTTCAAGACTTCCAGAGTCGGTAGTGGACGTGGCTTGATAGCCGTTGGCCCCGATGGTTCAGAATATCTTGTAGATGGCGAAAAGGGTCATCTGAATTCACAGGCTGTTACAGGGGAATGCTGCTTCATCAACGGTCTTGGCCCGACAGGCCAGAGGGGTTATGAAATCCAAGACGGTGCTCAGTGGACCATCGAATACGTGGAAGGCAAGGGTTGGTCGCTGAAGAATGTCGGTACGGGCAAGTATCTCAAGGACGCTACACATCCCGCCATGTTCGACGAACCCACTTATTTCACCTTCTGCACACTGAAGGAAGGAGTCGATACAGGCATCACGCCGGTACACTTTGACGACAAGACTGCAAATGAAGATCTCTACACCCTTGACGGCCGCAAAGTCAGCAGCCCCAGTCTCCGTCCTGGCATTTACATCAAGGCTGGTCGAAAAATCGTCATCAAGTAGTTTATAGTTAGCTATATTTGCCACAATGGCAGCCGCATGTTACACAATGTAAAACTTGTGTTTAACATCGAGGCTGTCATTTTTGTTTTATTTCTTTATCCTGTTTTGGACGTTTTTTGCAAAAAACGGTGGCGATGTTTGGCTAATTCGTAGATTCTTTGTAATTTTGCTCGTTGAAACACATATATAGTAATAATGAACGTGCGAGAATTCTTTGGTAAGCTGTTTGGAGGGTACGTATTCTGGAACCTCGTGGCCATGGCTTTAGTGGTAGTGGCGCTATGCTTTGGCGTGAAATACGGCCTGGAGTTCTATACCCACCACGGCGAGGGTATCGTGGTTCCTGAGGTGAAGGGACTGACCTACTCGAAGGCCCGCCTGCTGTTGGAGGAGGACGGTCTGGTGATTATGATCAGCGACTCAGGATATAACAAAAAGTACCCTGCCGACTATATCCTGGCCCAGACGCCGGGCTACGGTACTCGGGTGAAGGAGGGCCATACGGTTTATGTTACTGTCAACTCGCCGTCGTCGCCAACCTTTGCCATACCCGATCTGGTGGATAACAGTAGTCTGCGAGAGGCAGAGGCAAAATTGATGGCTATTGGCTTCCGCCTGTTGCCAGCCCAACGTGTTTCTGGTGAGCGCGACTGGGTTTACGGCATTATCTGCCGAGGGCGCAGAGTGTCTAACGGCGACCGGATCTCCATCGAGTATCCGCTGACGCTCATGGTGGGTAACGGCAGCGTCGGCGAGAACGACGAATTCGAGTACGTCGCTCCTGATCCCGTCACACCAATACAGGAAGAGGGCGACGTGGACGAGTTTGAGGAAATCGGGGAAATTGATAATTGAGAATTGATAATTGAATATTGAGAATTCTTTGATCAAAGGTACAAAGCGTTTCAAGAAACGATTAGATAATTAAAATTGATAATGGCTGATAAGCTGGTGGAGACAGACGAGATGGTAGAGGACGTTTTTGTCGACGATACGTTGCAAGACGCTTTCGCTGAGGACGGCGACGAACTCTATGAGCACCTGCGCTTGGAAGTAGACCGCGGGCAGGAGCCTGTGCGCATCGACAAATATATGTCGGAGCACATCCAGCATTCGTCGCGCAACCGCATCCAGAAAGCAGCCGATGCAGGCTTCATCCAGGTGAACGGCCGACCAGTGAAGAGTAACTATAAGGTACGCCCGGGCGATGTGGTGACGCTGATGCTGGACCGTCCGCACTACGACACCACCATCGAACCGGAGGACATCCCTTTAGACGTGGTCTATGAAGATGAAGAACTGATGGTGGTCAACAAGCCTGCTGGTCTGGTGGTACATCCCGGCGTGGGCAACTTCCACGGCACGCTGGTCAACGCCATTGCGTGGCACCTGCGCGGCTTGCCCTCCTACGACCCCAACGACCCCAGCGTGGGCTTGGTACACCGCATCGACAAAGATACCAGCGGTTTGCTCGTCGTGGCCAAGACACCCGAGGCAAAGACGGAGCTGGGAGCGCAGTTCTTCAACCACGACACACACCGCTCGTATCAGGCTTTAGTGTGGGGCAACTTCTCCGAGGACACGGGACGCATAGAAGGCAACATCGGTCGCGACCCAAAGGACCGTCAGCGTATGGCCGTCTTCCCGCCTGGTTCCGACATCGGCAAGTCGGCCGTCACCCACTACCGCGTGTTGGAGCGCTACGGCTACACCACATTAGTGGAGTGCCAACTGGAGACGGGACGCACCCACCAGATTCGTGCCCACATGAAACACATCGGCCATCCGCTGTTCGGCGACGAGCGCTATGGCGGCATGGAGATTCTGCGTGGTGAGCGCACGGCAAGCTACAAAGCCTACATCCAGAACTGTTTCAAGCTCTGCCCCCGCCAGGCTCTACACGCCCGAACATTAGGTTTTATCCACCCCACGATGCATGAACAGATGGATTTCACCTCACCTTTGGCCGCCGACATGACCGCCTTGATAGAGAAATGGAGAAAATTGACAATTGATAATTAAAGGACTGAAGAATTGAAGCAAGAACCACGCAAGAGCATCGTGCTGCCCAACGACACTAAGGAGGTGCCGCGGCTGGCGGCATTCGTTGAGGAGGTCTGCGAGCCCCTGGGCATCGCCCCCGCTGCCACCTTGGAGATAAACCTCGCCTTAGAGGAGGCTGTGGTCAACGTAATGGAATATGCCTACCCTTCTGGCACGAAGGGCGACGTAACCATTGAGGCCGTTTCAAGCGATGTATGGCTGAAGTTCACCATCATCGACAGTGGAGCGCCCTTCGACCCCACCGTCCAGGCCGACGCCGACATTTCGCTCTCACTCGAAGAGCGTCCTATCGGTGGTTTGGGCATTCACTTAGTACGCCAACTCATGGACAGCATCAACTACGAGCGCATCGACGGCCTCAACGTGCTAACGCTAAGCAAGAAAATTCATCAAGCATAATTCATAAAACAGATAATGGAAAAGAATGTAAATTTGGATCCTCATGGCGAGATGCTGTTACAACAGTTCCACGAGCTGCGTCCCAAGTTGGATCAGGTGGCAGAGGAATCTTACGGCTTGCTTTGCCAGGCATTACGCGAACAAGGCATCTACGTTACAGCCATAGAACATAGGGTGAAGACAGAACAATCGCTGATAGGAAAACTGGAGCTGAAAGGGGCAAAGTACAAGACCATCGAAGACATTACCGATCTTGTAGGACTGCGCATCATCACCTTCTATACTGACGAGGTGGACAAGGTGGCGGCCATTGCCAAACGTATATTCAACATAGACTGGCAGGAGAGCGTGGACAAGCGCAAGCACCAATTGAACGTTTTCGGCTACAACTCGCTACATTATATCTGTCAGCTAAAGTCCGGCGGTCCTCGCTTCGAGCTCCAAATGCGAACAGCATTGCAGCATGTCTGGTCGACCATCGAGCACGATATCGGCTATAAAGGTGTCGTGAAAATGCCCCCTGAGTACCGACGTCAGTTCAACCGTCTGGCGGGTATGCTGGAGCTTGCCGACGACGAGTTCAGCCGCCTGCGCACCGTTCTTACCAACCATCGGCGCCAAATTCAGTCATTGGTCAAGAACGGACAACTCGACAACGTCCCATTGTCTGTCGACTCATTCCGAAGCTATCTCGAGCTGAACCCCTTCGACCGACTGAACAATCGCATTGCCGCTGTCAACCAAGCCGAGATATATCCCGTTTCGTTAATGCCCTTCCTGCCAGTGCTTGAGTCCTTTGGACTGGAGAGTCTTGGCGACGTACAGCATTTCATCGAGGACAATAGCGACGACGCCTACCAGCTGGCACTTTCACAGCTGGCCGTCACCGACCTCGACATCCTTTCGTCAATCGTAGCCCTACAGTATCTCTGTCTGGTTCACGTGCTGAAGCATGACGGCGGACGGGACGGTCTGAAGTTTATCTACGATACCATCAACGGCGTGTCCGACGCCAACGGCATGTTGGCCGACATGATGCTTGAACAGGCCGCAACAATGCCGTTCATGCATAAGACAGAAAGTTAGAAAGGCCGGCTTTTATGGCACGAGGCGGTTCTGTGTCATTCGTTCCATGTATTGCTGGACAATGGCTTTTAGGCGAAACTCCATCGCATTGAATTGAGAATTCTCAATTAAGTTGTGCTGCATGAGTGAGTCGCTGAGGGCATAGAAGCCTTTAGTCTTATTGCCGTCAAACTGCAGTATGTAGCCGTTCTGCACATACTGGTAGGTGCCATTCATGTAGTTGACAGCCCAGCAGTCTTCGGCAGGGGTATTGAGTACGTCAATGCCAAAGGCGAAGTAGGGCTTGTGGTAGTTTAAAAGTCCGAGCACAGTGGGTAATATGTCAATCTGCTGTGCCACTTTGTCAACCATGTTTCCTTCGGGTTGTGAAGGGTCATATATAATAATAGGTGAACAAAATCCACCGAGGTCGGTCTGGTAATAAGCGTGGTCACTCATGTTGGTGTGGTCGCTGGTAAGCACGAAGATGGTGTTCTTGAACCACGGCTGCCGAGAGGCCGTCTGGAAGAAACGCCCGATGGCTTGGTCGGTATATCGGATGCACTTGTGTATTTCAAGGCCTTCTTCAGGGAACTGCTTGGCATATTTTTCTGGCACGACGAAGGGATGATGGCTGGAAGCGGTGAAAACAGCGGTCATGAAGGGCTGTTGCATGCGTGACATCTCTTCTACATAGTACTGTAGGAACGGCTCGTCCCAGATGGCCCAAGTGCCGTCAAAATCGTCGGTACCGTGTGCTGCCTCATACTCTGTACGACCATAGTAGTGTTGGAATCCTGTCTTTCGTGCAAAAGCCTCAAAGCCCATAGATCCATTCTGGGCACCATGGAAGAAGGCAGTCTGGTAGCCTTCTGCGGAAAGTATGCCTGCCAGTCCAGTATAGTCGTTCATGGATGATGGTGTCAGGATGAATGGTTCCACAAACATTGGTATGCTGCACAGGATGCTTGGCATGCCGTCGATGCTTTTCCGTCCGTTGCAATAGGAATGAGTGAAAGTGGTGCTATGGCTGATGAGCGTATCGACACAGGGGGTATAGCCTTTATAGTTTCCGCCGTCGAGGGTTTTGTTCAGGGCACCGATGTACTCTCGTCCGAAACTCTCGACGATGAGAACGACAACATTTTTTTTGAGCATAACGCTTTGAGCATGAAGTGTTGAGTCCTGAGCGTTATGAATAGGTGTATAGACGGCTTCAAGTTCTTTGGCGTCCTGAAAATAGGCTGGTACGGTGAAGACGTTCTTGCCGATAGAACGGTAGAGTGTGAACGGTGTGTTGAGCACCAACGCTGCCTCGATGGGGCGATTGACGTACTGATTGGCATTGGAAATGGTGATGGGGCGCACAGCCGTAGTAAAGCCTCCGCGTATGCCGGCAATGATAAGGGGTACACTGACGGCAAGTACCAACAACTGGAGAACATAGTCTTTGACAAATGAAAAATGAAATATCTTTGACCAAGGTTTAGAGTGTGGCCTCGCAGTGAAAATTGAAGATTGAGAGGGGTGGACGTAAAGTTTCCAAAGAAGCCATACGGTAGCGGCAAAGAAGAGTACGAGGTACCAATGGTTAATAAATTCAGTGCCTATGATGCTCCCCAGGTTGCCTTCATTTTGGAACTCGCTGAAGACGGTGGTCGTGGTACGCCGCATGGTATATTGGAAATAGACGGCATCGGCCAGGTTGACGGCCAGTGCAATAGCATTGACGGCAAGAAAGTAATACTTGGTTAATCGAGAAGTGATAAATGAAAAGTGATAATTGGAGGGTATAATGAGCATGAAGAGGATGTATGGTATGTGAGTGACGAGGATGGCCGTGGTATCGAACATCAGTCCACCACCAAACATCTCCATCAGATGGCTAAAGGTCAGCCCCTGCGAAAAATAACTGTAGTTCTCCAGCAAGAAAACGATGCGTGCCAGCATATAGACGGCATATGCTAACAGCAGGTTGCACAAAGTAGCGATGGCGTTTCTCATTAATCCTAATTTTTCAATTCTTCATCTTTCCTTCAGGTCTTTGGTGGTGGCTTGCAGGATGGCTTTGCCTAAGCGTTCTAAGCGGGTGGCGTCAGTCGTCTGGTTGGCAACAACATGGCGAGCATCGAAATCGTAAGTCCAGAAACCCGTAGAGTCAGCAATGGAGTAGCCGTTGTCGTAAGTGTACCACTCAAAGGGATATTCATAATCGGGGCTGAGTACGTCACGACTCCAGCGGAACTCGTCGTGTGGCAGTCCCATCTGTGCCAACAGCGTGGCCACAAGATCAGTCTGATTGCAAATCATGTCGTAGGCGTGGTGACCGTTGACGGCTCCACCCGTCCACACAAATGGTATGTGGTTAGGCAGGACGTCGGCTGGCATTTTACGGTTGGGGGAAATGCTGTGGTCTGGCAGCAGGACGATGAGCGTGTTCTTCCACTGTGGTGTCTTGCGTAGCCGTTCCATAAACTGTGCTATGCACTGGTCCAGATAGTAGAATGCGTTCTCCTTTTCGTCTGCCTTTACATGGATAGGAACATCCCAAGGCTCATGACTTGACAGCGTAGAATAGCCGATGAACTGCGGTTTGTCGTGAGGGGCGGTGAGCAGGTCATAGACGGTCTGGAACGTGATGTCGTCACGAACACCCCATTTGGCTGTCTTACGCTCATCAGAGGTGTAGTCCTTTTCCCAAACCAAGTGTTCGAAACCTCCTGCAATGAGGTAGCTACGCATATTGGTGAAGTTGATGTCACCTCCATAAACATAATGGGTCTGGTATCCCTGGGCTTTTAGTTTCGAGGCGATATTGGGCAGGTCGCGTGTCTTGCTGGGCATCTTCATCACTGACGATGTAGGGAATGCAGGATAGCCGCTGTAAGTGCAAACCGTGCCTCGGTCAGTACGCCAGGAGTTGGCATAACAGCGATTGAAAGTGATACCCTCAAGTTTCAGTTGTTGCAGGTAGGGCATGGAACTGGCAAATATTTCTCCAGCACTTTCCATCAATATGACGAGGATGTCGGGACGCTGGGTAGTGAGGAGGGTATCGCCTTTATGGGCAGAAAAACCGTCCATCTTAGACGGAAAGTCTGAGACGGAAGACGGTTTGGGATAAAGCGTTGCTATCAGGCTGTCGCATTCGGCCTGAGGAAAGTAGTCGTAGTCGACAATCTCGTTGGCCGATCGTTCGAATGATGCCATGAAGCTAAACACAGGGTTCACGGCAGCGTGGTTGAGGAACTGTTCCTGCGAGAAGTACACCTGTCCGATGTTCGTCGTCGACTCTCCTAATCCGCCACGAATACCAATAACCATCAATGGCAGCATCAGGACGTAAAACACCGTCTCTGCGATGCGCCTCCGACCAGACTGAAAATGCCAGCGTGGACGAATATAGCCAAGGTATGCAATGACCGCCAACACCAACAACAGCAACAATCGCACCAACAAATAACCTGTACTAACGCTGGCCATAGCCTCTGTGGGTGTGGACAGGTATTGTAGGCAGCCAGCATTGAGCTTAAAGCCCCAGAAGGGATAGAGGCTGACGTCGGCAAGGACTGCCAAAACCAGCGCAATGGCAATGACGGCGAAATAGACGCGCAACACAGCCGTCAGCACTTTGCCGCTCCACCACACACTGACCATGCAAACCAGCAGAGGCACTGAGAGTATGTAGAGTGCCGTCGAGGCATCAAGCGTTATGCCATGGACGACGACGTCCCACATGTCGCCCAAGGAGAACGCATGATTGGTGCTATTGTAGAACATGAAACCCACCTTGCCCATGATGAACAGCAGCATGGTCCAAAGAAAAGTCTTCAATAGGAAAGTCAGGCGGTGAAGCATTGCAATTCTTAATGCTATATTCTTTATGCTTAATTACTTCTGCATCTCGTGCAACTTACGGTAGTAGCCGTCGATGTTGAGCAGTTCCTCATGGGAACCGCGTTCTACGATGCGTCCTTCGTGAAGCACGCAGATCTCGTCGGCATTCTTGATGGTCGACAGACGATGGGCAATAGCTACCGTGGTGCGTGTCTTCATCAGTCGTTCCAGAGCGTCCTGCACCAAGCGTTCGCTCTCAGTATCCAGAGCTGAGGTGGCTTCGTCGAGGATGAGGATGGATGGGTTCTTCAGAATGGCACGGGCTATCGAGACACGCTGACGCTGACCGCCAGAGAGTCGGCCGCCGCGGTCGCCGATGTTGGTCTCGAAGCCATGTTCCGACTGCATGATGAAGTCGTAGGCATTGGCAATGCGCGCCGCCTCCTCAATCTGCTCGTCACTGGCATTGGCCACGCCGAAGGAGATGTTGTTGCGGAACGAGTCGTTAAAGAGGATGGCTTCCTGGTTGACGTTACCGATGAGCTGTCGCAAGTCGTGGATGCCTAAGTCGCGGACGTTGATGCCGTCAATAAGCACCTCGCCCTCCTGCACGTCGTAGTAGCGGGGAATGAGGTCGACGAGTGTCGACTTGCCGCTTCCAGACTGTCCCACGATGGCAATAGTCTTGCCCTTGGTGATAGTGAGGTTAATGTCACGCAATATCCATTGCTCGCCATAGCGGAACGACACATTGCGGAACTCTATCTGGTGTTCGAAAGAGCTGAGATGCTTGGGATGAGCAGGTTCCTTGATGGTGTTCTCGGCCAACAGAATCTTGTCGATACGCTCCATTGATGCCAGTCCCTTAGGGATGTTATAGCCTACCTTCGACACCTCTTTCAGCGGATTAATGATGCTGTAGAGGATGACCATATAATATATAAAGGTGGGACCTGAGAGCGTCTGGTCGCTAAGCACTAACACGCCGCCAAACCACAGCACGATGACTATCATGCACGTTCCCAAGAACTCTGAAAGTGGATGGCCTAAGTTCTGGCGGATGTTCACCCACATGATGTCGTGACGATAGGTGGAGTTGATGTTGTTGAACTTGTCGCGCATCTTTCCCTCGGCACAGAAAGCCTTGATGATGCGCAGACCGCCTAACGTCTCATCAACCACAGTCATGGTGTCGCTCCACAAGGACTGCGCCTTAATGCTCTGCGCTTTCAGCTTTCGACCTATCCAACCCATGAACCATCCGATGAGCGGGATGATAACGATGGAGAAGAGTGTCAGCTGCCACGAAATGACTACCAGCGTGACAAAGTAGGAGATGATGAGGATGGGATTCTTGAACATGAGGTCGAGCGACGACATAATACTCGTTTCTACCTCTTGCACGTCACCCGTCATGCGGGCTATGATGTCGCCCTTACGCTCCTCGGTGAAGAATCCTAACGGCAGACGAATAATCTTATTGTATAATTGATTGCGCATATCACGCACCACACCAGTCCGGATGGGCACTACACTGGCTGAGGCCAGAAAGTAGGCCAGCGTCTTCAACAGGGTAGTGACGATGAGGAATATTCCGATGAAGAGCAACGTGGTGGTACTGCCCATGTCGGAGATGAAGTGATTGATATAGTAGTAGACGTTATTGACGGCCACTTCCTGCATGCTGCCATCGCTCCAGCTCATTAATTCCGTCGCCTGCACGGCATCGTCCGTCTTGAAGAGAATCTGGAGGATGGGGATCAGTGCGGCAAAAGAGAAGATGTTAAGCAGTGCCGAAAGCACGTTAAACACAATCGACAGAATGATATATTTCTTGTAAGGCGGAACAAAGCGCCTTAACACTTGCATGAATTCTTTCATAATGCTTTTCCTAATAACGTGGCACTGGTTGAACTAGTTATCTTGACACGCACCGTCTCACCAATGTGATGACCGGCCTTATCGAAAACCACCATCTTGTTTTGTTCTGTACGCCCACAGAGCTGGTCGCGGCTGCGCTTGGAAAAGCCTTCCACCAACACATCAAACTCTTTACCCTCGTCCTTCTTGTTTTGCTGGGCAGAAATCTCCGTCTGCAGGGCAATAAGTTCGTTCAGTCGGCGTATCTTCTCCTCTTCAGGAACATTGTCGGGCAGGTGTTTTGAGGCGTAAGTGCCTGGACGCTCAGAGTATTTGAACATAAACGCTGAATCGTAGCCCACCTCGCGCATCAGGCTAAGGCTGAGCTGGTGGTCTTCCTCCGTCTCAGAGTGGTAGCCCACGAAGATGTCCGTCGAAAGACCGCAATCGGGGATGATGCGGCGGATGGCAGCTACACGTTCCAGATACCATTCGCGGGTGTACTTACGGTTCATCAGCTTCAGTATCCTGTCGCTTCCACTCTGCACAGGCAGGTGGATATGCTTGCAGACGTTAGGCATCTCGGCAATGACACGCAGGGTCTCGTCGCTCATGTCCTTGGGATGACTCGTGGTAAAACGGATACGCATCTCAGGGGCTTCAAGAGCCACCGCCCTCAACAAATCAGGGAATAAGAAACAATTCTCCTCTTGCTCATTCCTCACTTCGTAAGAGTTCACGTTCTGTCCTAACAGCGTCACTTCCTTGAACCCCTTGTCCCTTAAATCACGTACCTCTCTTAATATACTCTCCACGTCGCGGCTGCGCTCACGACCTCGGGTATAGGGAACGATACAGTAGTGGCAGAAATTGTTGCAGCCACGCATGATGCTGACGAAACCGCCGATTCTATGTCCCAAACCAATGCGCTGAGGTACGACATCTTTATAAGTCTCAGTGGTTGAGAGTTCGATGTTCATGGCTTTATGCCCCATCTCTGCCTGGGCAACAAGGTCTGGCAGTGACAAATAGGCATCAGGACCAGCAACGAGGTCGGCATGATGGTTCTCCAACAGGTCGGCCTTCACACGTTCGGCCATACAGCCTAACACGCCAATGATAAGGGGATTGACAGCCCCGTCTTTTTTACCTTTTAACCTTTTCACCTTTTCACCTTTCAGTGCTTCCAAGCGGTGCAGAATTTTCTGCTCAGCATTGTCGCGCACTGAACAGGTGTTTAGGAATACGGCATCGGCATCGTCAATGGTGTCGGTAGTCTCGTAGCCAGCCATCTGCATGACTGATGCTACTACCTCCGAGTCGGCCACATTCATCTGACAGCCATATGTCTCTATATATAGTTTTTTCATCGTCTTTTACCTTTTCGGCTGCAAAGTTACGAAATAATTCTCATTTTTTTAATCTTTTAATTTCTTTATTTTAAATTTGTTAGTATCTTTGCATCTTGAAACACAATACAGACTATGGAACTTATTAAAGACAAAGAGTTCGGGGGTGAACGTCCATTATTCGCTTCCCACGACCTGAGACTGGAGAACGTCATCATCACGGATGGTGAGAGTGGCATCAAGCAATGCCAGAACATGGAGGCCAGCAACTGCCGCTTCTATGGTAAATATCCTTGGTGGCACGTCGACGGTGCCGTAATAGAAGACTGTTACTTTGCGACGGGCTCTCGTTCGGCCATCTGGTACACCAACAATATGGTGATGCGACGCTGCCGTATCGATGGGCCGAAGTTCTTTCGCGAGATGAAGAATCTGGAACTCGAGGACATCAACATCACCGATGCCGACGAGACTTTCTGGAAGGTGGACGGTCTGCGTCTGAAGAACGTCACCCTGCATGGCGGTACCTATCCGTTTATGTTCTCAAAGAACATCTACGTAGACGGTCTGAACAGCGATGCGAAGTATGTCTTCCAGTACTGCAAGAACGTTGAGGTACATAACGCCAGAATCCTGACGAAGGACTCTTTCTGGGAGTGCGAGAACGTGACCATCTACGACTCCGACCTGGATGGCGAGTATTTGGCATGGCACTCCAAGAACGTCCGACTGGTGAACTGTCGTCTCGCTGGTGAACAGCTCCTGTGCTATACACAGAACCTGGTACTGGAGAACTGTACCTTCGACAAGGCCTGCGACCGCGTCTTTGAATACTCTACTGTCGAGGCAGACATCCGCGGCCACATCGAGAACATCAAGAACCCCACCAGCGGACATATCGTTGCCGACTCCATTGGAAGCATTACCATCGACGAGAACGTGCGACAGCCGAATGATTGCGTGATAGAGGTGAGAAATAATAGGTAAAAAAATGCATTTTGATTTCGATCAGATAATAGAGCGAAAGAATACAGGCTGCGTAAAGTGGGATAGCCTTCCTACACCTAATGCTGCCGAGGGAAAAGCCTCCCCCCTTTGGGGGAGGATGGAGGGGGCTGTCATTCCCCTTTGGGTGGCTGACATGGACTTTGCCGTGGCGCCCGCCATCCAAGAGGCCATCAAGCGACGTGCCCAGCACCCCATCTTCGGCTACACCCACGTTGGAGAAGACTACTACGATGCCGTCATCTCATGGTTCGGCCGTCGCCACTCATGGCACATCGAACGCGAACATATTCTATATACCACTGGCGTCGTACCCGCTATGTCAGTAGCCATCAAAGCCCTCACCATGCCAGGCGAAAAGGTGCTCATCCTCTCTCCTGACTACAACTGCTTTTTCTCCTCCATCCGCAATAATGGTTGCGAAGTAGCGGAAACCATGTTGCACCCTCGCTTCGAGGTAGACTGGCAGGACTTTGAGGCTCAGTGCTCCGACGACAAATGCACCGTCTTCCTGCTCTGCAACCCTCACAATCCCACGGGCCGTGTCTGGACTCGCGAGGAACTCCAGCGCATGGCAGACATCTGCTACCACCACCATGTGCGCATCGTCAGCGACGAGATACATTGCGAACTCGTCATGCCAGGCTACTCGTTCTGTCCGATGGGTACGGTGGATGCCGATGCCGTCATCCTCAACTCACCGTCGAAGTCCTTTAACATTGCCGGTCTGCAGATGGCCAACATTATCTGCCGCGATGCTGAGACGCGCCGTCGCTTAGACCGTGCCATCAACATCAACGAGGTCTGCGACGTCAATTCCTTTGCCCCAGAGGCTATCAAGGCTGCCTACAACGATAGTGAGCAATGGCTCGATGCCCTGAACGACTATCTGTGGGGCAACTACCAGGCGCTGTGCGATTTCGTCACCCAGCACCTTCCCCATTGGAAGATCATACCCTTAGAAGGCACCTACCTCGTCTGGATCGACTGTTCAGCATGCTGCGACAGTGTTGCAGCTTACACGGAAAGCATCCTCCGTGAAACTGGCGTCTGGTTGAACCCAGGCACCATGTACGGCCCCGTCAGCGGCGAAGGCTATCTGCGCATCAACATTGCCTGCCCTCGCAGTCGCCTCATGGAAGCATTAGAACGAATTAAAAACATAAAAAGATGAAAAACGATTTCAAGCCACACTCCGATCAGGTCGGAAATTGCAAACCACACTCCGAAGTTAATGTTTGGTCTGTCACGTGGGGTATCCTCATGGCCATACTCTTTTCGGCTGCCGCAGCCTATCTTGGACTGAAGGTTGGCCAGGTGTTTGAGGCTGCCATTCCCATCGCCATCATTGCCGTGGGCGTATCAACGGCCGCCAAGCGCAGCAATGCCCTGCGCGAGAATGTCATCATCCAGAGCATTGGTGCCTGTTCAGGAGCCGTAGTGGCAGGAGCCATCTTCACCCTGCCGGCTATCTACATCCTGCAGGCGAAGTATCCTGAGATGTCGGCCGACTTCCTCAATATTTTCATTGCCTCGCTCTTAGGCGGCGTCCTTGGCATCCTGTTCCTCATCCCATTCCGTCGCTATTTCGTAGAGTCTCCGCAAGAGAAGTACCCCTTCCCAGAGGCTACTGCCACCACACAGGTGCTGAAAAGCGGTGTTACAGATGGCGACGAGAAAGCCGCCGCCAACAGTGTGGCTGACGGTTCTGCCGTCAGCAATCAGACCAGTCAGGCCAAGCCTCTGCTCATCGCAGGTCTCATCGGCGGTCTTTACGACTTTGTCGTAGCCACCTTTGGCTGGTGGAACGAGAACGTCACCAGCCGCATGATACCCTATGGCGACGACCTGGCTGAGAAGGCAAAGCTCGTTCTCAAGAACAATACGGGTGCTGCTGTCCTTGGTCTTGGATACATCATCGGCTTCCGCTATGCACTTATCATCACCCTGGGTTCGCTGTTTGTCTGGTGGCTCATCGTACCAGGCATGGCATGGCTGTTCCCTGATACCGTGCTGAACCAGTGGAACCCTGCCATCACCACAGCCGTAGGCGACATGTCGCCAGAACAGATCTTCGTTTCATACGGCAAGAGCATCGGCATTGGTGCCATCGCCATGGCTGGCATCATTGGCATCATCAAGTCGTGGGACGTCATCAAGAGCGCCGTTGGCCTGGCTGCCAAAGCTGGTGGCAGCGAAGCCTCCGCTGCGTCAGACGGCTCTCAGTCAGGGTCTGCCGCAACGAGTGCCGACCTCCCCTTCCGCTTCATCGCCATCGCCGCCTTAGTGACGCTGGTGCTGACGTTCCTCTTCTTCTGGTTTGGCGTCATGGATGGCAACGTTCTGTTTGCCCTCGTAGCCATCATCCTGACAGCGGTCATCGCGTTCCTCTTTACAACTGTGGCAGCCAATGCCATCGCTATTGTGGGTTCCAACCCCGTCAGCGGCATGACGCTGATGACGCTCATCCTGGCTTCTGTCGTCATGGTGGGCGTAGGCCTGAAAGGCACTGGCGGCATGGTGGCAGCACTCATCATGGGTGGTGTTGTCTGTACGGCACTCTCTATGGCAGGTTCGTTCATCACCGACCTGAAGATTGGTTACTGGTGTGGCACGCAGCCCAGGAAGCAGGAAACGTGGAAGTTCCTCGGCACGCTGGTCAGTGCCGCTACCGTGGGGGGCGTCATGATGCTGCTCAACGAGACCTACGGCTTTGCCTCTGGCGCCCTCGCAGCACCCCAGGCTAATGCTATGGCAGCCGTCATCGACCCGCTGATGAACGGCGTCGGAGCACCCTGGCCACTCTATGCCTTAGGTGCCGTCATCGCCGTAGTCTTGACGCTGTTCAAGGTACCCGCCCTGGCTTTTGCCTTAGGTATGTTCATCCCCATGGAGCTCAACGTGCCGTTAGTCATTGGCGGAGCCATCAGCTGGTATGTCACTACTCGTTCAAAGGACGAGACTGTCAACAAGGCTCGTGGCGAGAAGGGTAACCTCATCGCCTCTGGTTTCATTGCCGGTGGTGCCCTGATGGGTGTGGTGAGTGCGCTGCTGCGCTTTGGCGGCATCTCCTTCGACTACGCCGCCTGGTGGGCTAACCCCCTCTCTGAGCTTGCCTCACTCGCAGCCTACATCCTACTCATCATCTACTTCATCCGCGCCACCAAGAAATAGAAAAGTATTCATCCTTATAACAATAAAAACAATGAGAAAGATATTTGTTTCAATCATCGTGATGGCATTGTTTGCCGTCATTCCCGCAAGTGCTCAGGGCATCTATTTTGGTGTTAAGGGTGGTGTAAACAACTCCAAGTTCAACCTTGACGACGTGTCGACGAAGAGCGGTTATGGCTGGTTTGCTGGTCCGACGCTGAGGATTGACGTTCTGCCGTTCCTGGGTTTTCAGGGTGCTGTATTCTACAGCCAGTCAAACTCAAAGGTCAACGATGTTGACATTAAGCAGAAGAGCATCCTCGTCCCCATTGACGCTCGCTTGAACCTCGTCTTAACTCCTGAGACTGGTCTTTTCATCTCGACTGGTCCGCAGTTTGGCTTCAACACGGGCGACAAGGACTTCAACATCTTCTCCTCAGGCGACAAGTATGACGAGGTGAGGGATAACTACAAGGACACCTTCCAACTGAAGAAGTCTATGTTCAGCTGGAACTTTGGTGCTGGTGTCATGCTGACCAAGCACTTTGAGTTAGGCATTGTCTATACCGTAGCCATTGCCGAGACTGGTGAGCTGAAGAACGTCAAGAAAGACGACAAGGCCAAGTCTAAGGGCTGGATGGCGTCAGGTACCATCTTCTTCTAAATCGTTGGTGTTAGGGGTAAATTGAATTTGCAAACAAACGATATTGCTAATGAAAAAGATTTTTACTTGTTTTTTGTTGGGCATCGCCATGAGTGTCATGGCACAGACGCCTGAACAGTTCAGTGTGGCTACGCTGAATGTTGACGGTCTGCCCAAGAAGATATTGGTTTTCAACGTGAATGCTAATGGTCCTGGCGATGCTGGCACGTCGCGCATTGGCAAGTATTTCGTCCAAAAGAGCTACGACATGATGTTCTTGCAGGAAGACTTCAACTACCACGAGGTGCTGAAAGTGTGGTTGGAGGACGACTACAAGCTCGATGAATGGACTGGCGACGTGGAGGTCGTGGACCATAGTATTGACTTCCTGCACCTGCAGAACCACCGTTTCGCCTGCGACGGTCTGATGGGCTGTTGGAAGAACGACCTGACAGTCACCCCCACCCCTCGCACGGCTTGGAAGGAGAACTTCGGCAAGTTCAGCCACGCCTTGGACGAATTGGTGACGAAGGGTTTCCGCCGTTATGAGGCCATCCTGCGTGGCGGTCAGGGCGTCGTAGTCTATAACATGCACATGGATGCCAGCGACGATGCTGACGTGGACGACGGCAACGACAAGAAGGACAAGGCGGCCCGCCTGGCTCAATGGATGCAGCTGAAGGAGGACATCTTGAGCAAGCTGGACTCGCGTCCTGTCATCATTGTAGGCGACGTCAACACCCTCTACAAGCGTGACGACGTGAAGAAGCAGTTCATTGACGCCATTGCTGAGACAGGTCGTGCCACCGTCTCCGATGTCTTCATCGAGTTAACGAAAGGCGGTAACTATCCTGAATACGACCCTGAAGCCAGGGTGAAGGACGAAGACCTTGAAGTGCTTGACGGCGAGATGCTCGACAAGATTCTCTACGTCAACCCAACTGCTGGTACACAGCTGAAGCCTATTTCCTTTAACGTCGACAAGGAAGGCTATATGTACGACGGCAAGCCCCTGGGCGACCACTATCCCCTGAGTGCGACTTTTGAGATTGCTGCCAGAACCAGCATCATCGACACGCTGCCCATTGACGCGGAGCATGCTTCAAGCGACAAAGAACTCTACGACCTCAGCGGCCGTAAGGTCAGCCAGCCGCATAGCGGACTCTATATTGAGCATCAAGGTGAGAAGACGAACAAGCGGGTCGTTAAGAATTAAAAAATTGAAGAATTGAAGTTCTTTAAAAAATTGAAGTTCTTTATGAAAAAGACAGCTATCATATTATTGGCACTCGTAGCCAGTGTGCTGACCTGTGCCGCAGAAGAGTACACCTATCATATTATTGCCGAGGCTGATACCACCATCAAGACCAAGGCTGGCGGCATAACACTCTATTCGCGCGAAGTCCGCCGTTACGTCTATGAATATCCCTCGAAGGATGCCGACGGTCAGCCAGTCACCATCAGCGGCGTCATCATCATCCCCGCTGAGATTGCCAAAGGAACGGCACCCTGCGACGGCATCATGCTCTTCAACCGTGCTACGTTGGGCGACCCTGAGGACGCTCCCTCGACAGGTAATACTGAACTGCTCAATGGACTCATCTCCAACCCGCTGAAGCCCAACTACATCCTCGTGATGAGCGACTTCGTGGGTTACGGCTCGTCTATAGACCACCCGTCGTTCTACCATAGTGGCGACGTCAATGCCCGCAACTCGCTCGACGGCTTGCTCGCCGCACAACAGCTCCTCGCAGACAAGGAGATATCTAAGGGCAAGTACCTGTTCAACCTCGGCTTCTCGCAGGGCGGTTCCGAGACCCTCTATGTGGCCAAGCTGCGCGACATGGAGTATAAGGACAAGGGCGTCACCTTCACCAAGACCTTTGCTGGTGGAGGTCCCACCGATTATGTCATTGCCTACAAGGAGTATGTCAACCGCGACTGGTGCGAGGACTGCAAGGATGTGGTGATGATGCTCATCTCCGCCGTCGAGAACCTTCATATGAACATCGACTACAAGGATTTATTCAAGGAGCCTCTGGCCACTGGTGCCAAGGAGTATGTCAAGACCAAGAAGAAGAGTACTCTCAGCGACTATGGCGTCAGCATGAGGGACTCGCTCCACAACCTCATCCAGCCTGCCTATATGGACTTGGAGTCCGAGCAGGCCAAGGCCTTCATGGCAGCATTGGACAAAATCAACCTGATGAACGGTTGGAAGCCTGACACCACCCAGCGTTACTTCATCGAGCACAGCCGTCACGACAACTACGTACCCATCCAGTGTGTTCGCGCCATCATCCCCTGGATGACGGAAAAGGGCTTTACGCCAAGTCTCGTTCCAGGCAAGACCAATCTCCAGACCAACACGCTGGTCTTCAAGCTCGACCACACCTTCTCGGCCATTGTTTGGCTCATCCAGACCGTCGCCGCCATCGAGGTTTGGCCCGTTCTCTACTACGAAGGCGAGCAGAACCGCTACTACCACAACGTGGTGAAGGACCTCAACGTCCTGAAGGTTCTCAAGACGTTGGAGAGCTGGGGCATCGACCTGCGCAAGATGATTAACATCCAACTCGCTCCACAGCGCGTCGAGTCACACCGTTCCAGCAGAGCTGGTATTCTGGCCATGCTCATGGACATGGTGCCTGGCATCAAGGACGCCCTGAGCAAGGTCGATCTGACACCAGAGGATGCTGAGGAAATGCTGGCAGACTCAGGTATCACATTTGAAGACGTCCTGTCAGTCGCTGCCTACCTCCTGTCCTCGCCAGAAGCCGTTGAGGCTACGACAGACAGCGTCATTCCCTACCTCCCGCTCAACGATAACGTAGAGGCTCCCCTCTATCTCATGCGTTACTACGAGCGCACGCTGGCTAACTGGCTCATCTTGGGCGGTTATGACGTGGAATACGACAAGTGGAGTAATTGAAGGATAAAAGAATAAAAAACAAAAATACTAATGTTTGGAAGAAGAAACTATGGATGCTCGCCGCCATCCTTACACTCTGCGGCGCAATGACGGCACAAGCCGCCGAGGTAGAGGTATCAGACCGCCTGGAAAATGACGTCAGGTCAGGCGAAGCCATTTACTATACGTTCAACTATCCGTCTGTCGATGCTGAGGGCAAGCCTGTGGTGCTCTCGTCACTACTCGTCGCATGAAACCCTGAGGAACCTAATGTGACTGACAGCATTGAGTCGGTACACATCTACAGCCACTTTACCATCACGGCAGACGACGAGTGCCCCACATCGGACTTGAATTTGAAGGAGCGCATACTGTTCATGACGCTTGTCAAGAGTAGTTACGGAACGGGATCTGACGAAAGCCAGAACTTCATTTCCCGTAGTATCATCATCGCTCCCGACTACGAGGGCTATGGCGTCACGAAGGATTTGGCACACCCCTATCTGGCACAGGAAGTGACAGCGCGTCAGATGACGGATGCCGTGGACTACGGACTGAAACTCTATCAGAAGCAAGTTGACGACAACCAGGCACTTCACCTCAAGAGCGACTGGCGCTCGTTCGGCTTCGGATTCTCACAGGGCGGAGCCGTAGCGCTGGCCGTACAGCGCCGCCTGGAGCAGCAGGGAATGGACAAAGAACTGCGCTATCGTGGCAGCATCGTTGGCGACGGTCCTTACGACCTCATCGCCACCATGCGCTACTACATGGAAGACGACGGTAACAGCTTCGACACGGAGACTGACCACCGCAAGGGAATCAATACCATGCCGATGTTTGTGCCAATGATTATACAAGGTATGCTGGACACGCACCCTGACATGAAGAGCCACAAGCTGGAGGACTATCTCTCACAGCAGTTCCTCGACACGGGCATCATGGAGTGGTTGAAGAGCAAGGAGTACAAGATCAACGGCATCCACGAGAAGTGGTACGAACAGTTGCAGGAGGGCTTTGAGGCCAACGGCCGCACCTACACCAAGGAGCAGATGGCCGAACTGTTCCAGTCGCCCCAGGAGGACCGCGTATGGGCTTACCTCAGCAAGCTCTTTACCAAACCATTCTACGACTATCTGTGCGATGCCTCCAACTTCGACGGTGTTCCTACTGAGAAGGGCGATGCCTGCAAGGACTTGCACCGTGCGCTGGCCGATAACGGCGTCGCCTCCGGATGGCAGCCCAAGCACCGCATCCAGTTCATCCATTCAAAAGGCGACATGGTGGTACCCTTCAGCAACTACCTGTCCTTCCGCGATGCCCACCCCGACGGAGAGGACGTCTGGTACAAGATTGACGACAGCGTCAGCCCCTCTGACCACATCGCTGTAGGTACAGAGTTCTTCCTACTCCTCTGCACCTTGGGCACCTACGGCGAGGTATTCCAGTGGCTCGACCAGGATCCGGCTGCAACAGGCATCGAAGACCTCGAAATCGCTCTGCAAGACAACACCCTCGGCAATGGAAGCTACAACGCTCGATTCTCCAACGCCTGGTACACCCTCGACGGCCGTCGCCTCAATGGCAAGCCCACACCCAAAGGACTGTACATCTACAACGGAAAGAATGACGTGTACTGAATAAGTTGACACTTTTGGAATCAAAAAAGTGTATCAGTATGCGACAACATGGAGAAATGACAGACGAGAAAAGACTTGCATTATTAGATGAATTCTTGTACTCTGGCAAGTCAA